>Ga0302326_10012842_pt1 | contig 17804 bp, 10 predicted proteins | sample Palsa_T0_3_FD_202264 | JGI IMG/M metagenome (GOLD analysis project Ga0302326, IMG submission 202264) | Peat permafrost microbial communities from Stordalen Mire near Abisko, Sweden - Palsa_T0_3 | ecosystem: Environmental > Terrestrial > Soil > Palsa > Peat permafrost | place: Sweden: Abisko... | reverse complement strand
AAGATTCTCGCTTTGCAACTGAGCCTCAACTCCCTCAGTGATCGCCGTCTTCATCAGGCCGATTGCCGCAGTCGTGTCTCCAGCGACAAACTTCAGATAAGAAAGCCGGCTGTCTCGCGCATACGCGGCGCGCGGCGCAAGCGTCATATCGCGAGGAGTCAGCCGGCCGTAAGCTACCGCAGCTTTTTCGTACTCGCCCATATCCGCGTATGCATCGCCCACAATGGCAAAAGGGGACACATCGCCGGTGCCCAGCGACAGCGCCTTCTGCGCATACGCAAGCGCGTCATCAAATCGATGCTCACCCATGCACACCTCGGCCATCGTTCCCAACGCCGCGTCCGCTGAGAAGTCCACTGAAACCAGGTCAAGCGACTTGGTCAGCGACTCTTCAGCCAACTGATAATCGCTCACGTCGCCCGTCTCCCTGGCGCGTTGGAAATACGCAGCGCCCAATCCCGCATAGGCTTGCGCATCCTTCGCATTGCGGGCAACAGTGCCCTGCGCGTTACGAATAAGACGATCAGTACCGGTAGGCTGCGGCGTAAGCAAAGCTTCGGGCACGGGAGCGAAGACAGGAACAGCGTGCTTGACCTCAAGACCAGTGCTCATCGCATTCAAATCCGTTTTCGCCGACGCGATTGAAGGCTCCTGCTGCAAAGGGGCCAGCACCACGTCCGGTGCAGCCGCGCCTTGCATAACCTTTTGGTTATGCTCATCCGCCGGAGCCGCAAGATTTGCAAACTTCATCGCGTCTGCGGCGAATGTCGAAGAAGGATTTGCCTGAACCGCAAGCTTGAAGTACTTACCCGCGTCGTCGCCACGGTTCATCTTCTCCGCAATGTGCCCGGCATGATCGAAGATCTGCGCATTCTGTACTCCAACGGCAATGGCCTCCTGCTCCGCGACGTCCGCATCCTTGAAGCTGCCATTCGCATAGAGCGCCCACGCGTATGCATCCAGCGTCCACACGTCGCGCCGCGATTGAATCAGCTGTTGTCCAAGCTTCAGCGCATCTGGCGCAGTAGCGGTGTTCCCGGCATGCATCAGCACGAGGTCGAGCCTTGCCTCATCGGTCGAACTATCGGGCGCGCTCGCAAGCTTTTCAAACTCCGCAAACGTCGTATGAGCCTCCACTGTCTGTCCTGCTGCCTGCTGCGATTTTGCCAGCTCGTAAACCACGTCCGGATTTCGATCGACTGTTCTCGCCTTCATCCATAACTGCACCGCATCGCTCGCCCGGTTCTGAGCCATGCGTACCCGCGCCAAATTCTCAACCGTGTACGGATAATGCGAAAACAGCTGCTCGGCTCGTCCCAATGTTTGCTCAGCCGCATCGCTCTGGCCCGAGTCGATTTGAATTGACGCAATCTGATTGGCAATCCAGGCCAGTTCCTCTACCTCAATCGGCGACGTCTGCGCAAAAGCGCGGTTGAGAAAATCGATTGCTCCATGCGCATCGCCGTACAAGACCCGCAGCCTTGCGCCCACCAGCAGCGCCGGCGTATTGTTGGGCCGCATGTTCATCATCCACTGCGCGTTCATCTCCGCATCTGGATAATCTCCCAGCCCCATGTCCGCCTCTGCCAGATATCCATACGTCATCACATCGTCGGGCGTGCGATGGTGCAGAGCGGTCGCCTGCTCCTTTGCCCGCGCAAAATCATGCCGGCTCAACAGCAGAGCCACCTGTGTCTTCTGCAACTGGAAGTCCGTCGCATCCAGTTTCATGCCTTCAGCAAGTGCCGCATTCGCATCGTTCAGGTAAATGGGATCGGCCGTTTCGCGAGCCCGCCGGATATCGGCGAGCGCCAGCGCGTTGTAGGCCTGTAATTTTTTCGGATCTGTTTCGATCTGCTGCTTCGCCGCTGCGATCTTCTGCTGAGCAGGAGTTTGTGACTGGCCGACTGCCTCGCTTGTCAGACTGCGCTCGTCCGCCGCAGGCTGCGCTGCTTGTTGCGCAGGGCCCGGCGCAGAGAGGACGACACCGATAATGATGGACATTACATGCAGCGATTTCATACAGGTCCTTCTTCTCGACAAATGTTTGCGGTTACCGCTCTGCGCGGTCATCGCACCGCGCAGAGCGACTGTTTTCAGTTCAAGTGGCTCGTTGCGAGCCGCTGGCTAGTTACCGACAGGGCACGGAGTAGCACCACCCTGGTTCGCTGGAGCGGGATCGGAGTTTTGCGAACTCGAGGCAGTTGGCTGATCACCGCAGCCCGTTGGATCGCCCGGACTGATGTGGCGGCTGTCACGCCCGCTGTACGCATAGTGAACGTAAGGGAACGTTTCCTGGGGAGGAACGTCCGTTGCGTTGACGCCATCGCCAAGCAGGTTGTTCGGCGCAACATTGAACCCCGGAACCAGAACACCGCCAATGGCCACCCGCTCAGTGATGTCGACGACATCGTCTGTCAGTCGCCGTCCGTTGGGATACCCGGCGCCGTCGCCGGCAATCAACCCAAGACGGCTGCGGTTGGCCAACGGTGTAGGAGGTACACCCGTATTGAGCCGCATCAGGTCGGCAATTGGCCCAGACGGAGTGCCTGCAGGGGCAATCGGCGGGGCGTAAATCACCAGCGGCAGCAAATCGGTGCGGGGCGGTGGGGGAATGCTGAATCCGTATACGGCATTGAAAACTCGCGCGATGAGAGGATCAAGGTCGAATGCGGCAAACTGGCTGTCGTTGACGGGCTGCGACATGCTCCAGAAATCCTTGCTCCCGGTACCGATGACCAGTTCATTGATAAGCGGGTTGCCAAAGCGCTGCACCTGGGCCAGGTTGCCCTGGTACTGCACCGGCATGGGCGAGTTGCGAATGGTGGTTTGCGGCCTGGACGTTGTTGCCCATGCGCCGATCATTGCTTTCGGATCCGTCGCCGCGTGCACCTTGGCGTCAGAGGTCAGTACCCAGATCGGAACTTCGATAGCAATTACGTTAACGTTGAATCCGGAAACTGAATCCGGGGCGGAATTGAGGTGATCGTCCGCGTCCTGTGAGGCGGTAAGTGCTTCAACACCGGTTCCGGCGCGATAGTTGAGGCTATCGAATGTCGCGCCCAGATCGATGAAGAACGGATCAGCAGCCGTACCAGCCCAGGTCCGGATGTCGCCAAACCCGGGGCCGCTCAGGTTATAAATGCCCTGCGCAGCCAACGAGTCATAGTCCGGCATGGTGCGCGGACCAATGTTGCTGGGAACTGCAATCAGCGGTTCGCCAGAGCCACTGCTCAGGGGAATCGTTTTTCCACCCCTGATCATCGTCACGCTGAACGTCTGCTGCAAGCTCAGACCCGCTGCCCCTTTTCCACTAAGGGAAGTAATCGCAGGCGGCACGATCGGTGTCCCGGGTGCAACCGGCGCAGGCGAGTTTGCCGGCGCGTCTACCCCGCCGCCAGCGCCCGCGAAGCCGACAGGCAGTCCGGCATCCTGGATGTTGGTTTGGAAGCGGAATTGGAACGTGACAGCTGGTAGCGCGGTTTCATTGTTGTCGATGTGGATCTGGTACACGATCGACGGATCGAACGGGAAATAGTTCGGCCCATTGCTCGGTTGCAGAAACGGATCGACACAAAGGATGAAGGTGACGCGGTCTGGATGGTCATAGCTGACAAACGCATAGAAATCGGTGATGTCAGCCGTGTGATCCAGCGCGGTAATGGGCGCTTCCCGGTGGCTTGAAGCAAATGCGCCGGGTGGAAAGGCAATCAGCAGACTCAAAACGAGTCCGACTGCAGACCTCAACTTTGACATGAGATTCTCCTTACTGATTTGCTGTGCTGGGGAACGGGAGAACCTGAACCAGGTTTGGGGGAACCAGAATGGTAGAGCTCAGGAATCTGCCGCTCGTTTCAATGAATACGGCGCACCCGTTACCTTGGATTGGGTTTGCGGCATTAAATTTAAAAAACATCCAATCCGGAAATCCAGTCGCCGGTTCCCCTGCGTACCTATTGAAACGGGGATCGAACCCAACAATCACGTCAGGAATCTCAAAACAGCGCTAAATTCTCGTCAACAACGTCTCCGCACACATGTTTCGCCCCTGAGTATTACGATTCTTGAAATGGTGCTACCATTGCAGCCGGAAAGAACTCGCAGCGTCTCAATGTTGCTCCCCGCCCGCGGTTCAAAGGAACGAATGATCACGGCAAAGTCAATGCGGGCGGCGACATCCCCCAGGGCAGCCCTGTCCGCTTTGATCATTCTGCTTCTCGCCATCGCCAGTGCCGGGTGCACCCTTGCAGCCATGGCGCAAGGAGTTAGATCGCTGACCGGCACGGTCTTTGATCCAGCGGGACGGGCAGTAGCAGGAGCACAAATCCAGCTTCACTCCGCATCCGGAGCCCAGATAATCGTCACCACCGCGAGCGACGGCAAATTCACCATCGAACTTCCTACAGGTGCCGTCTTCACCGCTCGTGTTGAAGCGTCCGGCTTCGCGCCCATTACGCGCAAGCTCGATTTGGACGCAGCGAACCCAAACGTAGACTTCCGATTCCAGCAAGTGGCTGCAACCGCCGACCAGGTAATCGTCACGGCTGACCTGAGCGAAGTCGCGCTCACATCCCCCGATCCCTCAGAGAAAGTTCTGGTGCGCGAAGAACTGCTGGACGCCAACCCCGGACGCCCAGGAGCGCCGATCTCGATTCCTGGCCTACCCATCGAAACGGCATCCGGAGGCATCAAGGCGCCACAGTATTTTGTGCCCGGCGTCGCCGGAGATCACGGCGAACCCATCGCCCAGTACATCGCCGTCGGCGGCTACCTGGTCACCAACAACCTCTCCGCCAACGCCCACGGAAACGGTTATGCCGACCCCAACATTTATGTCTCGGGTGCGTTGGGCAACGTGGTCACTGACGGCGGAGCCTTCAACGTGCTTGAAGGAAATCATGCTCTGAATCTGGCCGCCACTTATGGCCTGCGGCCGCAACTGAACCGATTCCTGACTCTGACCAGCGACGATCGCGATGCGGATATGACAGCCGGATTTGCTCCCAAAGATACCGCCAAAAAGCAGTGGTTGGCAGTAGAAGCCAACTACGGCAACGGACTGATGAAGCGCCTGGAGCACCGCAAGCAATTCAAATGGAATGCACTGCGCATCTTCGACCCCGGCAAGCATGAGCTCACCCTCTTCAGTCTGGGATATTGGGGCAAATCGCATGAGGGCAACCTGGTCCCGATTGGATACGGCTTGCAGCTGGGAGACACCGTCGACCCACGGCAGTTCGACCAGACGCACTCCTCAGTCCTTGCTATTGACGATCAATGGAAGATCCGAAACAGCGACGAGGTCGGCTTTTCCGGATTCTTTCGCACCTACAATCTCGCGCTCTATTCGAATTTTGGCGAAGGGCTCATTCGGCAGAGCGAGTTCCGCACTGTCGAGGGCGCCGAAGCACGCGAAACGCATACATTTTCAACCTGGCTGCAGGGCATGGTCGGCCTCGATTACCACGAAGACGATATTCATCGCGACAACCTTGACCACTATCTCTCAGACGATGCGATGGTCTACGGTGGGTTCCTCAAAGTGCTGTCCAGCAACGTCACCATCCGCGACGCAACGCCTTACGCCGCCCTGCATGGCGACCTCGGCAAGCATCTGCGCTTTTACGCCGGTCTGCGGCCGGATGTGATCGAATTGAAAAACTCCGACATGCTGAATTCCGCATTTTCGTTCGACGAGTGGAAAACCTTCGTCGCCCCCAAGGCCACGCTGGCCTGGGCGCCGGGCGCAGGGCCGGCGCATTGGATGCCCTCCGCCTCGTTCAGCATCGGGCAAGGCTTCTTCACCCAGGATCCGCGCATCTCCCTTGCACAAGAGAAAGTCGGCTCCATCGGCCCAACTGGAGCAGCAGCGCTGCCTTCCCCCTTCGAGCGTTCTCACTCCGAGCAAATGGTCCTCGAAAAAGCATTCACCGGAACCGATGTGCGCCTAACGCTGGGCCACACAAACACCACCGAGACGACGGGCAAGATCGATCCTGACAATGGAACACCGGACGAGTTAGGCCCAGGCACGCTCAAGTTCCTAACCGCCAGTGTGCGCCATCAGTTCAGCAGCTTTGGCACTCTGCAAGCTGTCTTCTCCAAAGCCGACGCGCGCCTGTTGGGCGCCACCATCAATGGCGTACTAATCCCCGCGCAGATTACGCCCGAAGCGCCGCGCACCATCTTCGACGCACTCACTACGCTTGACCGGCTGCCCCTCGGCCTGCACGGGCGCGGCGAATACGAGTACGTGGGCCACAAGCAGTTGGACCTCGGCGGCTTCGAGGCCATCCCGGTCGGCGAAACGCGCCTTGCCGTCGTGCGTCCGTTCCTCGACGGCAGGCTGGAACTGGCCGCGAACGGTATGTTGGCGCGTGGCTACACCGGCCAAACCACCGAGACCTTCAATCCTGGTTGGACTCTGGGTGCGCTTCCCTACTGCGCCCCTGGATCGGGCCCTAGCGGCGCACAAAATGATTTTGACTGCGGAACAAATGAGCAGAGCGTCGGCATACGCATGGTGTCATGGGTAGGCGGCTCCATATCCTGGCGATTGAACGCAGAGAAGTGACGATGCCTCAGGCAGCCAGCGTCTGCAATTCTCACAGAAGTGACCGTTTCTTGATCTGAGTCGCGAGGGTCATTTGATCGCATGCGCGTTGTCCCTAGCGTAGATCCCAAGCCTGCATTTCCTGATCCAACTGTCCACCTGAATGCTTGAACGGGCCTCCGCGCCAGCGAATCCCCTTTGAAGACCCCATCGCCGCCGTGTACGTATAGTCCACGCTTAAATGGACGCCGTTGAAATTGGTGATCATCCGCGCGTAAATTATTTCGCCGTTAGTCGGCAGGTTATAGGCCGTCCAGGCAGTGACTGTCCTTTCACCGGAGTTAAAAAGATTTCCCGAACCAACCCCCGTGCTCCCCAGCAAAAGCTGGTACCAGGTAACGCCGGTTCCCGCCGACCAGGTGAAATTCACAGTTGGCCCCGGAAGCACAGCCCCTGGCGTGGGTGAGGTGATGGCCGCCTCTACCTGACTTGATCCGCTGACTGGGATCGATTGCTGCGCTCCATTTAAATTGAGTGCGTTGTCTGTAATGATGATGCTCTCGTTCAGCACTCCGCTAATCTGAGGCGCGAATTCAATGGGTAAATCGCACGACTGCCCCGCGCTCAAAATAGTCGAAGACGTACAGGCGTTCAAATCCCCAGCCGGCTCAAAAAAGTCGACGGGATAGCTGATCGCCGTCAGCGTCAGCGCAGCGTTGCCCACATTCACAATCTGCGCCGTCTGCGTGCCGTCGATAGCGTCAGTAAAACCAACAGCCGTAAGCATCTTGAAATTCAAGACTGGAGGCTGCGCGCGCTGCACCTCCTCGACAATCGAATGGCTCCCTTCAAGGCCGCCTTCCACAATGAAGAGATCGCCGCCGCTGTCCACTGCAACGCCAGAAGTCGAGCCCGACCCCGAATCGTAAAATCCAGGATCGAGAACTATTGGTGCGCCATCACCCACAGGCATCTCCACCACGCGGTGATTCACATTGTCGGCGATAAACAGATCGCCTGCCCCATCCAAAGCCACATCTTCCGGATTCTCCAATCCAATGCCATTCACAATCGGATCGAGAGCCGTCGCCGCTCCGTCGCCAGCTGGAGTCACCACCACGCGGTCATTGCCAAGGTCCGCAATCAACAAATCACCTGCGGTATCCATCGCCAAACCGTGAGGATCGTTCAGCGAGATGCCGTTCACCAGCGGATCGATGCTGATCGTCGCGCCGCCTCCGGTTGGCAGCTCAAGCACACGGTTGTTCATAGAATCCGCTACGTACAAATCGCCAGCGACGTCAATTGCCAGGCCGGAAGGATAATTCAGCGGGATGCCATTCACCGTTGGCGTAATTAGCGTCGCCGCGCCTCCGCCGGCGGGCACCTCAACAATGCGCCCATAGAACTCCCCGATGAACAGATCGCCGGCGCCATCTACCGCAATGCACGATGGAAGATACAAGCCTTCGCCGTTCACCGTCGCGTTGATGACTGTCACAGGGCCACCGTTTGCCGGCGCCTTCACCACTCTGTAGGTATTCGGAGCGTTGTCCGTATCCAGAATGAACAGGTCCCCGGCCGCATCAACTGCCAACGCATTCGGAGCCTCCAGCTCCATCCCGTTGACCCTGGCAACAAAAGCGGAAACACTGCCGGGACCAAACGCCACCTGCGGCCCCGTTCCAACTCCCGCAACAGGCACACTGGCCAACACCGTGCCCTTCTTGTTTTGCCCGGAATAAAAGACGACCGCGCCCGTTCTCAGTCCCGCCGCCGTTGGCGTGAAAGTAATGTCCACCGTACAAGTAGTTGTCGAAGAATAATTTTGTGCCGCGCACGTGCTCGCTGGGTCGTTGACGAAATCCAGATTCGCGATCCCGGTAGTCACCACCGCGATGCTTCCGACCGTCATCCCCGCAAGAATCGAAAAGTTCAGCACCCGCGCCACGCTCGCCAAGCCAATCGGCTGCGAGCCAAAGTTTTCACTGGAAATCGCGCCTGTGAACTGCACTTGCGCCCACGCAGTCGCCGGCAACAAACTAACCAAAACTAAAATGAAAGCGCCACTACGTAAGGATGGACGGTCGCCCTCGACCCGAGCATGCATGAGGAATCTGGAAGGCCTCGCTATGCGAAGTACTCTGGGGCAAGACATTGTGAACCCTCCGTCTGTAAACGGACGAGACAGAGGCAATCAACAGCTGCGATCTTCATATGTTGGATGGATCGTTGCCTGCACCTGGTCCATATCGGCACGATCAACATCTTGGCAGAGCGCAAGACCGCCAGAACCAACCCAAATTGAATTCTGCGAATTACCTACCTTGGCCGTTCCAAGCTGGAACTCGCAGTCCCAACCTGGAACAATGCGGCTCCCAGGTTCATACCATAAGACACCTGTCATCCTGAGCAAAGCGCACTTCAGCGGAGTCGAACGGGCCTGCATTTCAAGATGCTCATGACAGGCACGCAGCCCCGCACAAATGGCAGCGCCCTCTCTAAGCCAGCGCAACCTTCAGCGTGACTCCAATGTCGGAGATCTTTTCCGCCGGCATCTCAACCTTCAATGACATCTCATCTTGCTTCCATTTCAGATCGCCCTTATATCCCAGCAATTCGACATTGCGAATCGTCCCCGGTGCCTGATCGCTAGCCAGGCCAAGCGCATTCACAACGGCCGTCTTTTCCGGCCATCCCATCACGAAGGCATAGAGCGTGCTGTTCTTGGTCGTGAAGCGAACGTCTTCAGCGGTCAGATCCTTCTGCTTATCCTCGTTGAAATTTCCCGCCTCGATCTTGACCTTCGTCGACGGTCCTTCCCCGTAAATCTTCCATGGACGCGAACTGTAAATGCCTTCGCTGTTCACCTCCATCCACTTTGTAATTCCATCCAGCACCACCATCTCTTCAAAATCCAGTTCACCAGAGTTAGGCAGCGGGAAGTTTAACAGCAGGTTGCCGTTCTTGCTCACGATATCGGTGAGCAAGTCGATCACCTTCTTCGCACTCTTGTATTTTTCTCCGCGGTTGTAGTGCCATTGCCCGATGCATGTGTCGGTCTGCCAGGGGTTCTTCGCGATCCCATCAGAGACACCCCGCTCATGATCCAGCAGGCAGGTGCCAATCGCACAATCCGTGCTTTCCTTGCTGGTGTAAACGGCTTCCGTCTGTCCGCCGTGCGCCAGCGCGCTCACGTTATATAGATGCGATACCACCTTGAGTCCGTAATCCTCAAACGGCAAATGACCGTCGGTATAAAGCAGATCGGGATGATACTTGTCGATAAGGTCGGTGATGCGATCAACGTAATGGCTCTTCCACGAATCGGGAATTCCATCGTCGTTCCAGTCCAGCTTGCCGCCGAAGCGCGCGCTATCGGCATCATGGTATAAGTCGAAATTCCGAGGATCGATGCCATCGTAAGGAACGCCTGCAAGCGGCCCTGTCTTATCGGAACCATGACTGACAGCCCACCACTTATAACTGATCCATAAGTGCTCACTAACTCCAAAGCGTAATCCCTGTTTCTGCGCCGCCTTCTGCCACGTTCCCACAACATCCCGCTTTGGACCCATATTCACAGCATTCCACCGCGTGTACTTCGAGTCCCATAAGTCGAAGTTGTCGTGGTGCACGCCCATGCTTACGAAATACTTGGCGCCTGCCTTTTTGTACAAGCTCATCAGGTGATCCGGGTCCCACTTCGCAGCCTTCCAGTTATTTACCAGATTCTTGTAGCCCACTTTCGAAGGATGCCCGTAAGTCTCAACATGATAGAGATACTGCGGCGATCCCTCTTGATACATGGTGCGCGCATACCAATCCCCAAATTCGATTGCCGACTGCGGACCCCAGTGCGACCAGATGCCGAACTTCGCATCCCGATACCACTCCGGAACCTGATAAGCCTCGAGAGACTGCCTGGTCGGAAGAAAGTTCCCGCCCCGCGCCGCCTGCGCTCTCGCAAGCTTTGACAGCGCAAGAGCGGAACACGCACCACCCATCACTTTGAGTAACTCACGCCTGTTGACTGCCATTTGATGTTCGTCCTTTCATTGCTTCGTTGACACCTTCACTTCAGTTCCTCGTCCGCGCACACCGCCACCTTCCCGCATTTCCCCGATGCCATCAGCGCATACGCCTCGCCTGCACGCTCAAGCGGAAAACGATGAGTAATAATGCCAGCCGGATGCAGATTCCATCGCACCAGCCGCTCCACCAATTCTTCCATCAACCATGTCGACGTCACCCACGAGCCATAGAGAGTCTTCTGGTCATGGATCATGTCAGGGGACGGATTTATCTCCACCGTCCCGCCCTCACCAAGAAAAACAATCTTTCCCCATTTCCTCGTAGCGCGAATCGCAGTCGCCCGCGCCGCAGGGTGCGCTGAACAATCGACAGCCCTCTCCACGCCGAAGCCTCCGGTGAGTTCTTTCACCTGCGCAACGTTGTCTGGCCCCGAGGGCAGCACCTCATCGCACACACCAAAGTCCAGGGCAATCTTCATGCGCTCAGCAACAACATCGATGCCAATGATCTTATTGGCGCCCAACTGACGGCAGAGCGCACCCGTAGCAAGACCCACCGGCCCCAACCCGGTGATCAGCACAGCATGGTTTCCGTCGATGCCGATCTTTGTCAGACCTTCATAAACAGTGCCGAATCCGCATGCCACCTGCGCACCATCGGCAAATGAAAGCTCATCCGGCAAAGCAATCAGATCCTTCTCCTCGGCAATCATGTAATCGGCCATCCCGCCATCCCGCTGCCATCCGTACGCGCGGCGATACTTCTCGCTGGTACAGGAAATCATGTAGCCGCGCCGGCAATCGTTGCACACACCGCACCCGGAAATGTGATAGACGATCACGCGATCGCCCGTCACAAATCGCCGGCATCCCACACCGGTCGCAACAATCTGCCCGCATGGCTCGTGACCTGCAATCACGCCCTGGTAGCCTTCGGGCCCTTTGCCCAGGTGCTCGTGATAAATACAGCGAATGTCAGAACCGCAAATCGTCGAGGCCTTCACACGCAGCAAAACTTCACCGTGCCCCGGAGAAGGCACAGGAACAACCCGCATCTCCACAGAGGAGTCGCCAGGAAGAAACGCCGCGTTCATTGTCTGATTCATCCTTCAGGCCCCGCTTCTCAATCCGGCACATTCACTCGTTCAGCAATTCTACGGCGGCGTAATTTCTCCATGCACATCCCACAAGTCTTCCCAGGTCTGCCCATCTTTCCAAAGAAATACCTGCCCTTTGATCAATCGGCAGTTGCGATCGATGCCGGCAATGGCCGTCATCTCTTCTTCGCTGAGCGGCTCTCCGGCCGCGGCCGCAATATTCGCCCGGTAGTTGTTAATCGAAAATGGAATCGGAGTTTGTCCCCGCTGCACAGCCCACTTGATGCACACTGCTGCGGGGTGAATTCCATGGCGCTCGGCAATCTTTACAATCACCGGATCTTCCGTGGGCGCGGTGTCTTCCGGCGTTCTGTCGCGTTCCGGACGCCCCGGCGACCCAATGGGACAGTAGCCGACAGGTTGAATTCCGTTCTCGATAACGAATTTGAATAACTCCGGCTGCTGGAAGTGCGGATGAAGTTCCATCTCGTTCACCGCCGGCTTGATGCGAGCGTCGCGCAGCAGCAGTTTGAGCTTGGGGATGGTCATGTTCGATGTGCCAATGTGCCGCACCCAGCCCCGGTCCACAAGCTCTTCCATCTTGCGCCACGTCTTCATAAAGCTGTCGTGGATGTAAGGCTTCGCATCAGCACTGCGCGAACTAACATCGCAGCCCGCTGGATGAAAATTAGGAAACGGCCAATGCACGAGATATAAATCGAGGTATTCCAGCCTAAGATCGTCAAGTGACTTTCGGCAGGCCGCGATCACGTCGCCCTCGCCATGCTTGTCATTCCACAGCTTCGAAGTTACCCAAAGTTCTTCGCGCTCGATGGGTTCTTCGAATTTGCCGCCATCGGCAACAACGGCCTCCAGCGCCGCGCCAACCTCCGGCTCATTGCCATAAACTGACGCGCAATCAAAATGCCGGTAACCAACCTTGGCGGCGCCGCGAACAGCCTCAGCAACCTGTGCCGGCGTAACGTGGTCTGACCCAAAGGTCCCCAGGCCAATGCCGGGCATGGTGGCGCCCGTATACAGCACCCGCTGGGGAATCAACGCGGGATCGATTGCGGCTGAGCCATTCTTGTCTCCGTCAACCATCCCGGCTCCCTTGCGCCAACGTAGTTATCGATGCCCTTTTCCCGCGCAGAACATCGCCGCTTTACGCACTGGCGCGAACCAGAATGCAGGTGATGTTGTCATTGCCGCCGGCCTTTTTTGCTGCTTCCACCAGCCGCGCGCACAAAACGTCGAGCGGCAATTCGACCCTCAACAGCGACTCAATCACCGCATCCGTCAGCTCGCGGGTTAACCCATCGGAGCAGAGCAGAAACAGATCGCCCTGCTCCGCTTCCAGTTCGAAGATGTCTGGCGTGACTCTGTTCTGCGTGCCCAATGCCCGCGTAATCACATTTCGCAGCGGCGAGCGCAAAGCCTCGGATTGGGTCATGCGTCCCAGCCGCACCTGCTCTTCGACAAGCGAGTGATCCAGCGTAATCTGCTCCAGTTCCCGATTGCGCATGCGGTAGCAGCGGCTGTCGCCCACATTGAGAACCCACACCCGGCGCTCTTCCGCCACCAGCCCCACCAGCGTCGTACCCATGCCGCTCAACTTATAGTTGCGCTGTGACCGGGAGAAGATCGCCTGATTGGCCGCGCAAACAGCCTCTTCAGCCAACTGAGGCATAGCCTGAGGCATTGCCTGGGGCATTGCCACCGCAGCATCCGCTTCAGAGTCCGCAGCGCGCCGGCTCAGTAGCTGTAGCAGCTCATCCACCGCCACAGAGCTCGCAATTTCTCCGGCCGCGGCGCCGCCCATGCCGTCGCAAACCAGAAAAACCCCATGCTCAAGGGAAAACCCGAATGCATCCTCGTTGGTCGGGCGTTTGCGGCCGCGGTCAGAAACCGCCGCAGCCGTATAGTGGAGGACGGTCGTAGACAAGAAAAATTCTCCCGTCGCCCAGTTTACACGGGCGCGCCCCGTAGGCTTCCGTCGTAGCCCAGCTCAATGCCCCCCCTGCGCCTTCGGCTCTGCCACCGGCGCTTGCGGCGCGGGCAGGTCGAAAACCTCGATCGCTCCCGCGTTGATCACAGCCACGCGCCGGCCCGAGGGCGAAATAGCCACATTTCCCCCCGCATCCAGCGGCGGGGTAGCAGGCGCCTCCAGAGCCACCTTCCCACTGGCCGCATCCAGCACCCGCACTAGCTGGCCCTTGATGTCTTCCGAGTCCAACGGCGAAAAAGCGTTGATCGCGTGGTTCACCGCCAGCGTCTCGCGCACCAGGCGCGAACCGTCAGGCGCCATCACCAGCAGCGGCCAAATAGCCTGCGCCGAGCTCACATCCTCCCAAAGGCGATGGCCGTCGAGACCCAGAGCATCCAGCCGGTGGCCGCCCGTTCCGTCGCAGGCCGTCACCAGCAATTCCTGCTGCGAGATAAAGTCGAACGTTGGCGCGCAGGTTGAATTCACATGGCCCAGAATGGTGCTGCCGCCGCTGAAATAATTCAGGTTCAACGTCCACTGTTCACCGTTGCCGCGCAAACTCTCCACATATCCGTCCGAGTTGATGGGCAAATGCACCGCCGTGCGCGTCCGGCTCACCAGCATCACCTTTCCTGAGTCCCGGCGCAAAATGCGCACCACCATGTCAGGCACCCCGGCATTTTGACCATCCACTGACATGTCTGCTTTCGCGGTGGACGGGCTGGCCACATCGCCGGGCTTCGGCTCCACAGTCGCCGCTTCCACAGAGTTGGTCACCAGAAAATCCTGCTGAGGGTCCAACTCCATCCACAACAGCGGCCCCGGAAAATGCAGGTAAGGCTTCAAATTGAGGGCATCGTCGCCCAGCTTGATTCCATCCCTGTCACGAAAAAGAAAGTGGCCATCTTTCATCATCCAAAGGTAGCGCGTGCGATCGTGAACGGTCCACAAAGCCTCGGCCGAAACAGTTCCTGCCGGCAGCGCCAAAACCACGGCACGAATCTGCCGCTCGTCGCTCCATTCACGGTCGCCGGCCTCTCGATGAATCAGTCCAGGCACGCGAAAGCTAAACAGCAGCCGATTTTCATCGAGAAAATCCAGCGAAACCATGCTGTTGCGCTGCCCCAGGTACCCGGCCCCGGGTGCGGAAAATCCAAGCGGGTCCAGGGGAATGCTGAACACCGGCGGAATCGATGGCTTATCCGGAAGGCGGTCGGGCAGCGGACGCCCAGGCCGATCCTTGTCGGGATGAGGTTTACTCCAGGGGAACGTGGTGCTCTGCGCATGCGCCGCATGCGTAGCGAACAAAGCCAGCGCCAACAACGCCAGCCATATGCCGCCCCGCTCCGCCAATCTGAACAACTGCTTCGTCATCGACACCTATTTTCGCCCATGCAGCCAGTCTTTGGGCAGAGACTCTCGCTGAGGGCGCTTATGCGACAGTAAAGAAGGATGGAAAAATACTCAAACACCACCCCTGAACCCCGCGAACAGCCCCTCGTCCACGCCGCGGCTAGCCGGAGAAATGCAATCCTCGGCTACGGCGCCTGCGCCCTGGCCGGCGGCTTGTGGGGCACCGGCTTCTACTGGGGCAGGCTGGCCATGAACGAGATGAGCGTGGAGCACATGGTGCTCTATCGCTTCCTCTTTGCCTCTCTCGGCATGTTGCCCCTGGTCATCGCCAATCGCGGCCGCTTTCACCTCACTGCTGCGGAAACCCGAACGCTCCTCATCTCCGCCGCTTTCGGAATCCCCATCCAATTCCTGCTCCAATTCCACGGCCTCGCTCTCACCACGGTCAGTCACGCCTCGCTGATGGTGGGCTCCATGCCGGTTCTGCTAGCGGGCGCTGCTGCACTCTTTGCCGGCGAGCGCCTCGACTGGATCGGCTGGCTGGCGCTAGCTGGCTCCACAGCCGGCGCGGCGCTCATCGTCCTTGGCGGCAGCCGCCACCCCACCGCGCATGGACAGCCATCCCTGGCCGGCGACTTGCTCGTAGTCGCATCGCTTGTAACCGCCCTCGCCTGGATCCTGCTCAGCAAAAAGCTGATGGAGACACACAGCCCTCCAGTCGTGACTTCCTACTCCATCCTCGCCGGAACAGCCATGCTCGCCATCATCGTGCTGGGACCGTGGCTGCTGAAACCCCTCACCCACAGCGCTGCGCAGCCGCTCCCGTTCGCGCACTTGAGCGCAACCGCGTGGCTCGCCCTGGCGCTGAGCGGCTTGTTCTGCACAGCACTTACCACCCTGTTATGGAACTGGGGCATCCACCACGTGCCCGCGTCGCGTGCCGGCGTCTTCCTCAACATCGAACCGGCTCTCGGTTCCTGGCTAGGCGTTCGCCTGCTCGGCGAGCATCTCGGCCCCTACGCATGGGCCGGAGGCGCCTTGATCCTGGCCGCAGCCATCACCCTCACCACGCGGAACCACCAACCCAACCCCATCACCGAGCCACCCATCATCCTGGAATAAGACCGCATCCAAAGATGCCCGTGCCCCATCCATCCGCGCTTTCCAGCGAATGGGTGGGAAACCACAACCCTCACCCCGCTCCGCAAAACGGTACACTGTTGCCTGACCCGGAGGGAACAAGTGCAGCTCCGTCTACCGCAAGACCGCGTCATTATCAAATCATTGAAACTCGCCGCTCTCCTGGCCGTCTTCGCCGCCTTCACCCCCCTATCCGCTCTCTCCCAAGATCATCCCACCCCCGCCGCCGGAGACCCGGTGTGCAGTCTGCCCAACGAACCAACCCTCGACGGAGAGGCTGCCGGCGCGCTGCAGAATCACGACATCTCCGCAGTCTGGCATCTTAAGGATCGTCATCCAGGCGATCTGATGATCGTGGACAAAACACCGTTCAGCGGAAATTCAGACCTGAAGCTAGCCGAGATATTCTCACTTGAGTTGCAGGACGTCGGCGTCGTGCATGCCTCCGATCTTCTCGTCTCCGGCCAAGCGCGCTGCGAACAACTCTTGCCGAACCCCGATGCCTCACGCGTCTCCGACCGCCTGCCCGGCATCATCATTCACTACGCGCTCACCGACCCCGCTGGCCGATTTACTGCCGACTGGGCCGTCATCCTTCGCCAGGACTCGACCTACATCCGGCAGGTTCTCACCGTCACCGCCGGCAGCAAGCCGCTTCCGCTCAGCGGCCTGGTTATGCTCGATGTCCACGACCCCGGCATCGCCATCTCCGGAACAGTAAAAGGCTCCCCGATCACCACCGGCAACTTCTATCTAGGCATCGAGTCGCCGCTGTCAGAAAACAGCGTCGTCGGCGATCGCGGCGTGAGCGAGTTACACAGCGGCGTGCCCATCCCCGCTGGTCAATCGGCGCAATTCTCCTCGGTAGTCGGCATCGCAGCCCGCGGACAGATGCGCCGCGCGTTCCTCACTTATCTCGAACGCGAGCGAGCGCACCCCTACCGTACCTTCCTGCATTACAACAGCTGGTTCGATATAGGTTTCTTCAATCCATACACCCAGCAGGACGCTTTGAATCGCATCCACGCTTTTGGCGAAGAACTCAACAAAAAACGCGGCGTCACGCTCGATTCCTTTCTCTTCGACGACGGCTGGGACGACACCGGCAATCTATGGAAGATTCGCCCCGACTTCATCGATGGCTTTGCGCCCCTGACCAAAGCCGCCGCAGAGTACGGCACAGCGCCCGGCGTCTGGCTCTCGCCCTGGGGGGGCTACGGCCCGGCAAAACAGGCGCGCGTAGCCACTGCCAAAAAAGACGGCTACGAAATCGTAGATGGCGGCTTGGCCCTTTCAGGTCCTCGCTATTACGCGCTGTTTCACGATGCAGTTACCGGCATGGTTTCAAAATACGGCGTGAATCAATTCAAATTCGACGGCACCGGCAACGTCGACCAGGTAGTGAAAGGCAGCGCCTTCAGTTCGGACTTCGATGCCGCCATTCACCTCATTGGCGACCTGCGCAAGTTGAAGCCCGACCTCTATGTCAACCTCACCACCGGCACCTGGCCATCGCCCTTCTGGCTCTTCTATGCGGACTCAATCTGGCGCGGCGGCGACGATACGGAGTTTGCCGGAGTAGGCACAGACCGCGAACGCTGGATCACGTATCGCGACGGCGACACCTACGACGAAATCGT
>Ga0302326_10012839_pt1 | contig 17807 bp, 12 predicted proteins | sample Palsa_T0_3_FD_202264 | JGI IMG/M metagenome (GOLD analysis project Ga0302326, IMG submission 202264) | Peat permafrost microbial communities from Stordalen Mire near Abisko, Sweden - Palsa_T0_3 | ecosystem: Environmental > Terrestrial > Soil > Palsa > Peat permafrost | place: Sweden: Abisko... | reverse complement strand
ATGAAGCCCGGATCAACCACGATAAAACGCGGCCGTAAGCGGCAAAAGGGACGAAAGACAGCCCTGCGAGCGCGGCGAGGCATCGCAGCCCGGGGCCCGCAGCAGCCGAGCCCGGCATACGGGACGGTGGCACCCGCCCCCGGCAGGACGCGCGACCCCCGCGAGAAATGGCAGCTCACCCAAAAGAGTGTGTAGGCTGCCACATCCATACCAATCGGACTCGGGGTGTACGGGTCGGAATTTACTGGTGGGGCAGGCGGTGGGCGCAGCAGGACGACTCGACGGCCTGGAGGCCGCCGAGCGGGTCGGTCGCGATCGCCTTAAGGATGCCGGAATTACGTGGGGCGGTCGCCGCGGGCGAGCCTGGACGCGCCGACGGCCGGGCCGAAACGGCCCGGCCGCGGCACCCCCCCGGTCGTTACGCCTGGCTGAGCAGCTCGGTCAGCTCGGCGTCGAAGTTCAGGTAGGGCGACTCCTGCCCGGTCGCCACCAGCTGGTAGGTCCGCTGCAGGAACTCCTCGATCGCCCGGGCGCTGACCTCGAACTGCGCCTGCCCGTACGGCGAGCTCATCGCGATGTTCAAGATCGCGTGCCCGGCAGTACCGCCGCCGACGGCCACCACGTCCGGGTCGCAAGATGCCGCCGACGGCCAGGCGCGGACATCCCCGAGACCCGTGCTGCCGTGCAGGGCCGCCGCGAGCAGGTCGCGGGCCAGGATCCACTCCACCGGCTCATCCGCGCCCACCTCAAACGCCATCTGGACCGCGTACGGGTCCGCGCAGCTGTAGGACAACCTAGCCGTCAGCGGCACGATCGTGTGCTCCGGACCGACCAGCCCCAGGGCCAGCTCCGCTGAGATCTCAGCACAGTTTCCGCTCATCATCTGGCATTCCTTTCCCCATCACCGGCGACACGGCACGACCAGGTAATGCTGGCCCGAAGCGTGATCTTCACCTACCGCGATACTTGCCGGTCCAGGTAGCCGGCCAGGTGCGCCGTCGGGTGCAGAATGGTTGCAGGCCTCAGCCGGGCGATCCTGGATGGGGATCGGGGTCGGGGTCGAGGCGAGCGAGCAATTCGTCCAGCTTCACTTGCTGGCCGGCCCGCGCGAGCATATCGACGACGATGCCATCGAACGGCGCCCGCAGCGAATGCTCCATCTTCATGGCCTCGACGATCAGAAGCACCTGACCGAGGCGGACCGCCTCACCCGGCGAGGCGCTCACCGCGATGACGGTGCCAGGCATCGGGCTGCGTATATCGGCATCCGCGCTCGCCGCGCCGTGGGCCAGAGTCTCGGCGGGCCGCTCGGTCACCATGTGAGCCGCCCCGTCCAGCCAAAGCCAGCGGGTGAAGCCATCGGCCACCATGTGCACCAGTCGCGTGGTGCCTGCCGCGGTCAGCGTGAAGCCGCCATCGGCGGGCGACGCGGCCGCGGCGACAGACGGTTCGGCATCCACCCCGACGCAGGCGCCTTGCGGCGTGCCGGCGACCCGGAGGACACGCGTGCCGCCGCCCGGCGTCGCTACCGTCCAGGAGATCTGGGCCGAGCCGGCCAGGCGCCAGCCGTCCAGGACATCCCACGGGTCATCGGTCGCGGGCCGCATCTCGAGCAGCCGCCCGAGGGCGTAGGCAACGAGGAGATCGCCGGGTTCGGCCGGCTCAACGAGCGAGTCCAGGTGACGCTCGATCAGGCCGGTATCCAGCTGGCCTGACCGCACGTCGGGATCGGCGACCAGGGCGCGCAGGAAGGACCCGTTCGTCTGCACGCCGAGAACGACATTGGCCGCCAGCGCCCGATCCAGCCGGGCCAGGGCGCTGGCACGATCGGCGCCCCAGGCGATGATCTTGCTCAGCATCGGGTCGTACGCCGAGGAGATCTCCGTGCCCTCGGCGAGGGAGCTGTCGACCCGTATCCCGTCTCCGGCCGGCTCGCGGACCAGCAGGGCCCGACCGCCGGTGGGCAGGAACCCGCGCGCCGGGTCCTCGGCGTAGAGCCTGGCCTCGACCGCGTGGCCGGTCAGCCGGACGTCGCCCTGGGTGAAACCGAGCCGCTCCCCGGCGGCCACCCGGAGCTGCTGCTCGACCAGGTCGAGCCCGGTCACCAGCTCGGTCACCGGGTGCTCGACCTGGAGCCGGGTGTTCATCTCCATGAAGAAGAACTCGGCCGGCGCCGCCGAGGCGACGATGAACTCCACCGTGCCCGCGCCGGTGTAAGCGACCGCACGGGCCGTCTCGGAGGCCGCCGCGCCGATGCGCTGCCTGCTGGCCTCGTCCAGGAGCGCGGACGGCGCCTCCTCGATGATCTTCTGGTGCCGCCGCTGCAGGCTGCACTCGCGCTCCCCCAAGTGGACCGTCGTGCCGAAGCCATCCGCGAGCACCTGAACCTCGATGTGCCGCGGGTCAGCGACGAAGCGCTCGATGAACAGCGTGTCGTCGCCGAAGGAAGTGGCGGCCTCGCGGCGGGCCGAGGCCAGCGCCGCGGCGAGCCCGTCCGGCTCGTGCACCAGCCGCATGCCCTTGCCGCCGCCGCCCGCGGACGGCTTGACCATGAGGGGATAGCCGACCTGCCCGGCCGCGTGGATCAGGTCCTGGTCGGACAGGCCGGCCTGGGCGCAGCCGGGGACCACGGGGACCCCGGCCGCGGCGACGGTCTGCTTGGCCCTGATCTTGTCGCCCATCGTCTCGATGGCCTGCGGCGAGGGCCCGACGAAGACCAGACCAGCGGCGGCGCAGGCCCGCGCGAAGGCGTCGTTCTCGGCGAGAAAGCCGTAGCCGGGGTGAATCGCCTGAGCGCCGGTCGCCGCCGCGGCGTCCAGGATCCGGTCGGCCGACAGGTAACTCGACGCGGCGGCGGCAGGCCCGATCCGGATCGCGACGTCGGCCTCCCGGACATGCCGGGCGCCCGCGTCGGCGTCGCTGTAGACGGCCACCGAGCGGATACCCATCCGGCGCAGCGTCCTGATGACCCGGACGGCGATCTCCCCCCGGTTGGCGATCAGCACGGTCTCGAACACGGCGGTCCCTTCTGGAGGCTGGCCCTTGGCGGAGGCTGGCCCGGGCTACATCCGGAAAATGCCGTAGGACACCGGCGCAAGCGGCGCCCCGCCGCAGGCGGTCAGGGCCAGGCCGAGGGCGGTGCGGGTCTGCATCGGGTCGATGACGCCGTCGTCCCAGAGCCGGGCGGTGGAGTAGTAAGGGTTTCCCTGCTCTTCATACTGGGCCCGGATCGGGGCCTTGAACGCGTCGGCGTCCTGCTCGGTCCAGTCGTCACCGAGCTGCTCCTGCCGGATCGTGGCCAGCACCGACGCGGCCTGCTCGCCGCCCATGACCGATATCCGGGCCCCTGGCCAGATCCACAGAAAGCGAGGTGAGTAGGCCCGCCCGCACATGGAGTAGTTCCCGGCGCCGAACGACCCGCCGATCACCACGGTGAGTTTGGGGACGCGCGCACAGGCGACGGCGGTGACCATCTTGGCTCCGTGCTTGGCGATGCCGGCCGCCTCGTACTCCCGGCCCACCATAAACCCGGTGATGTTCTGCAGGAAGAGCAGCGGCACCCGGCGGCGGTCGCAGAGCTGGATGAAGTGCGCTCCCTTCAGGGCCGACTCGCCGAACAGCACGCCGTTGTTGGCCACGATGCCGACGGGGTGGCCGTGGATGTGCGCGAAACCAGTGACCAGGGTGGTGCCGTACTCCTGCTTGAATTCGGCGAACCTGCTGCCGTCGACCAGGCGGCCGATCACCTCCCGGACGTCATAGGGAATCCGCAGGTCGGCCGGGATGACGCCGTAGAGCTCGGCCGGGTCGGCCCGCGGCTCCTCGGCCGGCTGGCGCGCCCACGGGAGGGGCTCCGGCGGATCCAGGGTGGCCACGATCCGGCGGACGATGCGCAGGGCGTGGGCGTCGTCGTCGGCCAGGTGGTCGGTGACACCAGAGGTGCGGGAGTGGAGCAGGCCACCGCCGAGATCCTCGGCGCTGACCACCTCGCCGGTCGCGGCCTTGACCAGCGGCGGGCCGCCCAGGAAGATCGTCCCCTGATTCCGAACGATGACGGCCTCGTCCGCCATGGCCGGCACGTAAGCTCCGCCGGCGGTGCAGCTGCCCATCACGGCGGCGATCTGGGCCACGCCTTGCGCGCTCATCGTGGCCTGGTTGAAGAAGATCCGGCCGAAGTGGTCGCGGTCCGGGAAGACCTCGTCCTGCCGCGGCAGGAACGCACCGCCGGAGTCCACCAGGTAGATGCAGGGCAGCCGGTTCTGCAGCGCGATCTCCTGGGCTCGCAGGTGCTTCTTGACGGTCATCGGGTAATAGGTGCCGCCCTTGACCGTCGCGTCGTTGGCGACCACGACGCACAGCCGCCCGGATACCCGGCCGATGCCGGTGATGATGCCCGCCCCCGGCGCCTGGCCGTCATACATCCCGTGCGCGGCCAGCGCCGACAGTTCGAGGAAACGGCTGCCGGGATCGAGCAGCGTGTCGACCCGCTCCCGGGGCAGCAGCTTGCCCCGCTCGGTGTGCCGAAGCCGGGAGCTCTCCGGCCCGCCCGCCCGCGCCGCGAGCAGGAGCTCGGTCAGCCCCGCGGCGAGCACCTGCTGGGCCTTGAAGTTACCGGCGAACTCCTCGCTGCGCGGATCGCAGGCGGTTCCCAGTGTCACCTCGTCCATGTATAGCTGAGGGTAGCGGCCAGGCGAGGCTGACGCACCTGGCGGGAAGGGCTCTGCGGGTTCAGGTCCGGTAACGACTGCGGCTGGAGCAGGCCGAGCGGGGCGGGTGCGGCGAACTCGACGGTGAGTACGGACTCGCCGCCCGGGCCCGCGGCGATGGCCGCCTGGGCGAGCCGGTACGGCGGGCGCTGCGCGCGGAAGAAGGCCAGCATCTTCGGTGCGGTGGTGTTACTCGCGGTCAGCTCGGCGGCTCGCAGCGGCAGGCCGGGGTCGGCATCCGGGCCGTCGTCGAGGAACGCCGTGACCCGCAGCGGCTCGCTCGCCGCCAGCGTGTCCAGGGTAGTCAGCAGGCGTGTGTCGACCTGACCGGTGGCCAGCTGGGCGCGGGCGGCCGGCCCGAACGTGATCAGCGGGTCGCGGAGTAGCTCGCTGCCGGCCAACCGGCGGGCCTGCAGATCCGCCGCGATAGCGGCGCGGTAGGCGGCGGCGCCGTCCGGCGCGATCGCGCGGATGTCGATCCTGGCCGGGCCGGTGCCGAAGCTGGCCAGAAGCTCCGGGGCGTAGACGCTCACCAGGCGGGCGCCGAACATGTCGCGCACCGCGGCCGTGGCCAGCACGACGTCGGACCCGAGCGGGTCAGCTGCACCCGGGCGGAGCACCAGCAGGCTCCCGGCCGCAATGCCATGCTGCGCCAGCACGGAACACATCGCCGGGTCACAGGCCATGATGGCACCGCTGCTGACCTGGCTGGCCGCCCAAGCCGCCGCCTGAACGCGGACCACGACCGCCTGGCTCAGCGGCGCCAGCACCGACGTCCGGGACTGTGCCAGCACCGACGTCCGGGACTGTGCCAGCACCGACGTCCGGGACTGTGCCAGCGCCGAGGTCCGGGACTGTGCCAGCACCGACGCCAGGTGCGGGACGGGCGAGGCCCGGGTCGCCTCGACGGTCAGGACCACCGACAGAGTCACGAGTGCGCCGGCCAGGAAGGCGCCGGTCACACCGCGTCGGCCAGCACGGGTCAGCACTGCGCGCCGCGTGCTGGTCCCTCCGGTGCCGGGCTGGCGACCCGCGGGCCGTCCGGCCTCAGCGGCCAGCAGGGCCTGCCGCTGGTGGTAACCGGCTTCGAGTTCGGCCCGATGAGGCGCCGGTGAGCCGGCCGCGCGGACCTGCCAGTGCCAGGCCGCCTGGCGATGAGCCGCCTCCACCTGGGCGTCGAGGCCAGCCTCGGCCAGGCGGCGGTGCGCCGCATCTGCGGTCCAGCGGTGAACGGCCAGCTCATGGCGGCCAACGATGGCCAGCAGGCCGGCCGCCTCGCATTCAGCTATCGGTCCCGCCCGGCCGTCCACGACTTCCGCGGCGACGGGAAGCCGGAAGACTGACGCGCGCACCAGCAGCGCTCTAGCCCCATAGCTGAGCCGGTCAAACAACTCGCCGAACATCTGGTCGCGCGCGGCGCAGGCGATCAGTTCCGCGGCCGGGGCGGGCAACTCGGTGGGTTCGGTCCCGGGCAGCGGCTGACCGGTCCTGACCTCGACCATCGCCTCGATACGGGCGGCCACGCCGGGGTAGCTTTCGCCCAACGCGAGGAGCGAGTCCAGGTACTCGATGGCCAGCGGATGCCCGGCGGTCAGCCGCCAGGCGCGTTCACGCTCGGAGTCGGGGAGCCGACCGATGGCCGGCAGCGCCGCGGTGAGCTCGGCGGCGCCGGAACGGGTCAGCGGCCCGAGCTGGCGGAACACGAACTTGTCAGTCGTCCTCCGTGACGATGCCAGCCATGGTGCGTTAGGTGCGGCTTGTGCTGCGCCCGGGACGGGCAAGATGAACGGATGGCGGCAGGTGATCAGCAGCTTTGCCGTCCAGTTCGCCAGCAACGTCGGCAGCGCCGGGTCGCGGAAGGCCCACTGGCCCGGTTCCTGCGACAAGTTGTCATCAAAGTTATGGAAGATGATGAAGTTCGGCTCGACGGGTCCGGCGGCGAGGTCGGCCGCGGATACCTCGCCGTCGATGACGCTGACCACACATCCGGCTTGCATCCGGCCGACCCGCGTCGCGATCTGGGCGGCCAGGGTCGACTTGCCGATACCGCCAATGCCATAGACGACGAGCCCAGCCGTGCCCGGACCGCTCAAGTCGGCGGCCCAGCGCCGTCCCTCGGCGGACCGGATCGACAGCGGCGGACGCCGGCTTGGCCTGGTTGGGGAACTGCGTGCGTGCCGGGCGGAATGCCGCACCCGAGCCTGCTTCCCGGCAGGCGGTACCTCGCCTGGAAGGACGTCGCGCGTTAGCGGGGCCTTCTGTTGCCGAACACGGATTAACTTTTCCACTTGCACACCCCTCCCCCGTACTCCGGCAGACGGGGCAAGCTGCTTTTCATTGTTATATAGCACACTGAGCGATGCATCGTGCGCTTTTAGTAATAACTCGGACTCGCCGACCAGCTACAATTAGGGACATATCTGGATGTATGCGAGAAAGCTTCCCTGGCGGTCGCGGACCAGCCTGCCGTGGAAGGCAGCTGCTCACAACACCACGCGACGCCGATCAGTGGCTGTTGTGCCGAGGACCTTGGCCACCTTTCCCCCTCTCCCGGGCAGGCCGAAGACGCTGCGGGCGAATTCGGCCGCGACGCTGTGCCATAGGCCCGCGCGGCGCAGCATGGCGTGATCGCCGTTCCGAACCTCGACGGCCAATACCTCAGCCACCGAACGAGCGCGCTCCGCGTAGGCCCAGGTGTCCTCCGGACGCGTGGTCGTGTCGGCGCTCCCGTGCACGAGCAGCACCCGCCGTCCGGCCAGCTGCCCGACCGGCTCCCCGGGCGGCAGCCAGGGAGCTAGGCCCGCAGCCGCCGACACAGCGGGATGCCCGGCGACGCGCATAGCGGCACGAGCTCCCATCGAATGCCCGACCAGGACGACAGGAGCCGGACCGAACCTGCGGCCGATGTCGTCCAGGATCGCACTGAGATCAATCACCGGCAGAGCCTGCTCGCCATTCCATCCGCGGAGCTGGAATCGGGGCCGGAGGACCACTGCGCCGCTTCCCCGCAGCGCATGCCGGATGGCCCGCGCCAGCGGGACCATACGCAGCACGGCAGGCTGGACGGCGGTAGTGGGCTCAGAACTGACCGACCTGCCACCATGGGCCACCACGACGACGCCGGTGACACCCATGGCTTCGCCGCTGGCGTTGGCGCGAGATAGCGTCTCGCCGCTCGTCACCGATTCCTCCCGCCCAGCAGGTCCCGTCGCTGGCTCGCCCAGGCTAACAGCCTGACAGCACATCCCGTTACCCGAACACAGCTGAGCTGTGACAATACCCTCTTCCAATCTGATCGTACGTGTGTTCTAATTGGACTATGGATCGAAGCGGTGCGGCGGGAGCGGGGCCGGACGGTGCGGGCGTGGACCTAGCCCTGGGGCGACGTGCGCCGGCCTGCGGGCCGTACGCCCGGCGGGCGGTGACGCAGGCTCCGCCGCGCGCCCGTCTCGGCCCAGCCTTGCTGCGTGCTCGCACGGAGCAAACTACCTAGTCGGCACGTTTCACGCCGGTCATCAGTCCGGAGTCAGGCCACACGCTGGAGGTGATTACTATGAGCCAGAGTTTCGAAAGCTTTAACGATGAAGACGACGAGTGGCTCTCCGAACTAGAAACAAGGGCCATAGATCTGGAGAAGGAGCTGTTCGACTGGCGCGAGTCGCGGGCGCGCGAACTCGCCGAGTCGGCCTATCGCAGAGAATCTGTCCCTCGTCAGGCTAGGTCCGCATTCCGGCCCAGCGAGGACGATGTGCGCCCGAAGCAGGCCGCCGGCCGGACCTCGGGCGTACGTGACATAGCAAGAAGCGATGACGGGCACGCGCGGGCCGCCATCGGTGCGCTCCCGCATCCGGCCGAAGAACGCACCAGGGCCCTGATAGACCACGGGCGGCGTAGCGTCGATCGGGCGCGCAAGTCCCGCGGCCGCAAGATAACCATCGTGACGGCCACTGCGGTGGCCATGGTTACGGTTCTGGTACTAGTGGTCTTCAGGAATGGCGCTTCCTGGCCTCCGAGCGTGGCCACGGTGCAAAGCGAGATAACCGCCGCCTGCCAGAATCCCAATGTGGCGTCGGAACCGGGACAGGTGAACTTCGCCTGCGGAAAGACGACGAGCCAGATCCTCTGGATCTTCGCGCTGATGACAAGCACTGACAATCCCAGTTACACCGACCCCACAACCGGTAGAGAGGGACTTGAGCCCATTACGCCCACCCAAGGCGGTGAGGTGGCGTGGTCCTTGGACCTTCATCACCCGTACAACCCGTATAACCCAGTGGACAGTATCGCCGTCGCGGCCCGGGCGATCAATAACATCATCGGCGGGGCGACGCTCACCAACGCCAAGGGCGCTCCGACGGTTCAGCCCGGGCTGGAGAGCAGCCCGGCGAACTGCGAGCAGTACACGGGCTCGTCGGCTGTCATCGCTCGGGCAGGGTTCCCCGACGTGTGCGCCCGGCCCGTGACCAGCACCTCCGGGCAGGCCGCGCTGGCCGCCGAGGTCTATCAGGAGTGGGTGGTCGGCGCCACGGCCAGCGCCGCGAGGAACATCAGCGTGCTGTTCGAGAACGCGAATGACCCGGGTAATCCCCAGGTCCAAGCCATCCTGCAGACGTTGCCCGGGGCCGGCTAGGGGCTTGGCAGCAGGCGCATAAGCCACTCCGCTGGAAACGACCTCCCACGTGAAGCTCGGGAAGAAGGTGATTCTGTGCATCCCGTCAAGAAACCGACCTGGCAGCAGGCGACGGCGCTTGTGAGCCTGAGTACGTGCGGGGCGATGACCGGACTCTCCTTCACCCAGGGAACGGTGGCTGATATGACGTCGCCGACGAGCATGCCTGCTCATTTGCTCGGTTTCAAGAAGCCGACGCAAACGGCATCGGCTCTCGCGCCGGCATCGGCTCTCGCACCGGCATCGGCCCCAGGACCAGCGTCGGCATTGGCGGGCGACAGGACGCTGCGATCGGCCATCGTCAATGTCGCCAATTACTACCTTCGGATGGCGCAGACCAAGACACCAGCCGAAATGGAGGCGATTATCTGGCAGAGCGACAGCGTAGATGGCGTCGACCACGGCGAATCGTGCGCGGCCTTCGCCAGCCTCACGCTGGAGCTTGCGGCCAAGGCGGTCGGCCGAGAAAGCTGGGTGACCGGAGGCACCTCGTACCCGTGGCCGCTGCATTCGTGGGCCGACGTGCGGGTTGATCCGAACCCGGCCTCGCCGAACGTCATTTCCGTTCTTCAAGACGCCGAGAGTCAGCACCGCTGGCACCCGCTGGGCGACGGTTACCAGCCTCAGCCGGGCGACTGGGTCCTGTTCGCCGGTCACGTCGAGGTGGTCACGAAGTACGCCGGCGGAGTGCTGGACACGATCGGCGGCGATTCACTGCCCAACTTCTCGGTCAATGCTCACCAGTACAGCGGACCGCTGGCGGACCAGGGCGTGGTCGGATTTGTTAACAACGGAGAGTTGCTCAGCGCTGAGAGCCAGTCGGCTAGCCGGTCGCCGGCCGGCCCCTCCGTTCAGGCAACGGGAAGCGTGGTGACGCTGCCCGGCTCGCAGGCAACGCCGACGCTCGGTCAGGCGAACCAAGGACAGGCCGCGATTCCCGGCACACTGGTGGCCGCGCTCAGCGGCGGCAGCAACCAGCAGGCCGGGAACGCGTCTTCGCGGCCGCGGCAGTCCGCCACAACCGGGACGCAGGGCACCGCCGCGACCCAGGGCACCGCCGGGATCCACGGCGCCGCCTCGATACCGGGAGTGCAGGCCATAGAGGACGATCTTCCGGTCCGTTCGCCGGCATCGTCGAGGCCCTCGGCCTCGTCCACCTCCTCGGCGTCACCCACGTCCTCAGGGTCACCCACGTCCTCAGGATCCGACTACCAGAGGAGCAACCCGTCGTCTGTTGCCACCCCTGTGCCCGACACGGCCTCGCAGCAGGCATTCATCAGCGAGGTCGCGCCGGGCGCGGTAGCAGCGCAAACCAGGTACGGCATCCCGGCCGCAGTGACGATCGCGCAGGCCATCGAGGAATCAGGGTGGGGTCAGAGCTTGCTCGCGGTCCGCGACCACAATCTCTTCGGCATCAAGGGAACGGGCCCGGCCGGAGCCGACATGCAGCCGACGCGCGAATACGAGAACGGGCGCTGGTTGACCCAGACCGCCACGTTCAAGGTCTACCACAACCTCGCCGAGAGCATCGCCGATCACAGTTTGCTGCTCGCCACGGACCCGAGCTACCAGCAGGCCATGGCCGACCGGGACGTTCCTGATGCCTTCGCCGCCGACCTGACCGGGGTCTACGCCACCGATCCCGACTACGGCACGAACCTCATCGCGCTCATGAAGCTCTACAACCTGTACCGTTACCACGCGACGACGTCCGGGATCGCCGCGACGCCCGGGGCACCGCAGGCCGCCAGCACGAGCAGCCCGGGCAGTACGACGAGCCCGAATGGGACGGCCAGCCTGAACGGCACGCCGAGCCAGGGCGGGACGAGTAGCCCGGGCGGGACGAGTAGCCCGGGCGGCGCCACGATCCCCGGCATCCTCGATGCCTACACCACGGTGTCCGCCGCCACGCCCGCCAGCGCCCGCGAGGTGACCGCGGGAGAACCTCGGAGGCTTCGCCGGCCGACGCCGAGGATCGCGCCACGTCGCGCTCGGGCCGGGACCCGTCGGTATGTGCCGCAGATCCCCACGACGGTCACGACCGACTTCATCACGACGGCCAAGGCGCCGCTGACCCGGGCCGAACCTCTTTACCGGGACGTCGCCACCCGCAGCGGCATTCGCTGGGAGTTGCTGGCCGCTTGCGACTGGATGCAGTGCCAGGCGCAGCCGCGCAACTCGCCGGTCCACGGGGAGAAGCTCGGAACCGCCAATTCCGATGGGACTGTCTACCGGACCAGGTCGGAGGCGCTGGCACAGTGCGCCAACGATCTTGTAGAGCTCGCGATGGCCGTCTACTGGATTGACATCACGGCTCGCCGGACGCTTTCTGTGCGTAATCTCGCGAACGTTTTCGCGGCGTTCCGGTGGGGGGGCCTGCTCAAACTGCACCACATATCCGCCATGGAGTTTCCGTATTCGGTAGCAGGCCTGACGACGCAGCACATGAAGATGCGGTGGCCCGACATCGGAGAGCGGAATGCCCCAGACAAGCCTGGCTCACGCTTCCGCCCGGCATTCGGGGCAGTACCGGTCGTGCTGAGCCTGGATTACCCGGCGGTCGATGACTTATCCGCGGCGCACGTAGAGGAAACCACATGGTCCGCTTCTTTATTTTCCTGCTGGGAATGCTTACGATAAGCCGGACCGGGGGCGCGAGATTCGGCCCGGTCCGGGACCAGGATTCATCCAGCACGAGGAGACTGCCGAGTCAGTCTGGTCCGCAGTTGTACGGCGCCCCTCACAGCCCCCGGGCGCGTGGCGGTCAACGGCCTGCTCGGCGGTATAGCGCCGGCGGGGAGTGGTGGCCTGAGCCGGATGAATCGCCATCGGCGCCGGCGGTGCGGGGTCCATACACTCCGAGGCGAGGTCCTCGTAGCGGGAGCAGGGGCGGCCGCGACAGATCCGGAGGTTTTAGTGGTTTTGACCGTTCTACGGGATCTAATGGTCCTTTGGGACGACGCCGCTGGATCCCGTTGCGGGTGAAGTGGGTAGCGGTCATTCTCGTGATCGGCCTTATTTTCCGTAAAGTGGTCGCGTGGGCGGTTCTGCTGGCGCTTTCCGCGCTGCTGCATATCGTGGGGATCAATAATGTCCATCTGCCCCATGTCAAGCTTGCCTGGCCGTGGCAGTCAATCAGCGCAGGCACCAGCACCAACATTGATCTGGGCCCGTGGGTGCTGCAGAAAATCGAGGGGATCTCGAGGCCGGCGCTCGGCACGGAGAACTTCAACTTCATGTTTACCCATAAAGTCTCGAAGAATATCGGCATCTGGCCGTGCTGGTACTCGAGCACCTTCGATGCGGTAGGCCACGCGTCGGCTACGGTCGATCTGAATCCGGGGACGACGTGGTGGGCGCCGTCGGCTGGCCACTACAAACTGCAGGTCCTGAGCAGCCCGGTGACCGGCGAGCCGGGCCGGGTGAGCGTCGTTGTTGTCCTGCCGCAACCGCAGCTTCCGCAGTCGGTGCACGATGTCACCATCGATAACACACTGTCGCATCCGATCGACACGCAGCACAGCTGGACTTATCCCGGATTCGGCTGCGGCGGACTCATTCGTCCGCAGTTTTCCGAGGCGGTGCTTTACTCGCAGGCGCAGAGCTTGGCGTTCCGCCAGGTGCGGACTAATCCGCAGATCACGGGGCCGCTGATAAGCACGGCCGAGGCCGAGGCGGGGCAGATTATCCGGTATAACTTCATCCAGCCGACGGTCAACGCACTCGGCTACACCCTGGTGGACTTCACCCTCCGATGGTCCGGGACGTGATCTGGGGTCGTGCGCCTTCCAGCGCGCCGACCGGCCTGGCCGCAGGCTAGCGGCCGTCGAAGTGGTCTGGGTCGGCGCCGGTCCGCTCGTTGCGGTTCAGTGCGCTGATCGCCTCGACGTCCTGACCAGGCAGCTCGAAGTCGAAGATCTCGATGTTCTCCTTGATGCGCTCCGGGGTCACCGACTTGGGGAAGACGATATCGCCGCGCTCGATATGCCAGCGCAGCACGACCTGGGCCGGGGTCTTGCCGACTTGGCGAGCAATCGCCTCGATCGTCGGGTCGTCGAGGACGCTGCCCTGTCCGAGCGGCGACCAGGCTTCGATCGCGATCTGGTGCTCGGCGCAGAACCCGCGCAGCTCGTCCTGGGTCAGGTAGGGGTTGACCTCGATCTGGTCGACCGCCGGGGGGATGTCGGATTCTGTGTGCAGCCGCCGCAGGTGACGGGGCTGGAAGTTGGAAACGCCAATCGAACGGGCGCGCCCGTCGCGGTAGAACTCTTCCAGGGTCTTCCAGGTCGACACGTAATCGCCGCCGTACCTGGTCGGCAGCGGCCAGTGGATCAGGAACAGGTCGAGGTAGTCGAATCCCAGATCCTTCAGCGACTGGTCGAAGGCCCGGCGGGCGTCATCGGGCTCGTGCGCGTCGTTGCCCAGCTTGCTGGTGACGAACACGTCGGAGCGGTCGAGGCCCGATCGGCTGATCGCTTCGCCGACCTCCTTCTCGTTGCCGTACATCTCGGCGGTGTCGATGTGCCGGTAGCCGACTTCCAGGGCGGTGCTCACCGCGGCGACGGTGTCCTCCGGCTCGACCAGGAAGACGCCGAAGCCGAGCTGCGGGATGTCCTGGCCGTTGCTGAGCATGATGTCGGGTATGGCGGTCACGACGGAATCTCTCCTCCGGGTGTTTCCGTAGCGGGCAGAAATGTTCGTCATGCAGCACTGCCCGTTCCTGACCGGCCTACACAATCCGGTTAGCCGTTTCTTGTGGCCCGCGGGGTCACGCTGGCGATAATGCTGTCATGTCTGGCCAAAGAGTTGTGCAGGCATCCCCGGACAGAGCGGGCTGCGCCGGGGCGGTGTGGGTCATGTTGAAGTTGCCGTTCAATATCTTGCGGGTGATACCGCATGTCGGCGGCATCCTTCGCGGCGAAGCGGCCACCGACTCCGGGGCACGGGCGCGGAGTTCGGGAGAAGAACTGACGCCCGCCGATGATCAGGCCGTGGTAGCGTCCGCGCTGGCTACTCTGAAGTCCCGTGATGGCGGCTTTGACCTTACGGCCACGACGAGAGGGGTCGTGCGGGCGCGTGAGGTAGTGGACCTAGCCCGGCAGGCCGGCGATGCCTCGGCCGCTCGCCAGGTCATGTCCGACGGTCTGTGGAGAGTCTTTGTTCTGCTCCTGGCCGAGCGTGCCGCTCACGGCGTGCGCCGTCAGGGGACGTCGGTGGTCGTCGGTGCCGAGGTTGTCGCGGCGACCCGTGACCGGCTAGCCGAGCAGCTCCGCATTCGCCTGGCCTGCCGGGGTGAGCGGCGCGAGGTCACCGGCGTGGTGCTGCGCGGCCAGTACGGACAGCAAAGATGGGATGAGGACTGGATCATCCGCCGTTCGGCCGACGCGACGACGCCCGCGAGCGGCGGCGTCCTGAGCGGCCGGTGCCCGCAATGCGGCGCGGCCCTCCGTATCGAGGCGGACGGAAGCTGCGCGTACTGCCGGGCTCTGGTCCTGGCCGGCGGACGAGACTGGGTCGTGTGGAGCATTGAGGAAGCGCCATGGTAATCGCCAAAGACATCATCGTCGGCATCCTCGGTCTCTATGCTCTGGCCTGGGCCGTGGCACTGGCGTTCATGGTGTTCCTGGCGCTCGTGCTCGTCGTGTCGCGCGGGCGTTCAGACGCGGTGCGGGGCGCCTTCCGCCGTGCGGTGGCGGCTGGAGCGCCAGAAGGGGCGGTACACAGGGCTGGGAGGGTCGGCTCACCCGCCGATACGGCCGGTGCCATCTCCGGACTGCAGTCAGTTGATCCCGGCTTCGACGTAACGGCCTTTCTTGACAGCGCCCGAATAGCGGTGGGCGCCTACGCCATGGCCCACGCGGCGCAAGACGACCGGCTGCTCCGGCGCATCACCACTTCCAGCTACTGGCAGACGCCCAACGGGAAGGCGGTGGCCGCGGCGGTAGCCGAGTGGCGGCGCTACGCCGGCGACCGGCCGGGTGTGACGAACCACGGCCGGATGGTGCTGGACATCAGTTGGCGCCAGCCGGAGGTGAAGAACGTCGCGCTTGGCGACCAGGGAATGGACCGGATAACTGTCCGGCTCGCCTCGGTCATCGCCGGGGCGGCGGGGCCGGGCTGGCAGCGGACCGACGAGGTCACGCGGTTCGACTGGGATTTCGTCCGGCCCGCTGGCCAAGGGACCGACCCGGGAGCCGTGTTGCTACCGCGGACATGCGCTGATTGCGGTGGCCCTTATCGTTCCGATCTCGATGACGCTTGTCCCTACTGCCATGCGGCCCGGCCCGACACCCAGGCCGGCTGGCGCCTTGACCGGATGTATCTCGTGGTCGGCCCCTAACTGAACCGGCGCGAGGGCGATGCCGGGTCCGCGGAAAAGATGGCGGGGGCACGCGGCGGGGCCCGTTCGGTAAGAATGATCTGATTTTGCCGGTGACTGACTCCGCGGCGGGTGGGTAGCTCATGAGCCGATACGACGTAAGGCGGTACCGACATGTGGCACGTGCTTGAACATCGTGAAATGAGGCGCCGCGCCCGGCTCCGCGAGGCCGCGGAACCGGGCCCGCTCCCCCGCCCCGACCGGCCGGCCGGCACCGATCTCCTGCCGCAGATCAGGCACATTGTGGTGCTGATGATGGAGAACCATTCCTACGACAGTTACCTCGGCATGCTGCCGGCCCGGGGCGAAGGCTTCCCGCTTGGTCCCGACGGCCAACCTGACGTGGCCAATACCGGGATGGACGGCAAGGTCATCCGGGCCTTCCCGCAGCCCGCGACCCGCCAGCGCCTCGGCGTGCCCTCGCAGAGCTGGCAGGCGAGCCACCTTCAGTGGGGGGAGGGAAGCTGCGATGGCTTCGTGACCAGCGTGCAGACCGTGCAGTCGCAGGCCACGGCGGGCACCGCGGCGGAGGCCGACACCACGGCGGAGGCGACCGCTACCGCCATGGGCTACTGGACCGAGAGTGACCTGCCGTTCTACTACGGGCTGGCGCGGACGTTCCCGGTGGCTGATCGATGGTTCAGTTCATGCCTGGGTCCCACGTTTCCCAACCGCCGTTTTCTCATCGCCGGAACCGCGCACGGCCTCATCGACGACTCTCCGTACGACCTGCTCGACTACCCTCCGGCCGGGACCATCTTCGACATGCTGACCGAGCACGGGATCTCCTGGGCCAACTATCATCCCGTGCCCAAGGACGAGTCCCGGTGGAAGCACTACAGGCGGCACAGGCGGAAGACGATCACGCGCCGGCTGAGATCGGCGGCCCGGAAGGTTCCCGCCGTGACCCAGGATGTGCACAAAGACATTCAGTTCACGGCCGACGTCTTTCCGCTCGGCATCGGCCGCTGCATGGAACACATCCGCAGTATCGACCAGTTCTTCACCGACGCCGCCGACGGCACGTTGCCGGCCTTCAGCCTCGTGGATCCGGACTTCGACGCCTATTCCGAGGAAAACCCGCAGGACATCGCCAAGGGCGAAAGCTTCGCCGCAGAGATCATCAAGCGGGTGATGCACGGGCCCGGCTGGCCGCACACCCTGCTGCTCTGGATCTACGACGAGCACGGCGGATATTACGATCACGTGCCGCCGCCGGCCGCGGTCCGGCCCGATGACGTCGAGGGCCGGAGCGTGATCGGGAGCCGGACCCGGCTGGAAGCGTGGCTGCGGCCGATCCTTCCCGGTCTGGTCAAGAGCAAGGAGAACCTGGACCAGGGACCGAAGCGCTACGACCGGTACGGGTTCCGGGTTCCGGCCGTGATCGTGTCGCCGTACGCGCGGCCGGACTACGTCTGCTCCGAGGTGCTCGATCACACCTCCGTGCTCAAGCTCCTCGAGGAGAAGTGGAACCTGCCCGCGCTCACCGCGCGGGACGCCGCGGCCCGCACGCCGCTGGACGCGCTTGACCTCACCGGTGAGCCTGCTTTCCTGAAGCCCCCTTCGCTGCCCGAACCCAGCCTGCGCTGGGGCACCTGGTAGCGGCGCGAGGTTTCTCGGCCGGCCTGCGCGGTAGCTAGGGGTATGCAGACCACCTCGTTCGCGCACGTAACCAACAGGGCCAGGCGGGCGTCGGACAGTCAGGGGACGCGGGCGCTAGCCCGGGCGGGGCTCACCGCGCGGGGTGTCATCTACATACTGATCGGCTGGGTCGCGCTGCTGGTCGCGCTCGGCCCGAGCACACGGGAGGCCGACCAGCAGGGCGCTTTGCAACTGCTCGCGAGCAAGCCCTACGGTCTGGTTTCGCTCTGGCTGCTCGCAATCGGTTTCGCCGCGTACGCGTTGTGGCGGCTGAGTGAAGCGGCGTTCGGCGTCACCGGCGAGGGAAACGGGGTCGGCCCGCGTCTGAAGTCGCTGGGTCGCGGGGTGGTCTACGCTGGCTTCGTCTACCTGACCGTCAAGGTGATCACCGGGACGCAGGGCAGCCAGTCCC
>Ga0302326_10012836_pt1 | contig 17808 bp, 19 predicted proteins | sample Palsa_T0_3_FD_202264 | JGI IMG/M metagenome (GOLD analysis project Ga0302326, IMG submission 202264) | Peat permafrost microbial communities from Stordalen Mire near Abisko, Sweden - Palsa_T0_3 | ecosystem: Environmental > Terrestrial > Soil > Palsa > Peat permafrost | place: Sweden: Abisko... | reverse complement strand
TGGTCGTAATTGCTCGCTTGGCAATGAAACACCTGGCCGCCGGGCCCCGCCTCGGCTTGCGGAACGACTGTCCAGAACAAAAAGGTTTTTGGCAAAGAGCCGCAGCTGACCTGGTTAATCGGCGGATAACGGCGACCGATTTGATTCCTCAATCACCACTTCAAATGCAGGCTGTTGCACCGAGGGTCGTCCATCTTAGTCTGCACGCAATGGCATCGAGGGTCTTCGATCTCGAGTGTGGCCCGATTCGGCAGGCTCCTGCAACGAAGGTCTTCCATCGCGATCAACATTCCATTGAGCGGGCTTCTGCTCCGAAGCTCGTCCATCTCAACCGCTACTATCTTGCACCGAGGATCTTCCATATCTATCACCGCTTTGCGTTGGTCGCTTCTTACACCAAAATCATTCTTCAGCGAACATAGATAAGGGTGAGGCAGTCTGCGGAACGCGGGATGCCCAATGTTGCACACTTCGTTCTGGCTCAAATTTGAATCCGGAAGCCCATGGGATTTCCCACAGCGTCCCGATCGCTCTGCGCGGTTCCAAAGCTCCAGCCAGGGTCGTCGATCCTGGACTTGTCCGGAAGGAAACTTACGGCAGAGCGGAGAAGTCGATGCGGCGAAGATTCTAGCCCGGCAATTGAGCGAACGGACTCCCCGAACATGCGCCAACGCGACTGTCAATCTAGGGTGTGTTAACACTATCTAAGCGCATCAACGATCAGGACGAAGTTGATGAAGGCGATGAAGACAACGTCGAGCTTTTCGAATCTGGAGAATATGCGGCGGAAACCTTTCAGTCTGCGGAAGAGCCGTTCCACTTCGTTGCGCTTCTTGTAGAGTTCGCGGTCGTATTCCCAGGGATCGAGCCGGTTGGATTTGGGCGGAACTACTGGAATCATGCCCAGATCTAGCACTAATTGTCGTGTTTCGTTGCCTTCGTAGGCTTTGTCCATCAGCATCGGAAGCCCTTCCGGCATTGGCCCAAGGTCTCCTAATAGCGACCGGCCTTCCGGCGCATCATGCGCATTGCCCGGCGACAGGGCGAAGACTACAGCCGTTCGAGCATCCGCGGCAACCATATGAATCTTGGTGTTCCATCCGCCGCGAGATTTGCCGATGGCCTGTGGTCCGTTTTTTTTAATGCGCCGGTTCCATCGGGATGAACCTTGATCGAGGTCGAGTCGAGCGAGAAGGCTTCAATCTTGATTCGCACGATCTGCTCGGTCTGCAACTTCTCGAAGACGCGATCCAGAACGCCGCTCTTGGCCCACCGATTCATGCGTGTATAGATGCTATGCCAGTTGCCAAATCGAGGCGGAAGACCGCGCCATTTGCAGCCTTGCTCGGCTACATACAAAATCGCGTTCAGCACTCGGAGATTCTCGAGCTTCACATTCCCGCGCTGAATTGGCAGGCTATCTTTGATCCTCTCGTACTGCTCCGCTGTTATCTCCACTAACACCCATTGTATCAGAATTAGTGTTAACACGCCCTAATAGCGGTTCTAGACTATTTACCGAATACTGATGACGATGCAAGGAACTGCCGACGGACCACATTCACCGCAGACGGCTGGCCGCCTTAGTGGGACTTCGTTGACTGGCCGAACCTGTAGGTCTCTCGGGATTACGCTCGGACAATTGATCAAGCAGGACTGCATTCAGCAGCGATTTGTGAACCTTGATGCGCCCGTTGTATTCGATAAACCCGAGCTTGCGAAATCGATTCATGAAGAAGCTAACGCGAGAGCGAGTAGTGCCGATCATCTCCGCCAGGGTCTCTTGCGTGATCTTGGGAATATATTGCTCCGGCTCGCCTGGCTTTCCGAATTCCGCCATCAGCAGCAGAATCCTCGCCAGGCGCTTTTCGCTTGAGTTGAAGAGCTGATCGACCAGGTCGGCTTGAGTTCGCATGCTTCGCTCCAGCAGGAACTTCAAGAAGAAGTCTGAGAGATGATGCTCCTCATGCATTGCATGGATCATCTCTCCGCGGCTGATTCTGAGAGCGGTGCAGGCGGTTATAGCAGTGGCCGTGGCCAAACGCAACCCGGGCATCGCCGCGAGCGCCTCCTCTCCCACAAAGTCACCTGCGGCAAGTAACGTGATGGTCACTTCCTTCCCGGCGGCGGAAACAACCGTGACTTTGGCGCGGCCCTTCTGAAGGTAAAAGATCGAGTCTGCGGCATCTCCTTGCGAAAAGAAGGCACCCTTTGGCGCAAATTGGATGATTCTTCGCCCCAGTCCCGCGTTGGCCAGAAAGGCGGCGGTATCGAACCCAGATGTTTCACCTTCAACCATTGAAGGGCCTCCTTCCGATTACGGCCCTTGCCGGATGCTCGAGCATACTGCCGTCAGGCTAACAAAGCATGTGCATTATTTGTAGTAGGCCATCCGCTGCCGGAGGAACTCCACGATGCCGGCCCGACCTGTTTGGAATTGGACAAAGCATACACGTCACTTTCAAATCTGTACATTTAAGGCTGAATCAGCGTGTTGAAATGCATCTCGGCGCATAGTCATTATTGCTCAACTTTACGGAATGTTTTAGCGTTTCCTCGGTCGCTTGATCCTATCTTTGGAGTCCGATGATGCGCCGGGAATCTGGCCGAAAGAGCGATCCAATTGAGAGTATTATTGCGAAAGATGCCTCTCGTTCGAGGCAAAGCGCAGTGTGTAGGAAAAAGGGAATCGATGCCCCCACCAAAGAAAACGCATGATTTGGCCCTCAGCCTGGTTGCCCGTGAGACCGATCCAAACAGGAGTTCCCTGCGTACTGAACCTGCAACTGTGCGCGTCTATGAGAGACTGCGCCGGCAGCTTGGCGAGTCGGTGGGAGTTGAAGGCTTTCAGACTCTCGCTTCCCGCGCTTTGGCTCTCGCCAAGACGGAGTCTCCCCAGCTCAGAGCTGTGCAGGTGACGGCGAACGGAGGTTTGCACGGTCTCGATGCGATGGAGTCGCTGACCGATGCAAACGAGGATGGCGAGGCTGGAATCCTTCTGATTGCTCAGTTGCTCGGGCTGTTTCTCACCTTCCTGGGCGAGGCAACAACGTTGCGTTTGATTGAAGATTTGCGCCTTCAAGGGGAGGTGATAAAAGAGTCGGCGACGCTCCGGGAGAGCGAAGGTTTCTCAGCGGCCGATGAAGCCTTTCTGGCGAAGACCTTCGAAAACCTTCTTGTGGAAATTGATCGACTGAGGAGTGTCAGCGAAAATGTTGAAGCCCTGGCGGCAACGCATCCAGGCATGGAGGATGGCCTTGCGAGTGTTGCCGCAAGCATTCGCAACATTGCCACGGTTCTGGATGTTTTTACGCTGATCCGAAGCAGGGCTGGGGGACCGCAAGACGAGTTACCGAACCTGCAAACGAATCGCTATATGAATTGAGTCCGTCGGGGATGCCACGGAAGGTTGAGCTGGATGTTGGGTGGCGGCGACCGGAAACAGGGTGATCGACAGACAGCACCCAATTCATCATCGATTTGCCTGGGCAGGGATCCCAGGACTTGAAAGGCCCATTGATTTGGATTGGTTTATCGGCGCGGTCGCGTTCTACCGCTGTTCTATAGCAGGTACCCGGTTAGGTAACCGGTACGTTGGATGGTCTCGGGATGAATATGACGGCTGCCCCAGATATGCGAGATTTGGCCCATCGTCTGCTTACTTATGAAGCCGACGCGGGTAGTGGCTCCGAGCAAACCGGGACGCCGACGCTTCGCGTCTATGAGAAGCTGCGCCACAGTCTTATAGAGCTTGTGGGGATTTCCGGTTTTCTATCCTTGGCCACGCGGGCGTTGATGCTTACGAGGCCGAAGGCTGCGGGTCTTGGCGGTGTCCGGATTGCCCCAAACGGGTCTTTAGAAGGGGTGGGCGAGATAGACACTCAGAGTGACATGGGATTAGAGGTGGCGGGCGATGTGGGGTTCCATCTCATTACCAGCCTGCTCGGACTGCTTGGTTTGTTCCTTGGCGAAGCTCTAACCTTAAGCCTGCTGCGCGATGCGTGGCCAGGCGAAGTCTTTGACGATGGCAATGCTGTAAACGGGAGAAAAGCGTGAGTACCCAAGACAGAGTGAAGATCAACAAACTGCCTACCGGAGTTCCAGGACTTGACGAGATTGTAGGTGGGGGCCTCCCGGAATTTTCCTTCAACATCATTGCGGGTGCACCCGGAAGCGGGAAGACGACGCTGGCACATCAGTTTGTGTTCGCGAACGCGTCTAACGAACGGCCTGCGCTCTATTTCACGGTTCTTGGCGAATCTGCGATCAAAATGCTGCGCTATCAGCAGCAGTACACCTTCTTCGATCCGGCAATGCTGCCCGGATCGATTCGGTTTATCAATCTGAGTCAGGTTGTCCTGGAGAAGGATCTCGGCGCGGTTCTGGAGCAGATTACGAAGGAAGTGGAAAAGTCCAACCCGGCAGTTGTGGTCGTCGACTCCTTTCGGACCATGGTTCGAAAGCCGGATAGCGACATGGACCTGCAATCGTTCATTCAGCGGATGGCCCTGTTTTTGGCCAGCTGGCAAGCTACCACTTTCCTGATTGGGGAATATGCAGAGGAGGAGCTACGCGACAATCCCATTTTTACCGTGGCCGATGGACTGTTCTGGCTGCGGCAGACGGCGGAGCGAAACTCGATCGTGCGCAAGTTGCAGATCATCAAACTGCGCGGTCAGGATTCAGTGCCGGGGTTGCATACGTTCCGAATCACGGATGCGGGCGTGCAGGCCTTTTCGCGCACCTTTGGGTTGACGGGACACGCGAAGAATCCGCCCACCCATCGCCGCCTTTCCTTCGGCATCGCGGAGTTAGATAACATGCTGGGTGGTGGCGTTCGCGAAGGCGATAGCGTCCTCGTCGCAGGGTCTTCGGGAACCGGAAAATCGGTTCTGGCAACCCAATTCATTGCGGAAGGCATACGCCAGGGAGAATCCGGAATCGTGGCGGTGTTTGAGGAGCGCCCGCAAGCGTATGCCGAGCGTGCCGCCAGTCTGGGCTTGGATCTGGAGACACCACAGAAAGATGGGAAGCTCTCAATCCTCTATTTGCGCCCTCTGGATCTCTCGGTGGACGAGACCATGCACTCAATTCTTGACGCGGTGCAGAAAATTGGTGCTAAGCGCCTGGTGATCGATTCGCTGGCCGGCTTTGAGATGGCGCTGTCGCCGGGGTTCCGCGCCGACTTTCGCGAATCGCTCTATCGCATGATCTTTGCTTTGACGGGAATCGGGGTAACGATTCTAAGCACGGTTGAAGTGGATGAGTCATTCACGGAATTTCCCTTCAGTACCTACTCAATTTCGTTCCTCACCGACGACATCATCCGGCTACGGTACGTATCCATTGATGGCCAGCTTCGCAAGATTATGGTCGTGATCAAGATGCGGGGTGGGAACCATGCCAAGGATATTCGCGAGTATGAGATCACGTCGAAGGGCGTGGTGATACTCGGCAAACGCCTGATCAACTATCAGGGACTTATCAGCGGAATTCCCGTTCACACGGACCGGCCCAACCTGGCCGACGTGCCCTCGCAGGATACGGGAATTGAGGATAAAACCTAACGGAGCATCTTCGAACTCGAAGCCGTGGCCAGCTACGGCCCAGATTCGCTGCGCACTCTGTCTAGACCAGATCCGCAAATGCAACAAACACTCATCTGACGAACAAGCAATGAAGTGATTTTACATGATGTCGAGATCGATCGCGCACATGGATCTTGGGCAGAGTAGACTCGTTTGCTCCGGTGATGTGCTTTGGGATTCAAGAAAGAACCCGCTTGTTCGTTAGGCGCACACATTGCGACCGGCACGTTTCAGATCGGGTGAGAGAGTTTTCTTTCAATCGCTCGTTGGCACCTGCCCCCCCGGGGATGTGCAGCGCTTTGATCGCGTCTTTGAAATAGTGACGGCACACCGTTAGCAGGATCGGACCTTTACGGATTGTCTGATTGGAAGCTGCCCCGGCGGTCAGACTACTATGAACTCTGAGGTAGCGCTGTCGGCCGAAACCGTGGCAAATCTCCCTATCGGAAAAACCCCAGCAAATAGCAAATAAGCAGGATCACCAGCACTGTGCCTAGCCCGATGCCGGCGCCCCCGCCCATGCCCCACCGACCGTAGCCGTAGTATCCTCCGCCCAATCCGAAAACCAACACAAGAACAATGATGAGTATGAGCATTTCATTTCTCCTTTGATCTGGAGTCACTACCCCACGGTTACGCGGCGGGCTTGTTTTCGCCGAATATGTTGCTTCACGGCGATGTTATCGAAGGGCACGCGGCTCTAACTTACGCGTAAGCATTTTGGCATTGCCGCGAAGCCATCCACGCGACCGCCTGGACGGGATCCAACAGTGACATGGTCTTAGCAGGCAGCCTATGTTATTCACTTGTTCGCCTCTTTGCAAGAGGACAAAGGGCATTGGCGCCTGATCGTGGGCTTCGAACTCTCGGGACAATGTCAGCCCCACGAGTTGCACTTGCATGACGTCGCAATGGACAACGGCAGGTCGGCATCAGACCTGTCACGTGAATGTCGAGAAATTGATAGAACTCCGATTCTCAGGCGTTTGATGGGAACCGGGTTAGCGCCGCCACCGAGAGTATCCCCACCCCCCTCCACCCAGCACAAATAGCACCACTAGCACAATCAATACGGTTTCCATCTCACTACCTCACTTGTAAGGGGGAAGCCGACCCGATCCTTGTTGCAATCGCTCAGCCTCTTCACTAAAAGCCATCACAGGAAGTGGCAAACACAGAGATCTGGTCACAGTAGACCACTCCGAACAACAGCGATGATCACGTTCCCGACGTGCGTATATCCGCACGTCGGCGATGAAGGTGCCTGACTGGTGTGTTTGGCTTATTTCTCTTTGCCCCGCATCAGCCGCAATGGTCTATCCGGTTCCCAACCTCAGAATTCGACTACGACGACGGGTCTCAGTTCGACGAGGTGGCCTTTTGGCTCTTGATCTGCAATTCGTTCACTACCTGCCTTACATTGGGAACGGAGGATGCAATCTGTTCGGCCTGCGAGCGCACGGAATGCGAGTCGACCTCTCCGGTGAGAGTGACCACGCCATTTTTGACATCATACTTCACGTTTTTGTGCAGCCCGTTTTGGATCAGAGCGGCGTCCAGGTTCTTCTCGATGCCGGTATCGAGATCGGCGTTCATTGCCCTTGCAGCGCTTTCGCCACCGGTAGGGACGACAGCGATCTGATCCGCAATCACTTGTCCGGCTGCGATCGCTTTGGCGATCGATTCGGCTTGTGATTTGCCCGAGTCTGCCGCAACATGTCCGCCCAGGGTTACCACGCCTTTGTCTCGATCTTGGCTTACCGAAACATCTTTGAGACCGGCTTGATCGAGCGATTTGCGAATGCTGTCGGAGACAGCGGGTGACTGCGTAGCCATCTTTTCGCACCCTACTAGAGCGCCGACTATCATTAGTGCGACGAGTCCAAACCAGAACGCTTTGAGCGATTTCACAGCTACCCCTCCATGTACCTTAGGTATGGTCCATCACGAACACATATTGGTCGGCGCCTCCGGCCCCTGCGACCCACGGAGTCACGCCGAACTTCAACGAGGCAGATGAGTATTTATTTCCTTATCACTTTCTCAACCTCTCCCGCCTTCTTTTGAACCTTTCCAGCCGCCTTTTCAGCGTGGCCTTCGGCTTCAAGTTTCGTATTACCGATCACTTTGCCTGTCGTCGCTTTGATAGCGCCCTTCGCCTGATTTGCCGTACCCTTAAGTTCGTCTTTGGTGCCTGTGTTCATTTTGTTCTCCCTCTTCTGCGATTAACTGATATGGCCAGCATTTCTGGTGTGAGCTCCTGCGCGGCTGGCAGCGCACCCAAGAGCATCCGGGCTCAGGCCCAATCAGGTAACGGTAGAAACAGTTTTTGCATCCCGTCTGGCTACTATTGCTCATGCCGGCTCTTGATCGCCTCAGCAACCGAGTCTGAGCCTCTCGTCGTGGACCCTTCACTTCGCCAGCAAGCAGCCCGCAGTCACCCGGCGCAAGCGAGAACTCGGTGAACTGATATGTCTCAAACAGCGCATACTTTTCGATTCCGATTCCTGAGCATCAAACCTCACACTACTTCCGTGGCTCAGGGAGGAGATAATCATGTTCGATGTACTTGCCTTCCTTTCCCTCCCGCAACGTTTTGACTGCGAAGTGTTCGCGGTTCTTCGTCACATGCGCCATTCCAGGCAGCAAGATACTTCATCCAGAACCTTCGCATCGGTCGCCATTTGGCGCGCTATCTCTTTTGCTCCTGTCTTCATTTGGCCAGACTTCTCTCAAGAAGAGCTGACACGACGGAACAGTGCTGCGACCACATTCGCATCAATCTCGACGAGGCGGTATTTGGAAACTTCGGGGGCAGGCGTCAAAGCACATCAGGGATGGTTATGAGCGAAGTGACACTGGAACATCCGTCATCCGGGACAGCAACTTATGAATCCGCAGGTCTTTACTCTCAGACCATGATGCGCGGGATCAATTGGATTTTTGCCATTTCTCTGGTGAGTTTTCATCTGGGTGCATTGGCCGCTTTGTTTTACTTCCGATGGTCAGCGATTGTTGTGTTCGTCGCGGTATGGTTTCTGGCGCAGAACGTCGGCATTGCAATGGGTTACCATCGCCTGTTGACTCACCGCGGATACACGACTCCGAAGTGGTTGGAGTATTGCATTTCAACCTGCGGTACGCTTGCGCTCCAAGGTGGGCCGATCTACTGGGTCGCAATCCATCGAATGCATCACAAATACACCGACAAGCCGGGGGATCCTCACTCGCCGCGTGACGGCAAGTGGTGGTCCCATATGGGATGGATTATGTACGGTTCGGTTCGCAATGAAACGGAGGCGCTCAAGAAGTATGCGCCAGATCTCACTCGAGAACGCTTTTATCTCTGGCTGAACAAATACCATTGGGTTCCGTTGACCGTGGTGGGTCTTGCGCTATTTGCCTTTGGGGGATGGCCCTGGATTCTCTGGGGCGCATTTCTACCAGTAACCATCGGATTGCATGTCACATGGCTGGTCAATTCCGTCACGCATTTGTGGGGCAGGCGACGTTTCTCCACCAGTGACGATTCGCGCAACAATCTGTGGGTGGCGCTGCTGACTGGCGGTGAGGGATGGCACAACAATCATCATGCTTTCCCGGTTTCAGCTCGCCACGGGCTTGCCTGGTACGAGGTTGATATAAATTACTACGGCATCTTTCTCCTCAAGTGCCTTGGTCTTGCTAGGCACGTCAAGACAGCCAACCTGAAGCGGGGTTAGACGAAAGCATTACACGTGATGCCCCGTAAAGCCATCTGGTAGGAGGCCGCAAAGGCATAGGAAGATCATTGCTTTCATCCCACGTTGTAGCGCGTACAGAGGACATGGGTTTTTGCTACGCTAATCTGATTGCCCTACTGGAAAGCGCGTGCAGTGTCTTAGCGTCGCCGGGTAGCCAATTCAAGAGGGCAAACAGAATCCGGAACCTCACTCGCAGAGCTGCCATGAAAACACAATCGCGTCCACTCTAAATAACGGGGCGGTGCATCTCGTGCACTGTCGACCTGCAAGAACTGCTTTTGACTAACGTTTGTAACGACCGGGCGGCCGCATCTCGCTAGGATCCACTCCCGCAACCAGCACCCGAATTCGACTTCAGCCAAGAAAGGAGACGGTGGATGCTGCCGGTCGCCATCGCCATGCAGGAGTCAGCCGCTCCGTAGTACAGGTGAATCGTGTCACCGTCAGCGCCGATGGTTTGCCCGCAAGGAAAGACGACATCACTGACGTCTCCACCGCGTTCATAAGGGGCTTCGGGACTGAACATCCAGGAGTCTCCGCGCTGTAGACATAACTCCGGCTTGGCGAGATCGAATAACGCCAGACCCAATCGATAGATGCTTCCGGATGCGGTGTTGCGTACGCCATGGTAGATCGTTAGCCAGCCCTTTTCCGTTTCGATTGGCGGCGAGCATAGGCCGATCTTGTTAGCATCCCACCATCCGCCCCGCCTAGCCTCAAGCATGATTTTGTGGCTTCCCCAATGGTGCAGATCGGGCGAGTAGGAGATCCACATGTGGGCTCCCAGAGTGGTAACTGGCCTATGGATGAGTGCCCAGTAATTGCCAATTCGTCTTGGAAGAAGGGCCGCGTCCTTGTCCTCTGGTTGCATGATGACACCGAATCGTTCAAAGGTCTGAAAGTCCGCGGTCATTGCCAGCGAGACTCCTGGGCCGCCTCGCGAAAACGACGTATATGCAACCGCATATTTGTCGAGTTCCGGAACGTAAGTGATGCGACAATCCTCAATCCCCCATATCTCCTCTGGAAACTCGCGTGGATTCGCCATCAACGTGGGCTTTGAGTCAATGATCCATCCATCTATTCCATTGGCTGAGCGTGCGGCGCAAAGATGAGAGAGGCCGGTGCGGTCTTCAACGCGGCAGAGCAGGAGTGTATCTCCGTTCTTCAGCAGCGTCGCGCCTGCGTTGAAGACACTGTTGACTGGATAAGGCCAGTCCTTTCGAGTCAGAATTGGATTCTTGCTGTATCGAGTAAAAAGAGGCGTTTCTGAACATCCATGCGAGCTGGACGAGGACAATGGTTCATCGTTAGAGGCGAGAGTTGTTGATTGGACTGAAGTCAATGTGAGGCGCTCATTTCATGCTTACTATCAAGTTCGTATACTGCCTGGGCTGCCTGCATTTCAAGCAGCGCCATCAAGAACGAGAGTGTGGATTCCGCTCCCTGATTTTCATTCACGCGATCGGGGTGAAGTCCGTCCCTGCAACCGCCAGTGGTTGCATCGTAAAGCGGCGTTTGCAAATCGTTCTTGCCGAGAAACCAAACGAAGACGCGGCGGGCTTCTGTAAGCCACTGCATCTCGCCGGTGAGGCGTTTTGCTTCAAGACATGCAGAGATGGTTGCACAGGCTTCTACCGGCTGTTGATCGAAGCGCGCCTTTTCTTCTCCCTGGGCATAGAATCCTCTTGAGCCAATGGGGACAAAGACATCGCAATCTTTTCGGAGCTGCTCAGATACAAGCCATCGCAGCGACTCCATCCCAGCCTGCATCATACTCCGATTGTCACTATGCCATCCGGCGAGGATCAGCGCTTGCGGCAGTCTGGCATTCGAGTAAGAGAGACTCTTCTCGAACCAATGCCAGCCTCCGGATCGGCTGCGCTCGTATATATCGAGAAGCCGGCTGGCAAGGGTGTTGCGTGCGCCTTGAACGACTCTGTCTCCTGGGAACCAGTCCAGATAGGCCTGCATACCCAAAACACTAAATGCCCATGCTCGGGGACTGCTGAAAGAAAGCGTTGCGGGAAGTGCGGCCTCAAAGAGCCGGCCTGCTGCTCCGCGCAATCCCGCATCCTGCGAGCGGCCGAGGACTGTTCCCAGCGACCACAGAGCACGTCCGTGGCTGTCTTCCGATCCAACGTCCTCCAGCCATCGACGATCGTAGCCCAGGAAGTTTCGAAATCTTCCCGAGTCCGAGTGGAACGCGAGCCATAGAAAAGCAAGGTAGCGTTGAGACAGATCGGAATACTTCCTCATGCCCGAATGGACGAGGCAATCATCGAGAAGTGTGGACACAATCAGAGCACGCGCGTTGTCGTCCGTGGTATATCCCTCGCGGGAATTGGGCACAGTAAAGATCGCATGCTGGAAGATTCCTGTGTCATCGGTCATGTTGAGAAGATGACTCGTATTTAGCTCGGGCAGCCTGTTCGCGGAATTCGCCCCGAGATCCTCCTGCTTGGCCGCCTTGGGATGAGACATGCGCTCGTGACGCGCACTTTGAAAGCTTGCCATATACGCGCGCGCCGTATTGGGCCAAGTGGTTCCGCGGGAGTGAAGGTAGGCGCGCTTTCGCATGGCATGACGCTCTACTTCGCTATTCAGCAAGCGAAGGACAGCTTCCGCGATGGCGCTGGGATCTTCAAACGGTACGATCACGCCTCTTCCATCGGCGAGCAGCTCCTTAGCGTGCCAATAGGGCGTAGAGATGATGGCTTTGCCGGCTCCCAATGCGATGGCGAGCGTGCCGGAGACGACTTGGGCCTCATGGCGATAAGGGGTGATGTAGATATCAGCCGCGCCCACATGCTGGATGAGTTCCTCGGCGGAAACAAAACGATTGCTGAGAATAAGGTTGGCTGCAACACCCAGATCTTCAGCGAGCCCCCTCAGAGACTCTCGATAGCCCTCACCTTCACGCTTGCGGATGTGAGGATGCGTTGCACCAGAGACGATATACACAACGTCGGGGTGCTTGGCGAGAATGGAAGGAAGCGCGCGGATTACATTCTCAATGCCTTTGTTCGGGGACAACAAGCCGAACGTTAGCAGGACGGATTTTCCCTGCGCGCCAAAGGTATCCTTAAAATAGTTAGGATCCATGAAGGGAAGATCTGGGACGCCGTGGGGAATAATATCGATCTTCTCGGCGGGAACCGCATATACGTCCCACAGCATCTCCGCCGCTTGCTCACTCATCACGATCACGCGATCCGAGAGAGTCGCGATCTCTGCCAGAACGGCGCGCTGCTCGCAGTCCGGCTCGCGAAGGACTGTGTGCAGCGTGGTCACGAGTGGCATCTTCAACTTACGAAGAAGCGAAAGTATATGGCTCCCGGCAACCCCGCCGTAGATGCCGTATTCATGCTGCAAGCACACCAAGTCATTGTTGTTGAAATTGAGAAAGTCCGCAGCTCGCTGGTACGAAGTGAGATCGTCCTGAGCCAATTCGAGCCGAACTTGCTTGGGATAATCGTAGGAGGAGTCAGGATCATTGACGGGAATTGCAAATAGGCGCTCAGGGCCGTATTCGGCGCCGATAGCGGCGCATAAGTCGGTGGTGAAAGTGGCTATACCGCACTGTCGCGGCAAGTAATTCCCCACAAACGCTATGCGCGTGGGCAAAGGCAACGATGATGACCTTGTCGCGATAATCGTAGGAGAGGCAGAGCTACAACGTCCGAATGCTTCTTCGGATTCAGCGATTCCTGGCAAGAACATGTTTTCCCGCTTTCTCGCGCGTTGAGAGAGCCACGTTGCCGATGAAGAACTCGCAAGTCTTCCATCAGGTGCTCCGGTTCTCTACCTCTTGAATCCGACGCACTCGCATTCCGGATGTTTGCACTGGCAGATCGTCCCCGCGTTGATCTTGGAGTCGGCGCATGCCTCGCTGCAATGCGTCTTCCCGCTTACTGCCTGACAATTACAGCCAGGATGTTCACACTTGTTTATCTTTGTCATAAGGGATCATCTGAGCCGGACGTATTTTCATGCTTCTGAAAGTTATCTTGTGAAGTGAGTGTACTCTTCCCCTTTGAAATCCACGTTCGCTGTTTCCTGGATTACATCTCCATCGAATGAGACCTCACGTTAGACCTCACGCTCGATAATCGCGCGTCTTGCCCGCAAAAAGCAGAAGCGCTTTCCTTCGGAATGGCGTTGATTCTCACCCGAAAGGGTCGAAGTGCACCTTGCAATTTACATCGCGATTCGATTCCTGTGACCGTATGGGCTGCAATCCGAAACAATCTGTCCTATCGATCCGACACGTCTATCGAGCTAGATCGGTTCTGCTGTGATTTGTGCCACCACGCTGCATCTTCTATTTCTAAACCTGAAGACGGTCCAACTACTGGTCTCAATTGACCGCACCGCTCTATGCTTTGCCCTGGATAGTCATAATGAACGCTTCGCATCACAAGGTAGCAGAGGCAGGGCGTTGATCCGCGATCGAGGGAACGATCCATGAATGCTAAAACCGTTGAGGAGATCGCGCCTCTGAAGAAGGCCCTGACCCGACGCAACACCTGCGTAGACCATGAGAGCTGGGTACCGGGTGAAAAAGCTCATAGTTTTCGATCTTAACGGTACACTCGCGGCAAGCAAATCGCCTCTCGACGCCGAGATGGCGTGACTTCTGCATGTTCTGCTCGGCGTTGTCGGGGTCGCCATCATCTGCTGGAGAACGGCGACGGCCGTACCCGCTTCATGGCCATGTGTGGCATGTTGATCAGTGCGCGCTCCCTGGTGGCGTTGCTGTTCGGAAGCCGAGTGGTCTTCATGGTGCAGCCATGCGGTCGATGAGGCTCGCTCGGTTGGTGAGATCGATCTCTTCCGCGTTGCAGTTAGGATTCTTTGCGGTACCCACTGCTTTGGCTCAAGGAAGCCTACTTACTCAATTCAGCAGCCCTGGTTGGAATTGGGATCCATGGATACTGGCTAGTCTCATGCTTGCTTTGCTTGGCCACATTTGCGGACTTGCAGGATTGGACAAGACCCTGCGTACGCGCTCCTTTGGATGGATGCGGAATCTGTCATTTGCGACCGGTATCGCAACTCTGTTTCTGGCCCTACTCTCTCCCTTCGACGCGCTGGACGATCAGTTATTCTCCGCCCACATGGTGCAGCATCTGGTCCTCTTGATGGTGGCGCCTCCATTGCGGATCTCGGGCCGCCCGGCGCTGGTCACTCTGTGGGCTTTTCCCTTGGCTTGACGGCACGGCATCAGCCGGATATGGCGCAGCATTGGCCTCCACCGCCTCGCACATTGGCTCATGTCGCCACTCTTTGTGTGGATGCTGTGCAGCTCTATCCTTTGGTTCTGGCATCTCCCCGGACCCTATGGATGGGCACTCGAGAGCGAATATGTGCATGCCCTAGAACACATTTGTTTCTCACTCAGTTCGCTGATGTTTTGGTCGGTTGTGCTCGAACCGCTCGGCCGGCGACGGTTGGATTACGGAAGCACGCTGTTATTCGTAGCGACCTTCGGCTTGCAGAATGGACTCCTCGGTGCGCTCCTGACCTTTTCCGGACGACCTTTATACCTAGCGTATTTGCCCACAACGGCTGCCTGGGGACTTACACCGCTTGAGGATCAACAACTCGCCGGACTCATAATGTGGATACCCGCCAGCCTGATCCATCTGACCACTCTCTTCGTGCTGTTCCTGGCCTGGATGCGAACTGCGGAGCATCGCGCAGTCCTCGCGGCGGGCCACAGCCCGAGAGAGGCGTCCCCAATTACCGGGCTCGAGTATTAAAGCCTTTGGATAAAAAACTGGCACAGGTGAGCTGCGCTCTCGGCAGTGGCAGCGAAGATCGTGGAACTGATGCTTTTTCTCCATGCAACACACCTGCGTCATTTGATTGGTGGCGGTCCAGATCGGTCTGAAAGGCGAAGAGCGGGACTTGATTGCATGTTTCCATTGCTGCCTCCAGACGATAAGTTGAAAATCAATAACAGGCTCTAGTTAGGACGGACGGCGGACGGCGCGAGCGCCTCAGTCACCACGGCGGATAATCGCCACAGATCGGCAGAGAATTGTTGTCCAAGCGTTTTCGCATCGTCATTGCTCTGGCCCTCCGCCGCTAGATACGCGATCTGAACCAGGCTCTGTAGTGGGTTGTTGATCCGGTGCGCCAGTTGGCTCGCCATCTCCGCGGCGGCCGCAGCTTGAGCCTGCTGCAACAACGCGCTCTGTTGCCGCTGATAGCGAATGGCCATGGCTGCGAAATCTGCCAGGACACACATCATCTGGCCGTCGTCCTTGTCGAACGCCATGGCACGTCCATGAGCCATAATGAAAATGGTTCCCCGTGTCTCTTCGACCTGCCACGGAAGGAGAATGCCATCGGTCACCAGTGGGGCTTGAATCCCCATGACGTCGAAAAAACGCTGATTGACGCGAAACAGTTGCGGTTTGCCACGCTCCAGACAAATTCCACACGCGCTAGGATAGCGTGGAAGAATTGCATTCAGAAACCCGTTGTATTGACCGGCCGTTGCAACCCAGTGGTAATAGCTTGCGTCACTCTTTTCTTCGGTTTCGAGGCTGATCCCCGCACTGTCAGCACCACATAGATCCACAGCGGCATTGACCAACTCTTGCAGGATCGTATCAGGGCTCTGTACGAAAGATGTGGTGAGTCGCTGCAGCCCTTCCATTTGAATCGTAAGGTCGCGAGTATGCAAGCTCCGCGCCGAGAACTCCTTGTGAGTTTCGAGGTCCAGAACCTCTAGTCCGGTTTCCTCCGAAACGTTGGCCGTGTCAGCAGCACTGTTCCTCTGAGCGGATAAGGCGTCACGAAGTCTGCGGCCGACCGTATCAACCGGGAAACCCATTTCTTCGGCAATCTCGACGGAGGTCTTACCCTCAAAGAACGCCATCTCCAGTACCTGGCGGTCTGCGTCAGGCAGCAGCGAAACCAGCGAATGAGGCTTCCGCAGCAACCGGCCTACTTCCGTATGGGTGATGGGATCGAACGGAGGACTAAGGGAAGGTTGATTTCTGGAATCGATGGCTCTTCGCCGTCGCATCAGATCGACGGCGAGTTTTCTCGATAGCAGCCCAAGTCTCCCATCGAGGCTTCCTGATGTTGAAGCAAACTGCTGGGGTGCCAGCCACACCTGCATGAAGACATTTTGGACTATCTGTTCTGCGGTGGCTGAATCGCCACACACCCTGAGTGCGACAGAATAAACCAGCTTGGAATGGAGATCATAAAGCGAAGCTATTGCTCCCTTATCGCCCGACCCAACCTTTGCAAGCAGGTCACATTCCTGTAGCCCTAAATGTGGAGAGCCAGGCATTCCTGACGCATTGCTCGACGTTGTCATGATCTTTGCATAATCCAACCCGCTTCGTCCCTTGGATGTAGCGACTCACCGAACTCTACTGATTGATGGCCGTGGAATTCTTCGCTGTGGCGGAGCCTCTCGTTTGGATCGAATTCCATGGTCGTCGCGGTTCTTGCAGCCTTGGACCGGTCTGGAAACCGGCGTGGCTGCCGTTAGCCATACATTTGGGAGCTGTCGACAGAATCCCTATTCAATTTAGCCTATGCGGATATTCCCTTTCGAGTATGGCCAATAATGACCGTCGCGAAAGCCACGAAAAGGAGATAAGTTCTGAGCAAATCGCCAGCCATGAACTGCTGATCGTCGATTAGCTGGGCTTCGTGCCTCTCTCCAAGACGGGTGCCGAGCTCCTCTTCGAAATGCTCAGCCAGCGCTACGAACGTGGCTCGACCCTGATCACCTCGAACCGGTCCTTCCAGGAATGGACAGAAGTTCTTGGGTCGGAGTGACTGACTGGTGCCTTGCTCGATCGGCTCACCCACTATGTACACATCCTGGAGATGAACGGCGACGGCTATCGCCTCAAGCAGAGTCGCCGCAAACGAACCTCATCCTCCGAGCGCTGAACGATACCCCTCCCAACGCGCCTCGGGGTAGAAGGGCCTCTTCCGCGAAGCTCCAGAGACCCCTCTACCCCGCATACCCAGCAACCCGATCTTGCAAATACTGGCCTGCTTTTACTCCGCCCTTGACAGTTACTACGCCACAGTAGCGGAGCGGGCTTGTTTTCGCCGAATATGTTGCTGCACGGCGATGTCATCGAAGGGCGCGCGGTTCTAACCTACGCGTAGGCATTTGGGCGTTGGCTCGAGGCCATCCTCTCGACGGCCTGGACGGGATAACCTAAGTTAGCGAGTTGCATTCGATAGGCGCTCGCTTCTACAAATGACCGCATGTAGGATTGTGCAACCCGATTCCAAACCATAGATCGTGCATAAAGGTAGGCGCGTTCGCGCATCGCTTGGCGTTCCTCATTGTTGGCCAAGAGTGCGATTGTCGCTGTTGCAATGGCAGCTGGGTTCTCAAACGGCACCACCATTCCGCGTCCATGGTCCAACACTTCGGCGGCGTACCAATACGGAGTGGAGATAATGGCCTTTCCGGCGCCCATGGC
>Ga0302326_10012832_pt1 | contig 17813 bp, 21 predicted proteins | sample Palsa_T0_3_FD_202264 | JGI IMG/M metagenome (GOLD analysis project Ga0302326, IMG submission 202264) | Peat permafrost microbial communities from Stordalen Mire near Abisko, Sweden - Palsa_T0_3 | ecosystem: Environmental > Terrestrial > Soil > Palsa > Peat permafrost | place: Sweden: Abisko... | reverse complement strand
TTGATCGACGCCACCGACGCTTCGATCTGGGCGCATACCCGCACCACCGGGCCAGCCTGCGCCGGCGTCAGAACACGCGGGTCGAACTGGCGACCGTAGGCGACAATCGATTGTCGTAAAGCATCGAGCTCACGGCACATGGACACCATCCAGAAGAACGAACACACACCTGGACGGCTCCTACGCCGACGACCCGCCCGACGGAAACCCACATCGAACGTCTGTTCTCATGATAGGGCAAATAGACGGCCGAGTCAAGGGGTCCGAACGCGCTCGACCCCTCCGCCGTCGGTTACCTTGACTTCCTCATAGGGATTTAGAGATGAATCAACGGGGAGGCACGGCTGTGGCTTGGGATTTTTCTACCGATCCGGCGTTCCAGCAGAAGCTGGACTGGGTTGAGACCTTCTGTAAGGAGAAGGTTGAGCCGCTCGATTATGTGTTCCCCTATGCGGTTCGGTCACCAGACCCGGTAGTGAAGGCGTATGTCCGCGAGCTTCAGCAGGAGGTCAAGGATGAGGGGCTGTGGGCGATCTTCCTCGACGAGGAGCTCGGTGGACCGGGATTCGGTCAGCTCAAGCTGGGCCTGCTCAATGAGGTCATCGGCCGATACGGCTCGGCGCCCCAGATGTTCGGTGCCGCGGCTCCCGACACCGGCAACATGGAGATGCTTGCCGCCTACGGCACCGAGGAGCAGAAGAAGCGTTGGCTGGAACCGCTCCTCAACCAGGAGATGTTCTCGGCTTATTCGATGACCGAGCCGCAGGGTGGCTCTGACCCCAACCTCTTCAGGACCCACGCCATGCGGGACGGGGAGGAATGGGTCATCAATGGAGAGAAGTGGTTCACGAGCGCCGGCCGGGTCGCTGACATCCTGTTCGTGATGTGCACCAACGGCATGTTTGTGGTGCCCCGCGAGACGCCAGGGGTCGAGATCATGCCCGAACCCCGCAACCACAATCACATCAAGTACAAGGATGTGCGGGTTCCGCTCGACCACCTTCTAGGGCCAGAGGACGGGGCTAAGGTCCTTGCCCAACGGAGGCTGGGCGGCGGGCGGATCCACCATGCGATGCGAACCATCGCACAGTGCAAATTGGCCTTCGACATGATGTGCGAGCGGGCCCTCAGCAGGCAGTCGCACGGCCAGATTATTGGTGAGCACCAGATGGTGCAGGAGAAGATCGCCGATAGTTATGCCGCGATCCGGATGCTGCGGCTGTTCGTTCTCGAGACAGCCTGGAAGATCGACAACACCTCGACGGCGGAGGCCCGCACCGACATTGCAGCAGTTAAGTTCACCATGGCCAAGGTGCTGCGCGAGGTGTCGTTCAACGCACTGCACATCCTCGGCTCGCTCGGGACCACAGACCTGACGCCGATCCAGGCCATGTATGCAGCTGCGCCGACCATGGGTATCGCCGATGGGGTCGACGAGGTACACAAGGCCACTGTCGCACGCCGCGTGCTTAAGGAATACCGCCCCCACGAGGGCCACTGGCCGACCGAATATATTCCCGCCAAGCGTGAGGAAGCTTGGAAGAAGATGCAGCCGGTTCTGGACGCCAACCCAGAGCTCAAACAGTCAGCCGAGAACTACAAGAAGTATCTCGCCCGCCGCCGGTAGCCCTCGACCGCGGCCGCCACCGTCAGCCGTGGGTGTCGGGCCCGGCGATGCGGAGCACGTTGTTCTTGCCTTCCGGCGCGGCTGCCTCCGTCACGGGCTCGGCCACGTCGTCGAACTCCACGCGCAAGGCTCGGGACATCACCGCGTGGGCCAGGTACAGAGCCGTGATGTAGGTCAGTTCGAGGATTTGCTCGTCGTCGAAGTGCGCGGTGAGTTGTTCGAAGAGGCCGTCGGGTACCCGGCCTCGGTCATAGACGAGGCAGTCGGCATAGGCCATGACCAACCGCTCGGCCTCGTCGAAGCAGGAGCCGGCGGGCCAGTGCGCGACGGCAGCAATTTTTTCCTCGGACACGCCCAAGCCCCGGAGGGACTTGCAGTGTTGCGAGAAGACGAACCGGGCGCCGACTGTCCAGCCAGCGCGGGTTTGCGCCAGCTCCCGCAGCACCGGGGGCAGCTTCCGGTCGGGGCTCTGGTACAGGCCGAAACCGGCGACCGCGTGCTGGAAGACGTCGGCCGAATTGGCGAACACCGTCCACCAGTCACCCGGCGAGCCGGTATCCGTTCCGTGGTCGACTGCGGGGTCCCGGTCGGCTCCGAAGATGAAGTCGTACATGGTGGTGACGAAGGCCGACGGCGCCTCCGCCCGGGGAACTTCGCGCAAGCGCGGCACTGGGCTAGCGACCCACCGGCGCGGTCGGTGTGAAACGGACGGGTAGGTGCTTGATGCCCCCTACCAGGGGGATGCCCAGGGCTTGCAGCGGCACCGGATCGCCTACCACTTCGATGTCGGGCAGACGGGTCAGCAGTTGGCGGAACATCACCGACAGCTCGCGCCGCGCCAAGTGGGCGCCGAGGCAGAAGTGCGGACCCGGACCGCCGAAACCAACGTGCGGGTTGGGGTCCCGGCTGATGTTGAAGGTCTCGGGGTCGTCGAACACGCGCGGGTCACGGTTGGCCGCGCCGTAGAACAGCACGACCTTGTCGCCCTCGTCGAAGTCGTGGCCCGAGAGTGACAGCGCCCGGGTGGCCGTGCGCCGCATGAACGTGACGGGAGACGCCGCCCGCACGATCTCCTCCACCGCCTTGGGTGTGGTGCCCTCGATGTCGGCCTGCCACTTCGCCCGCTCGCCCGGGTTCTGGGCGAGCAGGTTCATTCCGTGGCTGATGCCGGTCCGGGTGGTGTCGTTGCCCGCCACCGCCAGCAGAATGAAGAAAGGCGCCAGCTCGTCTGGGGCCAGTACATCCTCGCCCAAGGTGTTGTGGACCAGCGCGCTGGTGAGATCATCAGTGGGGTTCTTGCGTCGGTCCTCCGCCAGGTCGTTCATGAGGTTGGCCAGCTCCATGCCTGCTCCGATGAGCGCGCCCAGGATCTCTTCCGGGTTGTCCGTGCCGACCATCTCGGGGTCGCCGGCACCCAGGATCACGTTGGTGGCATTTAGGACCGTGGTGAATTCGCTGCGAGGAATGCCCATCATGTCGCAGATGATCAGCAGCGGGAACGGCTGTGACACGGCCTCGACCAGGTCCACCTGCCCCGTCTCGCAGATGCCGTCGACCACTTCGGTGCACACTCGCTCCACCGAGTCGAGGACTCCCGCCAGCTGTCGGGGCGTAAACGATCGAGCCACGATGCCTCGCTGGCGGGCATGGCGCGGGTCGTCCATCACGATGAACGACCCGAAGAACTCCATGGCCTCGGTAGGCAGGTCAGCTACGGCGGTGGATCCTCTTCCGGAACAAAAATCCGCGGGTCGCTTGCTGATCTCGACCACCTCGGCATACCGGGTCACCGCGAAGAAATCCTCGTCGGTCATAGTGAGCGGATCAGCAACGGTCACCCGGAGGAATGGTCCTTGTTCCCTGAGAACGGCGAACTCCGCCATCCGATTGGCGAGCGGTTGGCGCCAGAATTCCGGGTCGGCGATGGTTTGGGCGGTCAGCGTCACGTCGGTCCCCCTGCGTGGATGTTCAGTGCACTTGAACATTAACGCGGGTAATGAACTCCGATCGCGGGGCTCCTACACGACTCCTCGCGGACTCACCGGATCCGGTCAGCTGGACCCGACGAGAGCTAGCTCGAGCTCTTCGAACGTCGGCGGTAGTGGTCGTTCGGCCACGTCGGTGACCTTGCCCATGTCGTGGTCATGGCTTCGGGCCGAGGCCAGCATCGAAGACTCGAGATCGGTCTCGATCTCGGCGAAGATGTGGCTCTGGCGGCGGTTGAGGGTGAAGAGCCAGCTTCCCCCGATCACCATCCAGGCCAGGAAGATATAGGGGAAGATGTCTACCGGGAAGGGCGGCACGGGGTAGAAGCTGCCGAAAGTGGGCAGGGCCAGGGTTACGCAGGCGATCACCGACAGCACCACGTGGTGGGTCTTCAACTCGCCGCGTTTTTTCAGGTAGAAGGGGGCGGCGATCGAGATGAGGTAATAGGCGGTAAGGAAGCCGAAGGCCGCCAGCGTGCCTCCGTCACCGAAGCTGGTAAGCGGGTTGGTGTTGATTTCCAGCACGCACGGCACGGCCAGAATCAAGAGGATGAAGGACGTGATGGCCACGTGGGGAGTCCGGTTCGTCGGGTGCGCCCGTCCCAACGGCTTCGGGAACACGGCGTGATGAGCCATCGCGAAGATGATCCGCGAACCGGCATTCAGACACGAGAGAGTGAGGGAGAAGAAGCTGACCATGGCTCCGATGGCCACCGGCACCTTGAAGAACGACACCCCATAAGCCTTGGATAGGAACGTCAGCGGGGCCGCCAGGTTCCCGAGGTTGGCGTGGGTGTGCGCGGCGCCGAAGACCTCGACGTAGCTCATGAAGACCATAAAGGCGCCGGTAATGAGCAAGCTGGCGATCACGGCCCTCGGGATATTGATCAGTGGCTTGCGGGCCTCGCCGCCAAGGGCGGTGGCGCTCTCGAACCCGACCAGGGAGAAGACGGTGATCACGACAGCCAAGCTGAGGTCGTGGACCGTCATGCCGTGCACCTTCAACTGCGCAGTGTCGGTCGGAAAGCCATGCTTGAACAGGATCACGCAGGCCAGCGCCACGATGCAGGCGACCGACGCCGCCTCGAAGAACAAGGTCAGGAGAGAGGAGATCTTGATGTCCTTGTACGCAACGAACCAGCACACCGCCGCCGAGAGGCAGAAGAAGAACACGGGCGGAACGGTCGTATGAATGCCCATCGACGAAACTAACTGCGCGGCGAAGATTGAAAAGCCGGTGAGTCCGGCAACCCCGATGAAGGTGTAGCACCATATGAGCGACCAACCCGACATCACGCCAGCGGACGGGCCCAGGCCCTTAGCCGTGTAGCCGTACATCGATCCGGGCAGGGCGGAGCGCTTGGCGAACTGGTTCAAGCACAGGACGACGAACAACAGCATCACCGTCCCGAATCCGTACGCCAACCAGGTGCCTTGACCCGAATCGGCGAAGCAGATCGGGATGATCAACACCGCGGTCATGGTCGGCGAGATGAGGGCGACCGACTGGGCCATTACGGTCGGGAACCCGAGAGCTCGGGCCCTGAGGCGATGATGTTCCCCCTGGCTCCCAGGTATCGCCATCTCCCGATGTTGTGTTGCCTCCGTAATGCTCACGGTTCGCTCCTAGCGAAACAAGAAGGGGTATATTAATGCACAAGAAGGGGTATATTAATGCGATTCTTCGACTGTATAGGCCGATAGTTTCCAAAAAAGATCCACACTATTAACGGGGGATAAAGGCGGACCAGGGCACTCTATACAGCGACGGCATTAGCTGAAATCGATGGCGACACGCTGGCGCGAACTATCCCGCGACGAGGGGTAACGCGACGTGAGACCCCTTTCAAGACCGGTCGAGCAGCAAATAGCTCGGATCGAATCCTGCTATTTAGAGGCGTGAGTGTTTGTTAGGAAGGTAGAGTCCCGAGTGGGAAAGACTGGTCTTCGAGGAGCAGGTCCTCGTAGAAGGCACCGAAGGACTTGTCGGGGTGGGCGATGGCAATCTCCAGCACCCAGAGGTTCGGACTCGGCTTGAAGCGAACTTCTGCGAGCGGGCCGTCGTAGTGGGCCGAGTGCGGGTAGTCCGATAGCCGATGGCCCGAGAGGTCCATGTTCAGCGTCCAACCGAATTCTTCAGTGGTCTTGATGGCGAACTCGTACAGCTCGACGCCGGTGATGTGCTCAGCGAGCCACTTGGCCCGGACTACCTCCCAGATCTCTCGGACGTCCGTCTTGGCTTTGAGGTGGAGTGGATTGTCACCGAACACGAAGGTATCGCCTGCGTCGCCCTCGAAGTCCCCATAGACCGGCCCTATGTCGATGAAAAAGATGTCGTTGTCTTGGAGGACGACTCCCGGCTCGGAGCGCTCCATGAAGTCCTTGGTGGTGTTGGGGCCGCAGCGCACGATGATGTGGTGCCAGCCCCGTCGCATTTCGAGCGAGGCCAGCGTCGAACGGGCGATCTTCTTGGCCTCGTCCTCAGACATCCCGGGGGCGATCTGCTCGGCGATCATATGAACGGCCTTGCGGGTCCGGGCCCGGACCGCCATGAAGCCGTCCATCTCGAAGCCGCTTCCGGTTCCTTCGATGGTAGTGACGTCGGTAACCGTCATTGTCCCTCCCGAGGGGGCTAGTGGATTTGGTGCAGGTTGCGAGCGGTCTTGGCTGCCACCAAGAGAACCTCGGCGGTCGACCTCTCGACCCCGAGGCGATGGGGGAGTTCGGCGTTGAAGTGGGCAACCGTGCCAGGTTCGAGTATGTGAGCCTCGCCGTCGTACTCGAGTCGGAGCGTCCCGCTGAGTACGTAGATCCACTCCTCACCGGGGTGGCGGGTGGGTACCGGGGCTGGGCGACCGACGGGGACTGTCACCCTCAGGGCGTCGATCACGCTTGAGCCGGCGTACCCACTGCAAGTGGCGATGGCGATGCCATTGGACTCCCGTCGGGGCTCCTCAGGCTTCGAAATCGTCAGTGGAGCGGCCCCTTGGGTTTCGCCGAACAGGGCGCCGACGGAAACACCAAAGGCTGCGGAGAGGGCGAGCAGTGAGGCCACCGAGGGCTGGCGCTCCGAGGACTCGAGGCGGGACAAGTGGGATTTGGAGATGCCCGACAGTTCGGCCGCTTGTTCGAGGGTGAGGCCCTGATGCTCGCGAGTAGCACGCAAGCAATCGCCGATGGACGTCAGCGCCGATCCGGTTGCAACTGCCATACGTGCAACCTAAGGCCGAGGTGTCTCAGAGGCAATACGAGTTGCGGTGATTTAACGTGGCCGAAATGAAGCGGGAGGCGCCGGCGTATGCTCAGAGTAAAGACGAAGTTGAGGAGGTTCAGTCGTGCTGGCATGGACCGATCTGAGAGCGCGTTATCCGCTAGTCCTGGCCGTGATCGGTCCGCTGGCGGTCGCCGCGCTCATGATTCCCTTGCGGAACCACGTCCAAAACACCGACCTGGCCCTCGTCGTGGTGGTGGCGGTAGCCTTGGTTGTCCTGCCCGGGCGGAGGGTGGCGGCCGTAGTGGCGGGGCTGTCGGCTGGCGCCTGGTTCGATTTCTTCCTCACCCGGCCATACGAGCGGTTCTCCATCCAGCGCAGCTCGGACGTCCAGACCACCGTGTTGTTGGCCGTCGTGGGCATTCTCGTCGGTGAGATCGCGGCGAGGCGACGCTTAGCCCGACGCGACGGCATCGCAGCCCGTGACGAGGTTATCGGCCTCTATGTGATTGCCGAGATGCTCGCCGCGGGCCGCAAGGCGGACGACATTGTTGCCTCGGTAGCCGAACAACTGCACGATGTTCTGTTCCTGGTGGAGTGCCGATTCGACCCAACCGGTCTCGAGAGCAACAGTCCCGTCCTAGATCGCGCCGGCGAGCTCCACTACGGGCAGTTGGATTGGACCTTGGAGACCGAGGGCCTGCCCAACCGGGACGTTATCCTGCCCGTCGAGTCCCAGGGGCGCCGCTTCGGTTGCTACGTGCTGCGAGGCCCTGCCCTGGGCGTGCCGCTCGCTCAGGACCGCCGGCTGGCGGCGGTGGCACTGTCTGACCTGGCCGGCTCTGCCCTCAACACCGGGGCCGCTGGCTATCAAGCCGGTCGGTACTCGGCTCCATCCCGCAACTGAACATCCGCTCAGGAATGCGGTGGCGGATGTATTCGCGAACACTTGGGTCGGGATTCAGCTGCGTGTGAATCGCTCCAGATAGGCCGCAGCCACGGATCTCGATTCGGGATCACGAAGCGCCGTTACCAGTGAGTCGGCGTCGTTCCAGGCCCGTGCTGTCCCGACCATGCCCTCGGTGACGGCGTTGGTGTGCCGCTTGGTCGCCGACAGGGTGAGAGCCGACTTGCTCTCGAGTTGGCTGACCAGGCCGTCTAGCGTCGCATCGAGTTCGGCGGCGGGGACGACGCGGTTGAGAAAGCCGGCGGCTTGCGCCTCGGCTGCGCTGAACGGCCGGCAGGTCATCACCAGCTCCTTGGTCAACGCCGGCCCGATCTCGCGCACCAGCCGGGGAATCCCGCCCCAGGCTAGGGGGATTCCGAGATCGACTTCAGGGATCGAGAAGCGAACGTCGTCGGCGGCGACGCGCAGGTCGCACGCGGCGGCGAGGACTAGTCCTCCGCCGACGCAGTGGCCGTGGAGCCTAACCACCGTGACCGCCCGCATTGACTCGATCGCCTCCGCCATGCGGCGCCCCGCGTCAGCCGCCTCACGGGTAGCACTGGCGGACGCAGCGGACCCGTCGCTAGTGGAAAAGGCCGCCAAGTCCGCACCGGCGCTGAACGCCCGCCCCTGGCCACTTACGACGACCACCTTCACCTCGTGCCTGGAGTCGAAATATCGGGCCGCTTCGACCAATTCCATGAGTGTGGTCGTGCTGAGCGGGTTGAGTTTGTCTGGCCGGTTCAGGGTGATCGCCCCGCGGGTATTGCTGCAGGTCACTTCAATCGTGGAGAAGTCCATGCCTCACACTCCCACTTCGGCAACAGCCAGAGCGACGTCGGCAAGGGCTGGCATTATGGGCTGGTTGGACGAAAGCTCAAGATCGAGACAGGAGGGGCGTGATGACGTACGTGATCGTGCAAGGCATGTTCGTGGTGGAGCCGGGGGAGCGGGACCGGTTCATCGAGGCGAGCATCGAGGGGATGCGGGCCTCGCGGGCGGAGGCGGGCTGCCTGGAGTACGTCTTCGCGTCCGACCCCCTCGACCCGGGCCGGGTCGTGCTCTCTGAGCGCTGGGAGTCGATGGAGCTCCTTCAGCAGCACCTGAACGGCCAGGTGTCGCGCCCGGCGGGAGACCGGCCCAAGCCAAGGTCGGCGGAGATCGTCATCTACGACGTGGCGTCGGCCACCAAGCTGATCTGACAATGCCGATGTGACGGTCCGTCCCGGCGCCCTCTCGAGCGCCGGGACGATGAGAACGCGGGATGTGCCGTTCGGCGCTCCCGGCCGTCCCTCGCAGCCGGGCTGAGCCCGGCGTACCACTGCGCGGCCGGCCCGCCTGGATCGGGGAGGGCCGGCCTCGACGCTGCGGCTGGGTGCGTCAGGAGCTCTTCTTGAAGGTGACAGAGAACTTCGACCCGTTGTCCGAGAGGGCGCTGCTCGTTGTGAGCGTGCCGCTCCCACGGTTGATGATGTACTGACTGGGGTTCTCGAAACCGAGGTAGTCGCCGTTGACCTGGACCGACGAGAACGTCGTCGGGGTGAACTGCGGAAGACTCGCCGTCGCGTAAGGTTCGTTGTCTCCGATAAAGACGTCAGTTGCGGTGCCGGCCGCGTCATCGTCGGCGACCCAGTACTCACCGTTGGTGAGGTCGTGGATCTCCGCTTCGGCCCATGTCCCGGTCTGGAATACGGAGGTGACGACGACGTCTCCGGCCGCCGCCCCCGGCTCGTCAACCAGCCCGGCCGCCGTGAGGAGCCAGTAGGTGTATGTCGGGGTCGTCCCGTTGCAAACCAACCGAATGGTGGCCGCCGCGGAATTGTTATCCGTGTACGGCCCGAAGTAGATGGGATCGTCGATGCCGCTGGAGCAGTTGAGCGTCGGGATCGTGAAGGTGGCGCTCGCGCTGGCCAGACCGTGGAGCGGGGTCGCAGAGTAGCCGGCGAAAAAGTCATCCTTGTTCACCGTGTTGGCAGCGGACGGGTGTGACGGCACGGCCACGACAGGCGGTTGGGACGGGCGCAGGGTGGACGCATTGCTGGGGGAGGCTGTGGCGCCCATGAGCGCCACCGTCGCGGTGAGTGCGAAGGCGAGCGCAGCCATGGGGCGCAGCGAGGGGCGAAGACGATCTCGGGTGGTCATTTTGCAGGAGCGCTTTCTGTGGTAGAGCCGGTTGGTTACCGGCTACATTGGTTGTGGCGGCGGTGCAGTTCGCATCTTGCGGTTCGAACCTCCCGAAGTCGTGAGTAATCGCTACTCAAATTCACCCTCCGGTGCGTATCTCAGGTTCATCCGCACGGACCGTGGCGGCCGTCAGCCCGAGGTAGTCGTGCCGCTGTTTCAGGTTCCGCCGCGCCTGGGCGCGACGAAACTGTTGGTCGGCGCATGGCGGGCGCGCGTGTTCGAATCGCGCCCGTTGAGGGCGGCGACCTACGCCGGTGCGAGCTTCTCGAGGTGGAGGGCGGAGAGGACCTCGAGTCGGTTCCGGTTAGGCCGCACTCCAGTGGGGTAGGCAACCTATTGAGATTTCCTTGACGAGACAGGAGTGAGAACGCCATGGGTGCGTCGACCGATGATCTGAAGGGCCGGGCCAAAGAGGCCGCTGGGGCGGTCACGGGGGATGAGCGGCTCAAGCGGGAGGGTAAGGCCGACCAGGCCGTCGCCAAGATCAAGGGTGGGGTGGATGATGCGGCCGAGAAGGTAGAAGAAGGCCTCGACGCCGTCAAGAACAAGCTGCGCCACGACAGCTAGGGGCGAGAGTTTCGTAGAATCAGGCGGCCGTGAGTGCCCTGCTGTGGTTGATCATCGTCATAGTCGTTCTGGTGTTGCTACTGGTCGGGTTCCTTCTAATTCGGAGGCGCCGACGTTCCGGGGGCGTGATCGCCTCGAAGAATAAGCCATGAGCTTGCTCATGACCGCCAACCAGATCCGGGGTCTCCCCGTAGTTACCGTTGGCGGCGGCGAGGACATCGCCGAGGTACGTGACGTCATCTATAGCCCCGAGGCGGGTGCTCTGATCGGGGTCACGCTGAATCAGCGGGGGTTCTTGGCTGGCCGGCGAAAAGAGGTGTTGGCTGCCGTATCGATTCACGCCATCGGCGAGCACGCGGTGATGGTCACGGATGAGGGCGCTTTGGTTTTGCCCGCAGAAGCGCCCGAGGAAGTCAGCGGGGCTGACAGTTCGAGGAACGTGCTAGGGAATGACGTGCTCACCGACGGTGGTGTCAGCCTGGGCACAGTCGCCGATCTAGCTGTCGTGGCTGGTACCTCCGGTGAGGTGGTCGGTTACCAGATCATCAAACCGGATGGGGGCAGTGGGTACATACCGCTTCCTGCTCAGCTGGCGGTGTCGGGAGTGGCGCTGGTCGTGCCGGCTTTGACCGAGGACTTCGTCAGAGACGACCTCGTAGGACTGGGTGCCGCCGTGGACGAATTCCGCCAACGACTGGGGATCGCGTGAGCGACACCTTCAAAGCCGCGATTGGCCGCAAAGTCGTGAGCAGCGCGAGTGCCGAAGAGCTTGGCAAGATCGCCCGGCTCGTCGTCGATGTCGACACCAAAAAGGTGACCGCCCTGGTGCTCGGCAAGGGACGCAAAGCCAGAATCGTCGCCTGGGAAGCACTGAGCGGTTTCGGACCCGACGCCATAATGGTCAACCACGAGTCAGGCCTTCGTGAAGCCACCGACGAGATGGACCATCGCGCCGTCGACGGCGCCCTTGAGCTCATCGGCAAACGAGCGCTCACTGAACTCGGAAACGAGATCGGCACGATCGACGACGTCGAATTCGACCCCGTCGACGGCACGCTCGAAGTACTTCTCGTCGGCAAGCAGAAGCACCCCGCCACCACCCTGTTAGGGAACGGCTCCTACGCTGCCGTGTTGGACAGATCGACCGACCCGGCCTAGACCTCCGCGCACCTCAATACGGACGACGCTTGGGGCCGACGAGCTAGTTCTGCCCTAAACCTTGTTGCTCCGGGGGAAAGCCTTCGTCCACGTACACGGTGTTACCGGGAGGGCCTCCGAAGTTTCCATCTGCGCGGTACGTAACGCGTAGCTTCGATGTATGGACGCGCTTGGGCCAGGGTTGTATGAAACGCTGGTCACCGAGGGGCTGAAGGCACGCCTCGACGACCTCGACCACCGGTTCTCGCCCCAGCATCGAGCTCTTCGCGCCGCAGAGGCGGCCGATCGGATTGCCTGGCACCTGAGCCACGAGATCGAACGGTCGCTGGCTGTTGTCGCCGAGGAGGACCGGGTCCGGATTGGGCTCGTCGTAGCACGCGCGCTGCTTGATCGTCTTGGCGAACTGGTTGCGGTTGACTTGGGGGCCGTCCCGGTCGTTCCGGCCTCCGTGTTGCATGCGATCTTGCGACGCAGGCCCGAAGAGGCGCGGCAGTAGCGGTGTTACACCGCGCCCTTCGCGGCATCACCACCGGGCAAGGCTTCGAGGATCTGAACGTCGGGGGGTCCCGCCACCAAGCCTTTGAGGCCTTCATTTAACGCCTTGATGTTCGGTCCGCCTCCGTGAGCGCCCAACGCGGCCATGTCCCGCCATTTCTCGACAAACACGAAACGGTCCTTGCTCTTGTGAAGGGCGTACAGCTCGCACCCGTCCTCCGTGTGGACGTCGGGGATCAGGCGGGTAAGGACCTCCTCCACGGCATCGAACTTGTCGGGCTTCGGGGTTATGGTGGCAACGATCACAGGCACGATGAGCAGGCTATCCAGGATCGCACGTGCTGATGCAGCGGTTGTGCCATCAGAGCGGTTCAAAACAGCGCCCGAGGTGCCTATCTGCGTCCGTCGGCGACCGCGATCTCGGGCGCGCGTTATGTCGCGGCATCGTCGCGCGACTTCATTCTCCCTGCTGGATAACTCGCGCTTCGGAATCTTGCCGAGGACGACGCCGCGCGCGAAGGGTCCCTATCTCTCCGAGAGCGATCAGGTGACTGCGTAGTGGCACCTGGGGCGCGAGGAGCACCCCTCCCCGTCACGGTGGGGTCTCTGCCAGGGTGGCGCGGGCGACGTGTTGTCGGGTGGTGTCAATTAGGGGTTCGCCGGCCCCCGTGATCTGGTCCAACCTCTTGTGTGAGTGCTGGTGGTTCTGTTTGCGATCATGGGAGGTAACTGATGCCAGGTAAGCGGTTCACGGTCGAGCAGATCGTCGCCAAATTGAGGGAGGCCGAGAGGCTGCAGGGCCAGGGGTGACTATCCCGCAGGTCTGCAAGCGCCTGCAGGTTTCCGAACAGACGTTCAAGGCGGCCACCAGCCCAGGGGTGGCGGACGCCCCCGACGCCGTGCCCAGCAGATAGACGGTGCCGGTCGGGCGGAGGAGGAAATGGAACCACCCCCTTGATACGGTTGCGGTCATGATTGAGGATCCCGAGCAGGGCGCCCGCAGCGTGCTAGCCGAGCTTGAAGAGCGCCTCGCCACGCACGACCTCGACCGGATGGTTGATTTCTTCACAGAAGATGTCGTCCTGATTGGCGATGCCCAGGAGAACTTCGATCGGGACACGACGGTCGCGTATCTCCGCATCATGGCGGATATGGCGCCAACTGTTCGTTGGGACTGGGACCGTGTCGCGGTGGTGCTGAATGCGCCCGGGCTGCTGTCGTTCGGTGCCGCGGGCTCCATGGGGTTCTACGACCCAGCGGGACAGCTACTTCGCGACCGGGAGCCGTTCCGAGTGACCTGCCTCGCCGTCGAGGAGCAAGGCGGGTGGCGACTAAGGCACTTCCACGGGTCGCGTCCCATTAGCGACGACTGACGCACACGGTGTGGAGGCTAAGCGGCATGTGGCATCGAGCGCTCCGGCGGACACTCTGCTCGCATGCGCTTCAGTGATCGAAGGTGAAATGGATCGAGGTAGACCATCCAGCCACCCAGGCCGGCAAGCTGCGTTGCCTCGCCCGAGTTGGTGCAGATACCCGCCATATCGCCGTCGTCGCCGTCGATCTCCATGACGATCTGACCGGCGAGCTCCAGGCTGGGGGTCATGATCCGAGCTTGTCCACTCTGTGGGTGTGTGCGAAGGTCTCTTCCCCTACCTTCCCCCTCCTCGATCGATGCGTTGTGCCAGACGCTCGCCGCCCGGTCGGGCCCAACGAGTGTTCTCGTCGTCAACGTTTTGGTTACTGGAACGCTGACGCCAGTAGCGCGGGTAATCCGCAGATGGGTCGATCGTGTATTGGCCGCCTTGGGCGAACGCCGGCTGAGCAATCTCGCTCCGGGCGACGTCGAACAGTTCCTCGCCGAGACCGGCTGGAGCGTTCACGCGCAAGAGGCGACAGCCCACGGGCGAGCCGACGGCGCCTACCTGCTGTGCGTATCTGCCAACCTGGCGGCGTCGGCCGGGTCTTGATGGTTTTGCGACCTGGTAAGTCACCTTGGGCTGCACGCCCTATAACGTGAGGGCGGCGCTTGGGCGGACCGCCCTGCAGGTTATATGGATACCCAGGCTGCATCCCCAGGCGAACGACATAACGTCCTTCCGCCATCGCAGCTGAGATGACGGCGTCATGGCGAGAATCCCGGTAACAGCACACTTCGGCTCTCTCGCGCTCGATAAGAACGGGCAGGCTTCGGTCGAAGGGGTCAACTGGCCGAACGAACTCAAATGCGCGTACGTGCCGTTCGGCATCTCGGCCGACTTCGGTAAGTCAGAGTTATCGATCGCGCATTCTGTTATGTCACGGGAGGGGGATGTCCATGCCGAAGCCGGCAGTAACGTCTCGGCTCAGACGCCCGACGGAGAGCCCGTCTTTGACGAGTCGACGTACCCACGCAACGGCTTCTTCGTCGGTGCCGAGATCCTCAGACGCGAGTTGGTCCCCGTTGATGCCATACGCCCGATAGGTTGATTTTCGGCCGAAGGAGGCTTGTAGTGGCATGACCGCGAGTCTCTCACCCTCTCCGGGCTTGGCGGAAACGTCCCACGCGTAGGTGCCGTTCTGGCGCGACCACTTGAATCCTGGCTCCGATATTCGGGCGCGTCGTTCTGCGCCTGCCGAATGGGGACCTGCCGCACCGGCTCCCACGGGCAACCACCCTGGAACACCATCTGAGCCATTCTCGGACGAAGGGGCGTACTATGCAGCTGAGGTCAAGGTGACTTGGTGGCCGAGGCGTTCGAGTTGGCGGACGAGGCGGCGGGTGTGGGCGGCAGTGTCGTCTCGGCGGGTGAACCAGTCGGCGCCCAGGTCCTCATAGACGGCGTCGGGTTCGGCCAGGACGTGCCAGATCATGACGAGCAGGGTGTGAGCACAAGCGAAGATGGCCTTGCCTTCGGCGCGTTTGCCGAAGCGACGTTGGAAGCGGCGGAACTGGGCGCCGAGGTAGGAGTCGTTTTTTCGGACCCCGGCCCAGGCTGCTTCGCAGAGGGCTACCCGCAGGGCGGTGTTGCCTTTGCGGGCTCGGCCCGTTTTCGACTTCCCGGCCGATTCGTGGTTGCCGGGGCACAGCCCAGCCCAGCTGGCCAGGTGCGCCGCGGTCGGGAACTGGCGCATGTCCACGCCGATCTCGGCGATGACCACCTCTGCGGTGCGTTTGCCGACCCCGGGGATGGTCATCAGCCGGCGCACCTGATCAGCGAAAGGGGCGACCACCCGGTCCGCCTCGGCGTCGAGACGGTCGATCCCGGCGCTGAGATGATCGACATGGGCCAAGTGGATGCTGATCATCAAGGCATGATGCTCGTCGAAGCGGCCCACCAGTGCCCGGCGCAGCTCAGGGATCCTCGGCCGCATACGAGTAAGCGCCATGTCGGCCAGGACTTCGGGGTCGCGTTCGCCGGTGAACGTCGAGAACTCCCGGACCACCTGTCGGCGCTTGCCGTTCTCGCCGGGGGTGCGCACACAAGCCATCACCGTTTCCTTATGTACGTCCAGTCCGGCGATACGGTCCACTAGCACTTCCATCGGCCTCGTGGAGACGATGGGACTCGAACCCACGACCCCCTGCTTGCAAAGTATCCCGCCCAAAACGGTGTGCTCACCTGCACTTTTGCAGTTCAGAGCCAACTGCTGTGCGAACAATTATCGGGTGAGATCGGGGGCCTTCGACCGGTCACGGCAGCAGCTCCAACGCCTCCACATGCCAGGGGTCGGACCACGGCGAAGTCACGCCGGTTGAGCGTGGCGATAGTACCGATCCGGAGCCGCTCAGCGACGGTGACCACGTTGGTGTCGACTAGGCCGAGGCCCATGTCGGGCGTTTGTCTCGATTAGCTGGACACAGTGGTCGTAGTCGGCGAGGGTCAGGTCAATCACATCTAGCTCTCCGGTCGTGATCAGCCGGAGGAACCCCCGCCTTGGCGGCGGGACCGAGCCGAGGCTCGATCACGGTCAGGCCTCCTCGGCCAGGTTGCGCTCCGCCAGCCTGGCTCGCTCTTGGTGGATGTCGAAGGGTTCACGCCGGTCGGAAGAGCCCGACCCGATGAACGCGTCGAGTGCATCATGGCGGGACTCGGTTGCCCGCACGGGGAAGCAGCCTGCTGCCAGCACCTCGGTGACAACGACCTCTTCGACGCTCACCCCGCGCCGTTCAGCCTCAGCCGCGAGACGCTGAGCGAGGTCGTGCGGGATATGAACGGTCTGCGACATCAGACACCACTGTAGAGAGCATCCGAGTGCGAGAAGAGCAGTCTGGGAGAGTGGTGGATTTGCCTAGCCATTGAGGAAGCCACGATCCCAGCCGGTGAACCCGCCATCTGGAAGGGGGCTCGCAGGCCAAGAATTCGACCGAGTGCTAACTGCTGCTCGCGATAGTTAGCAGGTCCAGACCCGGTGCTTTGTCGAAGACGCCGTCATGGCTTACGAGGGGGAGGCTGCGGCGAATGGCGGCCGCTGCTATCCAACGGTCGCCATCGTGGATCTTGTCGCCGAGCGCATGTCCGATCTGAACGCAGCGGTGACGGATTTCAGCGCAGACCGTCGCCATCGCGTCGTCAGCCTGCATGAGGCTGTACTTGGCCAGTTCTCGATCCAGCCTTCGACGACGCAGGTCACCCCAGTGGGCGTTGAGTGCGCCAAAACGCAGCTCCATGACCGTCTGGAAGGCGACAACTATGGGTCGGTCTCCTATGAGTTCCTCGTACGGCTCGGCCAGAGGCGAACGCTCAGGCTCGAGAAGCCAGCTCATGACCATGGTGTCGACCACGACGCCCGCCTCGCGGGCATCACTCATGTCTCAGCGAGGGCCTTCTGGAACGCCTCCCACTCCTCGTCGGTCAATCCCTCTATGGCTCTTTCCGCTCGGGGAGGAAGCGGGCGAGCGCGCTTCAAGGCTTCATCGGGAGGATAGAAGCGGATCGCCGGTTCGTTCGGCTGCTCGACGCTGGACACAAGCCAAGTGTATTCGGTTCATCCTCGAATCCGTTCCCAATCACGAAAGTCGGTGCGGGCGCCGTGGGACTCAGCGAGCCTCGCTGACGTGAGCCGACGTTTCATACGTGTCATGCAGATCGAGGCACTTTCCAGAAACCTGGGGATAAGTGTAAACGTCCTGATCAGAGACGCTATTTAGCTGACCTTTACTACCCGCTGTTGGCGGAAGAGTTGGGTACGCACTTAGCGGACGAGGAATTCCAACCCCCGGACTAGGCCGGACGTACCAAGTTCGGCGGCGGAGGCGTTCATGGATGCGATGATGCCCGGCGAGGTGAGTGCTGTAGGAGTAAAGCGCACGGTGGGGAGGGGAGGGTCACATGTGAGTGTGCCTCCAAGCTGTGGCCGGCCTCTCCCCGTCCTTGCGGGACCCAAGAGTGACTATACGAGCTGCACGATGATGACCACGACAAACGCGATTACAAGTGCAAGTATGGCGAGCGCAAAGAAGATTTGTGTCATCGCCACCGCCAAGGCTGGGAGTGTTTTCACGATGTTCCACCACATCCGTCGACGGCGAACCGTCGTGGACTTTATTGCCGTCACATTTGTTTTAGCCAGCGGTCCGAGAACTTCCCCATATCGATTGGCATAGGTGGCGGCTAGCTGAGGAAGCAGGGTCTTGCCAAAGTATTCGGCCAGTTCCGGCCT
>Ga0302326_10012831_pt1 | contig 17814 bp, 16 predicted proteins | sample Palsa_T0_3_FD_202264 | JGI IMG/M metagenome (GOLD analysis project Ga0302326, IMG submission 202264) | Peat permafrost microbial communities from Stordalen Mire near Abisko, Sweden - Palsa_T0_3 | ecosystem: Environmental > Terrestrial > Soil > Palsa > Peat permafrost | place: Sweden: Abisko... | reverse complement strand
CCGCCTTTGTCCCGCGCGATCGTGTGTGCGTCACCCGGCGGGCGGTTCTCGGGTTCCACGCGGCGTCGTATTATGACGACACCCGGCGTTCGTTCATACCGACGCGGACCGGAACGCGGCTGGTAATGCGGCTTTACCCTCCGGAGATCCGGAGCTGGATCGAGCGCCACGGTGGCTTGACGCCGCGCATCATGGAGCTTCGCGGCCGCGAGCTCGCCGCGCTCTACAACACCTGCCAGTAGGCGTTTCGCGCTCCGGCTTGGTTGTCGGCTGTCGTGTTCCGGCCTATCTACCGGATACCCGGGAACAGCCGATGCGCGAGACGGTCGCAGCACGCATAACGTCACGGCCGCTCATGGCGGCAGTCGCGGCGATTATATTTGCGCTCGCGGGCACGGTTTGGCTTTGGGCCCTGTATGGCACAACCGTCTTTTTCGAGACCATACGTGCGGGCCTTGTCGCGTGCCTCGGCTAACGGAGCCTGGTTTGAAGACACCAATCCCAACGCCCCGCGTGCTGCCGGTACTCGGCGCGTTCATCTGCGGACTCGTTCTGGTCTTCGGCGCGATCATGTATTTCGCCGGACGTCCGGGGTCGCCGATCGGAACCGCGATCGCCGGCGTCGGCGGGTCGTTTCATCTCGAGGATCAGAACGGCAAGCCGGTCAGCGATCAGGACATGAAGGGAGAGCCGTTCCTGGTGTTTTTCGGCTTTACCCGCTGCCCCGACATTTGCCCGACGACGCTGTTCGAGATGTCGGAGGTCATGAAGAAGCTCGGCAAGGACGCTGACCGCACCGGGGCGCTGTTCATCACCGTCGATCCGGAACGCGATACGCCGGCGGCGCTCAGGGATTATCTGTCGAATTTCGACCCGCATCTGCGCGGGCTGACCGGCGATCCGGCCGCGGTGAATGAGGCGCTCAAGGCCTATCGGGTCTACGCCAAGAAAGTCCCGCTCAAGGATGGCGACTACACGATGGACCACACCGCCGCCGTCTATCTCATGGACAAGGATGGCCACTTCGTCACGCTCTTTAACTTGAAGCAGACCCCCGAAGCGGCGGCCGATCAGTTGCGCGGCTATCTCTGAAAGCCGGGGCTTTGAAGCCCCGGCTATGAAAACTCCGGCCTTCGTCAGTCCGAAATCCCGCCCAGGGCGTAAACCGCATTCAACAGGAGGCCGGGACGCGACCCGAAGAACCATCGCTCGAACACTTCGGTCGTCCGTCCGCTGCGGAAAATCTGCGCCAGTCCGGTGTTCACGGCCAGACGCAACGCCCAATCGCCGCGCGGCAAGGCGATCGCATATTGTTCGATCGATAGATCCTCGGGCAGGAGGACAAAGGCTTCCGGATGCTTGATCTGGGCACCGGCCAACAGCAATTTGTCGCTGGCAAAGCCATCGACTTTTCCGGCTTCCAGAGCCGCGATGCCTTCGTCGCGATCCTTCACCGCGACCAGCGCGATATCGAGCTTCTGCTGGTGAACCAGTTCGGTCACGGCACGCTCGTTACTCGTACCGGTGACCAGCGCGATCTTCTTCCCGACCAATTGCGCGAATGACTGTATCTTCGAAGCGCCGGCGACCAGTACGCCGGTGGACTCGACAAAGACGAAGATCGAGAAGTCGACCTCCTTCATGCGCCCGAGCGTCACGGTGCTGGAGCCACATTCCATGTCGGCCTTACCGCCAGCGACCGCGGAAAACCGCGTCTCTACGGTCACCGGGATCCATTCGATCTTGAGCTCCTGTAAGCCGAACTGCTTTTCGATCGATTTTGTGACCTGCTTGCACAGATCGATCGTATAGCCGAGCGGTTCCTTGGCGTCGTTCACGAACGAAAACGGCCGGGCATCGGCGCGGTAGGCGATGCGGATCACCTTCTTGGCGACGATCGACTTGAGGCGGCTGTCGGACGGGACATGCGTCTGCGCCGACACCGCCGCCAGCGATACGAAAAGAGCACAGCACGTGACCGCCGACCGCAAAAACACCCTGACACTCCAACCGTTAAAGCCATTGCCCGACATGATCGCTCCGTCAGCTTGTTGCCATCTAACGACAGAAAATTGATTTTAGACTTGGCCGCGCGGCGGGGATAGCCACCAGTTTCAAGGCGTTTGGCGCGCTACCGTTGCCGGTGCGAGTCCTGCAGCCATTCCTGCCGATACCGCGCTGTCAAAAGGCGCGAAGTTCTCGCCAACCCGTGTTCGGTTTTCTCCCACCCCTGCGGATCGTACAGAAGCTGGACCAGCGCTCGCCAGGCGGCGAGCGAGAGCAGAAACCAATAGCGCGGCGTCAGAATGAGCACCCAGGAATGCCCCAGAGGCCTGCGCCGCCGCAGCCCGATCAGTTCAATCGCGATCGTCGAGGCGTAGCCGCCCAGAAAGGTCGCGACAAATACCGGTGCCTCGTCCGTGGAGCCGACGGCCTGCGGCGACGGTAGCGCCAGAAACGAATAACACAGGCCGGCCATAAAAATGGGATGGACCAGCGCCGCAACGACGTTGCAGGCGAGGAAGAGCTGAAAGGCGAGTGCGCCGAGAGGCGTGAGCTCTCGTAAAAGACGCCGGGGTTGGCGCATATGCACGAGCCATGTTTGCATCCAGCCCTTGTACCAGCGCGTGCGTTGCCGGAGCCACGCCCCGAAACGCGCCGGCGCCTCCTCGTAAGTCGTGGACGACAAAGTCGCCGAGCGATATCTTCCGTGACGTTGTAGGAATCCCAGCCGCCGACCTGTCGCAGTGCCGCGGTGCGAAAATGATTCGATGAACCGCCCAGCGGCAGCGGCAAATGCAGGGCCGCAAGTCCGGGCAGGAACGCATCGAATTGTCCGGCATAGGAGGCCGTGAACATGCGCGCGAGCCAACTGTCGGTCGTGTTGTCGATCGTCAGCGACGCCTGGAGGCAGGCAACCCGCGCGTCGGCCGCCGTGAACGCATCAAAAGCGCGCCGGAGCTGATCCGGCTCCGGGACGTCTTCGGCATCGTAGACGACAGTGAACGAACCTCGAGCAAATGGAAGCGCGACGTTGAGCGCCTTCGGCTTGGTCCGCGGTCCGATCGGTGGCGCTGTTATGATTGCGAAAGGCGGACCCAGGTCGAGCTCGGCAAGGGCTCCCCTGGTGTCACGGTCGTCGGCCTCAACGACGAATATCACATCAAGTTTTTCCGGCGGGTAGTCGATGGCGCGGATCGCCGCGCCCAGATCATTGACGACGCTCGCCTCGCGATAGAGTGCGCAAATGACGATGTAGATGGGAAGCTTGTCATCGCCGTTACGAATCGCTGGACCTGACGCCGGGTCCGAGAATGCGACGCTAAAGAGACGCAACGCAGCCGCGGCCAGAAACACCGTGCACAACGACGTGGCGAATGTTTCGACCGTGACGGCCGGAACAACGGCGAGAAACGTGACGGCGAGAAGCGCAAAGGCAGGAGCCGCGATACGCCCAACCCCGTAGGGTTGCGGCGCAGCGGCGAAGACCCCCGGCGGCCCGTCGTCCGAGCGCCGTCTGGGTATGCTGCGCAACAAAGCGTGCAAGCCGCTCGGACGACGTCAGACGGAATGAGCGCAACCATCCCGGCCGGGACTGGCGCGGGTCGGCGAGGCGGCGGGCGGTAAGGCAGCGGGGAGCGATGATCCAGACGATTTCGTTTCGCTCGCGCAATGGCAGCAAGCCCGCCGCGGCCGCCTGGATCAGTTGGTTGTCGTCGAGCGGGCAGTCGGCCCGCGCGATACGGTCGAACCGCTCGTACGAGGTGCTAAGAGACCACGCAAGCGCCCTGAGATAGGCCTCCTCAGTCATTGCATCCGCGCAAACCAGGACACGATCCGCGCCTAGTCCGATCGATTGCGCGCGACGCTCCGCCGCCGCAACGATGCGGCGGGGCAGCAGATTGCGAACGCAGTCAATTTCCGAACAGGCGTTTGAGCGCGCCGCCGGCAGCGGGCGGTCGCGGGCACGAGGAACATACGTTCCGGGCCTTTGCCCGTGGGGCCACGCCGTCCTCGGACGGCGGACAGCTACCCCTCTGACCGCACCAAACGCCACGATTGGCCCCCGACGCAACAAAAAGCGCCGCCTCCCCGGACTCGCGACGATATCTATTAAGGAGATGCAGGCCCGGCATGGATCCATGCCGTTGGGAATGGCAATAAGGCCCGGGGCCGGCAATGAGCCCGGCCAAGAAGGGCTTGGCGTCGGGAACGGCTCGGGACGGTTTTGCAGGCCGCGGGCACGGTCCTCGAGCGTTGACGGCGGCGCGCCGCCCCCCTATAAGCGCCGCTTCACAAAAGCCGTTACAAAATCATGGCCAATACCAAGTCAGCCAAAAAGGCCGCGCGCCAGAGCATACGCCGCACCGTCGTGAACAAGGCGCGGCGAACGCGTTTGCGCAGTGCGGTACGCAAGGTCGAAGAAGCAATCACCTCCGGCGATCGGACCCGCGCGCTCACCGCTATGGCCGAAGCCGAGCCGGTGATCATTCGCGCGGCACAAAAAAACGTCGTGCACCGCAACGCGGCACGCCGCAAAGTCTCGCGGCTCGCGCACCGGATCGCCCAGCTGGCCAAGGCGTAGCCGTTCCACGGTCGGGCCGCGGACAAACCCGTGGACCTCTGGTCCGCCGACCATCGCAGCAGCGGCGTCTGTCGCGAGCGCCAGCATTGAATCGTTGGAGCGCGAGCCGCGTGCACTGCGGCGTTTGCAGTGGATTGCCATCAATCTGTTGCAGAATTATCACGTCAAACGGTAAAACTCCGGAGTTACAGTAGTCTGCCGCGCGCTGCGTGTCGGCTCCGTGAAGTTTTTATTTGCTCCGTGCCGACCACCCACGGGCTACCCGTGAATCTTGGTCAAAAGAATTGATGCACGATGAAAGGGTTATCGCTCATAGGAGGCGGCGGGCTTTGAGTTGCCCATGAATCCAATGTGTCGGGATTTATTTGCTCCGGTGCGCAATTTTCTCCATTTGGCGCTTTGCACTTTTGTCACAGAATTGTGAATCAACTCATTGAGTCAAAGTCTTGCGCGCGCGTTTGCTGCCCTTTGCCGCGCGCCGGCTTCTGAAAGTCCAATATTGACGTGGATTTTTGCAGTTGCGGGCCGGAAACGGCGTGCTAACTTTTAATTCCCTTCGGTTTTCCGAAGGTCTTCAAAAATCGGTTTCGGCCAGACTCATCGAAGTGTGGGTGCGGGAGAATTGCGTCCGATGTTGCGTGCAAGGAAGTTCTGGTCCGGCTTCTTGAGAGTGGCGTTCCGGGTGGAAAGTCCAACTTAGAGCCTTGGTGGTGAAAATACACAGGTAGCAGAACTGGCAGTCTCGCAAGGAATCGGCGGGACATACAGATCGCCATCGAATTAGGGAGCGATGGAGGTGGGGGCATGAAAATGAAAATCCGCAATCCGTTACAGGCTGCTGGGATTTCGTCGCCCAGAGTCCGTCGGTTCCGTGCATTCGTCCTCTCGTCGGCGCCGTGTCGCTATTGTCGATCGACAATCACGTCGAGCGGCTGAACGGTTGCCCGTCCGGTCGGCGCTGGCGTTTCGTTTTTTCGTAAGCGCCGCCGACATCATCACCCGATACGCGTGTTGCGTTTTCCCGAAGTGGGGCACGGTGAGTGGTAACTCACCCAGATTGCTCGCTTTCAATCTTATTCCGGCAAAAAAGCAGGCCGATATGATGAGCACCGATCAGGAGCGCTGGCAGCGGGTCAAGAAGCGGCTGCGCGTCGAGCTTGGCGACGACGTGTTTACGAGCTGGTTCGCGCGCATGGAACTTGAAGCCGTGGACAGGGGAGCGGTGCGCCTGTCGGTACCGACGCGCTTCCTGCGCAACTGGATTCAGTCCCATTACAGCGAAAAAGTCCTGAGCAATTGGCAGGCGGAAGAACCCTCCACCACTCGTCTGGAATTGAACGTCCGGTCGGCCGCGATCCGGCCAATCGCCGCCAAGCCCAAGCCGCCCGAAGTTCAAACGCCCTCGCGTGAGGCCTACGAGGTCGCGCACAACGGCGCCGAGATGCGCGCAAGTGTGCCGTTTATGTCGGTGCACGAAGCGCTGGGCGGTTCACCGCTCGACCCGCGGCTTGCGTTTGAAACGTTCATCGTCGGGCGGTCGAACACGCTGGCGCACGCCGCCGCGAAACAAGTATCGACCAGCCGGCGCGGCGACCCGCTCATGTTCAACCCGCTGTACATCCACGCCGGCGTCGGTCTCGGCAAGACACATCTGTTGCAGGCGATTACCTGGGCCGGCAACGGTAGCGACCGCAAAGTGCTTTATCTGACGGCCGAACGATTCATGTATGGCTTCGTGTCGGCCCTACGCACGCAGACGACACTCGCCTTCAAGGAAGCGGTGCGCGCCATCGACGTCCTGGTCATCGATGACTTGCAGTTCCTTCAGGGCCGATCGACCCAGGCCGAATTCTGCCACACGCTCAATGCCCTCATCGACGCCGGCCGTCAGGTCGTGATCGCGAGCGATCGTCCGCCTTCGGATCTCGAGAGTCTCGACGACCGCGTCCGCTCGCGTCTGGCCGGCGGCCTCGTGGTGGAGATTGGCTCGCTCGGCGAAGAGTTGCGGCTCGAAATCCTCAAGAGCCGGATCGCCGCCGCCTGCATCCATCATCCCGGCTTCGAAGTTCCCGCGCCGGTTCTCGTTTTCATCGCCAAATCGGTAACCCATAACGGCCGCGACCTCGAAGGCGCCGTCAACCGTCTGCTGGCCCATAACAAGCTCAGCGGTCAGCCGGTAACGCTTGAGATGGCCGAGCGCGAAATGCGCGACCTGATCAGGCCGGCCGAGCCGAAGCGGGTCAGAATCGAGGATATCCAGCGCGTCGTCGCGCGCCAGTACAATGTCAGCCGCGCCGATCTGTTGTCCTCGCGACGCACGGCCAACGTGGTGCGGCCGCGCCAGGTGGCGATGTATCTGGCCAAGATCCTGACGCTGCGCTCGCTCCCTGAAATCGGCCGCCGGTTCGGCGGCAGGGATCACACCACCGTGTTGCACGCAGTGCGCAAAATCGAGGCCCTGGCCGGCAATGACAGCACGTTCGCCGAAGAGATTGAGGCGCTCAAGCGTCAACTCCAGGACTGACGACCAGCCCCGATGGCCAATCGACCACCGCCGCCCGGTGCGGGCTGACTTGGCCGCGCCCGCGCTTGTGCGCGGCAAGAAATAGACCGCGACCTTCTCTCGGGGCGCGCGTTATTGCTGTGTGAAACGCAGGGAAAACGCCGCCCCGGCGGCGGTCCGCCCTTGCCGAACGGGCCGCGCCACGCCACTTTTGCTACCCTCGCTGCGAATGGGTTTTACGATGAAGGTTACGGTAGAGCGTTCCGAATTGTTGAAGTCGCTCGGCCACGTGCACCGCGCGGTAGAGCGGCGCAACACGATTCCAATTCTCGCCAACGTGCTCGTTCGCGCCGACCGCTCGAAGCTCAGCCTGAAGGCCACGGACCTCGACCTCGAAGTGACAGATACGATCGCGGCCGAAGCCGGGCCCGGGGGCTCGACCACCATACCCGCCCATATGTTCTACGACATCGTGCGCAAGCTGCCAGATGGGGCGCAGATCGTCCTGGAATCGACGGGCGATCGCGCCGCGCTTTCGATCCGCGCCGGCCGTTCGCGTTTCACGCTGCAGACGCTCCCCGAGAGCGACTTTCCCGATCTCGCCCCGGGCGAAATGACGCACAAGTTTGCGCTCAAGGCCTCCGATCTCAAGCGGCTGATCGACAAGACCCAGTTCGCCATCTCGACCGAGGAGACGCGCTACTATCTTAACGGCATCTACCTCCATCTCGCCGGTGCGGCGCAAACGCGGACCCTGCGCGCGGTCGCGACCGACGGCCACCGTCTCGCGCAGATGGAGCTCGATTTGCCGAAAGGCGCCGCCGGGATGCCGGGCATCATCGTTCCGCGCAAGACGGTCGGCGAAGTGCAGCGCCTGATCGAGGACGGCGACGCCGAAGTCATGGTCGAGCTGTCGCCGGGGAAAATTCGCTTCACCGTCGGCGAGGTGATCCTGACGTCGAAGCTGATCGACGGCACTTTCCCCGATTATGCGCGCGTCATCCCGTTGGGTAACGACAAGGAACTGATCGTCGACAAAAAAGAGTTCGAGGCTGCGGTCGACCGCGTCTCGACGGTGTCGAGCGAGCGTGGTCGGGCCGTCAAGCTGTCGCTGACCGCGGGGCGGCTCCTGCTGTCCGTCACCAATCCGGACTCCGGAAGCGCCACCGAGGAGCTTGAGGTCGAATACGCGGCCGAGCCGATCGATATCGGCTTCAACTCGCGCTACCTGCTCGATATCGCCACGCAGATCGAAAGCGAAGCTGCGGTGCTTAAGCTCGCCGATCCCGGCTCCCCGACGCTGATCCAGGACAAGGAGCCGCGGGGCGCGCTCTACGTGCTGATGCCGATGCGGGTTTGACAGGGATCAGTTATCGGTAGTCAGTGATCAGAAGGCGGCGGCACCGCCTGGTGACAATGTTCTGATTACCGATCACTGATTTCCGATTCCTGGTTATGGCTCGTGTCCAGCGCCTGACGCTCAGCAATTTCCGCAATTACCGCACCGCGGTGCTCGAAGCCGATGCGCGACCGATTGTGCTCTACGGGCCGAACGGCGCCGGCAAGACAAATCTGATCGAGGCCATTTCGTTTCTCACGCCTGGGCGCGGCCTCCGGCGCGCGACACTCGAGGAAGTGGCATTTCAAGAGGGCGACGGGTCTTGGGCGGTCGCCGCCGAGGCCGAGGGTGCGCTGGGGCTCGCCACGCTCGGCACGGGTATCGAGCGCGCACCTGAAGACGGCGCGGCTGCGCAACGCAAATGCCGAATCGACCGCGAGCCGGTCGCCTCGGCCGCCGCTTTCGTCGATCATCTTCGGGTGGTTTGGCTCGTGCCGTCGATGGATTCCTTGTTCGTCGGCGCGCCGTCGGAGCGTCGCCGTTTTCTCGATCGGCTCGCGCTCGCCGTCGATGCCGAGCATCCAAGCCGCGTTAATGCACTCGAGCGGTCGCTGCGCTCGCGGAACCGGCTTTTGGCGGAACCGCGGCCCGACCCGCACTGGCTCGACGCGGTCGAGCATGAGACCGCGGAACTCGCGGTCGCGGTCGCCGGATCGCGGGCAGAGGCGGTAGGCCGATTGGATGGCGTGCTCGCGAGCCGCCGGGACTCGGACTTCCCGCCGGTGGAAATCGCGCTCGAAGGCTGGATGGAGAAGCTGGTCGCGACCCATGCCGCGGTCGAGATCGAGGAGCGCTATCGCGCGGTACTGCGCGAAAACCGCGCCCGCGACACCGCCGCGGGGCGCACGCTCGACGGCCCGCACCTGACCGATCTTTCGGTGATTTACGCCCGGAAGGGCATCGCCGCCGGCGAGGCTTCGACCGGGGAACAGAAAGCCTTGCTCATCGGCCTCGTCCTCGCACACGCGCGATTGGTCACCGAGATGACCGGCTCCACCCCGGTTCTTTTGCTCGACGAGATCGTCGCGCATCTTGATCCCGGGCGGCGCGCCGCTTTGCATGCGGAACTCGCGCAACTCGGCGCCCAGGTTTGGATGACCGGCGCCGATCCGGCGCTGTTCGTGGAAATCAGGGACGACGCGGCAATGATCGAAGTCCGCGCGGGCCGCCTGGAGCTGAAAAATAGGTAGTCCCGATGCAACCGGGGGAAATGTTCCAACCTACAGCCGCAATCGGGTTTTCACGCACCGAGAAAAAAGGGAACCGGAGGGCGACGAAACCTCTTTTCATGGGAGGAGCAGAAAACGTCCTTTGCCGGACTGGAGGCTCGACCAGCAATGCCGGAGCAAGCGGAAGACATGATCGTCCGCAATCTGATCGAGGCGCTGAACCGTCTGCACGATGATTTGAACCGTGTGGAACTTTGGACGGCAGCGCTGAGCAGTTTTCAGCTTGCAGCGCCGGCATACCGGCCGGACAGCGAATACCTGTTGCCGCCGCGCAAGGCCGCTTCAGGCCGGTGATCCCGCCGCTTCGCGCTTCCGCCAACAGCGTCATCGTTGCGGATTCGTGGCACCTTTCTATCGCCGAAAAGAAGCCGGCGAGCCGTCCTCAACAGGCGCCGTTTCCGGCAGCGCGGAATCCTTGAAAAATGGCGATCTGACAATATGTTATTGGCTACCGATTCGTCCTGTACGCGACACCCTTTTCGTGTACAAGACAACCAGCGATTCACCCGCTTTTCGCAAGCGATTCGAGAACTTTTCGCATGGCCGAAGCCATCCGTAAGCCAAGCCCCTCTGCACCCTCCGACTACGGCGCGGAATCGATCAAGGTGCTCAAGGGACTTGATGCCGTGCGCAAGCGGCCCGGCATGTATATCGGTGACACCGACGACGGCTCGGGCCTGCATCACATGGTCTACGAGGTCGTCGACAACGCCATCGACGAGGCGCTCGCCGGTTTCGCCAAGGAAGTGAAGGTCACGCTCAACCCGGACGGTTCCTGCACCGTGCGCGACGATGGCCGCGGCATCCCGACCGACATCCACAAGGGCGAAGGCGTGTCGGCCGCCGAAGTCATCATGACGCAACTGCACGCCGGCGGAAAATTCGACCAGAACTCCTACAAGGTTTCCGGCGGACTGCATGGCGTTGGCGTGTCGGTGGTCAACGCGCTTTCGAGCTCGCTCAAGCTCACGATCTGGCGCGACGGCCAGCAGCATTCCATGGAATTCCGCGACGGCGAGCCGGTCGCTCCGCTCGCCGCCGTTGGCGCCGCCTATGACCAGCACGGCACCGAGGTGACGTTCCTGCCGGCAAAGACGACCTTCACAATGACCGAGTTCGACTTCGCGACGCTGGAGCACCGGCTGCGCGAGCTCGCGTTTCTCAATTCCGGCGTCACGATCACGCTTTCGGACATGCGCCACGCGGTCGAGAAGCGCGAGGTGATGCGTTACGAGGGCGGCGTCGAGGCCTTCGTGCGGTATCTGGATCGCAACAAAACGCCGCTCGTGCCGCAGCCTATCGTCATCAAGGCCGACCGCGACGGCACCGGCGTCGAATGCGCGATGTGGTGGAACGATGGCTACCACGAGACGGTGCTCTGCTTCACCAACAACATTCCGCAACGCGACGGCGGCACGCATCTCGCCGGTTTCCGCGGCGCCTTGACCCGCCAGGTCACCGGCTACGCCGAATCCGGCGGCGCCGCGCGGAAGGAGAAGGTCGCGCTCACCGGCGACGATTGCCGCGAAGGGCTGACCGCGGTCCTCTCCGTCAAGGTGCCCGACCCGAAGTTCTCCTCGCAGACCAAGGACAAGCTCGTTTCGTCCGAAGTCCGTCCGGTGGTCGAGGGCGTCATCAACGACATCCTCAAGGCCTGGTTCGAGGAGCATCCGGGCGAAGCCAAGGTGATCGTCGGCAAGGTGATCCAGGCCGCCGCCGCCCGTGAAGCCGCGCGCAAGGCGCGCGAGATGACGCGCAAGAGCGCGCTCGGCATCACGTCGCTGCCCGGCAAGCTCGCCGATTGCCAGGAGCGCGATCCGGCCAAATCCGAGCTGTTCATCGTCGAGGGCGATTCCGCCGGCGGCAGCGCCAAACAAGGCCGCAATCGCGAATTCCAGGCGGTGTTGCCGTTGCGCGGCAAGATTCTCAATGTCGAGCGGGCGCGGATGGACAAGATGCTCTCGTCCGAGCAGATCGGCACGCTGATCACCGCGCTCGGCACCGGCATCGGCACCGACGAATTCACCGCCGACAAGGTGCGCTACCACAAGATCATCATCATGACGGACGCGGACGTCGACGGCGCGCATATCCGCACGCTGCTGCTGACGTTCTTCTACCGGCAGATGCGCGAGATCATCGACCGCGGCTATCTGTATATCGCGCAGCCGCCGCTCTACCGGGTCTCGCGCGGCAAGTCCGAGCAATATCTCAAGGACGAGCGCGCACTCGAAGATTTCCTCATCGACACCGGCCTCGAAGAATCGGTGCTGCGGTTGTCGTCAGGCGAAGTGCGCGCCGGCAACGATCTGCGCAAGCTCGTGGATGAGGCGCGGTCGATCCGCAATCTCCTGAACGGTTTGCACGGCCGCTATAACCGCAAGGTGATCGAGCAGGCTGCCATCGCCGGCGTGCTCCACCAGCGCGTGACCAGCGATCCCGCGAGCGCCACCGCGGCAGCGGAATACATCGCCAGACGTCTTGACGCCCTGACTGACGAGACCGAACGCGGCTGGACGGGACGATTCAACGAAGACGGATTTCAGTTCGAGCGCATGGTGCGCGGCGTCAAGGAAGTCGCGGTGATCGATCAGGCGCTGCTCGGCTCGGCCGATGCGCGCAAGCTCGACGAATATGCGCTGTCATTACAGCAGATTTATCCACGGCCGACGCCGCCGGCGATGCTGCGCCGCAAGGACGAAGAGACGGCCATCCACGGTCCCGTCAGCCTGTTCGATGCCGTGACCGACGCCGGCCGCAAGGGCATCGCCATGCAGCGCTACAAAGGCCTCGGCGAAATGAATCCTTCTCAGCTTTGGGAGACGACGCTGGACAGCAACGCACGCTCGCTGCTCCAGGTCAGCGTCAAGGAGATCGACGAGGCCAACACCATCTTCGACGAGCTGATGGGCGACAAGGTCGAGCCGAGGCGCGTGTTCATCGAGCAGCATGCGCTCACCGCCAGCGTGGATGTGTAAGCCACCCACGCGTCATTCCGGATCGCCGCGCAGCGGCGTGTCCGGAATCCATATTCGCTGACCGGGGTTATGGGCTCCGAGCTTCGCTCGGCTCCGGAATGACGGGTTCAAAACAAATCGAAATACTCGTTCTGCTCCCACGCCGTCACGTCGTCCTGTCCGGTGCTTTCGGCTTTGAAGCGCGCGAGTTCGGCCTCTTTGACGCGGGTGTAATAATCGACGAAGGCGTCGCCGAAACTTTTCCGAAACACGCCGCTCGCCCGCAGAGCGGCCAGCGCCTCGCCGAGATTTTTCGGCAACAGCGGCGCCTTGGCCTCGTACGGCGCATCCGCTGACGGCCCGGGATCGCGGTTTTGCGCGATGCCGTCGAGGCCTGCGTAAATCTGCGACGCCATGTACAGGTAAGGATTGGCGGCGGGTTCTCCGATCCGGTTCTCCAGCCGCGTCGCCGCATCACCCGGCCCGCCGAGCACGCGCACCATGACGCCGCGATTGTCGCGCGCCCAGATGGCGCGATCGGGCGCGAGCGTGAAGGGCCGGTAGCGCTTGTAGCCATTCACGGTCGGCGTCGCGAACGCGGTGGCGGCGTGGGCGTGTGTCAGCAGGCCGCCGAGATAATGCATGCCAATCGCGGAAAGCCCGTCGCGTTCGTCGCTGGCGAAGGCGTAGCGGCGGCGTTTGCGCTCGATCAGCGACTGGTGGAGATGCCAGCCGCTCGAAAACAGATTGGGCAACCCCGGCCGGCACATGAAGCTTGCGAGACAGCCGTTCCGCCGCGCGATCTGTTTGGTGGCGGCGCGGAACAGGATCATCGCGTCGGCGGCGGCCAGTCCCTGTTGCGGGCGGAAAGTGAACTCGCACTGGCTAGGCCCCAGCTCGACCTCCAGCGAGCGCAACGGCAGGCCGAGCGCCGTAATCCCGCGCCAGATCGGCTCCAGCGCCGCGTCGATCTGATCGAAGCGGGACTCGGTGAGATACTGGTAGCCCTGATTGAGCAGGCTCACCTCGGGCGCCTGCGGCGGCCAGGTGGCGTCCGCCGCCTGGAGCCGCGGGTTTTCCAGCTTGAAGAGATGGAATTCGACTTCGAGCCCGGCCAGAAAATCGAAGCCCTCCGCCGCGATCCGCGCCAGCGCGTTGCGGAATATCTGCCGCGTCGAGAACGGCACCGGCTTGCCGTTGGTGAAATAGATGTCGCACAGCAGCCAGCCGGTATTGGGCACCCCGTTATTTTGCGTCCACGGCAGCACCTGAAAGGTCGCCGGGTCGGCGACCATGACGAAATCGCCGCCGCCCTGCATCTCCGCCATGGCGAAGCCGCCGCCGGCGGTGAACACCGGATAGACCGTCTTGTGCGAGGTGTCCTTGGCGAGCAGCGTCGTCGTCATGGTGACACCGCTTCGCATCAACGAGGGGACATCCGCGGCCATGATGGTCTTGCCGCGCAGCACGCCGTGCTGGTCGGCGAAGGAAAACCGCACCAGTTCGAGTTTGTTCTTCTTGATGGCCTGCTCGACCGCCTTCGCCAGGCGCGCCTGATCGTCGGTCCACAGGCCGTGACGCTCGACAAAGCTCGCGGCGGGGCGGCTACGCGGTGGCATCAAACACGGTCATTCCGGGCGCCGCGCGGCGGCGAGCCCGGAATCCATAATCGCAGACCGGGGTTATTGATTCCGGGCCCGCGCCTTCAGCGCATCCCGGAATGACGAAACGCTCAATGCCCATTCGCCCAGCTTTTTGTGGCTTGCCGGCTTTGGCTCGTACGCTGCCAATAGCCCTGCCAATCGCCGGCCGGGCCAATGCCGTCGACACAAGTCGGCCCGGTGATCTTCGCCGCCTCGCCGGCATCGAGCACCATCATCGGCTTGGCTCCGTTGCCGGATTGCTCAAGCGCCTGCCGCAGCAGGCGGCGATAGGCGCTGATCGCCTTGTCCGAGGTGCCGAGATGTTCCTGGGTGCGGTCGGCGATGGCTCCCATCGACTCGCAGGCCCATTGGTCGTGGACGTTGATGTCGGCGCCCATGCCGGTATAGGTGGCGTGCTCCTGCTCGTGCGGATCGAAGCCGTAATCGTTGCTTTTGTTCTTGCGCGGCGCGTAATCCGGCAATTCGTAGAGCTCGAGCCGCTGCCGGCGCATCTCGTCCTTGTGGACCGGCGCGCCGAACGACGTGAAGATCGCGTACCAATAGTGCTTCGCGTCATCGATCGGCACGTGCCATTGCGAGATCGTCATCTCGCGGCTCATCGGGATGATGAAGGCGTTCGGGAAAATCAGATTGGTGACCCGCACATGCGCCTTCTCGTTGCCGATCTGGCGCAGCGTAATCAGCCGGAAGCCGTAATCGGTCGGCTCAACCTCGATGCGCGGCCGCGGAAACTCCCGCATGATTTGCGTCATCGGCATGTCCGAGTCCTTTGAGGTGTCCCGAAACATCTTGCCGTATCCTTTGTCCGGATCCTCATCCTCGAAGAAGCGGTGCAGGAACGACGTGTGGACCGGATCGATGCCCACCTCGAGCGATTGCAGCCAGTTGCAATCGATCATCCCTTTGAACGCGAAAGTGTGCGTCGATGGCGCCACGAAGCAGTCGAATTGCGGAAAGGCCGGCGGCTCGCCGGGCCCGAGATAGGCAAACAGGATGCCGCTCTTTTCGACGACCGGGTAGGATTTTTGTTTGATGTTGGCGCAGAGGTTGCTGTCGTCGGGCTCCGCGGGAGTTTGCAGGCACCTGCCGTTCACGTCGAACAGCCAACCGTGAAACGCGCAACGCAATCCGCCGTCTTCGAGCCGCCCGTAAGCGAGGTCGGTGCCGCGATGCGGACAATGGCGGCCGATCAGCCCGTAACGACCCTTGTCGTCCTTGAGGGCAACGAGATCCTCGCCCATGAGGCGGACCGGCTTGACCGGACGGTTGCCGGCAAGCTCGTCGACGAGGGCGGCCGGTTGCCAGTAATGCCGCATCAGGCCGCCGGCCGCGGTGCCGGGTCCCGTACGGGTGATGAGATCGTTCTGCTCCACGCTCAGCATTGATGAATCTCTCCCGTCACCCTGAAGTGCGACTGAAGCGAGCCTCGAAGAGCGACGGCCCGAGTGCCGCGGCCGGCATCCTTCGAGGCTCGCGCCGAGCGCAAGCACCTCAGGATGACGGTAAAGGGTTATACGATGAACGTCATGCGACCGGAAGCTGATGCGACCGATTCGCGGCTTCAACGTCCGGGCAACACCAGGACCTTTGGGCTCGTCGGCAGCGTCGTCTTCGACACCACCACCGATGGAATTTCGGCGCGCTCGACCGGCCATTGCTGCTGCGCCCGATCGAGGAAGCGGTCGAGCGTGTACCAGCCGAAAAAATGCATCGGGATGATCAGGGGCGCCTTGAGCGCGGTCAGCACCTCCATCATGCCGTCGAGATCGAGTGTATAGTTGCCGTCGACCGGCGCCATCACCACGTCGACCCGGCCGATTTCGTTGAGCTGCTGCTGCGTCAGCGTGTGGTGCAGATGCCCGAGATGCGCAATGCACATATTCGCGATCTCGAACACGAAAATCGAGTTGCCGTAGCTCTCGGTCCCGCCGGTAAAGTTGCGGATATTGGTCGGCACGTTACGCACCCGGACGTCGCGATATTTCAGGTCCCAAACGGCCGGCTCTTCGGGGCTCGGCCCCCAGCCACGCAGCACGTATTTGATCGCGGGGTCGGGGTTGTCGGTGAAGTGCGTGTCGTGCGCGTGGTTCATGGTGATGATGTCCGGCATTACCGGCGGCCGCACATAATCGTTGTAGTCGGTCACGATCCGCACCAGTTCCGGGCTTTCGATCAGGAACGTGGCGTGCCCGACGAAGGTCAGCCGCACCTGGTCGGCGCCGAGCGCCGCGAGCCGAAGCCCCGCGGGAGTCACCCGTGGGCGATCCGCGGCGACGAGGCCGGGACAATTCTCCCGCATTTCCGGCTGAACCGCCGGGGCTTCGGGCGACTGCGCCAAGGCCATGATGGGAAACGCCGTGCACGCGATCGCCATGGCGACGAAGCGGGCGACGCCGGCCAAGGCGCCGATGGGCGATGGGCTCAATCGCCAACTCCTGTGTCCGCGCCCCGGCGCACGCATTGGAGTGGACAAATTGGCACGGAATGAGGCGCCCGACTATCGGAGCGTCATCCCTTCAACCGTCATTGCCGGAATCGACGCCCAATGCCGGACGTGAAAGACCGGCACGCCTTCAATGCTGGGTAATGAGACCGCGCGCTGTCACGACCATCCACTGCCCGTCCTGCCGCTTGATCGTCTCGACGCGGCCGAGGCCCGGAAGGATGCTGCCGCTGGTGACGTCGAATATGCCGCCATGGGCACTCTCGACGAGCGCATGGCCGCCCCGCACGTCCTGCACGATCCAGTCCGGCAAAACTTTTTCAGACAGCATCGCTTCGATTGGCGCCGGCGGCGGGCTGTTGGCGATGGAGCCCGTCGTTTCGGGTGCCGCGGGCGCCGCTGACGCCGTCACGATTTTTTTCTCGAGCCGATCGATGGCCTCGGATATGTGGGCGAGTTTGGCCGCCGGCTCGCTTTGCGCGCGCTCGACGCGGTCGAGCCGGTCCGCGAGCTTGGCGAAGTTGCCGTTGGCGTTGCGGGCGGCGCCGTCGAGATTTGCCTTCAGCGCGGCAAGCTCGGCCAGCTCGACCTTCGCGGCTGGCTGGGTATTCGCCGCCGCCATCGTAGAGCTTGGCGCGCCGGCGGGCCAAAGATGGCCGACACCGGACGCGGACAGCGATCCAACAAACGAACCGAGTGCGGCCGCGGCCGCGACCGAAGCCGCCAATGTCGCGAAGCGCAACGACCGCGACAGCGACTCGCGGCCGGCGGTTTCCGCGGCCGGTTCGCTGGCCTCTTCTTCCATCGTCTCGTCGGCATATCCCGACATCGCTTCGTCGGCGTCGGACTGCGGAAAGTCTTCCGCATGCGCCGCTCCGGCATCGAGCTTCGGCGACCAGACAACCGGCAGGTTGGCGGCGTTCGCTTTGCTTTCAGCCTGGTGCGGCGGCGTGTCGCCGGATGCGGCCACAGACTTGTCGGCAGGCGACTTGGAGGCTTCGGGTTCCTGCGATTTGCGCTCGCCCTAGCTCTCA
>Ga0302326_10012829_pt1 | contig 17814 bp, 17 predicted proteins | sample Palsa_T0_3_FD_202264 | JGI IMG/M metagenome (GOLD analysis project Ga0302326, IMG submission 202264) | Peat permafrost microbial communities from Stordalen Mire near Abisko, Sweden - Palsa_T0_3 | ecosystem: Environmental > Terrestrial > Soil > Palsa > Peat permafrost | place: Sweden: Abisko... | reverse complement strand
GCATTTTCTCGATGCCTCTGATCCACCACGGCAATAAATGATCGTGCATTGCAGCCATCCACGGGGGGGTGTTATCGGTTCCAGTTTCCCAAGGGTGAATCTGTAAGACTAATCCTTCTTGATGGGGGTCACGGTCTTCATACAGCCATTGATGGTATTTTAAAATAGCTGGGAAGACCATTTTGTACCAAGTTCGTCGCTCTGCTAGAGGCAGTTTGTCGCCAATTCGTACGGCCGCCTCAGCTATCATCGGCGGCTGCGTAATACCGGAGGTAGCTACGTGATCAGGCGACAGGGGACTAAGTTTACTTTGCCATAATTCACGGTCGCGTCTATAAATAGCTTCGTCATTAAAAATAATATTCGGCAACATCCCGTTACTCCACTGACCTCTCAGCAGGCTAAGAACTTCACTTTGAGCGCGATCAATATCGTAGTGCCGCTGACCAATGGCTATAAAACAACTATCCCAAAACCACTGATGAGGATATAGTTGCCCGGAGGGGACGGTGTACGAACCCCGGTCATTTTCCTCAAGAACAGACCTTGCCTTAGTTAGCGAATCGGATGTTGGATCTTCGTCGGTCACAACAGGCTCAACCATGTTTAGTAGTATAACGTATTTATGTTTTTAAGACTGGTATACTAAGAAAAGAAGATATGGACTATCAACACCCAAAAATCAGGGAAGTTGCTGCCCTACTGAGTGCTGAAGAGCGCCTAGCGCGCGACGGTAAAGCCATCGTTCGGGCACCTGAGTTAGCAGCGCTATTCGCTGAAATTAGTAGTCTACCGGCAGATCAGCGAGCCAGTTTTGGCAAAGAGCTTAATAGTTTGCGCCTGCAACTAGAAAAGCTGGCCGCGGCTCGCCAGTCGACTGGCAAAGGCATGACTGACATCGATGTTACGGCACCCTTTGACCAAAATACCCAAGAAGACAAACGCCCGGCTCTGCTCAGTAGCGCCGTTGGATCAAAGCACCCGCTTATGATTGAACTTGAGATTGTCCTGGATATCTTTCAGAGGATGGGATTTAAAACAGTTGAGTCTCGGCAGCTGGATGATGATTATCACATGTTCTCTAGCCTTAATTTTCCCGAAGGCCACCCAGCTCGCGATGATTATGATACCTTTACGACGACCGATGGCTTGATTGCCCCAGCCCACACTAGTACTATGCAGAACCGCGTACTCAATAAGTTCAAAACTAATCTGGAAACAGACGAACCAATTGCCGTGGTCATACCAGGAAGAGTTTTTCGGAACGAAGACCTTGATGCTCGCCACGAACATACTTTTTACCAGCTAGAAGGAGTCTACGTCGATCGTGAGATACACGCCGGTAATTTGATCGCTACCCTAAAAACCTTTCTCCAGGAATATTACCAAAAAGAGTTAGAAGTAAAGACCCAGCCCTTCTATTTTCCATTTACTGAACCTAGTTTCGAGTTTGCGCTTAGCTGCCCATTCTGTGACAAAAAAGGCTGCAATGTCTGTGGTTACTCTGGATGGATTGAGCTTTTGGGCTGTGGGATGATTCACCCCAACGTTCTTAGTGAAGCCGGAATTGACCCCAACAAGTTTACAGGTTTTGCGTGGGGCGGAGGCATTGATCGTTTAGTAATGATGAAATACGACATTGAAGATATTCGACATTTTGAGTCTGGAAAATTAGAATTCTTGAGGCAATTCCGATGAAAATTAGCGTTGAGTGGCTGAAAGCCATCGGCGGTAAGGGGTTGAGTATACCAACGACCGAACTGGTTGAGAGAATTGGCTCCCAGCTGGGAGCAGTCGAAGGGACGGTCCATCTTGGCGCCAAGTATAAAAACATTTTGATTGCAAAAGTTATAGAATGCACGCAGCATCCCAACGCCGATCGTTTATCTATTTGCAAAATTGATGATGGTCGTCGGGCAAAAAACGTCGCTCGAGACGACAGTGGCTATGTCCAGGTGGTTTGCGGGGCGCCAAACGTTGAGCAAAATTTAATGGTAGCTTGGCTACCACCCGGTACGACTGTTCCGGTGACATACAACACCACTGATCCTTTGGTAATAGAAGCCAGAAATATACGTGGCCAGAAGAGTAGTGGTATGCTGGCTAGCCCTAAAGAACTTGCCATAGGCGATGGCCACGAGGGTCTACTAGTTATTGATAAATCGTCCAAACCGGGCGACAGTTTTGCAGAACTTTACAATCTCAACGATCAGATAATCGACATTGAAAACAAGATGTTTACACATCGCCCAGACTGTTTTGGGATGCTGGGGGTTGCCAGAGAAGTAACCGGTATTCAAAACCTACCCTATACTTCGCCTGATTGGTATCTAAACCCAAACACTAAACTTAATCCGGTTGGCGACTATCTACCACTGAATGTAAAGAACGAAATACCTGAGCTGGTCCCCAGATTTATGGCCATAGTGCTACGTGACGTTTCGGTTGGTCCTAGTCCGGTATGGCTACAAAGCTACCTCAGTCGGGTCGGCGTTCGGCCGATTAGCAATATTGTTGATGTGACTAACTATATGATGTTGCTTAGTGGTCAACCGTTGCATGCCTATGACTATGACAAGATTAAAGCCCAGGACAAAGGGGCCGATAGCGCCACCATTGTAGTCCGTCGTCCAAAACCTGAGGAAAAAATTGTGCTACTAGGCGGTAAAGAGATTAGTCTTGACGGTCCGGAAATTGTTATCGCCACTTCAACAACGGCCATTGGACTTGGTGGTGTAATGGGTGGCCTGAACACTGAAGTCGACGACCAAACCAAAAACATAATTTTGGAATGCGCAACTTTCGATATGTACACAATTAGACGTACATCTATGCTTCACGGACTTTTTACTGACGCCGTAACTCGATTCACCAAGGGCCAAAGTCCAAGACAAAATAAAACTATCATTATTAAATCGGCGAACATGATTCTCGAGCTTGCCGGTAAATCGGCAAGTTACGCCAGCGATTTAATTGATACTAAAGATTTCGAAGATACAACTATATGTGTAAGTGTTGCTGTCGACTTTATTAATAGTCGACTGGGGTTAAAGCTTGACGCAGTGCTTATGCAGAAAGTTTTGCAAAACGTTGAGTTTAGGGTCGAGGTCGTGAATAACAATCTAAATGTCTGGCCGCCGTTTTGGCGGACTGACATTAATATATCTGAGGATATTGTTGAAGAGATTGGCCGACTTTACGGCTATGATCATCTGCCACTACAGTTGCCAAAGCGGTCTCTAAAGCCAGTTGCTAAAGACGCCCTGCTCGACTTAAAGTCCCAACTACGTTCAGTTCTATCCGGCGCCGGCGCCAATGAGCTTTTAACTTACAGCTTTGTTCATGGAAAATTGTTTGAACGGGTTAATCAAGATAGTGAAAAGGCCTTGCAATTGAACAACGCTCTTAGCCCCGATCTTCAGTACTACCGGCTTAGCCTAACACCAAGTCTGCTAGAAAAAGTTTATCCTAATCTGAGGTCTAATTACGTCAGAAACGACGACAATGAATTTGTCCTATACGAGATAAACAAGACCCATAACACTGTTGACAGGGATAAGCAAAAACTTCCCAAAGAGTGGGAAAGCTTGGCTTTGGTATTTGCTGCTGATGCCAAAACGGCCAATCGCAAATATCTTGGGGCGGCCTACTATGCCGCAAAAAAATACCTGAGCTACATTCTAATTGAAGATCAACTGCCGTTGTCAATCGTACCGCTTAGCGAAGTTGCTAAAACTGACCTAGAAATAAATACCTGGACATGGCAGCTAGTAATGCCATTCGATCCTGACCGTAGTGCGGTAGTCATCGATGAACTCGGTAAGATCCGCGGAGTGGTCGGTGAGTATGCCTCGTCGGTCAAACAACAGTTAAAACTTCCAGCCTTCTGCAGCGGCTTCGAGCTAGATATCACTGTTTTGCAAAACCGGGACCGTGTTAATAAATACATTGCCATCCCCAGGTTTCCGAAAGTGGAGCAGGATGTTACGCTCAGGGTCCCAAGTTCTCTTAAATACAGTGACCTTTTTGAGTTTATGTGGGACAGTCTGAATAGTGATAAACCCAAAGACACTTTCTGTACACTGGGGCCAATCGACATTTTTCAAAAGGATAAAGACCCAGATCATAAGCAAGTCAGTTTGCGCTTATGGATAAGTGCTTTTGATAGAACTCTGACTGCCGATATCGTTAATGATCTATTGGACAAGGCATCAGAGAAAGCCAAAAAGAAATTTGGCGCTGAGCGCATCTAAAAGGCGACATTGACAAAATAGCTGTTCGGGCGTAGTATTCCGGCAGCTTTTTTAGTTGAGCGTTTCGAAATGCTCCTAATTAAGCGAACTTTGACAGGCGTGATGCGCTCAAGGTCTACTCCTTATAAAGAGTTGAGTTGACCTATTTTGGTCCTCCTTTTTTGTCTTTTTTCTTCTATTCACTATACCCAACCACAACAACAGAAAGTAGGTGATAGCCTTGCCTAATAACGGTAAGGTAACTTGTCCAAGCTGTAATGGCAGCGGTCAACGAGGTGGCTTTATGAAGTCAACTTGTTCCCGCTGTAGCGGTAAGGGAAAACTAGATCCATGTACTGTTTGTGACGGTAGCGGACAGGTCGGCTCTTGGCTGACTAAGCATCGTTGCTCTCGTTGCAACGGAACAGGTATTAGGTAATAGCAGTGGAAACGGACGGTGGGGTAACCCAAATTTTATTAAAGGGATAACCTTTGAAAAATTGCGCTTCATGCCTGTCCGGCTTCCAGAGCCGATAACCAAAGATTGTCAGCTGCGGGAGCCGGGTAATTAATGGCTCTAGCCAATATGGCCAAGGCTTGTTTATAATACCTCCTACGTATGTTGAGAGAAGCAGTCCGTCTGATAATGGTTAACGATAACCAAATACTAGTTATGTCCAGAAACAAGTTTGGCAGTGAGTATTTTTCTTTGGTCGGCGGCGGGGTCGATGCCGGCGAGACTGCCGAGCAGGCTTTAGATCGGGAGGTCAGAGAAGAAACCGGTTTAGTTATAAGTGATCCGCGACTGGTCTATATCGAAGAAGCCGTTAAGCCCTTCGGCACACAGTATATCTATTGGTCGAAGTACCCAGGAGGAGAAATTAAGTTGTCAGAAGACTCTGATGAGGCCAAAATCGATAAACTTGGAAAGAATTTATATAAGCCAATGTGGCTAGATATTGATAAGCTGTCGGGATCCCCATTTCTAAGCGTTGAGTTAAAGGAACACTTAATTAAAGATCTGGCTCATGGCTTTGCTTCTCATCCGGTCAGGTTTTCGTCGACAGCGATTTATGAGACTAAAGAAGAAATAGATAGACGGTCACATGGCTAGGAAAAGAGAACGCTTCTTTGCGCTTTTTTTGGCAGGGTTATTCTTCCTTACCTCCTTCGGATTTAGTTTCTGGGTCATCTGGCAGGCGCACTCCAACGACAGCAGTAGCTCAAACGCTAGCAACACCTCAAGTTCGACTCCTAGCACTACAAAATCATCAACTAAACTAGAAGGGACAAAAATGCAAGATTTTACACCAATAGCCAATGTACCAACTCTAAAAGTAACCGACTTAATTCCCGGTACCGGAGCCGAGGCCAAGGCCGGCGACAATATAACCGTAAATTACACTGGTGCAGTTGCTAGTACTGGTATTATTTTTCAAAGTTCCTACGACAGTGGACAAGCTGCCACATTTGGCCTGAATGAGGTTATTGAAGGCTGGAAGCTTGGCATACCGGGCATGAAAGTCGGCGGCACCAGGCAACTGCTAATACCAGCCGCCCAAGCCTACGGAGCTACTCCACCGTCCGGCTCAGGAATTCCGGCCAATGCTAATCTGGTATTTGACGTTTCTCTTGTCAGCGTTAACTGACATAACCTCTAGTATAATCATGTAAAAAACACAATATGTGGGGCTATTGCCAAAGCCACTTGCGCTATATATAATCGTCTTTATCGCTTAAAAATAACAAGAGGAACCATTTATGGTCAAAAACATTACAATATTTACTACTAACACCTGCGCTTACTGTGGCATGGTTAAGAAGTGGCTGGGCGCCAAAGGCTATAGCTATGAAGAGGTCAATCTTGATCAAAATCCTGATCGCCAAGCCGAAGCTTTAAAGATTAGTGGTGCCTTGACCGTTCCTGTCACAGTTGTTACCAGGCATGACAATAGTCAAGAGGTGATCGTCGGCTTTAATCTATCCAGACTTGCGCCAGCCGTAAACTGATTTTAATCTATTACTTAGATTGACGCACACAGGTGGTGGAGTGTAGTAGTGCAGGAATTGCACTAAATTTAGCCAAGCCCCATAATAGCGAGGAATTATGCCAGATAGTATTGAACAAAAGCATCAAGTTATTATGATCGGAGCTGGACCGACCTCTTTAACGGCGGCCATCTATACAACTCGGGAGGATATTGAAACTCTATTATTTGAACGAGGTGCTATCGGCGGTTTAGCCGCCGTAACTGACTGGATTGATAATTACCCAGGTTTTCCAGATGGCATTTCGGGGCTCGATTTGTCGGCTGCCCTACACAAACAAGCCGAGCGCTTTGGGGCTGTCATCGAACTGGGCGAAGTCTCAAAAATATCCGACGAGGGCGAGTACAGGCACCTTGAAACAACCAGTGGAGATATGTATGCCAAAGCCGTACTGATAGCCACAGGCAGTGATTACAAAAAAATAGGTGTTCCAGGAGAGCAGGATTACTATGCCCGGGGCGTTCACTACTGTGCGACTTGCGACGGGGCGTTTTATCGTGATAAGCGACTGGTTGTTGTCGGTGGCGGCAATTCAGCAGTCCAAGAAGCAATGTTCTTAACTAAATTTGCCAGCCATATTGATATTTTGGTTCGCGGTCCAGCTTTTAGAGCGTCGGATATTCTCCAACATGAACTTGAAGAAAAGCATAATGATAAAGTTACGGTGCATTTTAATACCTCAACGGACGAAATTATTGGTCAGGATAACAAAGTTGTTAAAGTTGTTGGTACCGACAAAACGACGGGGCAAAAAGTTGAATTTCCAACCGACGGGGTTTTTGTGTTTGTTGGCTTAATGCCTAATACCCAATTTCTTAAAGATAGTGCCATCGAGCTTGATGACGTTGGTTTAATTAAAACCAATCTTGGCCTAGAAACAACCATGAAAGGCGTTTTTGCGGCCGGCGACGTTCGTAGTGGAGCAACAATGCAAATTGCCAGTGCGGCTGGTGAGGGAGCCACTGCTGCACTTAGAATTAGGGAGTTCCTTGAAGGCCGCACTTCGCCAGTCATGAAGTGACTTAACTATAAAGTGGAGTAGTTCGGGAAATAGTCGCCGACTAGCTGAGACTTAGGAACGCCTAAACTTTGTAAATCTTTATAGAACGCCTCAACCATAACCTCAGGCCCGGAAATGTAGATTAGTTTGTCGCCAACCTTACCCGTAAGTTTAAGTATTCGTTTAGCCGACAAGTTACCTGTCTCGTGACTTTGATCCAAGTGCCCTTCTTGGAACACAACACTATACTGTTTAAGCGGATAGCTGGATAGTAATTTATCAAAAACCTGTTCGCTCTTATCGCGGAGTGCATATACGAACTGAATATCGCGCTTTTCGTTTTCGTCGTGTAAAAACTTCACGATACTGTGGAAGGGCGTAATACCTATACCCCCGGCTACAAATACTAGAGGGATACCTTTATCCTTTGGCAGCACAAAGTCTCCCATGGGATCGCTTATCTCGACATTGTCGCCTGGCTTCAATTCTCTTAGAGCAGACTTAAAAGTACTACTGCGCCCAGCGGCAAATTTAGTTGTTATGCTGACTAACGGTAAGTCGGTCGGCGATGAACTGAGCGTAAACCAGCGATTTTGGCCTCGATCATCGGGTTTGGGGTGTGGTAAATGCATTTCAATAAACTGACCGGCGTTGAAATCGGGCTGCCTCTCCGGCCTAAACCAGAAACTGATAATATTCTTTGCCTCGACATGACTATGATCTAGAAAGGCTTTCATGTCTCTAAGTATACCGCTACAATGTAGCCAGCAATTATCGTTACTTATAAAAGGAGTACCAGAGAGATGAATAAAGAGCTCGGTTTTGGAGACAAGGCCCCAGACATAGTAAATGTAGTAATTGAAATCCAAAGAGGCAATCACAATAAATATGAAATGGACAAAAAAACTGGCTATATTACACTCGACCGAGTTAATGGCACGGCCATGGGTTATCCGGCAGACTACGGCTATATTCCGGCAACATTATGTGACGACGGCGATCCGCTAGATGCCCTAGTTATCATTGATGAGCCACTGCCTCATGGCGTGGTTGTGCCGGCTAGGCCACTAGGTGTGCTGTATATGGTTGATGACGGAGAGAATGACGAGAAATTAGTTTGTGTAGCCGCTGACGACGTCACTAAAGCGCATATCCAATCTCTAGACGACCTCGGCCCTAACTTTAAACCAATGGTTGAGCATTTTTACCGCCAATATAAAGCCTGGAAAAAGGACTGGCAGGGTACCAAAGTCGAATTCAATGGCTGGGGCGATGTTGAAGCTGCAAAAAAAGTCATCACTGAATCAATTGCCAAAGCCGGCAAGTAAAGGGCCGCCTTAATCTTGCTTGCCTCAGAGTGGTTATGCTTCTACAATGTGGGCATATGGCTAAGAAAAAATAATAGGGGGACACTGCATGAAAACACGACTAGCTATTAATGGTTTTGGGCGAATTGGACGTAACGCATTTAAAATTGCCTTTGGCCGGGAAGACATTGAGATAGTTGCTATCAACGATTTGACCGATACTAAAACACTTGCCTATCTTCTAAAACACGATTCGACCTATGGTCTTTACGAGCATGAAGTCAGCTTTGATGACAAAAATATTATTGTCGACGGTAAATCAGTAAAAGTACTCGCCGAAAAGGATCCAACAACACTACCCTGGGCCGACCTAAAAGCTGAAATTATTATTGAATCCACGGGCTTTTTCGTCGAACCCGATAAAGCCAGAGCTCACATAAAAGCCGGTGCCAAACGGGTTGTTATTAGTGCTCCGGCAAAGGGTGACAGCGCCGATACGGCTGACACGATTGTTCTTGGTGTAAATGAAGACAAGTTAAAGGACGGAACAGACGTAATTAGCAATGCTAGCTGTACGACAAACTGTATTACACCAGTATCGGCGGTAATCGAAGAGGCCTTTGGTGTTGAAAAAATGATGATGACTACAATCCACAGCTATACCGCTAGTCAGCATCTGCAAGACGGACCGGGTAAAAATCTTCGCGAAGATCGCGCCGGCGCTGTTAACATTACGCCGACCACTACCGGGGCTTCAATTGCTGCTGCTAAGGCACTGCCTGCACTAAAAGACATTTTTGGGGCGTTAGAAATCCGAGTCCCAACTCCAGTTGTTTCGCTCAGTGACTTCGTCATTCTAACCAAGCGAGCGGTGACAGTTGAAGAAGTCAATGAGGTCTTCAAGAAGGCCGCCAAGGAGCCGTTTTTCCAAGGAATTCTAGCTGTTACCGAAGAAGAATTAGTCAGTACTGATTTTATTGGCAATAGTCACTCGGCAATTGTTGATCTTAACCTTACGTCAGTTGTTGGTGGCAATTTGTTAAAAGTTTGTGCTTGGTATGACAACGAATGGGGCTACAGTAATAGATTAGTAGAGGTCGTCGCTGATACTGGTAAGTTTCTTCACAAGACCGAAGATCACACCCAGCAACACGAATAAATTCCAGGCTATGAAAATATTTGTTGGCGCCGACCATAACGGCTACAAATTAAAAGCAGACTTGGTTAAACATTTATCCCGTCGAGGCTACACAGTGGTCGACGAAGGTGATAAGGAGCTTAATCCAGACGATGATTTTCCACAGTATGCTAGCCGGGTTGTTTCAGCGTTATTAGCCAGTGATGACGAAAGTCGAGGCGTATTAATTTGTGGTAGCGGCCAGGGCATGGCGATCGCCGCCAATCGCTTCAAGGGGATCAGGGCCTCGTTGGTTTGGGATGTTCAAGAAGCCAAGCTTTCTCGCAATGATGACGATAGTAACGTTCTCTGTTTACCGTCGCGGGTTTTTGGCCAAGAAAATTTTGAAGTAATTGTTGACACATGGCTGGAGACTCCATTCGCTGAAGCGCAAAGATTCGTTAGACGCATTAAAGAGCTAGACGATTTAGGATAAAAAGTGGCAGTAACGATTTGTCCAACCGTAACCGTCGATGACAGTCAGAAATTTCAGACTCAAGTTAATATAATCACTAGTTTTGCCAGTCGTATCCACATAGATTTATCTGATGGTATATTTAGTCCAGAAAAACTTTTACCGATAGATGACGTTTGGTGGCCGGGTAATGTCCACGCTGACCTCCATGTTATGTATGAGAGCCCATTCGATCACATCACCAACCTAATAGGACTGGATCCTCAGCTTATCATTACTCACGTTGAGGCCCAGGGAGATGTTTCGCGCTTTTCTGATATGCTTCATGACCACGGCATCAAAGTAGGCATTGCCCTACTAGCCGACACCCCTGTCGAAAGACTTACAACCTTCATCGACTCAATTGATCACGTCTTGATTTTTGCCGGTAAACTCGGCTACTACGGTGGCCACGCTAATCTTGGCCTGCTCAGTAAGGTCTCTGAGCTTAAGTCTCTAAAGCCTAGTCTTGAAATTGGCTGGGATGGTGGGATTAATGATCAAAATATTCGCCAACTTATTGACGGTGGGGTTGAGGTTTTAAATGTTGGAGGATACATAGCTCGCTCTGACGATCCTCGGGCTGCTTATGCTAAACTGGAAGCATTAGCAGGACCACAGGATGCCCAATAAACTATCTCTACAAGACTTAGAGTTAAAAGCAACGGAGATTCGTGAAGACATTATCCGGATGTTAGAAGCTGCCGGTAGTGGCCACAGTGCCGGCCCACTTGGCTTGGCTGATATATTTACTGCTCTTTACTTTGATATTCTAAAACACGATCCTAAAAACCCGTCGTGGGACGAAAGAGACATTCTTTTGTTAAGTAACGGCCACTGTGCACCAGTACTATACGCCACCATGGCCGAAGCCGGCTATTTCCCGGTAAGCGAGCTTTTGACTCTACGTAAGTACGGTTCTCGTCTTCAAGGACATCCTGAACGGACACGCTTAGTTGGTCTGGAGACTACCAGTGGACCTCTTGGATCTGGCCTAAGTCAGGCGTGCGGAATGTCTCTAGCGATGCATATGAACAAGACACAGCACCGTTGGATATACGTGGTTATGGGCGACGGAGAACTTAATGAGGGCAACGTATGGGAAGCTGCGATGCTTGCCAGTAAGTATAAACTGAGTAACATTATCGGTATTATTGACCGCAATAACATCCAGATTGATGGTCCAACGGAAACAGTAATGCCGCTCGAAGACCTACGAGAAAAGTGGGAAGCCTTTGGTTGGCATGTGATTGAGATTGACGGTAACGATATTGAAGCAGTAATCGACGCCGCCGCTATGGCAAGAGCCATTGTTGAAAAGCCGATAGTCATAATTGCCCATAACGTACCTGGTATGGGAGTCGACTTTATGGAGTACGACTTTCACTGGCATGGCATCCCGCCCAACCACGAACAAGCAAAACTTGCGTTGAAAGAACTACGAACCTTACAGGGCAAAATCGAAAGCGAGGCTGACTAATGAGTGATGTCCATTTGGTTTCTGACGTTTTCGGAAGTGACCTAGCGGTTGAAGTTATGAAAAAAGGTTACGGTAGGGGCTTAGTTGAAGCTGGCAAGCAAAACCCGAAAGTTGTTGCCGCTTCATCTGACGTTGTCGGTTCAACAGGGACTGACTCATTTGCCGAAGCGTTTCCGGAGCGTTTTATCGAAGTAGGTATCGCAGAACAAAATCTGGTAACTATGGGAGCTGGTTTAGCGGCTATGGGAATGATGCCGTTTGTCGCTGCTTACGGAGCCTTTAGTCCAGGACGTAACTGGGAGCAAATTAAAACAACTATTTGCATAAACGATCGTCCAGTCAAGATCGTCGGAACACACGTTGGGTTGTCCGATGCGCCCGATGGTGCAACACACCAAATGCTTGAGGACATTGCTCTAATGAGTGTTTTGCCCAACATGACAGTTATTGTGCCTTGTGACAGCGTAGAGGCCGAAAAAGCAACCATAGCGCTCGCCACCTATCTCCATCCTGCTTATATGCGGGTGGCTCGCGACGATACAACTATAATCACGACCGCTGATACACCTTTTAAAATTGGTAAGGCTTACGTCTTCTTAGAGGGCGCTGATGTAACGATTATTGCGACCGGACGGATGACTTATAACTCTCTTCAAGCAGCAGATAAATTACTTCAGGATGGTATACACGCTGAGGTTATACATGTGTCAACTATAAAGCCACTGGACAAAATCACGATCTTAAATAGTGTTCATAAAACCAGTGCAGTTGTAACCGCTGAAGAGGCGCAAGTGCATGGCGGCCTAGGAGGGGCTATTGCTGAGCTACTAACTGAGAATATGCCAGTGCCCTTGAAACGAGTGGGGATAAATGACAGTTTTGGTCAGTCTGGTCAGCCGAAGGATTTATTCGAACACTACGGCCTTACCCCAACTCATATTGCGATGGCCGCGCATCTCGCCGTTGAAACGAAAGTAAAAGGAGAAAAATAACATGCCATTAACCCTAAGACAAATCCGCAACAATTGTCAGCAAGCTCGCAATACTTTTGCCCGAGCGCGAAGCGAACACTTTGCTCTTGGGGCCTTTAATCTCGATGATGAGGCAACTCTAAGGGCAGTAGTTAATGCTGCTGTTGCTAAGAAAGCGCCGGTCCTGGTGGAGGTTAGCCAAGGAGAGGTTGACGCCATTGGTCTAGACAATGTCCGAGACATGGTTGATAACTTCAAGGCCAACTATGGTGTTGAAATGTATGTTAACCTTGATCATTCTCCTAGCGTAGACGCCGCCAAGGCTGGCATTGAAGCGGGATTTGAGTGTATTCATATTGATGTATCACAGGCTAATCACGACGCCACCGAAGACGAAATAATTGAAGCTACAAAGCAGGTTGTTAACTATGCCAGGTTGACTGGCGCCCTGGTTGAGAGTGAGCCACATTATTTTGGCGGTAGTTCTGAGCTACATACTGAAACAATCGATTATGAGGAAATAAAGAAAACCTTTTCTACACCAGAAGACGCCAAGCACTTTGTTGACGCTACAGGAATCGACACCTATGCTGCGGCCATAGGAAATTTGCATGGTCAATATCCGGTTCCGAAGATGCTAGACCTAGAGCTACTGCAGAGGGTTAGGGACGCGATTGAGTGTAATATCAGTCTGCACGGTGGCAGCGGCACGCCAGGACATTATTTTGCAGGAGCTGTTAAGATCGGTGTCAGCAAGGTAAATATCAATTCAGACATGCGCGTTGCCTACCGTAAAGCATTGGAAAAAGCGCTAACCGATAACCCAACCGAATATGCCGTTGTTAAACTTATGGATAAGGTTATTACCGCTGTCCAAGAGGTAGTTGAAAGTAAAATCGATATGTTTAACTCAGCCGGGAAGACTGCGACCTAAGATACTTTTTGCGAATCTCGTTTCTATAGTTATGAAACGATCGAGCGGTGCGTGTACAAAGCGTGTTGCTTTCTAAAACGCTTATGGCACAATAAGAGTAATGGATCAATTCGACGTTATTAGTGTTGGCGATGTTGTTACCGACGCGTTTATTAGATTGATTAATGAGAATGCCCATACCTACGAGAATGAACATGGAAAATGGCTGGCTATGCAGTATGGGACTAAGATTCCGTTCGAGGCCGCTTACATTATTGAAGGCGTCGGCAACGCCGCGAATGCTGCAGTTGCAATTGCTCGTCTAGGCCTAAAAAGTAGCTTTGTAACTAACGTCGGTGGCGATCAGTACGGTCGAGACATTATCACGGCCTTGCACAAGAATAAAGTCGATACCCAGTTTGTTAGAATCAACCCTGACAAAAAAAGTAACTACCACTACGTACTGTGGTACAAAGAGGAACGTACCATACTGATCAAACACGAAGACTACAATTATCGCTGGCCGCATCTAACGCTAGCCGAGACGCCGAAGTGGTTGTATTTTAGTTCGATTAGTGAGCATGCTATCGCCTATCATGATCTTGTCTCCGATTGGCTGGATGAACACAGTGAAGTTAATTTGGCCTTTCAGCCCGGAACTTTCCAAATGGAAGCAGGAGTTGATAGACTGAAGCGAATTTATCAGCGTACTAAGGTTTTAATTCTAAACCGTGAAGAAGCAGCTTTAGTAAGCGGCGGTAGCCGTGAGGATCTACACGATCTTTTCAATCGACTTCATGCACTTGGGCCAAAAATAGTAGTCATTACAGATGGACCTAGTGGAGCATATGCTAGTGACGGCCAAAATCGCTTCAAAATGCCACTTTACCCCGATATTGCGCCACCTTATGAACGCACTGGGGCCGGCGATGCCTTTGCCAGTACGTTTGTAGCGGCACTAGTTAAGGGGAATACCATTGAGGGTGCTCTACAATGGGCGCCAATCAATTCGATGAGTGTCGTGCAGAAGATTGGTGCTCAAGCCGGGCTACTCAGCGAGCAAGAAATTGACGCTTACTTGCGCAAAGCGCCAGAGTGGTACAAACCCGAGCGAATGGCCTAATAAACCGCCGAAGTATCTTTGCTGAGAAATCTAGCTTATGGTAATCTCTATCTTAGATATGTCGAGAATGCTAGCTGAATTATTGGGGGTGCCTGTCCCGGGCTTTCGTTTGAATGTCCAACAACTTGAAGCCGCTAGCGGAAATCCTGGTGTAGATATCAGGTTATCTAGTGAGATCTTGCAAGCAGCCCAGATCAAGATCAGCGAACTTGGGCTCGATGCATTTGATACAAAGCCAATAGAACTTTACGAGGTTCTAAAAAGCCGTGCTCAAAAAGACAATCAGCGGCTAGAAACCACCCTTCAACAACGAATTGGCAAAGGGCAGATTAGTCTGGCTATTGTTAAAAGCCTTCAGTCGTTATCCATACCGAAAACCTGTTTTGCGATCAAGCATAGTAGCGCTAAGAGAATTCTTAAAAAAAATCCACCGAAGAGTACGATGCGCCAGCTGGGCTACCGCTCACTTGATTCGCTACTCAAGCGTGAGTCGACTTCGCTGATTTTCGCAGTTGCTAGCCTTGTGGAGTCGACGGCGTGGAGACAGCGTCTTTTCGAAGAGTACAAACATCTAGTGCCAAGCGATTTTGAAGTCCGTGAAATAGAAATTGTAAATCCGCTTAGAACCAAGAATTGGAAGGAGATGGCCGCTATGCTTGCTGAGCAACAACGAAGTAGTGTGCTCGTCACTAAGGAACTCGGTGGCGTAATTCTCCTACCGCTTCCGAACAAAGTTGTTGCCGGCACACTAACAACTGTAGTTTTGTCACTACAAGCGATTAATGATATTCGTACACAAAGTGCTTTCTGTAAACTCCAACAAGTCAAACCAGATTTTGGGACGATAATCGCGGATTCCGCGAAAAGCGGTGTTAAGGCACTGGCACTCGTTGCCGGACAGCCCGTCCCCTGGCAAATTATCCAAAGTTACTACGATCAATATGGTAACGACTATCCATCGGGTCTGTTTGAGCCGCATGTTCAAGAAGAAGATTTAAAACTCGCTAAAATCGAAGACTCTTTAATCAGTCTGGAACCGTCATTAGAATTTTGGCGCGGAACTAACTGGTTGGCATTTGGTCAGGGCGGGGACGCAGTTTCGATAAACATAACTGACGTAGCCATCGCCAGTTCCAATAATCTTCCATATAATAAGAGGTTGCTAGATAATTTTCGTAATAGCGTCTGGACAGAGCTAATGATCCGCTACTTACAACAAAATCTTCTTGAGGAAAAAGTCTTAGCACAACTCAACGATCAGCTAGTCGATAGGCCAGGTGAGGTAAGTTTTGAAGCTAATTTTGCTGGCGCTTAATAGTCCGAAAAACGAGGTGGATGAATGACTCAAACTAAACACCGTCCAATGCGCTATTCCATATGTGTTTCCGGTGCGCACGCCGGCGAAACCGTTAAACAATCACATAAATTGGCCCAAGCCCTTGGTGAGGCTATTGCTAGATCGGGTCAAGTTTTAACAACCGGAGCGACCGTCGGACTTCCATATTATGCCGCCTATGGCGCCAAGAAAGCTGGTGGTGTCAGTGTTGGCTTCTCACCAGCCTCAAGCTTACGTGAGCACCTACGCAAATACCGTTTGCCCTACGACTGCTATGATTTTGTAAATTTTACAGGACTAAACTATGTTGGAAGAGATTTATACCTTGTTCAATCTAGTGACGCCGTAATAACTGTCGGCGGCGGATTTGGTAGTCTTCATGAATTTACTTCAGCCCTCGAGGCAGGCAAACCTTGTGGCATATTGTCGGGAAGTGGTGGCACGGCCGATATGATTCCCGAACTAATGCAAAAATTGGAACCACCTCACGATGATATCGTAATTTATGATGCTGATCCGGCGCAATTGGTACAGCGGATTATAGAACTAGTCGACGAGAAATATAAAGATATCCATGACGAGCTTGCTAATCGCGATGAGCATTGGTTTTTACGTACCGACTCAAAAGCATCTCATTCCGGATAATTTACGGTTTTACAATATAATATGTAAGTGACTAAATTTCTACTTAAGAGCGACTACCTACCAACTGGCGATCAACCCGCCGCTATAGCTCAGTTAAACGATGGCCTAAATGATAAGCTTCACGAGCAAACCCTGCTTGGAGTTACTGGCTCGGGCAAGACATTTACGATGGCCAACATTATCGAAAACCAGCAGCGACCAACTTTGGTCCTTAGCCACAACAAAACTCTAGCTGCTCAGTTATATAGCGAATTTAAACGATTTTTTCCGAACAACGCCGTCCACTATTTCGTTAGCTATTTTGACTACTACCAACCGGAGGCCTATATGCCCAGAACAGATACCTATATTGAAAAAGACAGTCAAATCAACGAGGAGATTGATAGGCTCAGGCACGCGGCAACCGATGCTCTGCTGAGTCGTCGAGATGTCATCATAGTCGCAAGTGTTAGTTGCATTTACGGCATTGGATCGGTTGAAGATTACGGCGGTCTATCGGCAGTAGTTAAAGTCGGCGAGCGCCGACAACGGGATAAGTTTATGCGGCGGCTTAACGACATCCAATACCAGCGCAACGATATTGATTTTCACCGGGGAACGTTCCGAGTCCGAGGTGATGTTGTAGATGTTTTCCCAGCAGGCGAAGAACTAGCCTACAGAATTGAGTTTTTTGGCGATGAAGTTGAGAGGATCATCCAAATCGATCCCTTAACCGGAGAAATCCTAACTCAGCCAACAAGTATTCGAATTTTTCCGGCCAGCCACTATGTAACACCAAATGAAAAACTTAAAATGGCATTGAGTCATATATCTGATGAACTCGGAGAACGTCTACGCTATTTCAAGGCCGAAGGCAAACTTCTCGAGGCTCAGAGATTGGAACAACGAACTCGTTTTGATCTAGAGATGATGGAGGAAACAGGCTTTGTAAAGGGGATTGAAAACTACAGCCGTTACTTAACTAACCGCGAACCGGGCGAGCAACCGGCAACTCTCTTGGATTATTTCCCAGACGACTATTTAATGTTTATTGATGAATCGCATATGACCATGCCACAACTAAGAGGCATGTATAACGGCGATCGAGCTCGCAAAGAGGTACTAGTTGAACATGGCTTCCGTCTTCC
>Ga0302326_10012827_pt1 | contig 17816 bp, 9 predicted proteins | sample Palsa_T0_3_FD_202264 | JGI IMG/M metagenome (GOLD analysis project Ga0302326, IMG submission 202264) | Peat permafrost microbial communities from Stordalen Mire near Abisko, Sweden - Palsa_T0_3 | ecosystem: Environmental > Terrestrial > Soil > Palsa > Peat permafrost | place: Sweden: Abisko... | reverse complement strand
CAAACCCTGAAGTCGAACTTGCGCTGAAGAAGCAAGCCTTTCAGAAAATAGACATCTTTAAGCGTGTTCTTGACTACTACAAGGGCAGCAACCTGCCGGACATGAAGTATCTCGGAAACACACTCACAAAAGAATTCGGCCTCGACCCGGAGACCCATGAGGAATTTGCTAAGACCTTCCGCGAAAACTGTCAGTACTTGGGCATTGAGTCCGGTGTGCCTACAACACCGGGTAAAGATGAGGAATTATCTACCGGCCCAGATACGGTAACGCTTTCAGAGGGTGCCCCCAATTCGGCTCTGACGGCTTTCGTCATCCTACCGTTCGTAGAACGGGATGCGAAGCACCCCAAAGGATTTTTTTCCGAGGTTCTTCGCAGCATCATTACGCCCGCCGCCAAAGACTTCAAAGTAAAGACCGCCAACCGCCAGGGCAGCGATGTGATTCAGTCCACCATCATCAATGACCTGATCGAGGCCGACCTAGTTATCGCCGATCTCACCGAACACAACCCTAACGTCATGTTCGAACTCGGCGTACGCATGGCCCAAGATAAGCCTGTCGTGTTGTTGAAGGCCGAGGGAACGGGACCTCTCTTTGATGTTGACAATATGCTGCGAGTTTTCGAGTACAGCCCCAACCTTTGGCAAACCACTGTGGAGAAGGATATGCCCAATCTACAGGACTTCATTAAGGGAACATGGGAGAACCGGCACTCAACAAAGACGTACATGAAGATTCTTAAGGGGCGCGAGAAGTCTTGATGTCGTCTCAAAAGGGTTAGATGCCGGTGAAAAACTCCCGCGTCGGCAGCACTCAGCCGTTTTCAGGCTTCGAGTTTTTCACCAAAATGCTTAGATTTCCGGACTGGCATTCTTAGCCCTTCGGCTTGGCTTTGGCGCTTTTCGTCGCCTTCACCTTTGGCTTAGCCCCTTCCCTGCCCCGCTTCCGCCTGTCGTCTCAAAAAGGGTAAGTTTCGGGAAATTCGCGCACCCGCTAAAACGCGCGCTTGTGCGTCCCGAAAGTCTGTTCCAAAATGAGAGCATGAATGACGACTTTACCCTCCAAGAAATTGCCGCCTCACGAGGCCGCGGGGTAACGAACGGTGAGGAGCAGCGCCGCCAGTATCTAAGGCTCATCGAAGAAGGCTATCTTCGTCGCGTTCCTGTTAAGCCGCTTGCGGGCGACATGGGCGACCCGCTCGTTTGTGAGCTTACGGCGGAAGGTAGACAGAGAATAAGCCGCAGATGAAATACGGCTATGCTCCGCGCAGCACCGACGACCAGACCCCTGCCGTGTTTCCTCCTCGACAAAATGGATCATTTTTCAGAGATTTCGCGCCGCCAGAACCGGCCCTAGACACCGGATTCATTTCGTTGCAAGCTGTTCTTCCCGTGCTTTATTAGACATGACAGGTACCAACCATATGTTCCGAGCCGCCACTTACCGCCATTTCCCCGATGCTCAAGCTGATAATGAACTCGTCAACTGGGAAATTGTTGCAAGGAAGCTGAGCGTGTTTTCATCACTGGCCGTGTAGTTGGCATCTCAGGCAAGTGCCCCTTGGCTCAACTGTTGACATCAGCATCCAGCGTTAAGTTCTTGCCGTTAACACGCAGTACCTACGCCATTCGCTACTCCCCCATCGTTGGAACGCTTAGGTCCTGGCTGCATATTCTTGGGGCTTGGTGCTGTACAAAGGCTTCTCTTGGGCGTCCGCGTTGAGCACCACTCTCTTACTCAGAAGATGATCGAGACTAAAGCGGCCTGGACCAGGGATGAATAAGGCAATAAGAGCAGAAAGGTAAAGCCACATAAGCTCGCCGTGATCTGCGCCGTGGCCGGAAAACAAAAAGTGATGTACAAACGCCCACGCGACAAATAGAACACCGAACTCATAGAGGGCGGCTAGCCGTGTTGCCAACCCCATGATGATCAGCAGCGAGCAGAAAAAAGTCGCCAATCATCGCGATCGCCAGGGTCCCGGGCTTGCCCATGTGAAGAGGGTCCGGCATATGCGTTGCCATCTGCGAGAAAGGTAAAAACCTTCTCATAGCCATGCTTCACGAACAAGCTGATCAACGAAACTGTGCTGACTCACGCTACTTGCCAGTAGGTTTGCTCGACGCTTCTGGTGTAGCGTTCGGATTTGGTGTGACATCCGCATCAACCAGCCCGAGTGCCCACTTGATGGCGCCCAGATACATCGCCTGTATACGCGGATCGTCCCACGTCGCCGGAGCATGTCCCAAGCCGGAGTAAAAGACGCGCCCTTTTCCGTACATCTTTGCGTAGGCCTGCGCGTAGGAATCGCCTGGATGAACGCGGTGTTCCGTCATATCGAGATGAGTGGTATCAAGCCTCAGTACAACGTGAATCTGGTCAGCATTGAAATCCTTCAGCTGATAAAACTCATCTTTGAACGTTTCTCCAGAGACGAACTTGTCCGTTCCGGGAAACTTTGGATCAACGACAATAAGCGGCGCGTCCGCTGTGTTCCAAGGGTGTTCATCATAGCGGCCGCCCACCATATCGCCAAACTCCGGCCACGACATGAATGCGCCGATGCCCGTATGGACGGCAATAAACCCTTTGCCTTGATCGTGTATGAACCACAGCAGATCCGCGCGTCCCGGTGCATCCAGATCAATCTCACGATGGCCGAGAAAGAAAATGGCGTCTACGTTGCAGAGGCTGGGACCGCCGCTGGCCGGGTCACCATTCGACATCTTTGGGCGCTTCGCGATGATACTTGAATCGGTGCGGATATAGCTGTCGTAGAGACCGCTCTTGTATCCAAGCTCCTCAATGACCGCTTCCGCGTGGGCGATATCGTGTTGCGCGATACCATTGCGAGTGTCCGCCCAGATCAGCAGGTGTTTACGGTGCGGGCCGCCGCCGGAAGCTGAGGTCCCCTGCCCACCCGCCGAAGCGCGATTAGAGTCGCGTCCCGGTTCACCTGGTTCGCCAGCCGGCGGCCCACCAGGATGAAACGGACGCTCACCAGGAGCTGGACAACCACCCGAGGATGCGACAGCCACTGGCATCGTCTGGGCAAGAAGCTTAGAAGCGGTGATCGCGGAAAGGGCTAATAAGCCGATGATGCAAATCTTGCGCACAAATGCTCCGGGTGCTATCGCGTGGGATCGTATCAAATTCCACCAGTAGAAGGTGAGTCTAGGAACGGTAAGGAACTGTATCTACCAGCTCCGTATTGTTGGAGCTAGACCCGGCGTAATGGAAGTTTTTGGGCAGGCCCGCTTCCGGTGTGTGTCCATAGATTTCCTGGCCGGGTAACCCTTCTTTGATCACCTTTCGAGCCAAGAAAAGTTTCTCGACCTTGATACCAGTGCGAAGGCCCATGGATTCCAGCAGGAAAACCAGATCCTCGGTTACGATGTTGCCGGTCGCGCCGGGAGCATAGGGACAACCACCGATCCCGCCCTGAGAAGCGTCAAAGGTCCTCACGCCCACATCCAAAGCTGCCACAACGTTCGCTAATCCTTGGCCGCGCGTATTGTGAAAGTGGGCGGCGCCCGCTTTCTCGCCAATCTCGCTTCGCAAACGCTTGAACATCCGCCGCACCTGGATGGGATTTGCATATCCCACCGAGTCCGATAAGCCTACCGAATCGACACCAGCCTCTGCGAGACTGACAGCCAGTTGCATGACGTAATCTTCAGCGACTTCGCCCTGTATGGAGCAGCCGAAAGCCGTAGAGATGCCTACCTCAAGCCCTATCGAACTTGCCTGCGAATCAAGCATCTTGCGAACCCGGCGAACGTCTTCAAGGGCGTCCTCGGGCGTCATTCGTACGTTCGCCATACTGTGCGCTTGCGATGCCGAGACCGGCATGGTGATCACGCTAACGCCGGCATCCAACGCTCTTTCCGCCCCCTTATAGTTGGGCGCCAGAGCGAGAACGGTAAGCCCCGCAATGGCGCGCGCTGCCTGCACTACCTCAAACGCATCCGCCATCTGCGGAAGAAGCTTGGGAGGAACAAAAGATCCAACCTCGATCTCTCGCACTCCAGCAGCTGCGAGCTCGCGAACCCACTCGATCTTCTTGTCGGTCGGCATCGTCTGGGCAATACTCTGCAGCCCATCACGAGGCCCAACTTCACTGACAATCACATCGACTTCGACATTCCCTTGCAATCCCGCTCCTTGCGCATTGCTTGCGCTAATCGACGCAGCGATAGATATCGTTGATGTTCCAGTGACCCGGAGTCGGCGTGGGTACGTTTATCATGGGAATTCGTATCAGAGTCGGCAGCTCGGCTTTGAGCGCGGCTTCAATCGCCGGTTTCAATTCATCCGCGCTTTGAATGTCTACTCCGATGGCTCCGTGAGCGCGTGCGATCGCAGCATAGTCCACCTGGTAGGGCTTGCCATCGCGCAGGAACGTACACCCGAACGTTGTATGGTACTTAGCCTCCTGCAGACCGGCGATAACACCAAAGGCAGAATTATCCATGACGATCCAGACTGCCGGTATATTAGCCTCCATCGCAGTGGCAATTACAGATGGGTTCGCTGCACAAAACCCGCCATCCCCGATGAGCGCCACGGCCGCGCGATGGGGCTCCGCAAGCTTGATTCCAAGAACGGCAGCAGCACCGAAGCCCATGGTGGCCAAGCCGCTCGGGGTGATGAAGGTTCCCGGGTGCTTGAAAGGAAACTGCTGGGCTACGCCGTTCTTGTTCCAACCCACATCGGTAACCACGTACCCATCCTCTGGCAGAGCCTCGCGCAGATCGCTGAGGATCCTCTCCGGGCGAAGGGGGAAGGCGTCTGATGTGTAGTGCTCGGTGAAGTTCGCTTTGAACTTGCGGTTACTTTCAGCGATCTGAGAACGTAAATTTGGACGTCGACGCGGTTTGACGCCTTTCGCCGCGACAACGAGCTGCTGCAACGCCAGTCGTGAGTCCGAGATTGCCCCGATGAAGGTCGGGTAGTTGCGCCCGATCTCCATCGGATCTATGTCGATGTGCATTAACTTGGTCGGTGGAATCTGAAATGTGAACCTGGTATCCCAGGAGCTGGAGTTGGCCTCGGCGAGCCGGGTGCCTATGGCAAGAATGTAATCCGCGTTCCGGCAAAGCATATTCGCAACCGGAGTGCCCCAGAAGCCCGTCTGGCCAGCTAACAGGGGGTGGCCATCCGGCATGCAGTTCTTGCCCATCAAGGTGTGAGCGACGGGCAACTCGAGCAGCTCTGCGAGCTCCGTCAGCAGCCCGGGTGCACCGGCGGACATTTTCGAGGTTACGCCTCCTCCGGCATAAAGAACGGGCCCTTCTGCTTCTGCCAGGGTCTCCACGATTCGTTGCGCGATTGATGGCTCAATGCAGGGCTTGGCTACAAATGGCGGCTCTTTGCTGAAAGCGTCTACGAACAGATTCGAGGAAAAATGGTCCATCGGGACATCGACCAGGACTGGCCCGGGCCGCCCACTCACGGAAAGGTGAAATGCCCGTTCAATCGCACGGGGGAGATCATCAACTCTGTCCACTCGATAGACGCGCTTGCAAAAAGGACGGCAAATCTCAAACTGACCACCGTCCAGGAACATATTGAATTCCTGATGCGGGTGCCGGCCGTAGTAATAGGAAGGGACATCGCCCGCGATCACAACCAGAGGGATGGAGTCCAGAGCTGCGTTCGCGATTCCCGTCACGGCGTTCGTCAGCCCGGGCCCCAAATGGGTCATCAGGACCCCAGGCTTGCCGGTGACCCGCGCATAGCCTTCCGCCATGTGAGCAGCCACCTGCTCGTGCCGGGCAGTGATGAAGCGAATTTTGCTCTTGCCCAATGCGTCGAGCATGGCAACCACGGTGTGCCCACATAGACCGAAGATCACCTCAACTCCCAGACGCTCAAGGTACTCGGTGAGTAGATAGGCAGCAGTCTTTTCTTGGGTGCCGACTGGGCGGCCGTATGCAGCTGTTTCTCCGACTCTCCCGCCGGGCAAAACGAGTTCGCCCCGCTCAGGGACTTCGACGTCAGAGTAAGATCCAGACTTGTGGACTAGGTTGGACATGCCAGAATCATAGCCGAGTGCTCGCGGAACGGCGCGCTCAAACGGTGTCGTAACGTTGCACTAGCGGCTCAGGGCGAAGGCGGTGATGCTGTCGTCTGTGACTGGATCGTCCAGAAAGGTCCCGCCGGCAGAAGCAATCACCACATATTGCTTTCCATCGGCACCCAGGTATGTGGAAGGGACGGAGTGAGCCGCAGCTGCGAGCTTGTATGCCCACAGCTCTTTGCCGGTTTTGGCGTCGAATGCACGGAAGCGCTGGTCATCTGTCGCACCGATAAAGACCACCGCACCTGCAGTCACAATGCTCCCACCGATGTTTGGGCGTCCGGTGTTCTGCTTGCCCTCAGGGAACGAGTCGGTGACGCCGAGGCTCACCTCCCACGCAATTTTTCCGGTGTTCACATTCACTGCGTAGAGCTCTCCCCATGGTGGCTGCTGACACGGCAGGTGCTTCTCTGGATTCCAAAATCGACCTGTAACCGAGCCACTCATCCGATACGGATATGGCCCGCCGTTGCTGGGATATAGTCCCTCAAGCTGCGCGAGATTCTGACTGTTCACGTACATCAAACCTGTCTTCGGATCGAAGGATGCTCCGCCCCAGTTCACTCCACCGATCGCGCTCGGGAAGCTGATGAGTGTTTTTTCCTTGGGAAGAGGCGTAAATACAGGGCCCATCTGCAGGTCGTTGTCTTTCACCAAAGCACGGCAAAAGGCTTCCAACTCCGGTGTCACTGTGGCAATATCTGCGATCGAAAAGTTCGTTCGGGAAACCGGTGGAGTTACCTTGGGGACCGGCTGGGTGGGTGACATCTGCTCACCGGGTACGTCGCTCTTCGGAACAGGGCGCTCCTCCACTGGGTATATGGGCTTACCTGTAACCCGATTCAGGAAAAACACCATGCTGCTTTTTGAGACGATTGCCACGGCAGGGATTTCCTTGCCTCCCCTTTTGATCTCCATTAAGACAGGGGGTGATTCAAGGTCGTAGTCCCACTCGTCGTGATGGACGACCTGGAAATACCAGAGCAGCTTGCCGGTGTTTGCGTCCGCGGCTACCAGCGAGGTACCGAACAGATCGTCTCCCGGGCGGTCACCTCCAAACCTGTCATAAGCGGCGGTGCCGAAGGGCATGTAGACGATACCGCGCTCGGCGTCCACGGTCATGAAACCCCAGACGTTTACCCCAGTGCGCTTCACCCAGTCATCACCATGCCATGTTTCGTGGCCGGCCTCCCCTGGCCGCGGCGTCGAATGAAACGTCCAGACGAGTTTACCTGTCGTTACGTCCCACGCCCGAACATCGCCGGCAGGCCCTTGCGAGGGCGACTCAGGAACAGCCGAACCCGTAATCACCAAATTCTTATAGACGATCGGCGGCGACGTCATTCCCATGCCATGTGTGAATCCATTCATGACTTGCGGAGTTCTCATATCGAGAACTCCATTTTTGCCGAAAGTGCTCACCGGGTTTCCCGTTTTCGCATCGAGTGCGATCAATAGTCCGTTCCTGGTTCCAAACAGGACCTCTGCCGGATGAGCAGCGTCCCCGGGCCAATACTCAACGCCCCGCAGGGACGGAATCCCGGCATCCGCAGGTGTCGTGTAGGTCCACACCTCCTTACCCGTGGCGGAGTCCAGCGCGACGACACGCGAATAGGGTGTGGAAACATACATCAAGCCCCCAGCAACGATAGGTGTCACCTCTGAGGCAAGATACCGGCTCCGGAAGCGAGACGGTCGCATGCCCTCAGCCGCGGCCTGTGCTGCTGCATTGCCAGGAGGGGTATTTGTTTGCGGATTACCTTGCTGGGCATTCGGAGAGGGCGGAGCGCCAAAACGATCGCCCGGCATCAACTCCGGAGCGTTCGCAGGCTTCATGTGATACACCCACGCTACCTTTAGATCGCCCAGGTTCGCTGCTGTGATCTGGTTCAAAGGAGAATACCGCTGACCTCCCAAGTCATGGCCGTATGTCGGCCAGTCATTCTGCGCCATAACACTCGTTGGAGTTAGGATGGCGGCCAGAAAACCAAGCAGTAACGTGTCTCTCTTCAACGCAGCCTCTCTTCTTCCCTCGGATTGTGAGCGTGGTCTGCCAACATAACCTTAGGCGACTACTTATAGCTCACGGCAAAATGGGTTGTACACATTCGCTCGTGAGTGAACGGTATCGCTACTGTTCGCTTTGAATTGAGAGCTGTTTGCTGAGGCCAATTCGTCTATGGACCTGATAAGCTGCCCCATGATCGGGCTACGCTAAGAGTCTGCGTCAGAACTAATAAGGCCAGTGGAACCAATCCGGGTTCGGCTTGGTCGTGCACGGTTCATTCCGCGCTTAACTTTCAGGGGTGTGCGTTGCAGAGAATCATTTCCATCTTGACCCTTCTCCTTTGGCTATCGAGCATGGGAGGACACGGTCAGAGTTCATCGGTCGCTAGCTCACAAGGCACGGCAGATCTAGGTATGAGGCAGGGTATGCGCGCGGGCCCTGGCATGAACGCAGCCAGCGTTGGGGACTTCAGCTATCACAACGGTTCTGTGCCGCACCGCAAACGCGTCCTGGCGTGGGCCGACGTGCAAAATGGCTATCAGCATGATTCCGTTTCGCATGCGCTGGCGACCATAGAACGCCTGGGTTATGAGACGGGCCTATATGACACGATCATTCGCACGGACTCTCAGCTAATCACTAAGGGTAAAGTCCTTACGAAGGCCGGAACGCCCTCTCTTTATGCCAAAAACCTTAATGACTTCGATGCCATCTTCTTCTTCGGAGTGCGGGAGATCGATCTTTCCCCGCAGCAGAGAGCCGACCTGGTCTCCTTCGTCCGCGATGACGGAAAGGGCTTCGTGGCAGCTCATGCCGGCGCAACAGCCTTCTTCCTCTGGCCGGAGTTTGGGGAAATGCTGGGTGGGCGCTTCGACGAACATCCCTGGGGCATTATCAATGCTCCAGTCATTGTCGAGGATCCGCACTTCCCCGGTATGTCTACCCTTCCGCTTCGGTTTGACCACACAGACGAGTACTACCAGATAAAAGACTTCTCCCGGACAAAGGCCCATGTGATTCTAAGATTGGACGTTTCACACTTGGACTTGAACGCTCCCCTGGTTCATCACCGGGACGCGGACTTTCCACTCATCTGGGCGAAGACGTACGGCAAAGGGCGGGTGTACTTCTCTGCGCTCGGTCACGACCCAAGCACCTGGGACGATCGCGCCATACAGCAAATGTACTTAGAGGCTCTGAAGTGGGCTCTTCACCTGACCGATGCGGACATTTCGCCGGCGCTGTTCGCGCCTGATGCATCGGACGCCATACAACGTTGACTCCGTGCTAGGGAAGATTCAGCTTGCGGAAGAGTGACCCATACCTTGGATCATTCCGTATTCCATCGAAGCGCGGGTCAAGGTGAATCGTGATGATTTCAAAAGAGCGATCCGCGAAAGCCTTCGCGAGAAGTTCGAAGCCATTCTCCCGTTGGCCAAGATTGAAGTCAATCAATGACAGTTCGAACGGAGAGATGTACCGCGTTTGAGCCAATTCTTCAAGCCGCCGAAGAATCTCAGTCGCCTCGTTGCGCTTGCCGTCCTTGGCCAGCACTCCTCCAAGAGCGCCCAGAATGCGAGGACTCGGTGGAGAGAGTTCAATGGCACGCTTGAAGGCTGCAACAGCTTCTTCGATTTCGCCGCGCTGTTCCTGAATGAGGCCCAGCGTCCAGTATGCAGCGGAGAAATGGGGGTTTTGCTCGATCGTGTGGTCGCATTGTTCAAGGGCAAGATCCAGGTTGCGCTGGTAGTAATAGATCAGGGCGATATTGCGTGAAACAATCGAGGAGACAGGACTGAGCGCCTGCGCGAGCTTTACCTCACTTAACGCTTCATCCAACCTGCCGAGTGATGCCAGGCAGGAAACTCCATACCAGAGATGGGCCGTGGGATTTCGCGGGTTAAGATTGATCGCCCGCAGGAACTCTCGCTCAGCACCAACCCAATCCCAGTCTTGAGTGGCTTTGACGTGAGCCAGCGTGGTGTGTGCGTCACTCGATTCATCATCGAGCATTACCGCCTGCGCAGCATTCGCAGCGGTTTTCGTCCAAACTTCCGAAGGCGCACAGACCCCGTAATGGGCCATCAGGTTGTACGCGTCAGCCAATCCTGCGTATGCGACCGCCATCTTGACATCGTCTTCAATTGCCTGTTGGAAGAACTCGGCCGCCTTCTGCAATCCATGTTCGGTGCGTTGCTCAAGATGGTAGCGGCCCTGGAGATAAAGGTTCTGTGCGACCAGGCTGTCGGTATGCGCCACGCCACCGGTAATGTGGATCGACTTATCGAGCAACTCGGATCGCAAGACAGCCGCGATGCGTGCTGCAATCTCTTCCTGGACGCCTACATCGTCCCCCGTCCGCCGGTCAAAGGACTCGGTCCATACATAACAGCCACGAAGCGTGTCGGTGATGTGGGCGGTTATCCGAAGGAGATCGCGGTTCTTGCGAACGCTGCCCTCAACCACCATGGCGGCCAACTGACGAATGTCGCCACTATTCGCAGTCTTCACGACCAGGCCTTGTGAGCCGCTAAGAGCCTGGATGGTTTCCTCCAACAGGCCTTTGCAAAAACTGCGGGCATCGCCCTTGGGCGTATCGTCGTCGAACTGCTGAACACCTATCGAATTACGACTGACCAGAGCGGCTGCGATGACCTTCTTCGCCGGCAGCACCGGCTCGGTTGTACGGAACGTAGGTGTATAGCCGCCCTTCGGAAGTTCGATAACGACGGTATCGCTTTGTCCTTCTTCGGCGTAGTAGCTCACCAGGCGCATGCGCAAACGCCGGGCTTGAACCCGAACAATCGGATCCATCCGGGGATCGAAACTAGGATCCTTCCCGAATACGTCGACCCCTACCGGGTACTCCTTGAGCAAGTCTCCGCGGCCGGCAAGAGTCTCCTCCACGATGTAGGTGAGAAAACGCTGTAAACGATCTACCTGGCGGAAGGTCTTGCTTTGGACGATGTTGTTTAAAACCCGGCGGACTGACGCCTTCAGGTCCACTTGGGCGGTCGACCTTTGGCTCTTGGTAGGCATCCGAACATGGTAGAACATCGGGCCGCCGGCTGGTTCAAGGTCCATCAAATTGTTTGATGGCAGAAGGTCTCACGCGTGAAGCTCAACAGGATGGCCGATAGTACCAGCCACGCGATCATCAATAAAAAGCCGTGTTGGTAGGCCGGGGCACTATATACATGCACCCCATGACTCATCTGCCCGGTCCATGCCCGGTCCAATACACGCCCAATGGCAGGCTGGAGCAGCATCGGTCCGATCATGTTGCCGATGTTGACCGTTCCCGAGATCGTACCCAGGAACTGCACCGGCACGGACTCTTTTCCGAAGGCAAAGCCGATAACCACCGCCCCGCTCGCTACTGCGGTTATGGCGCCGATTACCACGAAACCCAGGAGAGGAAGATGGGGAATGAAGAACATGCCGGACCAACCGGCGGCTGCAAGCAAACATCCACCGACATAGATAGGCTTTCTTCGGCCAATCCGATCCGAGAGTGCTCCGCAGATCGGACTTGAGATCGCCCAGCAGGCAATCATCACTGAACATACCAGGGCCGCTTGCGTGACCTGCAATCCGTAGCGGACTCGTAAATACGGTGTACCCCACAGGCCCGTAAACGTCAGGATGGAGCCGACCACGCCTCCCTGCGAGATAAAGATCAACCAGGTATTGCTGTATCCGAAAATCCTCCTGAATCCGGCAAGCAGTTCCGGCAAACCGAGCCGCGTGCGTTGGACGCCCGCCGGGGCGTAACTCAGATAACCGCGTTCCGAAGGGTCATCGCGCACCAGGAACATTGCTCCTATCCCTACGAGCGCAATCGCCAGAGCAGACGCAATCACCACCGGCCGCCACCCGAAATGCTGGATCGAGACCCGCAACGGCACCTGCGCCGTGAGTGCACCGAGATTGCCAAAGAGCAACCCCAGTCCGGACAACATGGCAAACTTCCGCGCGGGGAACCAATGCGTCGTTAGCTTAAGCAGAACAACCCAACCCACGGCGGTCGACCCGCCGATAATGGCTCTTCCTACGCAGGCCATCGCAAAGCTGGCCGTCGAACCGAACGTTATCGCCCCCAGGGTAGCGATGGCTGCTCCGCCGATGAGGAGCTTGCGGGCGCCCAGCATGTCAATAAGCACCCCGGTAGGAATTTGCATTGCCACGTAAAAGTAGTAGTAGAAAGCGGATAGAGTCCCAAGGCTAGCTGCGCCGATGCCGAAGGCCCGCATCAACTCATCCGTCATTACCGAGGGTGAGACCCGTTGATAGAAACCCATCAGGTAGAACAGGGCTGAGATCGTCCAGATACCCCAGGCGGCTATCAGCGGAGGATGTAAGACTGGTGTGGTCTCGATGGATTCGTTCGCAACTGGTTCTGCTGCCCGCGGAATCATCTTAGCTCCGATTGCTTTGGCCATGGCTGCCATAAACAGCACACAAGGTATCACTCGGCCGTTGACAGGGGCAATCGACGAACCGTATCGCCACGGTTGTCCGCCGAATACGCACTTATTTGAGGTCTATGCTTGTGGATGACTCTAGCCTGCGCTTTCGGGCAGGCTCAAAACGGAAAGGTGCTGTGCCGATGGCGAAGGTAATCACGGAAGAACAGAAACAGGATTTGCAGGAATTGCTACGCCGCGCCCGCGTGGCACTCAACCAGATCGCGGACTATGACCAGCACCGTGTTGACCGTCTGTGTCAGGCAATCGGCTGGGCGCTGGCTAATGAGAAGACGTTCACCCGGCTGGCAATGAAGAGTATCGAAGAGAGCGGGCTCGGTGACCCGGAGACCCGTCCCGGAAAGCGGCTAAAGATTCAAGGCATCCTTCGCGACGTCCTACCCGAGAAGAGCATGGGAATCATCGAGGAGATCCCCGAAAAAGGCATCGTGAAGTACGCCAAGCCTGTAGGAGTGATTGCTGGGCTTGTTCCAGTGACCAATGCGGCGCTGACCGAGGTGGGCGTCGGCATTTTCGCGATCAAGGCGAAGAATGTTGTTATCTTCTCACCTCACCCGGCCAGCAAAAGCACCACCATTGAGACCGTCAACATCATGCGCGAGGTGCTTCGACGCGAGGGAGTACCGGAGGACGTGTTCCAGGTGATCGAGCGGCCAAGTATTCCGGTCGCCAATGAACTGATGGCGATCTGCGACGTCACTATCGCCACCGGCGGACCGGCAATGGTGAAGGCGGCGTACAGCTCCGGCAGACCTGCTTACGGCGTGGGCGCCGGCAACGCGACCATGGTAATTGATGAAACGGCAGATGTCGCCGAAGCGGCGCGGAACACCCGCATCAGCAAGATTTCCGACAATGGCTCCGGGTGCTCGTCCGATGGCAATCTGATTGTGGAAGCGTCGATTTACGACGAGTTTCTGGCCAAACTGCAGGAAGAATGTGGCTATCTCGTCACACCCGAGGAAAAGGTGAAGCTGCAAGCTGTCATGTGGGACGAGGAACGGCATCGCACAGCGCCGACGATTGCGCGGCCTGCGGCGAAGATTGCAGAGCTCGCCGGCTTCCGCATACCTGGCGGCAGGCGCTTCCTCATCGTTCCTGAAACGAATATCGGGAAAGAACATCTTTTTTCCAGCGAGAAGCTATCTCCAGTGCTGTCAATCTTCAAATACAGCGGATGGGAGAATGCGCTCAAGATGGTAACTGAAATCTACAAGGTAGGTGGGCGCGGACATTCTTGTGGGATCTACTCGTTCAATGATGAGCACATCGATGAACTGGCGCGGTTGGCGCCGGTGAGCCGGATGATGGTGCGCCAGGCACAGTCGAAAGCCAACTCCGGTGCGTTCAACAACGGTATGCCGATGACTTCCAGCATGGGTTGCGGCATCTGGGGCGGCAACATCACGAACGAGAATGTTGCGCTGAAGCACTATATGCAGACGACATGGGTGAGCCGCCCTATCCCGGAGAACCGTCCCAGTGAGCGGGAGATTTTCGGCGAGTACTACGGCACGCAGACTTACTAGTTCTCCTCTAGATGCAAACCGCTCCCTCCGCGCATCCGCTCGGAGGGAGCTTTCATTTTTCGGATACCTCCAGCTCTCTGAGCCGACCCATCCGCCCCATATCTCGCGCAAAGAGCGCGCGAGATATGGGGCACCCCCTAGTTCTTCCCCTGTAGGCTTGTGGCCCCGCCCCTAACAGCGAAGCGCCTGCACCGAGGCAGGCGCTTGCTCTATTGAGGTTAGATGTTGATCTCGGGGTTTAGAAGATGTACTTCAGGGCGAACTGCATGATGCGCGGATTCGCGGCGCTCAGGAATTGCCCAAACGTATTGCTGGTCAACGCCCAAGAGTTGGTGATGGTGCCTCCTGATGCGGCGCTGGTGAAGTACGCCTCGTTGGGCACATTAAAGACTTCCCACCGAAACTGCACCCGCTGCTGTTCGCGGATGGGGAACTCGCGAAGTAGTGCCATATCCAGTTCGTAGTTTGCCGGCCCGAGTATGGTGAGCGGAGGGGTGGTGGTAAAAGTCCCGGTGGGTGAAGCAGCAAACGCTGCCTTGCTTACATAGTTGTTGGCGCCGAAGTTCGTTCGCGCCCCATATGGATTGCCGATGCGAGCGGCTACTTGCGTGGTGGTGTTTATACCGGTGAGCGACGTGTCCACACCTGTATCCACCGTGTAATAACCGCCACTCATTGCCGTGAAGATGGTTGAGAGTCCCCATCCCCCAGCCACGGCATTGAGAAGGCGGCCTTGCAACCGCGGCATCGTCAGTACGCCGGAGACATTGGCCACCTGACGCCGATCAGAGTCGCAATTGGAGTAGCTGGCCTGGCGATTGCCGGGAATATTATAGGAAGGCCCGGTGAGCTCGGTAGTTTCCGCTTCGCTCAGGCAGTGGGCAAAGGTGTAATTCGCAATGAGCGTGAAGTTGCGCGACTGATGCTGGGCACTGAGCAGCACGCCGTTGTAGTTCGCGATGCCGCCATCATCCAGCGTACCAATGGTCGCGTAGTAAGGTCCCCAGGTTGGATTCGCAAGTCCCAGAGTGCGGCGGGCGGTGGTGTTCGCCGTCGAGGAGCACGGGGTGCCCGCCTTTGGCAGGCTGGTTCCGGAAAGTGGACCGCAGGAGCCGGCGACGCCGGTCGACGTCCCCGCGAAATATACCGCTGGATTCGCCTCATAGGCCGTCGGCAGATGCGTTGTCTTGTTGCCGAGGTAGGAGCCGGAGAAGAGCCAATTGCCCAACTGATGCTGGATGCTCAGGTTCCATTGCTGAAGATACATAGGGTGGAAGTTGATGGGCGTATTGACGTACGTTCCCTGCTGCACGAAGGGCGTGGTCGGCGTGAGATGGGACAGCCCAGGAAAGGGGTCGCCGCCCGGATAGGTGGCCCACGGGTTGGCGAAGCTGAGATTCCCATTGAGCGTCACCGTTTGTCCCCAGGGTGGAGCGTTCGAGTAGCGGGTATCGAAGAACATCTGCGGCGTGTCATAGAACAGTCCATAGCCGGCCCGGATGGAGGTGCGCCCGGCGGCGTCGGGCACATAGATCACCCCAATGCGCGGCGCCACGTCACCGAGTTTGCCGGCATTGTAACTACGGCCGGGGTAGCCCGCATCCCCCGGGAAAATCAGACCGGCGGGAGCCAGCTTGTAAACAGAGCTGATCTGGTTGTTGGCGAAGCGATCGACGTCGAAGTGCTCGGCGTGCGAATTGCGGTTCCAATAAGGGATATATGGTTCCCAGCGTAGACCGTAGTTGATGGTGAGTTTGCGTGTGGGGCGCCAGGAGTCCTGGCCGTACGCGCCGACGTAGTTGTACACATCATTCTCGTAGTCAGCGTTGCCCTGCGCGAACGTGGCAAGGTTCCCGGTGAGAAAGTCGGCGTAGCCAACCGCACCTGCGCCAACGATGGTGCCATTGAAGGTAAACTCCCCGTTCGTCGGACGGTTGTTCACCGTGTTCATGTACGCGTATTCGTAGTCCCCCCCGAAGCTGATCTGGTGGCTGCCATGCACGATGTTGACATCGTCGATAAGCTGGTAATTGGTGGAGTTGAAATAGCCCGGGTTGTTGCCTCCTTGTCCGATCGAGAACCCGTTGGTGACACTCACGCCCGTAAAGCCTGCGACCGCCGCCGTTACGTAGGAATTGACGCCGATCGTGGAAGGATCGAAGAACGGCACCAATGTGCGTAGACCCAGCGTGCGATTCCCGGTAAAGCGCGCGGAATTGATGATGCGCGGCGTGATGTTCAAGGTGTCACCCAGAGTGGCGGACTGATCCTGATTAAGCTGCGCGACCTGGTTAGCGGTAAGAAAGTCCGCGGCGGACGCGGTCACCGGCGAATCATAACGCGCAATGAAGTACCGCCCGAAGACGGTGTGGTGATCATTAATCGTCCAGTCGATTCTGCCCAGTCCTTCCTGAGCGGTGGAGTTGGCAGAGAGCGGGTAAGTGTATAAACCACAAGGATCGGTGGGGTCCGAGACGATGGGTAGCCCGGCCTTGATAACGGCCAGCGCTTGCGCCGTGTAGTTTGACGGGGATGTCTTATTCCCAACAAACGGGCCGCTCAGTGTTGTCGTGCCTGGCGTTTGGTTGTAGCAGTTCTTACCGGTAGCGGGATTGGTGTAGTTGATTGCCTCGGTGAAGTCCCCGTTGAGCATGTTTTGGGTAGGCACATTGGTGATGTTGCCACTGGGGTTGGAGCGGATAATGGTGTTCTGGAAGCCGGCGAAAAAGAACAGCTTGTCGTGCCTGATGGGTCCGCCGACCACTCCGCCAAACTGGTTTCGCTTGAGGCTGTCTCTGCTGGTTGCGAAGAAGTTGCGGGCGTTGAACTCATAATTGCGGACAAACTCGAAGAGATCGCCGTGGAAAGCGTTGCCGCCCTGCTTGGTGATGGCGTTGACTGCTGCGGAGGCGTGATCGCCATATTGGGCAGGCAACGAGCTTGTCTCGACCTTGAACTCCTGTAGGGCGTCGGGAAACGGTATCGGCAGATTCAAATTGTTGAACACATCGTTGTGAGACCCGCCGTCCAGCACGTACGAGACACCGTTCGGCAGACCGCCCGCCACAGCCAGCGTGATAGAGGGGAAATTCTTATTTGTGTTTAAGTCACCCGCCGGGGCTGTAGTGGTCGCACCCGCAAGCGCGATAAGCTGCGTCGGATCACGGCCATTGAGCGGTAATTCGACCACTTCTTTCTGGTCTATCACCTGCCCTACACCGTTGCTCTCCGACTCGACTGCGGTCGTGGCGAGAGTGCTTACGGTTACTTGCTGGGTCACCTGGCCCACCTCAAGCTTGGCGTTGATCTCAGGATTGGTGCCTACCTGAAGCACGATGCCATTTGCCAGATATGCCTGGAACCCCGGCGCTTTGATCGACACGGTGTATGGACCAAGGGGAAGATCCGGCGCAACGAACTGGCCCTCCCCGTTCGTGGTCACGGTACGGATGAAACCGGTGTCGGTTTGCGTCAGCAAAACGGTCGCGTTGGGGATGGAAGCCCCCACAGCGTCCTGGACGTTTCCTGATATCTGTGAGGTATTGAGCGACTGGGAGAATCCGGTCGCGATTGAGAGTACAAACGCCAGCACTCCAAAGATGATGCGGGGAAACTTCATGTTACATGCCCTCTAAGCGCAAAGCACTCAAGCAAGGTTTGCGAGTTTCACTCGCGTCCATACCAGGTCTTCTACTCGGCGGATACTA
>Ga0302326_10012826_pt1 | contig 17816 bp, 16 predicted proteins | sample Palsa_T0_3_FD_202264 | JGI IMG/M metagenome (GOLD analysis project Ga0302326, IMG submission 202264) | Peat permafrost microbial communities from Stordalen Mire near Abisko, Sweden - Palsa_T0_3 | ecosystem: Environmental > Terrestrial > Soil > Palsa > Peat permafrost | place: Sweden: Abisko... | reverse complement strand
GATCACGGTGGAGAGGTGAATGCTGGGTGGTGCAACGGCGTAAAGGGCGTCGACGGTTGGGGCGCACTTGCGGCAGCGAATGGAAATCTAATGAAGTCCACGGCCGAGATCAACGAAGTGCTGTTTCCGCATATCCTTCGGGGTCGGAACTATCTCATGGACTCAGGTGGCGCGGGCGAGTTCCGAGGGGCTTGCGGATCGCATTTCGTAAAAGAAATGCGCGCCCCTACGTACGTCAACCAGTATGTGGTCAACCAGATACACACTCATCCCGGGATCGCGGGCGGCCGCAATGGCTCCCCTGACCACGTGGTAGTCAGCGAAGGAACGGATCGTGAGGTCGTGGTGAATCCATCGGTCTCAGAACAATTGATGGAGACCGGTGACCGGTTTGTATACGACTTCGGCGGGGGCGGCGGATGGGGAGACCCTCTTGTGCGTGACCCCTTCGCAGTGCTCGAGGACGTGTGGGATGAGTACGTCTCGATCGACGGGGCACGTCGGGACTATGGGGTGGTGATCTCCGGGTCGCTCGACGACATGAATTTGGCGCTCGACGAGGACGCAACCCGGCTGCTGCGGCAAGACCTGAGGACCAAACGCTCGTGAGCGGTTATCGAATAGGTATCGACGTCGGCGGGACGTTTACAGACCTGGTGCTCCTTCGCCCAGACGGCACGGTCTCGCTGGAGAAGTCGCCCACGACTCCCTCTGACCAGAGCGAGGGAGTTTTCAACGGCGTAGCCCAGTTGGCTGAGGTGGAGGGCATCGATCTCGCAACGCTCCTCGAGAGGACGCATTCGATCGTGCATGGCACGACGACGGCCGACAACACGATGATTCAGATGAAAGGAGCAGCGACCGGACTGCTTGTCACGGAGGGCTTTCGCGACGAGATCGAGTTCCGGCGGTGTTTCAAAGAAGACATCTGGGATCCAGCCCTACCGGCGCCCTCGCCGATTGCCAAACGCCGCGTTCGTTTGGAAATACCCGAACGGCTCACGGCCGAAGGCGAGGTCGACACACCGCTGGACGAAGAGGCGGTTCGAAAGGCAGTAGCTCGATTGCGAGCCTTCGGGGTGACATCCATCGCGGTCGTGTTCTTGCACTCTTACGTGAACCCTGCCCACGAACTTAGGGCACGGGAAATCATTCTTGAGGAGTACCCCGATGTTGAACTGATTTCGTTGTCGAGCGAGGTGCACCCGAAGCCACCGGAGTTCGAACGGACATCAACGACACTTGTGAACGCCTACGTGGGTCCCCCGATCGTTCGCTATCTCGCAAGACTCGTTGAGCGACTTCGTGGGGCCGGCTATACCAATGAGCTTTTGATCGCCACATGTTCCGGGGGCGTCGCGACTCCCGAGGCAATCGGTCGTCGCTCTGTGGCAACGATCGGATCAGGTCCGACCGGAGGCGTTGTGGCCGCTGCCGCCGCGGCACGCGCCGCGGGCATGAGCGACGTTGTGAGCGTCGACATGGGTGGAACCAGCTACGACGTATGCCTGATTCGAAACGGTCACCCGATGCTCAAAAGTGATTGGAACTGGCATCACCGCTACTGCATTGCACTTCCGATGGTGGATATCCAGGCTATCGGTGCCGGGGGCGGCTCAATCGCCCACGAGGTGGGCGGGTCGCTGGCGGTAGGACCGGAGTCGGCAGGGAGCGAGCCAGGACCGGTATGTTACGGACGGGGAGGGACCCTTCCGACTGTAACCGATGCCGACGTAATTCTAGGACGGCTCAATCCCGCGTCATTTTGGGGTGGAAGGCTTACTCTCGACGAAGCTGCTGCTCGTGAAGTAGTAGGAGCCCTCGGTCACCAACTTGAGCAAATGAACAGCCCGGACGTCGAGGAAACCGCGGCTGCCATCACCGACATCATCGATGCACACCTGACGGATGCGATCCGTCGGCAGCTATCACTGGCAGGAGCGGACCCGCGTCGGCTCGATCTCGTGGCTTTCGGCGGGATGGGGGCGGTTCACGCCACCACGCAGGCAGCCGCGCTGGGAATGAAACGTGTCTTGATTCCACGCGCCGCGCCCGGCTTCTCGGCATTGGGTTTGCTCAGTGCCGACCACGTGCTCGACATTTCACGTACCTACCTAACGGACTGGCGAAAAGTCGACCTAGCCCGACTGAACTCTCTCGCCAACGAACTGGACCAGGTCGCCCGCGACGAACTCCAGGCTGCTGGAGTTCCGGACGACCGAATGAGATTCGATTGGATGCTCAACCTGGTCTACCCCGGACAGACGTTTGACACTGCTCTTGCTACCGATCGCTCATCAGGGTTGATCACTCAGGCATCGTTGGAGGCAACTGTCGAGGAATTCCACCGGCGCAATGAGGAAGCACGCCTGATTGAAGCGCGCTCGCAGGAGCCGATGCTTCGCGGTGTGCGTCTGGCCGCTACGGGACTGGTAGATCAGCCGAACTTCGGCTCACTCGAGCCCGGTCCTGCACCCGAGCCGATCGCCTATCGACGGGTGTACACCGGTGGCGAATGGCACGAGCAAGTGCCGGTGTATGACGGAGAGGTGCTTCTACCCGGCCCGGAGATTGTTGGCCCTGCCGTGATCCAAAGTCGCTTTACTGCCCTGGTCCTCCGACCCGGTGATATCGCCGCGTTGCAGCCCAACGGTGATGCGCTCGTACACGTTGGTGCTTCAGGGAAGGACCTTAGTTCCGCTGGCCACAAGCAGAGTATGGCCGCCCGTTGACGGAACGAGGAGCGAAACTGGTCGGTGACAAATATGAGACCGTTCTCTACGACGAGTACGACGGCATGGCGTGGGTCACACTGAATCGCCCCGAACGATCCAATGCGTTCAATCAGACCATGCAGACCGAATTGCGGGATATCTGGCGAGGCCTTCGAGCGAATGATGATGTTCGTGTGGTGGTGCTAACTGCCGCAGGCGACAAGGCGTTTTGCGCTGGCTTCGATCGCAAGGAGGCGAAGGTAGGCCCCGATCAGCCGGAGGTGTATCAGGAGCAGCAAGGGTTTGTCGGCGACACGAAATACCACTTCAACGACCCTGGAAGGAATTTAGGGCCCAAGAGCTGTGATCTCTGGAAGCCGGTAATCGCCGCCGTAAACGGAATCGCATGTGGTGGCGCTTTCTATCTGCTCGGGGAAGTCGAATTCATCATTGCTGCAGATCACGCGACTTTTTTTGACCCACACGTGACAATGGGACGTCCGGCGTCCTACGAACCGATGCACATGGCTGGGATCATGCCGTTCGGTGACGTCATGCGCATGGCGTTGATGGGCAGCTACGAGAGGATCACTGCACACACGGCTCGGCTAATGGGAATGGTTTCGGAAGTGGTTGCGGGCGATGAACTTCATAACGCTGCTCTTTGGTGTGCGAGCCGGATTGCCCGTCTCCCAAGTGCCGCCGTAGAGGGTACGGTGCGGTCGTTGTGGGCGGCACGGGAGTTGGGTGGCCGCCGAGCTCTGGACTTTGGCTTCGCATTTGTTGGCCTTGGAACGTCGGATGATCTGATCGCCCAGTCGACGGCCGGTCAGCCGGATTTTAATTCGGCGGCCCAAATCGAGTGGCGATCCCGTTGAAGCGATGATGCAGGACGATGAGTAAAGCTCGAGGACGCCTGGACGATGAGGTCATCGACGTACTGCGTAGGCGGATAGGAATTCCTCGCCGTACGTCTCGCCGGCCTCACCATGAGCAACTTACCGAGGACTCGTACCGTCACTACGCGATGGCTTATGGCGACGACAATCCTATTTTTTGCGATGCGGATTACGGCAAGGCGAGCCACTGGGGATCTGTGATAGCACCGCCATTGTTCCCGCTCACTGCCGGCCGGCCTGCAGCGGTTGAGTGGACATCGCATCAAGAGGCGGCAATGAGTGGCGGGAATCCCCTTGCCGGCATTGGCGAATACCTCTGCGGAGATCGGTGGCTCTTCGGACGAGCTCTCATTCCAGGTACGCCGCTCGAACGGTCGGATTGCATCAACGCAGTCGAACTGAAGCGCAGCAATTTTGGCGGCGGGGTTGGTGCGCTAGTTACCAACCTCGTTGAGTGGCGGAGTGGGTCTGCGACAGTCGCGGTCCGTCTCACAGATATGTGGCACGCCGAGCGGAGTGGAAGCCGCACTGCGGCAAAGAACCGCAATGTTGAGGTCACGCACTACACCGATGAACAGATGGAGGAGCTCGATCGTGTCTATGCGAGCGAGACCGTTCGTGGAGCGGAGCCACGTTATTGGGACTCAGTCCATGTCGGCGACAACCTCGGAGCTGTGGCAAAAGGCCCGTTGACACTCACTGACATGATTAGCTATCAGATCGGAGTGGGCTGGGGTGCGTACGGCGGAGGCACCAGCAAGATCGGATACAAGAATCGGATGCGTGTGCCCGGACTCTATGTGCCGAACGAGCGAGGAATTCCCGACACTGTTCAACGGTGTCATTGGGAGGATGCGTGGGCCCAGCAGCTGGGTCACCCGGCCGCTTACGACTATGGGACCATGCGCACAAACTGGATGGTACATGTGGTCACGAACTGGATGGGTGACCTCGGTTGGCTCTGGAAACTGAGCACCTCGGTCACGAAGTTTAACTACCTGGGCGATGCCCACATAGTTACGGGGCAGGTGTCCTCCTTGCGCAAGTCCGACGAAAACCAGGGAGAGGTCGACGTGAGCTTGGAGGGTCGCAATCAGCGAGGAGAGGTGACCTGTCACGGGAGCGCCACGGTATTGCTGCCCATGGAAGGTGGGAGTCTCACGATACCCGCGGTCGACTTGTCCGATGCCCATTCAACCGTTGAGCCTCCGGCCTCCCGGTGACCAGCCACCATTCGCCGCACCGCCGTATCCGACCCTGCCATTTTCCCACGGCCCGCCCAGGAGCCCCATGCACGTCCTATTAAACGACGAGGAAACGATGCTGGCGGATTCAGTCTTCGGTCAAGCCGTCGAACTCGGTGCCACGGGAACTGAGGCACTGCAGCACCATGATGACAGAAGGCTGTGGCAAGGCTTGGCGACGAGCGATGTCCTGTCACTCGGTCTATCTGAGGACTTTGGGGGCTTCGGAACCCTCACCGACGCTGCGATTGCTGCCATGGCGCTTGGGCGCGCTCTCGCGCCAGTACCTTACCTTGGTTGCGCCATCCTGCCTACCCAACTCCTCGCCAGCACAGGGGGAAGCCTGGGTCTCGTCGACGATTTGCTCTCGGGAGCCCGGCGCGTTGCTGTTGGCATTGATCCCAATACAAATGAACTAGCCAGCGAATCGTCGGCACGGGCGATTGCCTGGGACTGCGCCGGTGCAGACGCGGCGCTGGTTCTCGACGGCGACGGGTCTGGGCGATTGGTCGCGGTGGGCCTTGAATCACTTGGCCAGGACCTTGATCTCACACGCCAGTCACGCCGATGTGCCCTGGAAACGCGCAGTCTGGTCGTAGGTCTGGAAGACCAGACCAAGGGACTCACAGGTTCGGCCTTGACCCGATGGAACGCGCTGGCGCTGGCGATGGTGTCGGCTGATATGGCGGGAGTCATGGACGGAGCACTGGCCTTGGCTATCGAACACGTGAAGACGCGCCACCAGTTCGGAGTGCCAATCGGTACGTTTCAGGCCCTCCAGCATCTCTTGGCGGAGCAGCATGTCAGTCTGGAGGGGGCACGGGCTACTACCCTGTACGCGGCGTGGGCACTTGACAAGCGACCCGAAGACGCGGTGTCGGCAGCCCACACCGCAAAGGCATACTGCTCGGAGCACGGCAAGCGACTATGTGAGGCCGTTCTCCAGGTCCATGGGGGGATGGGCGTCACGTGGGAATGCCTGGCGCACGTCTTCCTCAAGAGGGTTCTTTTCGACCGCGCAGTTCTTGGCGATGAACGGCACCACCTGCGTGCGATCGCGGCCATGCAGCGCGCATCTGGCAGGAAGGGTGACGCCGGTGGATTATGACGACAGCCCACAGGAAGCCAATTTCCGCACCAATCTGCGTGCTTGGCTGGAGGAAAACAGGCCGGAGCCCCCGCCTCCCTTGTGGGAGACAGCGGCGACCCACGAGTACAAGACGAAGTGGTTGAGCAAGCTCTACGATGGCGGCTGGGTCGGACTGAGCTGGCCCGTCGAGTACGGGGGCCAGGGCCTTAGTCCCTTGTATGAGGCGATTCTCAACGAGGAGCTGGGTGCAGCGGGCGTGCCCAACGCTGCATCGTCAGTCGGTTTTCTGGGGCGCGCAATAGTGGCCTACGGCACTGAAACGCAGAAGCGGGAGTTCCTACCACCACTCTTGCGCGGCGAATCAAGCTGGTGTGAGGGATTCAGCGAGTCGGAGGCAGGTTCGGATCTTGCATCGTTGAGAACATTTGCGGAGCAACGTGGCGACGTCTACGTGCTCAATGGGCAAAAGCTGTGGACAGGGGGTGCGCAGTTCGCGGACCGCTGCTTGCTACTTGCCCGCACCGATCGGAATGTTCCGAAGCATCAAGGGATCACATCGTTCATTTTGCGGATGGATTCACCGGGAGTCACGGTGCGACCGATTCTTCAAGCGTGGGGTGGCTCACGTTTCTGTGAGGTGTTTTTTGACAACGTCGAGATGCCCGTTGAGGACCGGCTTGGTGATGAGGGTAAGGGTTGGGAGCTCGCCACAGTCGTTCTCGCCTATGAGCGAGGTCCCACCGAACTCGGAATTGTCGCTACCCACCGGGGCGAATTGCGGCGTCTCTCGGCTGGTCTGCTCGAAAATGACACAGCAGCGGACGAGGCATTCGCTAGAGCCTGGATCGCCGTCGAGGCGTGTCGCCTGCACCTGCTCGAGAGCCTCACTCGGCGGTCTATGGGTGAGGCACCCGGCCCGTCATCCTCTGTCGGCAAATTGCTGATGATACGCGCCGAGCAGAAAATAGGAACGCTGGAGCTGGACTCCTCAGACGTGAAGGCGATTACAGGCGAGGACCGCCAGGCGTCGACGCGTTATGTGTGGGCTCGGGCTTCAAGTGTCTACGGCGGTGCCGAGCAGATCCAGAAGAACATCATCGCGCAGCGCGTACTCGGGTTGCCACGTCAGTGACCAAAGGGCAAGTGATGGAGGAGGCAATGAACGAACCGGAACTTCTAGTCGATATGCACGCCCACACGGCAATTGTAACGTTGAATAGGCCGGATCGATTGAACGCGTTAAGTGCAGGAATGATCGCCCAGCTTCCCGAAGTCTGGAGTCGTATAGTGAAGGAAGCAGATATCCGGTCGATCATATTGACGGCCAAAGGGCGGGGTTTTTGCGTCGGGATGGATCTGAAAAAGGTTAGCGAGCGCGGAGCGTTCCGTCCGCCCAAGTCCAACAAGGTGGCGGAGGCTCTAAAACTCACCCCCCTAAATAACGACGTGTGGCTTCCGACCATTGTTGCGGTAAATGGCGTCTGTGCCGGTGGTGGATTGCACTTCATAGCCGATGCCGACATCGTGATCGCGTCGGAAAACGCATGGTTCGTGGATCCACACGTAACGCATGGCCAGGCCAGTGCCCTTGAGCCGATCTCGCTCGCTCCTCGGATAGGTCTCAACAACGCATTGAGGTTTGCGATGCTCGGCAAGTCCGGGCGTCTGGACGCCAATGAGGCCCTTCGCCTCGGTCTGGCCGATGAAGTTGTTCCGGTGGACAGATTGCTCGACCGCGCAATGGAGGTTGCCGAGTCTCTCGCGGCGCAGTCACCCTCGGCAGTCGAAGCAACGAAGCGGGCGGCACGATCCTCGCTTGAGTTGCCATTCTCCCAAGCGATGCAAGTGGCGTGGGACTTGGTCATGGCCCAGCGAACCCATCCTGATGCACTTGAGGGTCCGGCGGCGTTTGCAGAGAAACGGGAGCCGCGATGGGTGCGAAGGCCGTCCAAGCCGGCGGAGGACACATGAATTGGATAGAATCTGAAGAAACTGAGATCGAGAAGACGGTGGAGGAGTGGTTGCGAGCGAATCTCCCGGCAAACTGGATCGCGGCTATCGACACCGACGACGCAGTCGGGCTGCGAGAATCTCGAGAACTGCTTGATGTAGCTGACTGGTGGGAGCGTTTGGGCGACGCCCGTTGGTACGTATCGACGTGGCCTGAGCAATATGGTGGATTAGGCTTCGACAGTCGCAGAGCAGCCGCTGTCAATAACGTCTTGCGGCGTTATAAAGTGCCCCGTTCCGACAATCCATTGGGCAATAACGTCAGTCAGGCACTCCTTCGGTGGGGGACCGAAGAGCAGCGACAGCGTTACCTTCCTGGCATCGCACATCAGCGTGAGATCTGGGTGCAGTTGTTTAGCGAGCCTGGTGCCGGTTCCGACCTCGCCGGACTCTCCACGCGAGCCGTTCGTGATGGCGATATCTGGGTGGTGCACGGCCAGAAGGTTTGGTCGAGCTGGGCACACGAGGCCAATTTCGGGATACTCCTCGCACGCACTGACACGGAGATCCCGAAGCATCAAGGCCTCTCCATCTTTATTGTCGACATGTCGTCATCGGGTGTAGTTGTGCGGCCTCTGCGACAGATCACCGGCGAATCTTTCTTTAACGAGGTGTTCCTCGACGACGTCACGGTCCCAGACGCCATGCGCATCGGTGAGCTCGGCGGGGGGTGGCGCATCGCCAGTAGCCTCCTGAACTACGAACGCGGTGCCGTGATTGGGGGTGGGTCCGCTGCGCCAAGCATGGGAGTTGGACGGACCATCGACGCGCTGATTCGCCACTACGCGCCGGTAGAAGACGCGCTCGAACGCCAGAGGATCGCCACCGCGTACACCCGCGATCGGATTACTGTTTGGACACGCCAACGGCATGAAGCCGAACGGCGCGCCGGCCGATCAGTGGGAAATGAGTCATCGATTCTCAAATTGTTCCACAGCCAGAGCAACCAAGCATTGCAAACTCTGTCGATCGATCTTGAGGGTATCAACGGCATCGCTTATCAAGAAGGCGACGACTGGGCTGCGACGACGGCGTATGGGTTCCTGCGCGTGCGCTCAGCGACAATCGCGGGCGGAACGAGCGAGATCCAACGCAATATCATTGGCGAGAACGTACTGGGCCTCCCTAGGGAGCCGTCGACCGATCGCGATCTGCCGTGGAGTCAGGTCCCTCGGTCATGAGCGTTCCGGCAGCGCTACCACAGCCGAGAACGTCAATGGAGATGTTCGAATATCGTCGGCTGTACGACCCTCAAGCGGTGCTTCTGCTCACGCCTGACGGAGTGGGGCGCACGTACGCCGAGCTCGCCGAACGGGTGGAGTGTCTGGCAATCGAGCTGTATAGGCGGGGCGTCCGGCAGGGCGACGTAGTCGGGTTGTATCTCGGTAATGAGCCGAATTGGGTCGTTGCTGTCCTCGCCTGCTGGAGGTGTGGCTGCACCTTCGCTGCGTGTGGCTCTGTCTCGCCCACAGCTGAGGCAGAACGTCGATTTGCCGTAGTCCAGCCCCGGCTTGTGCTGACCTACGAAGGCGCTGAACTCGGGTCTTCATGGCCGGTAGTTGCGCTGACAAGTGAAGGCGACGTACTCGACGCCGGCGGGGCACAGCCGTCGACAGGGGACGTGCCTCTAGATCCAGTTGACCTCGATCCGAGCGACATGGCAGCCATCTTTTTTACCTCGGGCACCGTGGGTGAGGCGAAGGCGACCCTACATACCCACGATCGACTTGTAGGGAATGCGCGGGCGACCGCCGCTGCGTACGCCGGGACGGCGAACTTTCGTCCACGGGTGCGTCCTGCGGAGCGGCCGCCATCCGTATCGTTCAGTCCGTTCGGGCATCTGGCGGCAGTAGGAAGGCTGATCTTCCGCATCTACGTTGGCCGATCGTTGCTCATCGTTCCACGATTTGATGTTTCAGTGTTGTCGCAACTTGCGAAGCGATATCCGCTCGACACTCTTCAATTGGCGCCGGCAATGGTGCATGCGTTGGCGTACACCCCTGAGGCGATTGATCTCGGGTCTCTGAGGTACGTGACATCAGGTACCGCACCATTGCCGGTCGCTACAAGGAATGCCTTTGAGGAGCGATACGGAGTGCCGGTTCTGCAGGCGTATGGCTCGACGGAGGGGGCTGTCACCGCCCGAGAACGCTACGACGACGTCCGGGCGGGTCGTCGCGGACCTGGATCCGTAGGCCGTGTCGACGAAGATTGTCCTGTACGGATAGTGGACCCAAAAGGCAAGGACGTCGCCCTCGGTCAGGATGGGGAGATCATCGGGCGGCCTGATCTCAGTCGAACGAGCCGCTACTTTGCTGCCGGAGGCGAAAGCTCGCTCCCTGTCGATCCGGAGGGGTGGTACCACACAGGCGACGTCGGTCATTTTGACGAGAACGGGATTCTTTACATCACCGGACGCATTAAGGAGATGTTTGTAGTTGGAGGATTTAACGTATTCCCAGCGGAGATCGAGGACGCATTGCGAGCCTCGCCGCTCGTGAGCGATGCTGTCGTCGTTTCCGTGGCTGACGACAGGCTGGGTGAGGTACCTGTAGCTGGAATTGTTTGGCGAGAAACAACATGCCGTAGCTCTGCGTTCGAGCGATCGATTGCTCAACTGGCCACGGAGCTTCGCGAGCAACTCGCGCCCTACAAAGTGCCGCGGCATTGGCTGACTCTGACCGCCGTCCCCCTCAATGGAAATGGAAAAGTCGATCGCAAAGAGGTTGCGAGCATCGCGGCGGTAAACATAACCAAGGAGCCATCGTGAACAAGGTCAGGGTTGGGTACTTTTCCTTCACTGAGATAACAGATCCCTCAGAGCACCGTGCCTACAACGAGTGGCACCAGCTCGACCACTTGCCCGAGCAGTACCCACTCCGGGGTGTCGCCTATGGCCAACGCTGGGTCTCCACACCCGAGTGCCGTGCCATGCGTGCTGTCGACGAGGAACCATTTCGTCCTGTGCACTACATGACCCTCTACCTGATGACGGAGCCGGTTCAGGAGACAGTCGCTGAGTTCGTGGATCTCGGGCAGCAACTGTATTCTCTTGGTCGGTTTCACCAGTACAGACGCGCCGCTGTTTCTGGGCCTCACCAGTGGCTCGACGCACACGTAGCGCCTCGAGTGCGCATTGCGGCAGAGACGCTCCCGTACCGACCCAACCTTGGCGTCTACGTAACGGTCGAGGATCTACAGCGTGGTGTCAGCCCGGAAAAATACCTCGAATGGGTACGGCGGTGGCACGAAGGGGGGGCGCAGCGCTGGAATTCCGTGAGCGGAGTTATGGGATCATGGTCGTTTGCTTCGAGCCCGCTTCTTCGCGACTCTCTTAGTACCGCCGGGAACCGACGTATTACCGTGCACTATCTTGACGGGAGTCCACTTGAGGTTGCTGATGCTGTGCGCCCCCTTCTTGAAGAGCGCTGGGCCGATGCGCCAGTGATACCGGTTCACGCCGGCCCATACGAGACCATCGTCCCCTATCAATGGGATTGGTTCGATTGAGAGTGCCACGATCTGAGCTCCTGGGAACCTGAAGCGGCCAGAAGGAGCACCGCAAGGAGACGTCCAGGCGCGGGAATGGTCTCGGAAGGAGGCGATGTGTCCCTAAGCCGGCAGATAGCGGGTGAGATCCGAAAAGTGCTCCCAGGAGCAAACGGCTGTGAGTGTATGCTTGAGCACATGAATTCTGTGCCTCTTCAACTCGAACCGGATCGCTGTTCGGGGCTTCATTACGGTACCAAGAAATGAACCGCGAGGAGCGTGCAGCTTTTCTCCGAACGTTCTTGCAGTTCACCAAGCTCTATCAGGCGGTTCAGCGGCCCGTTGTGGCTCGACTAAATACTGAGTCTGGGATCGAACCAGGGATGTTCGCCGTGCTGGTCTATCTACATGACGCCGGCACGGACTCTAATGGAGCCGTACCTCTCGCCAAACTTTATCGACTGATGCGGACACGGTACAGCCAGCCGGGGCTCAGTCGATTAGTGAAAAGAATGGAAGCACGTGGCCTCCTAAAGCGGGCCGGGCATCCGACCGACGGTCGCGCCACTATTCTTGCTCTGACCAATTCCGGAAATGCGCTCTACAAGCGCTCGGTGCAGGTGTATCAAGACGCCTTATATGACTTCTTTGGCAGCCATCTCACTCCCTCAGAAGTCGAGGACCTATCGAACTTGCTCACAAAGCTGATTGACCGAGTGGGAATCTTCGAGTAAGACTGTGCGTGCGCGTGTCCCGGAATACGTTTCTGCAGACCAACGATTCTTAGACCTACTGCGACATTAGGTGCGCATCGTAAAAATTTATCGCTAACGTCCCCGGATCTGCTCCCGTGTGCGCTGCATCGCATGGTGTGATCTGCTTGCAACCGAACCACTCTCAGTCTTTAACGGCGGCTGACGCCGGTCAGTGCCACCAGAAACCCTGACGGCTTCGCTGACGGCGAACGTCGTCGCGGGAGAAGAGCTCGCTCAAGACGCTGCCGTCGGAGAGACGGCGGATGCGATAGCCACCCTCGGTGAACTCGGCCACCTCGAATCCTCGGTTCCAGATACCCAGGTAGCGATTGCGGACGTCCACCCGCGTTCCCGGGGGCAGGGGGGAGCGCGTTGGTGGAACCGGTGGCGCCCCCCCAGTGCTCACAGCCCCCCCGCTGAGCCCGTGACGTAGGCCCCAGTCTCAGGGTGGTGCGTCCACCCACCCGAGGCTTGGGTCCCGCCGTCCACGTGAATCGTTTGGCCGGTCACATAGCCGGACAGGTCGCCGGCCAAGAACACGGCCGCTCCGGCCATCTCGTCGATGCGGCCGACTCGACCCATGGGGATGGTGAACTGGAAGTTGGCCTGTGCGTTGGGCGGAGTCACCGCCAGCATACCCTCCGTGGGCGTGATGTCTGGGGCAAGGGCGTTGACCCGGATTCCCTGCAGCGCTAGTTCCAAGGCAGCCGTCTTGGTGAAACTGATGACTCCCGCTTTGGCCGCGGCGTAGGCGGCGTACCCGGGCGCAGCCCGCACCCCCTCGATGGAGGTGATGTTAATAATGCTCCCGCCGGAACCGGTCTCCACCATCGACCGGGCCACCCGCTGGGTACAGACGATGACCTGTCTGAGATTGGCCCGGTAAAGGGCGTCGAAGCCGTTCTCCGAAGTCTCCAGCAGGGAGGAGAAGAAAACGCCGCCGGCGTTGTTCACCAGGATGCTGACCGGGCCGAGCTCGGCGGTGGTCCGAGCCAGGGCCTCATCGACCGCTTCGGCCTGGCGGACATCAGTGAGGACGCCGAGGCCACCGATTTCGTCGGCCGCCGCAGCGGTGGTCACGGGGTCCCGCTCCCAGATGGCCACCCTGGCCCCGAAGGCCGCTAGGCCTCGGGCGATGCCCCGCCCGATCCCGGCCCTTCCGCCGGTCACGACGGCGACCCGATCGGTCAAGAGCACGGAGGAGGGATTGATGGACATGCGACCTCGATTTTTGAAGGATTAGAGGGGCGAACTTCATCATGACGGACCAGAAAATACGGTCACTCTGACCGAGGCTCCAGCTGGCCAGCGCAGAGGGCAATTTGAACCATCCTCAATCGGGCCGTCGATGGCCATCAGGTGAGGAGGTTGTCGCGAATCCTCGAGCAGACACCAGCGTTCAGGGTACATACTCAGTACTGGAATACTGCGTGAGCTTTCAATTCAGCTTGCTAATGCCTAATGCGGGCCCCACTTTGTCAACGACATTCCTCAGGTAGCGCCATGCGATGTCGGGGGGGAGCCCTCCGACGAGAGGGTGAAGTCCAAGGGTGCCGTGAGCGCGTCCGTGATCAATCGCCTCTTCGACTGTCATGATCCGGTGCGTTCCATTCTCTTTTCGCAGCTCGTCAATCGTCCGCGCGAAGGAAAGGCTGCTCGTGCCGCGTGTTCCTTGATTCCACTCCGCATTGCTTCGGACGTCGTATAGGAGGTAAGGCCCGATCTCTTCCCACGCTCGGTCAAGGTCCTCGGCCACGAAGACTGTTCCCGGTCGATCAATGCCGGGGAAGCCGCCGGTGCCTGGTTCGTGACCGTGGGCCTGGCGCTCTTCGTTGAACGCAATCCGAAGCTTCTCGCTACTCCTGAAGGAGACGAAGTCCAATCCGTAGCGCCCCGCTCGCCGCGCTGCGGCCTCGGACCCGCCGCCCCAAGCCATCTTCGGACCTCCAGGGGTGTAGGGGCCAGGCGTTATTTGGATTCGGCGACCTTCATATTCGAAGGCAAGTCCGGTCTTTGCCCGGAGAAGGAGTGCCAAGTGGCGCTCAGCAATGCTTCCGCGCCTGTGGTAATCGAGACCGTACATCTCGTACTCGACGGGGCGGTACCCGATCCCACCGATGTAAGAGACGCGACCTTTGCTCAGGTGGTCCAGTACGCACATCTCTTCCGCCAGTCGGATGGGGTGGTAGAGGGGAAGCACTATGAGTGAGATGAGGATCGACGCCACTTCTGTTCGCGCCGCAAATGCAGCTGCCAGGGTCACCGGGGACGGGAGGTAGCCGTCAGCGGAATTGTGGTGCTCGTGCAGTATCAAACCCGAGCAGGCGTGGCTATCCCCCCATGCGGCCATATCGAGCGCGCAGCGGTAGAGCTCGCTCCGGGGAGCGCCGGCGGACGGTGCCCGCATGTCGAACCGCAGCGTGTACATTGGCAACTCCTATGCGGTCGCATACAGTCCTTGCATCGTATACGAGTGCGGACGCAGCGGCGAGGAAGGAGCCGGACGCTTGGACCTGAATCCCTCCGAAGAACAGCAGCTGCTGGTCGAGACGTTCGGGGCGCTCTACGCCAAGGAGTCCTCGCCGGAGCACGTTCGCGCCGCCGAGCCATCCGGCCATGATCACGGCCTGTGGGGCCGGCTCTGCCACAATGGGGTGCTGGAGATGGCCGTCGACGAGGAGTCGGGCGGGTGGGGTGCGTCATTGCTGGACCTTGCCCTGGTGGCAGAGCAGCACGGTCGCTACGTGGGCTCAGCCCCACTCTTGGAGAGCCAGGTGGCCATCCGGCTGTTGGCCGGCGTGGGCACATCCGAGGCCAGGTCGGCCGTGGCCGCGGCGCTGTCTGGAGAGTTCCTCACGACCCTGGCCCTCCATCCTCCTCGTGACGGCGTGCTCGCCCTGGTGCCGGCGGGGGCCGTCGCCGACACCGTTCTCTTCGTCGACGGGAGTCGGCTGTGGGCGACCCCGGCGGGGGAGGGAAGGAGGGCGGTGGCCAACCTTGGATCCCTGCCTGTGGCTGATCTGCCCGTAGGCGAGGATGCCCAGCTTCTGGCCGAGGGTCCTGAGGTGGGGGAGTGGTTCGAGCGGGCCCGTGATGAGTGGCTGGTGCTCGCGGCCAACGCCCTAGCCGGGATCGGGAGCCGCTCCGTCGAGATCGGTGTCGAGTACGTGAAGGAGAGGCACGCCTTTGGGGTGCCCATCGGCTCCTTTCAAGCAGTCGCCCACGGACTGGCCGATGCCGCCACCCGGGTCGACGGCGGGAGGCTGCTGGCCCGCGAGGCGGCGTGGGCGGCGGACGAGGATCCCGATCGGTTCCCCGAGCTGGCGGCCCTGGCTTGCGCCTTCAACGCCGAAGCAGCCCGTGAGGCCAGTTACCGAAGCCTTCACTACCACGGTGGCTATGGGTTCATGCTGGAGTACGACATCCAGCTCTACTTCCGCCGGGCCAAGGCCTGGCCGGCCCAGTTTGCCGAACCAGCCATCCTCTACGCCCGCGCCGAGGCCTACCGTCTCTCGGGCCGGGCCGAGTGACCATGGACTTCCGACTGGGGGAGCGGGTCGAAACGTTCCGGCAGGAGGTCCGGTCCTTCCTAGAACGGGCACTTACGGATGACGTGCGGGAGGAGATGGAGCGGACCGGCGTCCATCACAGTTGGTCTTTTCACCGCAGCCTGGTAGAGCACGGATGGCTGGCTCCCGGATGGCCCGAGGAGTTAGGCGGTCAGGGCCTCGATCCGCTCGAAACGCTGGCCTTCATGGAGGAGTTTCACCGGGCCGGCGCCCCCACCTACGCAGTGAGTACGACCTTGATGGTGGCTGGCATCGTCCGCCATCTCGGTACGGACGAGCAGAAGCAGCTGGTCATCCCGCCGGCGTTGCGGGGGGAAAAGATCATGGTGCTCGGGTTCACCGAGCCGGAGTCCGGCTCTGACGTGGCCACTGCCCAGACCCGGGCGGTGCGGGACGGTGACCAGTGGATCGTCAACGGGCAGAAGATGTTCACCACCAACGCCCAGGAGGCCGACTACGTATTCATGCTGACTCGGACCAATCCCGATGTGGGCAAGCATCAGGGACTGACCACCTTTTTGGTCCCCCTGCGACAGCCCGGCGTTGAGATCCAGCCGGTGTACACCCTGTCTGGCGAGAGGACCAACCTGACTTTCTACTCGGACGTCCGGGTGGACGACTCTCTGCGAATCGGCGAGGTCGACCGGGGTTGGGACGTCATGCAGCTGGAGCTGACCCTGGAGCGGGCTGGCGATCACGGGGGCGAGCCGATCCGGCTGCTGGCGGCCATGGAGGAGTGGGCCGAGTCCACGGTGGACCACACCGGTCGCGCTCGGGCCGACGACCCCGACGTCCGCACCCGGCTGGGTCGTGCCGCTGCCGAGAACGAGGTCATAAGCCTCCTCTGCCGCCGGTCGGCGTGGATCCACGCGTCGGGGGGGGTGCCCGCGGTGGAAGGCTCGATGAGCAAGCTCTTCGCCTCCGAGGCCCTGACCCGGCAGTCGGCTGACTTCGTCGACCTCCTCGGCTCGGACGGGATCCGGAGCTACCGGGACCCAACGGCCCCGGCCGCGGGGATGGCTGAGTACGACTTCCGAATTGCCCTGGGCACGACCACCTACGGCGGGACGAGCGAGATCCAGCGGAACATAATCGCCCAACGAGGACTCGGGCTTCCGCGGGTGCGATGAGCACACGAGTGCGACGGAGGGTCTGTCGCCCCAATCTCTTCCCCGATAACACGAGTCAAGATTGGTAGTGGCTACGACAAGATCCGATCAAACGCGGCTGGGCTTCAGGCATCCTTGTGAAGAGGCAAGCAGCGGCTCCACGGAGTATATATGCTCGGTAATGTTACACCGCAACTGTCGTCCGTGGGGTTTCGAGTTGGAAGGATTTGGACTAGGCGAATGCGGCTTTCGATCCAGACACCGCAATATGGTTGCGAACTGCAGGACATCTTGACCGTGTGGAGGGCGGCGGACACGCTTGGCTTTCGCTCAGCATGGCTCATGGACCATCTGGTCCCGATCATGTTGCCGGACGAAGAGTCGATGCTTGAAGCCTGGACTGCGATCTCCGCTCTGCTCGCGGGCACCGACAGCATCCGAGCCGGCGTCCTGGTGAGCGCCAATACCTTTCGTCACCCCTCCTTGCTCGCTCGAATGGCGGCCACTGTGGACCGGTTGAGCGGTGGTCGCCTGGAAGTCGGTTTGGGCGCGGCATGGTGCGAACGGGAGCACCAAGCGAATGGAATCCACTTTCCCAACGTCCCAACTCGGCTGGCGATGCTTGACGAGTCGGCTCAGGTGCTCCGCCTCCTGTGGACCCAGGCTGAGGCAAACTTTGAGGGCGTTCACTACCAACTCAGAGGAGCTAAGTGTGAGCCAAAGCCTCTTCAGGATCCTTTGCCACTATTGTTCGGAGGACGTGGGGAGCGGAGGACACTCCGGACGGTCGCCCGCTGGGCCAATGGTTGGAATGGATCGGGCTCGGTTGCCATGCTTGACCACTCGGTCTCCGTGCTCCGTGATCACTGCAACGCCATCGGCCGCGATCCGAACACAATCACTCTAACTGCCCGCAATGATTTCATCATGTCCGCAG
>Ga0302326_10012824_pt1 | contig 17818 bp, 14 predicted proteins | sample Palsa_T0_3_FD_202264 | JGI IMG/M metagenome (GOLD analysis project Ga0302326, IMG submission 202264) | Peat permafrost microbial communities from Stordalen Mire near Abisko, Sweden - Palsa_T0_3 | ecosystem: Environmental > Terrestrial > Soil > Palsa > Peat permafrost | place: Sweden: Abisko... | reverse complement strand
CTTTGCGGCGGGGGTGTTTCTTGCCGCCCGTCGAATCGTCCGCGTGCCCTGGGACGTTTGGATTTTGGCCTCCTTTCCTCTTGTGTACTTCGCATTCGCGATCTTCTCACGCATCAACATCGGCGACCGGCACATACTTCCCGTCTATCCGTTTGTTCTGCTGTTCGCAGCCGTTGCTTGGCAATTCCTATCCACGCGGCCGGCACTCATGGCTGTTGTTGGTTTCGCTTTGCTGTTACTCGCCGTGGACGTGGCGCGCTACGCCCCCGATTACCTTTCCTACTTCACACCGTTCGTGCCTCCTTCGCAAACCTACAAGCTTTTGAGCGACAGCAATCTCGATTGGGGACAAGGCCTGCTGGCAGTCAGGCAATACCAGAAAACTCACCCCGATGAAGCGATCTCCGTACAACCCACAGGTCTCGTAGGATTGCAAGTCTACGGCATCCACGCCCGGCGACTGGAAGAGGGCGAGCGCGCCAGCGGCACGGTGATCGTTGGCGCAACCGCCCTCACGGGCCAGTATCTCAAAGACCCCGACTCCGCCCGCTGGGTACTGCAGTTTCCGCGAACCCAGATACTGGACCACTCGATGTTCGTTTTTCAAGTCCCGGCCCTGCCGCCGCATGAGGCTGACGCCCTGACGCGTAATGTTGGAACAGTGCCGTCAATTAATACAAGAGCGTGGTAGCTAGTTTAGTTGGAAATAGCAAGGGAACCGGTGCGTAGGAAGGCATGAGTTCGGCCCGCAGTTTCTTCAGGACATGAGCCATTCAAGATCAGCTCCGCCGGCCTAACGATGCTCCTTATCAAGCCATCCGTCGCAAAAGCCCGCGCGACGTAGGCCCTCCGCGATATAGGGACATTTCCGGATGTTCTTCCAGATAAGCTCCGATTGAAAGTTTTCAATCATTAGTATGATTGGACCTTGGTTCAAACCAAAAATCCACGGAGACACCCAGCCGTGCCGATTCCTGGTTGTCTCGGGATACGTTGCATTGAAACTGGCATCAAACCCATACGGGCTGCGCCCTTTTAAGTTGAAGCGCTCGATGGCGTGACGAACCGTGTCGATCACAATCTCAGGGGCGAATGGGAGAGAGGCCACAACCGCCCAAGGCGAAATGGTGCCGTCATCCGGGCCAAACGGCGCCCCTCGCGATGTGTAATCGTAAAACACTCTTCGGACACCGTTCACGTTGAGAACGGCGGGCCCCGGACCGTCGCTCGCGGTTAACCCCCAGCCGTACTTGTGATAGTGCAAGAACCCCAGCGGATTATCTATCCCGTATTGCCTTTGAACATAGGTAGCACGCCGGCTGTTCTCAAAATAATCAATCCCCGTTTTCCTGTTGAAGTCGTCATGTATTCCGCGAAAATCCAGCCACAGGTGGGACATCTGATGGATGAAAAGCGGTCCGGCATACAGGCATTCAATGTCGTAGAGTTTCTTCCATTCAAAAGTTGAGGTCCATGCCCAGTAGCCTTCCGGATGGATCGGAAATGTAGGCGATCCCAGGGCCAGCGCATAAAGAATTAAAGCTTCGCTATAGCCCGTATCCCATCGGTACGGAAGGAACCCCGACTCCGGTTTGTAGCCATGGCAGATCGTTGTGCCGCCATTCAATGCCCATTTCCAATCCACACGCCGGTAAAGGAGATCGGCAACCTCGCGTATCTCGTTTTCTTTTTCACTCTTCCCGCTGAAAAAGCTCGCCACCGTAAGAACACCGGCCATGAATATGGCGGTGTCAACCGTCGACAACTCACATTGCCACGCGCGACGGCCCGTTTGCATGTCCAGGAAATGGTAATAGAACCCCTTGTATCCCGTGGCATCCGCTTCAGGACCTTGGCGGCTGGAATGGAAGAACTTCAAAATCGTCAGGACTCTATCGACTGCCTCCGCTCGAGAAAGTAGCTCTCGTTCTACCGCAACGGTGTAAACGCTGAGCCCCATTCCGACAACTGCGATGCTGGAAGGCGATCCAGGCTGCGTTTTGTCAGCTATCAAACCGTTTCGAGGGTTGACTTCGTGGCGGAAATAATTGAAGGTCTGACTCCGGAGACGGTCGAGCATCTCCGCATCGGTTCCCTGCGCATTCAAAATAGGCAACTGCTGATTCACTCGCGCTCTCCCGGCATCCAATTCGCGGTCAGGCGAACTCTATTGTAATGGCCGCGACGCTCTGCGGAGGCAAAGCGACAGCTAGGTCGATATTGCCCCCTTCGCATATCCAGGGTTGCGATTCCTTTCGCAGGGTTGAAACCGTCTCCAGTTGGTCGACTTGCAATGCGCTTAAGTAATTCGGCTCGCCCATGGCCTGCCAAAGCCGGCGTGGATTCGCGTGATCCTCGTCGATCCGTTCGATCCAGGCAGTGCGCGGCGCCGGCGCGCCCAACATCCGCAGATTCAACAGTTCAGTCTGGATCGGATGCCGGGGCATCGCAAGATTGGTAATCAGTACGGTTGCTGCGCCATTCTTGCGAATAGCCCATGCGTCCACCGTCGTATGAGTCCCTTCGAATTCCAATAGCTCGGTTCCCAAGCCGTGCAGCAACTGGAAGGCGCGATAAACCGGCTTGGCGATCCCATGCAGATTCAGGAGGCCGAAACCACCCTGGAACGGGACGGATGGAAAATAATTCTCCGAGAAGATATCACTGAAGGTCCAAAAACTGTAACCCTGTACAAGTCCGCGCGCTCCCATGATGATTCGGGTGGCAAACGCGGCGGCGAACGGCTCATCATGCAACGGATCGCGCGGATTCGACGAGATATTCCACTCCGTATAGTACAGCGGCAAGCCGCCGGCTTCGTCGCGCGCCTTGCTTGCCTGTTTTCTCATGACGCCGCGCGGAGCATGCTCCAACTGAGTTATTGTGTCCGCTCCTGGCGTGCCGAACGCATCGGTCGGGTAATGGTGCGTACTCACGAAATCAACGCTAAGCGCATTTCTTTTGCAGTATTCGAGGAACTCCGGAATCCATTGGTTGTCCGCCGTCGCCGGTCCGCCTACTTTCAGCGATGCATCAACACTCTTGATGGCGGCAACCGTGCACCCATAAAGCCGGAAGTAGCCTTCCTGCGGGCCGGTCCAGAAAGCCTCAAGATTCGGCTCATTCCAAACTTCAAAAAACCACTTGCGGACCTCGTCGACTCCGTAACGTTCCACCCAATGTGCGGTCAGTTTGTGGATCAGCGTGGCCCATTGCCCATAGTCTTTCGGGGGAGTTACGTTTGCCCGGTAGCGGAAAACAGTGGCGGGTCCCGACGCAAGCGTTTCCGGCGTAAAAGACAGTTCGACAAATGGCCGCATTCCTATGGAAAGGAGAAAATCAACGATCTGGTCAGCGTTGAAGAAGGAATAAATGAGCTGTTTTTCCTCGCATATGAGCGTTCCCATCTCGTCGGAAAGTAGCGCATGAAAACGCACGAATTGAAAGCCCAGTTCGCTATGGCAGCGCAGCATCTGCGCCTGCCAGTCGGCCCGCAGTGCCAGCGGAGCATGCCCACTTCCAACCGTATGCTCCCAGAAATGGGGAAACGCCTTGGGGGACTGCAGAAAATCGCACGTAAAGTCGGTCACTTTTTCTCCTCGCTGCCTCCCGTTCGTTCCAGTGCCCCGCCCATTACGTTTGAAGATACATAGCCCGAGCGGTAGAGACCGTCATCGCGCGCTCCTCCGGCAATATACTAAGGTCCACGAAGACGGACGTCCCTAGGGATGAGTAGCAGGCGCTGAAGACGACCATGGCAGCGGATCTGGTATCCAGTGGCGAGTGTGGTAATCGGTTAGCGTGAGACCGATCAAGAGCGTTAGCCAGAAGAACCCCGCGATGAGAACGACATGCAGGAGCTTCGAACCATGCCTCAGATGCATGAAGATCAAAACCACCAGCATCATTTTTGCAAACGCAATTGTCAGGGCGATCACTGTGTTCAAGGGTCCTAGGTCCACGAACGCCACCGCCGTGGTCAGTGCCGCCAGAAATAGGAGCGAGGCAAAAACAAACAGATAAGTTTTCACCGGAACGATGTGTGAGGAAGCCATCAGTAGCGTCCGCCAATCAAGTACAGGAGCGGGAACAAGAAAATCCATACAATATCAACGAAATGCCAATATAGCCCCGTCACCTCGACGGGCGCGAAATACTGCGACGTAAAGGTCCCGCGGCGGGCCCGAAGCAGCAGTGTCAGCAGCAAGCCTAGTCCAATGATCATATGTATGGCGTGGACGCCGGTCATGAGAAAGTAAAAGCACATGAAGATTTGTGCATGACCCAGGCCACCCGGGCTGAGGTGCTGCAGTATTTCCCCCTGTGGGGCGAAATCAACGCCCGGTATGATGTGCTCCATATATTCAGCGTGGTACTCGATCGCCTTTACTCCGAGGAATACAACTCCCAACACCATTGTGAGGGCAAGAAACGCCATCAATGCGTTGCGCTTAGCCGTCTGTGCGGAACGAACTGCCATGGCCATCGTGAAACTGCTGGACAGCAACACCATCGTATTGAGCGCGCCCAACCGGACGTTCAACACACGGCTAGTGGCCTCAAACGCAGGCAAGTAAAACGATCGATAAACTGTGTAACACGCAAAGAGTCCCCCGAAAAACATAATTTCGGTGACCAGAAAGACCCAGATGCCGAGCGTGTCGGTCTCGAGCTGCTGATCGAGGTTCTCGAACTGATGAGCCAAGATGGAGGTCTTGGTATGCACTTCAGACAAGGCCGACCTCCTGTTTCGAATACTCGTAAGGATCTTCGGTAACTATAGGAGTGTATTCAAAATTGTCAGTTGGGGGCGGCGATGGTGTTTGCCACTCGAGGCCGGTCGCACCCCAAGGGTTGGGACCGGCGACCGGACCGTACCGCATGGACCAGACGAAGTAAACCAGTGGAATGAGGTAACCTACACCCAGAATGGAAGCTCCTGCCGAAGACATAACATTCAGAAATTGAAACTCCGCCGGGTAAAACGCATATCGCCGCGGCATGCCGAGGTATCCAAGCATGAACTGTGGAAAGAACGTAAGGTTAAAGCCAACAAAAATAATCGCTGCCGCCAGCCGCGCCCAAGCCTCGGGGTAAAGCCGGCCTGAGATTTTTGGCCACCAATAATGCATGGCTCCCAGATACCCCATGACGGCGCCCCCGACCATAATGTAATGAAAGTGCGCGACGATGAAGTAGGTGCCGTTCAGTTGAACATCGGTGGAGAGCGATGCGAGGAACAATCCTGTTAGCCCCCCCATGGTGAACAATCCGATAAAGCCAAGCGCATACAACATGGGCGCGTCATAGGAGATTGACCCTTCGTACAGTGTTGCCGTCCAGTTGAACACCTTGATGGCCGAAGGGATCGCAACCAGAAAGCTCAATGCCGAGAAGACCAGCCCGGCATAGATCGACTGGCCGGTGACGAACATGTGGTGGCCCCAAACCAGAAAACTCAATACCGCGATCCCCACGCTTGAGAAGGCGATTGCCTTGTACCCGAAAATCTGTTTTCGCGAGAAGCAGGGAATGATCTCGCTGATCACGCCCATGGCGGGCAGAATCATGATGTAAACGGCAGGGTGCGAATAGAACCAGAACAGATCCTGGAAAAGTAGCGGGTCGCCGCCGAGCGCCGGGTTAAAGATACCAACTTGAAAGAGGCGCTCCAGAGCGAGCAGGAAAAGAGTGATCGCCAGCACCGGCGTGCCCAGCACCATAATGATGCTGGTGGAGTACATCGACCACAGGAATAGCGGCATGCGAAACCAGGTCATGCCGGGAGCTCGCATCTTATGTATCGTGACAATAAAGTTGAGCCCCGTAAGAATCGAAGAGAAGCCCGTTATGAACACTCCCAGCGCCACGGGAATGACCTGTGAATTGGCGTACGTGCTGCTGTACGGGGTGTAGAAGGTCCAACCGGTATCCACGCCGCCGTGAATCACCGAATACAGCGTGAAAATGCCTCCAACCATATAGATGTACCAACTCAGAAGATTCAGACGCGGGAAGGCAAGGTCGCGCGCGCCGATCATCATCGGAACCAGGAAATTCCCGAACACGGCTGGTATCGAGGGGATTAGGAAAAAGAAAATCATGATAATACCGTGCATCGTAAACAGCCTGTTATAGGTCTCCGGCTGAACCAGGGATCCCTGTGGTTCGATTAGCTGGATACGCATAAGCACCGCGAAGGTTCCGCCCACGAAGAAATAGAAGGTGATGGAGATCAAATAAAGAAGCGCAATGCGCTTATGATCGGTCGTAAATAGCCAGGACTTCCACCCGTAGTCCGCATTGAGGTAGTCGATCCGGGTGCCGGCGCGTGGCTCTTCGAGGGTTGTGCTCATGGTCTCGCCTTTCCTGTCTGCCCCAGGGAACGGATGTACGCTACGAGGTCGAGCACCTGCTCGTCATTCAATTGCCCCTGATAGGTCGGCATGGTGGCCGTGTATCCAGGAACGTCCTTGGCGTTTGGATGCAGGATCGCCTCGCGTAAATAGGATTCGTTCGCGGCTACGGTCTCGCCCGTCGAAATGTGAACGGACTTCCCGAATAGTCCCACCAGCGAAGGCCCGCGACCTGACCCGTCGGCTAGATGACAAGTCAGGCAGCCGCGGTCCTGGAAGATACTTTCGCCCGCCGCTTCCATGGTTTGCCCGAAAACGCCGCCGTTCAGCCACCTCTCATAGTCGTCTTGCTTCATGACGATGACCCAGCCCCCCATGCCGGCATGAAATGCGCCGCAGTACTGCCCACAGAAGAGGTGGTATCTGCCGGTTTCGGTGGCCGTAAACCACAAGGAGGTGTAACGGCCGGGCAGAACGTCCTTTTTGATACGGAATGCCGGAATAAAAAAGTCGTGGATCACATCCTCGGAGGTCATGGTCAATTTCACCGGACGCCCTACCGGCACATGCAACTCGTTGATCTCGCGCCTTCCCTCCGGATGCTGAATCTTCCACATCCACTGTTTGCCGGTCACAAAAATCTCCATCGCTCCGTCGGGAACCTTGGCATTGGTGAAATATAAACTCGCACCCCAGAGGTAGATGCCAACGCAGATCAGGGTGGGAATTACGGTCCATGTCACTTCTAGCGGAACTGAATTCGTAATAGGGCGGGGACGTTCATCGGGCGAGCGACGACGGTATTTGATCATGAAATAGAAGATGGTGAGGAAGATGAGCGCGGTGAAAAACAGAGTGATGCCGGTAAGAACATAGTGCAACTGGTCCACTTCTCGTGCGATGGTGGACGCCTGCGCCGGATAAATGGGAATATCGGCGAGCATGGTCGCTATATTTTCCGCTCCCGCACGGTCGCGTTCATCGCATTGAGCGTCGCGGTTCGCGAGGCTGGCGGGGGAATACGCCCATAGTTCTCGCGATGGAACATCACCCATAGAAAAATTCCCATCACCAGTATGGTCACGGCGCCGGCAATTCGTATCACGTTGGCCACCACCAACCCGTATTTGCCCGTCAGCGGATCGTAGTGGTAGCAAAACAGAAGCGCAGCATCGGTAGGCGACCCGATCTTGCCTTCCGAGGCCTCCACCAGCCCCAGCCGTACATCTCGCGATGGGTATTGCACGCCGTAGAAGTAGCGCGCTACGTGCCCCTGCGGCGTCAGGATCATGATGGAAGTGGCATGCGCGAACTGTTCGCTGGCCTGGTCGTAGGCATAGTGGAAGCCTACGGCATTGGTCAGTGCCGTGATGGACTGCTGGTCGCCGGTGAGGAAGTGCCAATTGCCGGAGGACCGGCGTCGGCCATACAAACCCGTATAAAGGCGCGATTTCACGGATGCTTCCGGTGGACCGTCTTTGGGGTCAAAGCTGACGGTCACGGCGTCATAGTCCTTGCCAAGGGTCAGCGACATTCCCTGCATGGCGCGCAACTCTCCATTAAGGACGTCGGTGCATATGAAAGGGCAGTTGAAATACACCAATGAGAGCACAATCGGCTTCTTTCCGAAATAGTCGCCAAGCCTCACGTTTTTGCCGTTTTCATCGCGGAATGCGATGTCGGGAGGAACCTGCTGATTCATTTCCTGGGCGATGCCGACGCTGCGCAGCAGCGCCGGCTGCGAGGATGCAGGCTGCTGGGCTCCCAGGTGGAGCGCCATGAGCGTCATGGTGGCGGCGCACAGAATCGTATTCCTCATCCTTCGAATCATTTAGTCATTTCCTTTCGAGCCCTCCCGGCGGGCGACGCTCGCGCTCGCTCCCCCCTTAAGGCTCTTTGGGATCGAATGTCCGCTTGCCGCTTTCTGTCCCGCGCCCGAAGACACCACGGGCAGGCCCTTTTGAAGCAGGAGGTCCATGGCCCGCTCGATCGGAATGCGCACTGTACCCGCGCTGCGGTCTTCCCATGAGTACGTCTCAAGTTCCTGCTGCTGTCCGGCTTGAGTTTCCAGCAGGTCCTCGCGCGGATGCACTTCCAACTCGGGCGCCGGGGGTAACTGGCGTACTCCGGCGAAAGAGGAAGCAGAAGCAGGGCCGCGATTGGCGACCGAGAAATAGCGAAACAACTGCCAAGTCGCAAACAGCGTCAAGGCCAAGGTCAAAAGCAGGCAGGCCATAAATCCCAACACGCCGTTCGCGTCGACATCGCTCGTCTCGTAACCAGGCGACGGAGGACCGTTAGCCCCTCCGGCGCCGCGGCTTGCATCACCCGGGCTCGACGGCATGTTCAGTGATTCCTTTCATCCGCGGATCGTTCGCCGGCAGCAGCGGAAGGCGTTGCAATTGCCACGTAAAATATCCAAACCACACGCCGCCCATTCCCAGCGGCAGCAGCACGACCATTGCCACCAGCCGCCATGACACTCGTAAATCGCCGAACGCCGGAAGTACCATCCAGCACATATCTCCCAGACGCGTCACCAGTACCAGTAGCGCGACGAACAATAGTGATTTCATGCGGCGCTTGATGTGACGAAACAGCAGGAGGAAAAAAGGCAGCGCAAAGTTCAAAAACAAAAGCGCCAGCCCCACCGTGCCCCACCCTCCTTGCAACCGGCGCAAATACCAGGGAATCTCCCCCGATAAATTTTCGCCCCAGATGATGAGGTATTGCGAAAATTCCAGATAAGCCCAAAGCATCACGAACATCAGCAAGATGCTTCCCAGGTCCTGAAGGTATGAAGGGGTCACGACGCTTGCCAGAGGCTCCTTGGCGGAAAGCCAAATCAGCATGACGATGACGAAAGCCATCGCAGCCAGACTCATGCCGGTCATCAACAACAGGCCGTAAATCGTGGAATACCAGCGAGGCTCCAGCGACATGACCCAATCCACGGCCGCAAAGTTTAGCGTGAAGCCCAAGAGGACCAATCCGCCTCCGCTCAATGATTCCATGCGCATCCACAACGGCAGATTCCCCTCGCGGTCTTCTTCGCGAGACCATTTGTTTAGAAAATGCGCCAGCGCGAGCCAACAGGCGAAGTAGAAGACCATCCGTCCCGTGAAAAATGTCGGGTTCAAATACGCGCGCTTTGCCAGGATGATAGGATCGGCCTGACCGCGCTGCGCCCAGGTGTAGAGCGAGGGCATGCCTCCGAGGATGGGCAGCGCTGCAACCGCCATCACCGGAAGCGCGCGCGTCCCGGCCTCAAGGATACGCCGGATGATCAGCGCCCATCTTCCGCCGGTCAGATGCTGCAGCATCAGCAAAGCCAAGCATCCGAGCGTGACACCGATCCAGAATAGAAAAGCAATCAGGTAGGCCCGGTAAAAATCGTTGAAATCATGAATTGCGCACGCCAGACACACGATCAGTAAAGCTGCTCCGGCCAGTGCGCAACGCGCGGGCAATCGCTCGAAGTTCGGCAGGTCGTTCACAACCGCTGTCATGGCGATTCCGTCAATAGCTTTGGGCGTTCTGCTTCCGGCACATCTTCGATCGTCGCTTGGCGGCTCAATTGGAGCGCCCGGATATAGGCGATGATCGCCCAGCGGTCGCGCGGCGATATACGGTAGCCGTAAGGGTACATTGCGCCAAAGCCATTGGTAATCACGCTGAAGAAATGTCCTACCGGCGCATTGCGCAGGCGCTCGATGTGATAGGAAGGCGGTCGCTGGAATCCGCGCTGCACGATCATGCCGTCTCCATCCCCGGCCAATCCGTGACACGGCGTGCAAAAAATATTGAACCGCTCGCGCCCGCGATCGAGAATGGCGCGCGTGATGGGAAATGGAAATGCATCGATTTCCCGGCCGCCGAGTTCCCCCGTTTCCACCATTTCTTCCGGTCCCTCGACGATGTCGCTGCGCGCCACCGTTCCTGGAACGGGTTGGCGCTCCGACCGGCCGTCCGCAAAGAAAGTGCTCGCATCATACGGGTTGTAGCGCGGTTGCACCTGCATGTCGCGGCGGCAACCGGCCAGGAGCAACGTTGCGCATGCGCACACGGCGATTGGCCAGCCGGGACTTCTCCGGGACGCGCGAGCGGGGCTAGACATCAACCGTGTTCACCTCGCGTGGATGCAGCGTCTCTAGAAACTCCCGCGTGCTCAGTAAATTGAATCTCAAGTCGCGGGCTTTGATGCAAAGAAAGAAGCGGTCTCGCGACGCCAGAGCGAATCGCGGCACATTGAACACGGGGTGGTACGGCGTCGGCAGGCCGTCCATCACCAGCATTCCCACGACCGCGGATAGCGCGGCGAATAAAATGGTCAGCTCAAACGTGATCGGGATGAATGCCGGCCAGCTATTGAGCGGACGCCCGCCGACATTGATCGGGTAGCTGATCGCCGCCGCATAATATTGCAGAAAATATCCCGTCCCGCAGCCGAGCATCCCGCCGAGTAGAACGACCAGCGGCAATCGCGTATGGCGGAACCCGATGGCTTCCGCGAGGCCCTCGATCGGAAAGGGGGAGAACGCATCCACGCGAACGTAACCAGCCTCATGGGTGCGTCGTGCCGCCCCCAGCAATTCCTCGGCGGTGCCGAATTCCGCCATCAATCCGTAAATGCGGTTCGCGGGCATCGAGTTCTAGGCCTCGCCGCCGGACGGTTGCGATGCTTCCTCGTTCACCAGTTCCCTCATCTCAAATATCGAAATGAGGGGCAAGGAGCGGATGAACAATAAGAGCAATGTAAGAAATAGCCCCACGCTGCCGAAAAAGGTGAATAAATCCCACCGCGTGGGGTAGTACATGCCCCAGGCCGAAGGCATAAAATCGCGGCTCAGGCTTCCGACAATAATCATGAATCGTTCCAGCCACATCCCAATGTTGATTGCCATGGCGATCACAAATAGAGCGCCTGCATTCACGCGGATCTTGCGGCTCCACAAGAACTGCGGCGCCAGAATGTTGCATGCAATAACGCCCCAGAACACGACCGCGTAAGGCCCGAACATTCGGTTCAAGGTCATGTAGCGTTCGTAGATGTTCGCGCTGTACCACGCGATAAAGGTCTCCGACATATATCCGAAGGCGACAATCAGTCCGGTTGCGAGCATGACCTTGCCCATGTTGTCGAGATGCCGTGTGGTGATGAAATCCTCCAGGTGAAACAGTTTGCGCACGGGAATCGCCAGAGTCAGCACCATGGCGAAGCCTTGAAACACAGCGCCGGCGACAAAATAAGGAGGAAAAATGGTGGAGTGCCAGCCGGGGACCAGTCCGAAAGAAAAATCTAGGCTGACAATCGTATGGACGGAAACGACCAACGGGGTGGCCAATCCTGCGAGCAGCAGGGAGGCCGTCTCGTGCCGATACCAGTGCACTGCCGATCCGCGCCAGCCCATCGACAGAATGCCGTAAATGATCTTGGCGACGCGATTCTGTGAGCGGTCTCGCAAGGTAGCCAGGTCTGGAACCAACCCCACGTACCAGAAAAGCAGCGACACCGTCGCATAGGTCGATACGGCAAAGCAGTCCCACACCAGAGGGCTGCGGAATTGCGGCCAGAGCTTCATCGTATCTGGATAGGGCAGCAGCCAATAGAACAGCCACGGACGGCCCAGGTGGAGTATCGGAAACAGGCCCGCGCACGCCACGGCAAAAAGCGTCATCGCTTCGGCAAACCGGTTGATTGAGGTGCGCCATTGCTGACGCAGGAGCAGCAAAATCGCTGAAATGAGCGTGCCGGCGTGTCCGATGCCGATCCACCAGACAAAGTTGACGATCGCAAAGCCCCAGGCGACTGGGATGTTAATCCCCCAGATACCCACGCCCACCGTGAACAGGTAGGTCAGCGCGACCAGCAGCATCATTACCAGCGTGAATGTGACCGCAAACCCCAGCACCCACCACTTCGGTGTACGCCGGTTGAGCACGATGGCGCTGATTTTGTCGGTGACGGAAGCGTAGTTATAGCCCGGCCCGATGATCGGCCCCGTGAGCGCTTGGGCAACTGGATCGGGAGAATTATCTGCAGCTGGATTGCTCATTGTCTTGTGTCAAGCTCTCCTCTCCATTCCCTCACGTAAGCGCCGTGGGCATTTCCGGATTAGGGTTCTGTAGCCGCGCCTGATAGGTGGTCCGCGGGCGGGTGTTCAGCTCCTCGAGCAGCGCGTAATTCAGCGTCTGAGCTTTCAGCTTGGAGACGCGGCTGTTCGCATCGGCTATGTTTCCGAAAACCAGCGCTTCGGAAGGACAGGCCTGCTGGCACGCCGTAACAATTTCACCGTCACGAACCGTGCGATTCTGTTTTTCGGCCTCGATTTTCACCTTATTGATGCGCTGCACGCAGTACGTGCATTTCTCCATTACCCCGCGGCTGCGGACCGTTACATTGGGATTGCGCAAGCCGTATAAGCTGGCCGTGGTCCAGTCCGAAAACAGTTCAAAATTAAATCGCCTCACTTTGTACGGGCAGTTGTTGGAGCAGTAGCGTGTGCCCACGCAGCGGTTATAAACCATTTCGTTCAGGCCTTCGGAGCTGTGTACGGTTGCTCCCACGGGGCAGACCACTTCGCAAGGCGCGTTTTCACACTGCATGCACAGCACCGGCTCGTAGTAGGTATTGGGATCGTCGAGACCGCCTTCGTAATAGCGGTCGATGCGGATCCAGTGCATTTCGCGCCCTCGAAGGACCTCGTCTTTTCCGACGACGGCGATGTTGTTTTCCGCCTGGCAAGCGATCACGCATGCATTGCAACCCGTGCAGGTGTTCAGATTGACCGCCATGCCCCATTGATAGCCTTCGTATTTTACGGCCGGGTACATCGACAGGGGATTCGTCACCACATCCTTTTGGGCGAAGGTCGGGTCCTTCCGATACTCCTCGAGCGTTGCGACTCGCACCAAGTCGCGCCCCTCCATACTGCTATGGTGTTGTGTTTCCGCCAGTGCCCAGCGCGCTCCGGTTTTGCGTACCGCGAGGCCCGAGCCAAACCATTGCGTATTGAGGGGACGAATCCAACCTGCATCGAAGCCTACTCCTGTGCCCACGCGACCGGAACGCCTGCGGCCATAACCGAGAAAGGCGGTCACGCTTTCGTTTGCATGGCCTGGCATTACCCAAACCGGCGCCAGAATCGTGCGGCCCTCGTACTTCAGCTCTACGGTGTCTTCGTTCTGCAGCTCCAGCCGCTGCGCGGTTTCCGGGCTAAACATGGCCACACTGTCCCAGGTTAGTTTTGTAAGCGGCTTAGGCAACTCTTGCAGCCAGCCGTTGTTTGCGAATCGTCCGTCCCATATCGTTGGATCAGGCCGAAAGATAATCTCGAGTCCTGAGGCCGGCGGCTGGGGCGAGGAGGCGAAGCCCGTTCGAAGAGACACTGGCGTCGATAGTGAAGCGGTACCGGCCATCAGCCCGTCGTGCAGCGTCCTCTTCCAGAACGCGTCGAAGGGGTCCTGTACGGGTTGTTGCACATCGCCACGGGTTTCGTTGGATTTCAATGTTCCGGACTGCTGCACACCCGATGTCTGGGTCCTCCAGTAGTCGCGCACGATGTCGTGATTCAATTTCCCGGGCTCACCGTTTAGCAGCGCAACCAATTCGTAAGCTGATTTGCCGTCGTAGAGCGGCGCAATCAGGGGTTGGATGAGTGAAACGGTGCCATCGAAGGCCTTCGCATCCCCCCATTCCTCCAGAAAATGAGTCTGCGGGATGTGCCAGTGACACAACGCGGAAGTTTCGTCTTCATAAAGTCCCAGTCGCGCGCTGAACGGTACGCGCGGCACAAGGTCCCCCATGCCGAGATTGGCCGGGGCATCGTATGCGGGATTGCAGCTCAGGATGATGAAAACGTCGACCTGGCCGGCGCGCAAATCAATCGCCAGTTCGTTGATCGATTGCCATTCATTCGAGGGACTCGCTTCGAAGGGCGCCGTGAAATACACCGTCTTGTCGAAGTTCCCCAGTCGCTGATTGATCGCGTGCGCCAGCGCATGCACAACGGGGGGTTGCTGATCGCCCGGCACCACCAGAGAAGTGCCCATATGCTGCTGAAGGTCCCGCGCCAAGGTGGAGATCCATGCGGCAGGCAGGTGTGACGAGATGGGCTGCCCGACTCCGGCGGAAATCCCTAGTTGCTGCGCCAGGGCGCGCGTAAAGCCTTCGATCTCCCCTGCACGCAAGGCCATGCGGTGATCGGCCTTTGCCCCGGTGTTTGTCGGCGTCGCTTCAACGACGTAGAGCCGGTTCATGGAGCCGCTGGGGTTATCGGGGCGCCGGTTTTGCGCAAACTCTCGCGCATAACGGACGCTTCCCGGGCCGGTGCAAAGAAAATCCGCGTCGAGCGCAAGGATGACCTGCGCGCGGTCTATGCGATACACCGTGTTCATGTATTCGCCGAAGGCCAGCTTCGAGCCTTCGCGCACGGCATCGCGACCCGCCGATTCGTACTGATGCCACCGGGCATCGGGAAATGTAGAGAGCAATTTCTGGATCTCCACGGCGAGTGACGGCGAAGTGATGGTCTCGGTCAGAATGCGCAATCCGGCGCCATTTTTTGCTTTTTGTTCTTCCAGTGCCATCGCCAGTTGGCGCTGGAATTCCTCCCAGCTTCCGATACGCCCGTCGTGAACCACAGTCTGCGAACGATCGGGGTCGTAGAGCGACAGCATCGCGGCCTGCGCGAACGCATCGGTCGCGCCCAAACTCGCTGGATGGTCGGCATTTCCCTCGATCTTGGTGGGTCGCCCCATGTGACTTTCCACGAGAATTCCCGACGCAACGCCGCCCAGCGTTATGGATGTCGCGTAGAAAAGGGCATCGCCGGCGAGGACGTCTTCCGGCTGGCGGACATATGGAACAATTTGTTGCGTTGGTAGTTTCGTGCAGCCGGTCAGTCCGGCCAACGCCGCCGATGCCGCCATGAGCTTCAGTATCTCGCGGCGGTTAAGAGGGGATGGCCCCTCGCTAGCTCCAGGAAGGAATTCGTTTTCCGCGCACTCTGCGAACGCGGGCGTGCCTGCCAACTCATCGAGGCTCCGCCAGAATCGCGGCCCGGTGCCGGCGCGAGATGCCGCGCGCAATGCCGCCAGATCGATGTCCGGTGCCTGAGCTTTTTGAACCGTTTGCCTCTCTGACTTGTGGTCTGATGGCTCCATGGGTCTCTCTTCGTTTACTCCGCGTCACCGGCGCGCAATCTTGCTAGCGATGGCACGTCGAACAGTTCGTCAGGTTCTGGACCTGGTACTCCTTCTTGAGCTTCAAGCCCAGAGCGATCTGGTCCCTGGGCGGTTCGTAGAAAGCGTTGAACACCTGCGCCCGCGGCCGTAGATACTTTTCGGGCGCGTTGTGACAATCGAGGCACCATCGCATGTAAAGTGACTGCGCCCGCCACGTGATGTTCATCTCGCCGATGGGGCCGTGGCAGGTAGTGCAGCCGACGCCTTTGGCGACATGGATGCTATGGTTGAAGTAGACGAAATCGGGTACCGCGTTGACGCGAGTCCAGGAGATGGATTGGTCATCTCGGTAACTGTCGCGCACGGGTTCGAGCGTCGGACTGCTGGACCAGATCTGTGAATGGCACGTCATACAGGTCTGCGTGGGGGGCATGCCCGCTGAAGAGGAATCCTCAACGGTCGTGTGGCAATAACGGCAGTCGAGGCCAAGTTCGCCAACATGATGCTTGTGACTAAACGGCACCGGCTGCGGCCGGGCATGGTTCACTTCCGTAATGTACGGTGAGGCGTTGATCGTATATCCAAGGTAACCGGCAATGAGCAAGAGAAACACTGTGCCATAAATACTGAGCCGCGCAATCGTATTCGTACTGCGGTGAAAGATTTGGGCCATGCCAACTGTCCCTGGATGCCTTTCCGGAGTTACAGTCAGGGCGATTTGTCTAATGACAGATTAGAGGGGCGCAAGCCACTTTCGACCCTTTCGCAAGCCGTCCCTGCGCGCACCTCGGATATATCGGAGAGACTTTAAGGATTGCCGCAAAACGCGACCGCGATCACACGTTTAGACCACCTTTGGCTAAAACCGTTCACACTAAGGGACCTCTCCCGAGACATCAATACAGGGTTCCCTGTAGGGACTTTCCTTCCTACCTATCTGCATTCAATTGGCATACCGTAGCTTCTGTATTGTCCAGGCCCGCTCGGCGCCGCATTCTATCGTGGGTGACGCGGATTGTACAATATTGAACAGCGCCACGGGTATTGCGGCGTTAAAAATGGGGGGAGCTTGGATTATGCCCGTTTCAGCTAACTGTGAGGCACCGCCAAGTTCGCCATCCGGTTTACACGCATCGTGCTGGATGCAGTCCTGACGCAACGGCGCGCTACACAGAGATCTTCCGCCGGCGCCTCCCCCCGAGAGTGTTCGTCAGCGCTGGAATTCAACGTCCCATTTTTCCCGCACTGAGTTGGGCTGATAGAATCTCAATTCCCGCTGTGAGGAGCAGAGACTCTGGCAAATGATCTCACCTGGTGGCGGCCTCGGAAGGAGTCGAGAGGAGGTCGATGGATGCGCGCCGGGATGAAACCTTTAAATAGGCAGTTAGGCCAATTGTTTACCCGCCGATTGTCGTTGAGGTGACTTTCATGCAACCAAAGGAAGGATGAGCGCCCTCTCTAGGAATATATGCCCAACCCACCGGATATCCTAAACTCGCCGGATGCCACTCGAACGGTAGACTCGCCTCCCAGCCGTCCTGTCCACAAGAGGCGCCACTGGTGGATTTGGCTTCTGGTCATTGCCGTGATCCTCGTCGTAGCAGCAGATTTGCTTTGGCGCCACCATGAAGCCACGGAAGCTGCTGCGGCTGCGGCCCGTCGCAATGAAGATGCGGCCATCACGATTACTACCGCGGCGGCAAAAAAGGGCAATATCGGTGTGTACCTTGACGCCATTGGTACTGTTACTCCCGTCTACACCGATTCCATCACCAGCCAGGTGAATGGACTGGTTGCTACTGTGTCCTATAAAGAGGGTCAGGTGGTGCACGTGGGTGACCCCCTGGTTGACATTGATTCGCGTCCGTACCGCGCAACACTCTTACAGGCGCAGGGGATATTGGAACGCGACCAGAACGTCCTCGCACAAGCGCAACTGGACCTGGAACGCTACCGTGCTGCCTTGGCGCGCAACGCCATCGCGGAACAAATCGTGGCGGACCAGGAAAAGCTCGTTCTGCAGGACCAGGGTACGGTGAAAAACGACGAGGGCACAGTGCAATATGATCAGGTGCAGGTGGACTATTGTCATATCACTGCGCCAATCAGTGGTCAGATGGGCTTACGGCTGGTGGATCCCGGCAATGTGGTGCAGTCCACCGGATCCACCACCCTCGCCGTCATCACGCAATTGCAGCCCATTACCGTAATTTTCACAATATCGGAGGATAGTCTGGGCCCGGTCGTGGCCCGCCTCCGCAAGAAGGCTAGGCTCA
>Ga0302326_10012823_pt1 | contig 17818 bp, 19 predicted proteins | sample Palsa_T0_3_FD_202264 | JGI IMG/M metagenome (GOLD analysis project Ga0302326, IMG submission 202264) | Peat permafrost microbial communities from Stordalen Mire near Abisko, Sweden - Palsa_T0_3 | ecosystem: Environmental > Terrestrial > Soil > Palsa > Peat permafrost | place: Sweden: Abisko... | reverse complement strand
TCCACAGCGACAGCAGCGCGGAATTCAAGCTGTATGATAACCCCACCTCGGGCTTCATAACGAAGATAGCCGAGTCGTACACGTTCGACATCGGAGGCCAGACCGGCGACGGGGTCACCGCGTTCGGTGGAAGCGGTACCGAGGGGCACTGCACGACCGCGCATCCGTGCACGTCTCAGTTCCTGAGCTGGATGGCGTATCACCGCACTTGGTTTGGCGAGCACCTCGCGTTCACGTTCGGCGGCGGCATGATGCACAACCCGAGCCGCTACCTGGTGCTCGCTCCGACCGGTCAGGCATCGGGGGTTCCCCAGAACGAGAGCGTTCAAGGTCTCTCGTATGTGGCGCCAACCAGTCCGTACGACTACAACCCGGGCGCCAAGTTCGACGCCTGGGACGCCGAGGCCGGCTTCCAGTTCATGCCGGTCGAGCAAGTCACCTACGTGGTCGAGGTCAATCACCGGGAGGCGAGCGTGCCGTACTTTGCGGGCCACGGTGGCGTCACCTCTCCCGATGGGTACATCACGACTCCAGTGCCGACAGGTTGGCGACCGGACCTAGTCAAAGCGGACAACAGGATCATTTTCGCATGTCTCGTGCGCTTCTGAGGCGAAACCATGCACACGGAGAAAAGTCTCAAGGTGGCTGCGCCAATCCAAAGCGGCAGCGTGAAGACATCGGCATTGGGTACTGACGCTGGGGGCAGAGCCGCGTTCGGGCGGCTGTGGATGGTCCTTGCGGCGGTTCTGGGGATCGGCGCGTCAGGCTGCGATGAAGGGCACGATGGCGATCGGTGCGTTCTGGCCCTCAGTCACAACGATTGCGCAAGCAGCGATCTCACTTGCATGCAGCCGACCGACTGCCCAGAGACGTATTGTTGCTCGGCCGGCAGCACGAATCCCTATTGTCAGCCTGGCTGCAACGGGGGCGCTCTCTCCATCCTGTTCGCGTCGTGCAGCACCGCGAGCCCATCGCCGTTGTGCCCCTGCATCAACAACATCAGCGGCATTAACATGGGCCCCTTGCCCCCGGACCAATACCCTACGGGGGTGGATTGCTCCTGCGTAAGCACGGAGGATCCGATCGCGTGTCTCGCGGCTGCCGCGGACGCCGGCGGCGCGGACGCGGGTGTGACGGACGCCGGCGGCGCGGATGCGGGTATGACGGATGCCGGGAGCGCGGACGCGAGTGTGACGGACGCCGGCGGCGCGACGCCAGACGCCAGCGCCTCCGGTCCGGACGCATCCGACGCTTCGGGCGGGTGAGAACGCGTCGACCGCATGGATGATCCGCGCCCGCCGGGCATGCAGCAGGCCTAGTAGCGAGCACCGTTCGGAGCTCCGACGTCTTGGCCCATGGGCAACTCGGAGCCAGGGCCGACGAAGGCGCGCAGCGCCGCTCCGCAGCGACCACGTCGCGATTGCGGGAACGGAGCGCCGCTCCGCAGCGACCACGTCGCGATCGCGGGAACGGGCCGCCATGACTTATCGAGCGTTGCCTGCTACGCAATAACGCACCGTGCTCCCCCCGCCAAAGCGAAGGAGCCCTCACGCATGACCGACCCCGCTCTCGCGGATAGCGCCTCAGCTGCCGGCCCCTCTGCGGCGCCCCTCATCCTCGTGGTCGACGACGAGCCACCCATCCAGCGCTTGCTCGCGGCCGTCCTCGTCGACAACGGGTTCCGGACCGTGCAAGCAAATTCCGGCAAGAAGGCCTTCACCTTTGCGTCCACGTACAGCCCCGCCCTCATTCTGCTCGATCTCGGGCTGCCCGACCTCGACGGCGTGGAGATTACCAGGCGCCTCCGACAATGGTACTTGCCTCCAATCGTCGTCATATCTGCGCGCGGACGGGAGACCGACAAGATCGAAGCCCTCGACGCCGGAGCCAACGACTACCTGACCAAACCGTTTGCGGTCGGCGAGCTCCTCGCTCGATTGAGGGTATGGCTCCGGCAACCGCCCGATTGCGGTGGCGACAGCGCTAGCGCCTTGGAGGTGGGTGACCTTCGCGTCGACCTGAGTCGGCGCCTGGTCTTCGTCGAGCAGCGCGAGGTGCACCTGACACTAACCGAATACAAACTCTTCGTCACGCTCATGCGAAATGCCGGGCGCGTCGTCACCCATCGCCAGCTCCTCGAAGAAGCGTGGGGCCCTGCCTATTCGAATGAGACCCAGTACCTCCGGGTCTATATGGCTCGCCTTCGTCAGAAGCTCGAGAAAAACTCCGTCCGCCCGCAGTACCTCCTGAACGAGCCGGGCGTTGGATATCGGCTTCGCGCGCCGTAGGGGTTGCGCCGCCCATGGCTCGAGAGACTCCACGCACGCTGAATCTTGCTGCCCGCTACCTTTTGGGGGCGTTGGTGGTTGGCATCGCGACCTGCACCGCCTGGCTGAGCTTCGGACACAATCACCAGCGCGATGTCGTGATGACGTTCTTGCTCGGGGTCGTGCTCGCGTCGATGCGTCTCGGGTACGGCCCGTCTCTATTCGTCGCCGTGGGGAGTGTGGCGGCCTACGACTACTATTTCGTCGAGCCGTACTATCGCCTCACGGTCACCGACCCTTGGGATCTCATCACCCTCGTCATCATGCTGTTCGTTGCGCTGGTCATCAGCGGCCTGACCGCCCGAGTACGAAAGGAGGCCGCTGTCGCGCAGAGCGCCAAGATCCAAGTGGAAGCCGAGCAACTGCGAAACTCGCTTCTCAGCTCCGTCTCCCACGACCTACGAACACCGCTCGCGGTCGTCCAGGGAGCCGCAACCGCACTGCTCGACGGCTGGGACGACTTGCCCGGAGCGCGCCGGCGGGAGTTTCTTGAGACCATTTCCGACGAGACACTCCGTCTTAACCGCATCGTTCGAAACCTGCTCGACATGACCGCGCTCGACGCCAATGCGCTTCGGGTCAAAAAGGAGCTTCAGCCCGTCGAAGAGGTCATCGGCGTCGCGCTCGGACGCCTGGAAGAGCTCCTGCGGGACCACCCCATCGAGACGGACGTGCCGCACGATCTGCCGCTGGTGGCGCTCGATGCCACCTTGATTGACCAGGTGCTGGTCAACCTCGTGGAAAATGCGGCGAAGTATTCGCCCGCGGGGAGCTCGATTCAAGTGAGCGCGCATCGCGCGGCTGGGGGCGTCGAAGTGAAGGTCGCGGACCGCGGGACTGGCTTGACGCCGGGGGATGAAGAACGAATCTTCGAGAAGTTCTACCGCGCGAATCGTACGCAGCCGGGCATGGGCTTAGGGCTGACCATCTGCCGCGGGATCGTCCGCGCACATGGAGGAACGATCCGCGCCGAGGCGCGACCGGGCGGGGGCGCGCTCGTCCGATTCACGCTGCCCGCGGATCCGCACGCCGGCAAGGGGCCCGTTGGCTTGCCGGAAGAGGCCGATGTCGGCTGATCTCATTTAGGCAATTTTTAGGTTTGGCGGCTCATCTCCGCCTGAAAGACGTGCCAGCCCGCGACGACCCATCTCGAATTAGTATAATTTTTAGCGAGCCTTTTGAGCGCGCCGCTTAGGCTTCTCGCCATGGAAAGCGCACCTCCCCCATTGAGCGCCACTGCCACTCTCGCAGTCAACGATGCGTCGTCGCTAGACCGCCCAGTTGACAAGACGGTCGTCGGCACGACGACGAACATGGGACCAAGGCTCCTAACGCACGATCCTGGGCCTTCGGAGCGGCAAGGAAAGTCGCCGGCCGCGCGCGCGTCGCGCGTCTTGATCATCGAGGACGACGCCCGCATGCGTCGATATCTACGTGCGGCGCTCGCTGGCGAAGGGCTCCGCGTCGTCGAAGCAGAAACGGGCACCGAGGCCCTCGCGCAAGCGAGCGGTCACAATCCCGACCTCGTCCTGCTCGACTTCAAGCTACCCGACATGAATGGCATGCAAGTGACGTCGAAGCTGCGCGAGTGGACGGCGGCTCCCATTCTCGTCCTCTCGGTGCACGACGAGGAAGCTGAAATAGTTGCCGTGCTCGACGCCGGAGCCAACGACTACTTGGCCAAGCCCTTTGGCCCGCGCGAGCTTTTGGCGCGCATCCGTGTCCTGCTCCGGCAGGCGCAGCGCGCGGACGCCAGCTCGATGAATTCAGTCCTCGAGGTCGGCGACCTCCGGATCGATTTCGCCGAACGTCTTGCCTTCGTTGCCGGGCGCGAGATACGCCTCACGCCGACGCAATATAGGCTCTTCGGCATGCTCATGCGCAACGCGGGCAAGGTGCTGACGCACGAGCAAATCATCTCTGCGGTCTGGGGGCCCTCTCACGCGAAGGAGACGCAGTACCTGCGCGTCTACATAGGCCAGCTCCGCCGCAAATTCGAGGCTGAGCCCGCACGTCCTCGCTACTTCTTGACCATGTCGGGCGTCGGCTACAGGTTGCGGGGGGGGATGGAGCGCACGAACTAAGCGCGACGACATAGACTCCGCGCTCAAGGCAACTACTTGGTGCAGGAGGGCTTCGCGAAGGCCGTCACCACTACCGCGGCGCGGTAGGCCTCCCGGCCCGTCCCGTTTCACGATCGGTCCTTCCTTCAGAGCGCGTCTGGTTGGTGAACTTCGCCGAAGGTCTCATTTCACAAATGTTTCGCCACCGTCTCTTCGCGTATAGCGCGCGGTATCCAGAGCTCGATTACCGTGTAATATTTATCTAATGCTTAGTCTATTTACCGAACTTTTAGAATTCGCGCGTTTAGAGTCCAGCGTGTGGGACACACACACTCCAACGTTCGTCTTCAAATGCGGAGCGACCCGCTGTAGACGGCCGGCGACTCGCCACTTCTGCCCATCACGTTAGGCAATGCCGTCGGTGTCGAGCTGCGGCATCGGGGGATCTTTGTCCATTCGTCACCAAACGAGGAGTCAATGCATGCACCGCTTTAATTCGTTACGCGCCCAGTGCGCAGGGGTCGGCATGACCACCTGTATCGTGCTGTCCGCGGGCACGTCATTCGCCCAAACGCCGGCCCCCGCGGCGCCGGCTCCGGCGCCCGTGGCTCCAGCTCCGGCGCCCGCGCCCCCCAGCACTGAGACCGCACCACCCGCGAGCACAGCGGCTCCGCCTTCCGCTCCGGCGCCGGTGGTCACTCCTACGGAGGCTCCCGCTCCGCCCGAGCCGAAAGCCGCGGAGCCCTTCGCATTCGGCGACTTCACGTGGCTGAACGGTTCGAACCGACAGCACAAATCACTGCTCGATAGCCCGCTGTTTAGCGGCAGCTTCCTTCTCGACACGAACTACACCTCTTCGCTCGCGCATCCGGTCGACAATACGGTCGTGGGCTCGACGGCGCTTTCGCGCGATGACGAGTTCGTGCTGGCTTTCATGGGTTTCGGGGGGGACTTTCACTACGAGCACGCGCGCGCGCGCCTGATGACCCAGTTCGGGGTTCGTTCGGAGCTCGTCCCCCGCAACGACTTCAGCACCTTCCGCGGTCAGTTCGACCTACAGGACGCGCTCCGGTACGTCAGCGAAGCCAACGGCGGCTACCACTGGGACGCGATGAACGGCATCAATCTAGATATCGGCATTTTCATGTCGTACGTGGGACTCTTTTCGTACGACAACTTCGAAAACTGGATGTACCTGGCTTCCTTCACGTCGGACAACACGCCCTGGTTTTTCAACGGAGCGCGCATTCAGATCTTTCCGAGCGACAAGCTCAAAATTGAGCCGTGGATCATCAACGGTTGGCAAACCTACGGCACGTTCAACGAGATGCCGGGCTTCGGCTACCAGGTCCTGTGGCGACCCGTTGAGTGGTTCTCGATCCTCGCCAACGGTTACGTCGGTTGGGACAATCAAGACGAGCCAGGCGACACTCGCTTCCACAGCGACAACAGCGCGACGATTCGATTGTACGACAACCCCAATGCGGGCTTCATCACGAGGATAGCGGAGTCGTACACGTTCGACCTCGGAGGTCAGATCGGCGACGGGGTCACCGCGTTCGGCGGAAGCGGCACGGAGGGGCACTGCACCCTCAGCCATCCGTGCACGTCGCAGTTTTTGAGCTGGATGGCGTATCACCGTACCTGGTTTGGCGAGCACCTCGCGTTCACGTTCGGCGGCGGCATGATGCACAACCCCAGCCGCTACCTCGTGCTCGCGCCCACTGGCCAGGCCTCGGGGATCCCCCAAGACGCGAGCGTTCAGGGGACGCAATATGTGGCCGCGACCAGCCCGTACGACTACAACCCCGGCTCCAAGTTCGACGCCTGGGACATCGAGGGCGGCTTCCAGTTCATGCCGATCGAGCAACTCACCTACGATGTCGAGTTCAACCACCGCGAGGCGAACGTGCCGTACTTTGCGGGCCACGGCGGCGTCACCTCTCCGGATGGCTACATCACGACCGCGGTGCCGACGGGGTGGAGACCGGATCTAGTGAAAGCCGACAACAGAATCATCATGGCAATGCTCGTGCGCTTTTGAGGCGAAATCATGCATACCAATAAATGTTTCAAGATGGCTAGGCCAATTCAAAGAGGCGGCATGAAAACGTTGGCTTTTGGTACTCGCTCGCGTGGCCGTGCCGGGCTCGGGCGGCTTGTCGCGGGCATCACGGCGCTCCTGGCGCTGGCAGCAGCGGGCTGCGATCAAGGGCACGATGGCGATCGGTGCGTTCTGGCCCTCAGTCACAACGATTGCGCAAGCAGCGACCTCACGTGCATGCAGCCGACCGACTGCCCGGAAACGTATTGCTGCTCGGCCAACAGCTCGAATCCCTATTGTCAGGCCGGCTGCAACGGTGGCGCTCTCTCCATCCTGTTCGCGTCTTGCAGCACCGCGAGCCCATCGCCGTTGTGCCCCTGCATCAACAACATCAACGGCATTAACATGGGCCCTTTGCCCCCGGACCAATACCCTACGGGGGTGGATTGCTCCTGCGTAAGCACGGGGGATCCCATCGCATGCCTTGCGGCCAGTGCGGACGACGGCGGCACGCCGGACTCGGGCGGCGCATCGCCTGACTCGGGTGGGCCGGACTCGGGTGGCGCGACGCCGGACGCAGGCGCTGGCTCGCCAGATTCGGGTGGAGGTACGCTCGACGCGGGCGGCGCGGTGCCCGACGCTTCCGACGCCTCGAGCGACTAGTATTAGCCCGCGAGGCGCACCAGCTAGCCGACGATGACCCGCGGGCTCGAAGCGGGTCGCTCACTCCGGAGCGTCGTCGTAGCTGGTGCGCGCGAGGGCGCAACGCCATGGTCCGGAGCTCGCTGATGGTCTCGCCAACCGCACGGCCGCGGCCAACGATCCCTTTCGACGTGGTCTGGGACGAGCCCCGCACGCTGCTGATCACACGCGTCCGCTGCGCATCGGCCCCGATGGACATGACTCCCTACCGGGACGCGCTCCGCGGAGCGCTTGCGCGAATCTCGCCCGGTTCAGCGTTCGTGTGGTTGAGCAGCGCCGTCGGCGAGGACCCCGGGGAGAATCGGCCGGCGCACGCGGAGCTCCGATCGATCCTTTCGGTCACACTTGCCTCCTGTGGCTTTCGCACGTCGTTGCTCGACCTCTACGATGGGGTTGACCTTCCGATCACGCGCCGTAGGGGCGTGACATGTCGCGCGATTGCCCATGTTCACCAGCCCCGTGCACGGGTAGATGCTTCTAACGAGCAATTTGGCCGACCCAACGAGCGGTACTTCAGTGATGAAGGGGTCGCGCTCGAGTGGTTAGCTCAACTGTAGAGCTACCTGGTGAGGACAACGCGAAAGCCCAACCGAACGCGGGCTTGCCTGCGCCTAGAAGCGCGGCAAAGTGACGCGAAACGTCGTCCCACCACGATCCGTGCTCTCCACCTCGATGCTCCCTTGGTGCGCACGCGCAATCTCCCGAGCGAGATACAACCCGAGCCCCAGCCCCTCGGCCCCGTGTGACGGCGACGGTCCACAGGCAAAGGGTTCGAAGAGATCCGCTCGGACGCGCCGATCGATTCGGGGTCCCGCGTTCCAAACGGCAAGAGATACCGTGTCATCGTGAGCCCGAAGGATGACGCGTACGGCGGCCCGGAGGCCCCCGTGGTGAAGCGCGTTTAGAACGAGCCTCGAGAGCATGGCGGCAACGGCATCCGGATCGCAGATCCCCTCCACGGGGTCGTCCGCGATGAGCATCATGGCGCGATCGGAATGCAAGTCTCGGATCGTGTCCACGACTCGCTCGCAAAGTACGTTCAGGTTCACCCGCCTCCGCGTCAACCGAACACCTTCCATCGTCCACCGGACGAAATCGAGAAGATCGCGCGTCATTCTGTCCGCTTGCAACGCGGCTTTTGCTATCGAGCCGAGTCGTACAGCGTGGACGTCGCCAAGGTGCTGTCTCAACGCGATGGCCTCGGTGGCCATCGCCTGCAGAGGGTCGCAGAGCTTGCGCAGAGACGCGTCCAATCGTAGTGACACGCTGTCGTCAGCGGCCGCGTCGTCGGAGAGATCGACGCTCTCGAGCGGCCGGGCCTTCGCACCGTTGCCGCGCTCTTCGAGAAACGCGACGCGATCATCGTGCGCTACGCTATTCTCGATAGACATCGCGAAATTGTACATCATCTCGAAGCTCTGAGAACGATGAGGAGCCGTTTTTATCTATATTTTACCGCCTCACGGGATCGCGCGGCGTACGCTCAGGCGCTTTCAGCAATATCGGGGAGCCCGCTCGTGGCAGGGGGCTCTTGTGCGCACGGCAGGATGAAGCGGAAGGCGGCGCCGCCCCCTGCACGGTTCTCGCACCAGATAGCCCCGTCGTGCGCGGCAATAATGCCACGACAAATTGCAAGTCCGAGCCCCATGCCCCCGCCTGTGCGTGCCGCGCGATGAAACTTTTCGAAGATCTGTTCTTCGTCTCCGGGCCGCACCCCCGGACCCCGGTCGGCCACTGTGACCTCTACGCCGGTCTCGACCCTGCGTGCGCCTATGTCGAGCGGGGTTTGCTCAGGCGTATATCGCGCGGCGTTTTCCAAGAGGTTGACGAGGACCTGTTCGACTAGCGCCCAATCGAATGACGCGAGCGCGGCGTCAGGTTCGATGACGACGTTGACGACGCGGTTTTTTAGCTGTTCATCGGAACGGTGGAGCGCCACCCCTACGGTCTCCTCCAGCGGGTGCCACTCCTTTCGAGCGCGCAGAGCCCCGGCTTCGAGCGACGCCATGTTGAGCAAGTTACCAACGCGGCTGTTGAGCCGGGTGGCCTCGTCGGAGATAGTTTGGAGATATTCCCGGCGTCGAGCCTCCGGAACCATTGAGCCCGGCTCGAGCAAGGCGGTGGCTGTTGCCTTCACTACAGCGAGCGGCGTTCGCAGATCGTGCGACACTGAGCTGAGAAGAGCATTCCGCAGGCGTTCCGTCTTGACCTCCACTTGCGCTAGCTGGGCATCTCCGCTGAGCTTGCAGCGCTCCAGCGAAAGCGCGATCGGAACGGCAAAGGCTTCGAGGAGGTCGCGACTCGCGGGGGCTGTGAAAAAGGCTGGTGACGCGGGGCGGACAACCAGAATACCCAGGATCCCCGTCGAGGAGCGAAGGGCGACGATCTGGTCGCCCGTGGGTACACCGAACGCCAACGCTTCACCTGCCATGATCCGCGCTGCAATGGCGAGCGCCAAGGCAGGAGCGGCCGACGCGGATTCCTCCCCCAAGGCGACCGAAAGCTGTCCAGTGGCGTCCGCGAGAAGAACCCAAACATCGCTCGAGAAGATATCGCGCAGGTGACGTTGAGCGGCTCGAACGATGTCCTCGTTCGTCCGCGCAACCGACAAATCCTGACTGATGGCGTAGAGCTCCGAAGTCCCCCGCTCCCGCTCCCGCGCCTCAGCCGCGCTTCGCCGTATGCGCTCGGTCTGGTTTCCGATTACGACCGCGACGACGAACATGACGACCATGGTGAGCCACAGGCCCGGGTCGGCAACCGCGAAGCTGTAGTAGGGCACAGTGAAAAAGAAATCGACACAAGCAACGCTCAAGGTCGCGGCGAGCAGCGATGCGGCATAGCCGAGCCGCGCGGCAACGAGGACGACCCCGAGGATGTAGACCATGATGACGTCGGGCAATCGGTGCCGCATGGCGACCGCGCCGATTCCTGTGATGACCGAGACCGTCGCGAGAGCCCCAAAGATCGCCAGACCTGCACGCGTATACTCGCGCCCAGCGGAGGGGGACGAGCCTTGTCGCATGGGCGCGCTTGTCCGCCTCGGCCTAGCCCAGATGCAATCGGTAGCGGCCGCCTTCGGCCACGAGATAGCGAGGGCGCGCGGGGTCTCGTTCGAGCTTTTGCCGCAGGTGGCGCACGCGAGCGCGCAGGTGGCGCATCGCCGTGCCCGAGCCCTTTCCCCAAACGGCGGCCAAGATCTGTTCTTCGGTAATCCCACGATTCTGACTGTGCGCCAACGTCAGGAGCAGCTTGCATTCCAGCGGGGTGATATGCACCTCGCGTCCCTCGACGAACACCACGCGCCGGTCCCGATCAATTCGCAATCGCTCGGTGCTCGATTCGGGCAGCAGACGCTGCGACTGAGCGCGTGCGGTCTGTCGGAGCCAGACGCGAATACGGCCAAGAAGATCACTGACCTCAAAGGGGTGAACGACGTAGTCGTTGGCCCCGGCATCGAGAACCGAGCCCCGCTCCTCCTCACTCGATCGAGACACGACCGCCAAGATGGGCGCCTTCGTCAAATCACGAAGCCAAGCCGCGAGTCCCAGGCCTTCCGCTCCGGGGTGGCTAAGGTCGATTAGGATAAGCTCCGGCTCGCATTCAACGGCCCGCGTGAGCTCGCCGGCTCGAGTGGACGCGTGAATGATCCGAAAGCCTTGACCCTCCAGGATCGACGCAATTGACGGGCCTGAATGAACCTCGGGATCGACCACCAGGACGAGTGGCTCAAGGGCCGGTGGCCGGCTAGCGACGGCAAAACGCCAGCGTGGGAAGGGTCCCTCTACCATGCTCCCGAGTCAGTTTAGACCGGGGTGTAATCAAAAAGACATAAAATTCCGGCCACGGATTGGATGAGCGAGCGTTTGCCTGGTTGGACTACTTAGACCGACTCATCATTGGGTACGAGCGCCGTTCCGACATCATCGTGGGTTGCTCACGACGTTCCAGGACATGGCGTGCGTCCTCGAACCTGTGGAAGAGCAAGTACTCATTCCGCGAGGAGGCCATATCCGACTCCGGGCTGCTTGATGAAGTAGCGCGGGCGTGCCGGGTCATCCTCGAATTTTTCACGGAGCTGCCGCATGTAGATGCGAACGTACTGTATTTCGCGCTTGCAGGCGGGGCCCCACACCTTGGTCAAGATCTCCTCGTGACTCAAGATCTTACCCGCATTGCGCATCATCATCGAAAACAACTTGTATTGCACCGGTGTAAGGCGAACTTCGCGATCGCCGATCCAGGCTTGGAGCTTCCCAAAATCGACCCGCAGTTGCCCTACTTCGAGAGTGGCGCTCAGATGATTCGTGCCACGCTGCGTCTGCCGCAACCAGACGCGCATTCGCGCCATGAACTCACCCATGGCTAGGGGTATTGGCAAGTATTCGTTTGCCCCAGCATCGAGCGCAGCGATCTTTTCGTGCTCGTCGTTTCGAGCGGCAAGAATGAGAATTGGCGCTGGCGTCCACTCGCGAAGTTTGCGCGTGACCTGTATCCCGTTCAAGTCAGCGATCGTAGAGTCAAGGACGACCACGTCGGGGTTGTGCACGGCAGCGAGCGAGAGCGCTCGAGAGCCGGTGTCAGCCTCAACGATGCGAAGGCGCTCATCGTTCAGCGCCGCGCGAAGGTGCGTGCGTGACGCGAGCTCGTCCTGCGCGAGCAATACCAATGGTGCCGCGTTGGGTATCGCGCCCCAGGCAGATTCGTTGAATCGCGCCGAGAGCTCTTGAGTTGGACTAGCTACCATAGTCACCTCCATTTTTGAGCTCGTCATCGCGTAAGGATCGTCGTCGGATGTCTAGAGTTGTCCATGCATGGACTCCTCGCTTGGTCGCGATGTGCAGAGGTTTTCCCGACGGGAATTCCTCCGCGTTCGACAGCGAGGCATTGGGCGTGTGGGTCTCACGGGCGGGACTCTACATATCGCCATATAAAAATAGGATAAATATACTAGGTATGAATATTAAAATTATCCTTCTAAATCGAGGTCAGGACATCGTTGCGGGGCCGACGTTCATGCGAAACATTTGCGAAACGGTTGTTGGGTTCGTGGTGAGCCCCGTTGAGAGTCGGGTGTGCGGTTCGTTCATGCGACAACGCGGCTGTGAGCTTCGGTCTTGGGCGGTCCGCGGACGTTGGGTGTGGGGCCTCATGTTATTGAGTCCGCGGAGCAGAGACGAGTCCGCGGAGCCGAGGCGAGCTTGGAGAGCTCCGAACGCGTGGGTGGACGTCACCCGTGCGGGAAGCCTTGGCTGATGCCGCGGGGCTTGATAGCTTGCGGCCCCCAAACGTGAGCCACCTGTTCTCGAAACCCTACCGAGCGCTCGCGGCGGCCCTCGCGGTCACGCAGAGCCTTGCGCCAGTCGCATTCGCTCAGAGCACCGCACAACCTCCAGCGAGTGCACCAACGACGGGAGCCGCGCCCGCGGCGACGCAGACCCAACCGCCTCCGATTGCGCCACCGCCCCCGCTTGTGCCGCCGCCGTTGCTCGTACCCGTGCCCGCGCCCACTCCGGTGCCGCCGCCACCGAGCGCGTCTCCGCCCGGGACGGAGCCCGCACCCGCACCTGGCGTGGAAGTGCACTTCGACGCCAACGAAGAGGACATTGCGTTGATGGTGCGTCGCGAGGGCTTGGTCGGAGCGCCAGCAGGGTACACGTATATTTGTATCGCGCCATGCGACGCACGTTTGCTTCCGGGCCCCGCAAGGATGGCCCTCGCGCCGATGGGCTACCATCCAATCGACGCTAAAGACCCCGTCTTCGTGTCGGCGTCGACGACCCTGCGCGGAACCTACCGGTCGCGCGCCACCATGCGCGCGGTCGGAATCACGATCATGATCTTCGGAGCCATCGTAGGTGGCATCGTGGCGTCGGTTGGGGGGAGTGTCGTGCCGCAAGACGCGGTTACCGGCTGGGGGCTCATCGTAGGTGGCGCTTCCGCCGGGCTTGGCGCGGCCGTCTCAGGATTGGTTATGTTCCTGAAAAAGGATGAGGCCTCGATTCAGATCATGCCGCTGACCGTATCGCCTATTGGGGCGCGGCCGGGCTTCGCGAACGAGCACGCCGCCAATCTTCCGGCCGGCGAGGGAGTAGGGCTTCGGATTCGGTTCTAGTTTAGACGTTCTAGTTTAGATTTCAGACGGGGATTAGATTTCAGACGGGGAATGGTTACTGCGCCTGCAGAGGAGCCACGTGACGCCGGGGAGCCACGAGAAGCTGAGCCCGATCGAGCACTCTCCTGGCGTCGGCGATCGAATCGATCGTTACGCGGACCGAAAACCCGTCCCCTTCGGAATGTGCGCTGATATCGAGCCAGCGCCCCGGGAGCACGTACGGATCGTCGTCTTGTGCCGCCACCTGGCCCAGCGTCGCGCGCACTTGATGACATTCGAGGTTCCGCGTGATCGTTTCGGGCGACTGGCCGGTCATTGGCACGAGGTAGATGCGTGCGCCGTTCAGGTTCGAGCGCTGGCCGTTGCCGGACGGCACGACCGCGTTTTCGGGCTCCACGTGATCGACCGACGCAGCGGCGAGATAGGAGGCTGCGGCCGTTTCGGGGGACCCCTTGCATTTGGGCTCGACCTCGTGCGCGTGGTCGGTCGGCGTTCGAGTGTCCGGCAAGATGTAGGGGAAGACGGTCGAGCAGCCGCCAAGACCAAGACAAAGCCAAAGAGCGATCTCATTACCCATGGGCGCAGGATTTTAGCTGATATCGAGGGCGCGGCCACGAGCTCGCGGGAGTCGCGAACCTGGTCGTGCGTGGCCGTCTCGCGCTTGCGCGCGTCGGTGGTCTGCACCACGGTTCCTCGAGGGTCGCGCGATCGTGTCGTATCAGTTTTTCGTCACGACAGGTGGGATCTGCGCTGGACGCCGCGACGCCGTCGGGACAGTCTTCCCCGCCACGATGTCCCGCCTGCTGCAGGTCCCCCTTGGCCTCCTCCTTCTCGCCGCGGGCTGTGGGCGCGAAGCCGTCTACGCGACGACCTTCGCCCCGGACTTCAGCCCCCCCCACCACGTCGTGTCCGTGCTCGGCGTGTACAAGGACGGACAAATGAGCTCGGAGGCGTGGGACGCCATCGCCGCGCGCGTGTCGCGCTCGCTCGGCGCGGCGAGCTGCGAGGCAGCGTACAGCAGGAGCGCGACATCGCCCAACGAGGCGCTCTGGTCAGCCGTTGACGAGTACACACTGGCCAACGGACCCACCGACGATCTCCTCGCGAAGATCGCGCCCGCCGCCCTTGGGGATCTCGTCCTCGTGGTGATCGTGGCCGGCAAGTTGCCGACACCGAAGAAGATCAAGATTCAGGACGAGAAGCAGAACCGTCAGGCTGCAGGGAACTTGGGTCCTCAAGGAGGCACGGGAGGCCCGGGAGGCGGCGCTGGCTTGACGCGCAACCACGGGCCGATGTTTCGCCCCCCCGCCCCCCCCCCGGAAGTCGATCAATTGGACCTCTCGGCATCCCTGTTCTCGGTGCCCAAGGCTGCCTCGGTCGCGCTTGTCGCGCTCAAGTACTCCGGCGAAAGCGTCGACGATGCGATCGCCGGGTTCACGGCGAAGCTCGCCAGCGCTCTGCCCGGCGCCACGTGCACCGGCTGGAACTGGGAGGCGAAGATCGATCCCGAAGCCATTCGCTAGCCGAGCCATCGCGAGGCTTGCGGACGAGCGGTAACGGCGACTTCCCATACGCTTCGCGCTCGCGAGTAGGCGAACACCGGCTGGCTCGCGAGCCATCGCTCGCAGGCGCCGGGGTTTTCCATGGCTGCGAAGTCGAGGTTCTCGTCGGCCAGCAAGCGCAGGGCGGCGCGCCATTACCATGTTGTCCGCCGCGGCGAGCATGCCCGCTGCGAGCTGATTGGGTCCGAGTCCGATGTGCCGAGTCTTGCGGAACCGCGTTGCGCAGTGATTTTTTGAGCAACTTGGCAAGGGACGTTGCCCTCCCGCCACTGCGCAACGAAGTCGCGACGCCCATCTCAAGTCGATGATCAGGCCGTTGCGATTCTCCATCAGCGCCTGCGCCGAGCGGCGAAATCCGCGCGCTTTGGGTCGGCAATGTTTCGCGGCGACGTCCGGATTTCTTCCTAGATGTTTTAACGTTGTCTATTATTTTCCTTTGTTATTTTTTGTTGCGTTCTTTACGTCTCGATGAGTAAGGTCCACCTCGTCTGGAGATAGGGACTGGCGCGGTGCGAGAAACGCCCGCGGTACAATTAGGTTGGATGCTTGCAAGCGAGCAGCGCCCGCTCGGTATGAGGAGAATGCCCATGGAGTGCTTTAACGAGTCGTTGATAATGGACTGCCGATCAATCGTCGGCCCAGCGTCGCTGCGTGCAGCTGACGTATCCGGAGTTTGAAGATGTATCGCTCCTACGATTGGCGAAGCAGCTGTCGATGGATTGTCGGCTTCGCGAGCACGATCCTCTTGGAAGGCTCGGCTTTTGCGCAGGCCACGCCACCTCCCGCCGAGACGCCTCCGCCCGCGGCCCCGGCGCCCGCCGCGGCGCCCGCGGCCCCACCACCGGCAGCTGCGGCCGCCCCGGCGGCCCCCCCCGCGGCGACTGCCCCACCTGCACCCGCCGCGCCCGCGGCTGCGCCGGAGCCGGGCCCGTTCGATGGCATTGCCCAGACGCAGAGCGCGCCCTTTTCCTTCGACTTCGGCTGGATCAACGGTACCAGCCGACAGAAGAAGCCGGTCATCGACACGCCCTACTTCACCGGCGAGTTTCTCGTCGACACGAACTACACCCAGTCGGCGGCTAACCCGATCGACCATACCGTCATCGGTTCGACGTCCATCGCGCGAGACAACGAGATCTCGCTGGCCTTCTTGGGCCTAGGCGGCGACTTCCATATCAAGAACACGCGGATGCGCATCATGACGCAGTTTGGCTACCGCGCCGTCGAGATTCCGCGCAATGACTTCAGCACCTTCCACGGCCAGTACGACTTGCAGAACACGCTCCGGTACATCAGCGAGTGGAACGGCGGGTACCACTTTGATGTATTGCACGGCCTCAACATCGACGCGGGCATCTTTATGTCGTACGTCGGTCTGTTTTCGTATACGGCGTACGAGAACTGGATGTACGTGCCGTCGTATACGTCGGACAACACGCCCTGGTTCTTCAACGGCATACGGATTCAGATCTTCCCGACCGACACCCTGAAGATCGAGCCTTGGATCGTCAACGGCTGGCAGTCGTACGCCAAGTTCAACGACATGCCCGGCTTCGGCGGCCAGATCATGTTCCGTCCCGTCGAGTGGATCTCGGCGAACTCGAACGACTACTTCGGCTACGACGCGCAGGACCTGCCGGGCCTTGACCGCTGGCACACGGACAACAGCTTCAATATCCGATACTTCAACAACCCCGGCGGGGTCATCTCGCGCATGGCCGCGTCGTACACGTTTGACTTAGGCGGTGAGAGCGGCGACGGGGTCTCGTTCGGCGGCTCGGCGCCCGAAGGCCACTGCACCACTAAAAATCCTTGCCCGGCACGTTTCACGAGCGCCATGACGTACCAGCGCGCCTGGTTCGGCGACCAGTTCGCGGTCACCGTCGGCGGCGGCTACATGACCAACCCCAGCCGCTACCTCATCTTGACACCCACTGGAAATGCCCAGCCCCTTCCCCAGCCCGAGAGCACGGCGCAAGTCTCGTACGCTGCACCCACGAACCCGTATGACATCGGCTTCGGGTCGAAGATCAACATGTGGGACTGGGAGGCCGGATTCCAATACATGCCCAGCGACTACTTCACGCTGGACGTCGAGTACAACCATCGCGGCTCGAGCGTCCCGTTCTTCAACGGTCACGGCGGCGACACCTCGCCCGACGGCTACATCACGACGCCCTCGGGTCCGGGCTGGCGGGCGGACCTGACAAAGTCCGACGATCGAATCATCATTGCTTGGCTAGTGCGCCTCTAAGGTCGGAGATCACCATGAAGCCGACAACGACTGTAAGGAAGAGAACTTTCATGCCCTCACTCAATCTCGCTCGCATAGGTGCGCTGGTTGCCGTTGGCTCGGTCGCGTTCGCCCTGGGGCCAGCAGGCTGCATCGGCGGATGGACCTACAGCAACGTTCCCGAAGGCGACCGATGCAATCCGTACGACAGCCACGGAGAGTGTGCCAGCGGCCTGGCATGCACCGTTTCATCGTGGCAAGTGGCCAACCAGGGCGGCACATCCAGCCTTGGAACCCCCGAGCTCGCGCTCGCCGCCGGGGCAGGGGTCAACAGCGCCGGCGCCTACAACGTGCTGGAGTTCTGCCCCGAAAACTACTGCTGCCCAGTCGACGGCAACGGTAACCTCACGACAAGCAGCAACGCGAATTGTCAGTTGGGTTGCAACGGCGGAGCGGCGGCGATTTGCTCCGCTCAAGGAAACTCGACGGCCCCTTACGTGGGTGTGTGCGATTTCGCGAGCTCGGGTGTGTTGCCCGCGGGGGATGATGGCGGGCCGGAAGAGGCAAGCACACCAGAAGAGGCAAGCACGCCGGAGGCAAGCCTTCCGGAGGCAAGCCTTCCGGAGGCAAGCCTTCCGGAGGCAGGCCTTCCTGATAGTAGTGCCACGCCGGACGCCGCCGACGGGAGCGCAGAGTAGCGGAGGCTGAAGCACCCGCGGAGGCGAGCACGGCCCCGTCGCCCTCGCCTCCGTTGCCATGCGCATAAACGTGT
>Ga0302326_10012822_pt1 | contig 17820 bp, 13 predicted proteins | sample Palsa_T0_3_FD_202264 | JGI IMG/M metagenome (GOLD analysis project Ga0302326, IMG submission 202264) | Peat permafrost microbial communities from Stordalen Mire near Abisko, Sweden - Palsa_T0_3 | ecosystem: Environmental > Terrestrial > Soil > Palsa > Peat permafrost | place: Sweden: Abisko... | reverse complement strand
ATTGAATTGAAAGCCATTTGCAAAGCGCCGCTCTGGCACAAGGCCTGCTAAATGATTAATGGGGACGGACGATCCGGCACCCGCCCAGGAGCGCGTCCATGAAAAAAATCGAAGCGATCATAAAGCCGTTCAAGCTCGACGAGGTGAAAGAAGCCCTGCAGGAGGTTGGCGTGCAGGGCATCACCGTCACCGAAGCCAAAGGCTTCGGCAGGCAGAAGGGACACACGGAACTCTACCGCGGAGCGGAATATGTCGTGGACTTCCTGCCCAAGGTAAAAATCGAAATCGTCGTACCGAACGAGCGGCTGGAAGCAGCGGTGGAAGCCATCCAGAAAGCCGCCCGAACGGGACGCATCGGCGACGGAAAGATCTTCGTTCTGGACGTCCAGGAAGCCATTCGCATCCGCACCGGCGAAACCGGCGCGGATGCCATCTGAGTCTCATTGCGGGGTTCGCCCCGCCCCGTACAACCGTCGAAGGAACCCTCATGAGCAACGTAAACAACGTTCTGAAGCTGATCAAAGAAAAGGAAGTGAAATTCGTCGACCTGCGCTTCACCGACCCGCGCGGCAAGTGGCAGCACGTCACGTTCGACCTTTCGATGGTCGACGACGATTTCCTGACCAACGGCACGATGTTCGACGGCTCTTCCATCGCGGGGTGGAAGGCGATCAACGAATCCGACATGACGCTTGTGCCCGATTGCGATACGGCCATCGTCGACCCCTTCTTCGCCCAGACGACGCTTGCCATTGTCTGCGACGTCATCGAGCCGATGACAGGGCAGCGCTACGCCCGTTGTCCGCGCTCGATCGCCAAGGCGGCCGAGAATTACGTGACGGCTTCGGGAGTCGGTGATCAGGTTTTCTTCGGACCGGAGGCCGAGTTCTTCATCTTCGACGACGTGCGCTACGAAACGAGCATGAATCGCGCGTTCTACTACGTGGATTCCGCCGAAAGCCCGACCAACACCGGAACAGAATACGAAGCCGGCAATCTGGGACACAGACCCGCGGTGAAGGGCGGCTACTTTCCGGTTCCTCCCGTCGATTCCGCGCAGGATATCCGCAGCGAAATGCTCGCCATCATGGGCGATCTCGGCATAGAGCCGGAGAAACATCATCACGAAGTCGCAGGCGCCCAGCACGAACTTGGATTCAAGTTCAAGCCACTCACGCGATGTGCCGACGCGATGCAGATTTACAAGTATGTGATCCATCAGGTCGCGGCCGCTTACGGCAAGTCCGCCACCTTCATGCCGAAGCCGGTCTACGGCGATAACGGCTCGGGCATGCATGTGCATCAGTCGATCTGGAAGGGCGGCAAGCCGCTTTTTGCAGGCTCCGGCTACGCCGACCTTTCGGACACCTGCCTGTATTACATCGGCGGCATCATCAAGCACGCCAGAGCCGTCAACGCCTTCACCAATTCCCTCACCAACTCCTACAAGCGACTCATCCCGGGTTTTGAAGCGCCCGTGTTGCTCGCCTATTCGTCGCGCAACCGCTCGGCCTCCTGCCGCATTCCGTTCTCGGCAAGTCCGAAAGGCAAGCGCGTCGAAGTGCGGTTTCCCGATCCGGGCTCAAATCCGTACCTCGCCTGCGCAGCACTGCTGATGGCAGGTCTCGACGGAATCGAAAATAAAATCCATCCGGGCGATCCGATGGATAAGGACCTCTACTCGCTCCCGCCGGAAGAGTTGAAGGAAGTACCGACGGTGTGCGGCTCGCTGCGTCAGGCGCTCGAGTGCCTCGACTCCGATCGCACGTTCCTGAAGAAGGGCGGCGTATTCTCGGACGACTTCATCGACAGCTACATCGAGCTGAAGATGGGCGAAGTCTATGCGTTCGAGCACACGCCCCATCCGATCGAATTCAAGATGTATTACAGCTGCTAGACGGAATTATCCGCGCGATGGCGCACGGGCCGGGAGCAATCCCGGCCCTCGGCTTTGCAAAGATCGGGACGTCTACGCGAGCGTCACGCTTTTGCGTTCGACGCCGCGCAGTTCCGCTGCAATGGGAAGCACGACATAGGCACGGCACCCTTTGCCGTAATCGCTTTCGATCCAGGCGCGTCCGCCGTGCAACTCGGCGAGACCCCGGACAAGGGCGAGACCGAGCCCCGTGCCCCCGCCTTGCCGGTCGTAGCGGTTGTCCACCTGGCTGAACGGTTTGAAGATTCGATCGAGCTTTTCGCGCGGGATTCCGGGACCGTTGTCTTCCACCATGATCTGGAAATTGCCGCAGCGCGCCCGCGAACCGATGACGCAGATCCTGCCGCCTTCGGGCGTGAACTTGACGGCGTTGGACACGAGATTGATCAGAATCTGCTTCAGGGCGCGCTCGTCGGCGTAGAGTTGCGGGCAAGCGGGATCGATGTCGATCACCAGCTCCTGATGACGCTCGCGGGCTTTGGCGCCGATGATTTTCAATGCGCTGTCGAACGTGCGATGCACATCGAGCGTATGCGGTTCGATTTCCATCCGGCCCGCTTCGATCTTGGCGACGTCTAGAAGGTCGTTGATCAGACTGAGCAGATGGGATCCGGAGGTGTGGATGTCGCCGGCGTACTCCCGGTAGCGCGGCGAACCCACCGCGCCGAAACATTCCTTCGCGATGATCTCCGAAAAGCCGAGGATCGCGTTCAGCGGCGTCCGCAATTCGTGGCTCATATTGGCAAGAAACGCGGTCTTCGAAGCATTCGCAGTTTCCGCCTCGAAGCGCTTGCGCAATGCCTCGTCGCGGGCTTCCTCGAGTTCGCGCGCCAGATCCTCGACTTCAAACCTCAGGCGGGAATCCTCGTCCAGCCGATGGGTCACCCGGCGACCGTCGACGAAAAACTGTGCGGCGAAGAGCGGGAGGACGATCGCAATTGCGATGTCGGCCCACGACCCTCCCATGAGAAACCGCAGCACGTCCATGACGATCAGCGGCACAAGGGCCGCCACGAACATGTCCATATGATTGACGCGGCTGACGGCAAGCATTCCAAGAACGCAACAAACAGCGACCGCCAGAAACATGTGATTGAGGGGATTCGCAGCGTCCCACAGCAGCCACGGAATCAGGCTCCACGCCGTACTGAATGCAACCTGCACGCCGACAAAGCGCGGAAACCACGATTGCATCTGCTCGGAACTGACGCGGCCAGCCGATTCGCGGGCATAACGGTCGATAAGCTTGGTCGATGCGAAAGCCGTCAGACCGACGGCAAGAGGAAGAATGGCAGCGATACGGATATCGCAATGACCGAAATAGCCGAACGCGGCAGATCCCAGGTAGGCGATGGCGACCGCGCACAACGGCGCAGCATAGCGCGCAGAGCGCACGATACTCGCGATGAGATCCAGTTGCGCCTTGAGAACACGGACATCCGCGCTCCGCTGCATGCGCAACCGCTGACCATAGCCCACGGCGCCTTCCCCTTTCGCCCGACGGACGAACTCGGATGCTAGCGGCGGTCCCCTAAGATTTGCTTGAGATGGCTGAACCTTGAGCCTGAAACCTAAGCGCGCAAAAGTTCTTTGTCGGCATCGACCACCGTGCAAGGCAGAGTCGGCGGGAAGTAAACAAAGGCCTTCACACCGGCCCCCGCATCGCTTTCGATCCAGGCACGTCCGCCCTGCAGGTTTGTAAGACCGCGAACGAGCGAGAGCCCAAGCCCCGTTCCGCCGGCCTGGCGGCTGTATCGGTTGTCGATCTGGTTGAAGGGAACGAACACGGTGTCCAGCAGGTCGGCGGGAATGCCCGGACCGTTGTCCTCGACGCGGATTTCGTAGCCGCCATCGGCCAGCCGGAGTCCCGAGACAAGGATTTTCCCGCCTGAAGGCGTAAACTTGACTGCGTTCGATGCCAGATTGATCACAATCTGCTTCAGAGCCCGTTCGTCGGCGACGAGCCCGGTCGAGTCTTCTTCAATCTCCACCTTCAGAAGCTGTTCCTTTTCGCGCGCGCGCGCGATCACCACAAGAAGCGCCTGCTCGATGACGGTTCTGGGATTAAGCTGCCGGGGCTCCAGCTCCATTTTTCCCGACTCGATCTTCGCGATATCCAGAATATCGTTGATAAGGCTCAACAGATGCGAGCCGGAGGAATTGATGTCGTTGGCGTATTCCTTGTACCGGGCCGTGCCCACGGGGCCGAGCCGTTCGTTGCCGATCAGATCCGAGAAGCCGAGAATTGCATTGAGTGGCGTTCGCAGTTCGTGACTCATATTGGCGAGGAACGTCGTCTTCGATGCATTTGCCGCTTCGGCCTCGAACCGCTTCTTGAGCGCCTCGTCGCGTGCCGACCGCAATTCGACCGCCAGATCGTCGTTTGCGAATTTGGTGCGCAACATGGCATCGTATCTGAGACGCGAAATGTGGGCGAAGGCGACCGAGTAAAGGTAGGTCACGGCCACGATCATCGTGAGCGGCCACGCGATTTCGCTGGGATGATAGTGAAAGCGCGCAATCGTCAGCAGTGCCGTCGGGGTGGTTGCGGCCAGCAATACGCCGAGATGGGTGCCGCGCGAGAACGCGTAGACCCACAGAATTGCAACGATGACGACCACGACGAGAACGTGATTGACGGGGTTGTCGTTCGCCCATAGAAGCCAGGCAAAGAGGCCCCAGCTGACGCTCACAAGCCCCTGGAACGCGGTGAGGTTCCCAAGCCACGCCTTGTCGTTGGAATGGTCGCGCCGGTATTCCTTGCTGAGCCAGACCGCGATGATGCTGTTGAAGACGTGCAGGCCGACCGCAAGCAGCAGACGCCACGGAGCAATCACGCCGAATGTCGGCACGAGCCCCGTGAACGGCAGTACCGAGAGAGCGGCCCAGGATGGATTGATCCACGTCGTGACGGGCAGCGTGGTAATGAGAAAATCGAGCCGCGCACGCAGCATGCGGGCCTTGTCGGCTGTGCCGATCCCGGAGACCATCACGCTTTCCTTCATGCCGGCGCCCTGAACGCTCTGCCCCGATCTACACGATTGAATGGAGACATTACGGCACGCGCCTTAAGAAATGCCTGAAGCGCACGCAGTCATGGTTGGCGCATCGAAAGGCGTCAGGGACGTGGCATCGTGCCAATCCGGACGATGTTCGTTAACGTCCGGTTACCGCGAATCGCAGCTGTCAAAGATGTGGAAATGAATGGCGAAGTCCCCCGATCTCTTTAGCGACATGCCGGAAGCCGCCTCGAAGGGCTATACGGCCAAGGATATCGAAGTCCTCGAAGGCCTTGAAGCCGTCCGCCGGAGACCCGGCATGTATATCGGCGGCACGGACGCGCGCGCGCTGCATCACCTCGCGGCCGAAATTCTCGACAACTCGATGGACGAAGCGGTGGCCGGTCACGCCACGCGCATCGAGTTCGAGCTCGGCGAAGACGACGTGGTGACGGTTCGCGATAACGGCCGCGGCATTCCGGTCGATCTGCATGCCAAGCAGAAGAAGCCGGCGCTCGAAGTGATCATGACGATGCTCCATGCCGGTGGCAAATTCGGCGGCAAGGTCTACGACACATCCGGCGGCTTGCACGGTGTAGGTGCATCCGTCGTCAACGCACTTTCGGAATGGATGGATGTGGATGTCGCGCGCGACAAGCGCGGCTACAAGATGCGTTTTTCGCGGGGCAAGACGGTTGGCAAACTGAAAGAGACGGGCGCCGTCAATCGCCGCGGCACCATCGTCAGCTTCAAGCCGGATATCGACATTTTCGGCAAGGACACGCATTTCTCTCCGGCCAGCCTCTACAAGATGGCCCGCTCGAAGGCCTATCTCTTCCGCGGTGTCGAAATCCGCTGGAAATGCGCGCCTGACCTGTTGAAAAGCGGCAGCGAAACGCCCGCAGAAGACACGCTGAAATTTCCCGGCGGCCTTCTCGATTTTCTTTCGGGCGAGATCGAGGGAAAAGCGAGCGTCACGACACGGCGCTTCTTCGGGCGCACCGAAAATCGCGACGGCAAGGGTGCCGTGGAATGGGCCATCGCCTGGGTGCCGGAAGTCGACGCGTTTCTCCATTCCTACTGCAACACGATCCCGACCTCGCAGGGCGGAACGCACGAACAGGGATTGCGCAACGCGCTCGCAAAAGCGCTGCGTGCGCATGGCGAACGGGTCAACAATCGCAAAACCGGCCTGATCACGCCGGAAGACATCATGGCGGCGGCCTGCGCGGTCTTGTCGGTGTTTATCCGCGAACCGGAGTTCCAGGGGCAGACAAAGGACAAGCTGTCGACCGCGGACGCGCAGAAGCTGGTCGAAAATGTCGTACGCGACCATTTCGACCACTGGCTTGCGGAGGATCCGGCCGAAGCCGAAAGGCTCCTGGCCTTCGTCATCGATCAGGCGGAAGACCGTCTCAAGCGCAAGCAGGAGCGCGATGTTTCGCGCAAGACCGCAACGCGCAAATTGCGCCTGCCCGGCAAGCTCGCGGATTGCTCGCGCGATGCGGCATCCGGCACAGAGATATTTCTTGTCGAAGGCGATTCAGCCGGCGGCTCGGCCAAACAGGCGCGCGATCGCGCGACCCAGGCGATTCTGCCGCTGCGCGGGAAGATCCTCAATGTCGCGAGCGCAACCGCGGGAAAGCTCGAGCAGAACCAGGAACTCTCCAATCTCGTGCAGGCGCTCGGCTGCGGCACGGGCTCGCGCTACCGCGAGGAGGATCTGCGCTATGAGCGCGTCATCATCATGACCGACGCCGATGTCGATGGCGCGCACATCGCTTCGTTACTGCTCACGTTTTTCTATCGCGAGATACCGGGCGTCATCGCGAACGGCCACCTCTTCCTGGCCCTGCCGCCACTCTATCGCCTCGCCCAGGGCACAAAGTTCGAATACGCGCGCGACGAAGCGCACAAGGAGCAGTTGCTGAAGACGGCGTTCCGGCAGGGCGCCAAGGTCGACGTCTCGCGCTTCAAGGGCCTCGGCGAAATGAATCCGGATCAGCTCAAGCAAACCACGATGAAACCGGGCGCACGAAGCCTGCTGCGCGTGGAAATCGCTGCCGACGAGTCCAAAGATACGGAAACTCTCATCGAACGCCTGATGGGAAAGAAACCGGAACTCCGCTTCCAGTTCATCCAGGAAAACGCAAAGTTCGTGACGGATGTGGATGTGTAAATCCTCAACTGTCATCCCCGGCGAGCGAAGCGCAGCGGAGCGAGGTCAAGGGGACCCAGAGGCCGGGCGTATTCGAACTGCTCCAGACTGCCAACGCCGTCATTCTTCGAGATAGCACAAGCTTCACCCCCTGGGTCCCCTTAACCTCGCGCGCGAAAAGCGCGCTCGCCGGGGATGACAATGGTGTGTGTTGACGCGCCAACTCACGGCGATTGTGACACCCATTGTCCCGTGATCTAATGCCCACTGTCCATCTCGGAACCCGATGCCATGAACACGCATTCGCGCCTGCATGTCGAAGCCTTGGGCCCGGTCATCGGGGCGGTGGTGCATGGCGTCGATCTTGCGCAGCCGCTTGCCGACGGCGCGATCGCGGAAATCCGCGCAGCGCTGCTGAAGCACCAGGTGATCTTCTTCGAAGACCAGCACCTTTCGGCCGCGCAACAGCGCGACTTTGCCGCCCGCTTCGGCGCGCTTCACGTTCATCCGCTCTATCCGTCCGTCGAAGGCGCGCCGGAAATCCTCATACTCGATAATCATGCCGGCAACCCGACGGATAACGACGCGTGGCACACCGACGTCACCTTCATCGAGACGCCACCGCTCGGTTCCATTCTTCACGCGATCGAACTTCCGCCGTCCGGCGGCGATACGATGTGGTCGAGCATGACGGCGGCGTGCGATGCGCTCTCGCCCGGCTTTCGCGATTATCTCGCCGCCCACGACGCCGTGCACGACTTCATGCGCTCGTTCGGGCCGCAACGACCGGTCAGCAAGAACGCCGGCGAAGATCGCTATGAAAAAGCGCGAAAGGAGAACCCGCCAGTCGCGCACCCTGTCATCCGCACGCATCCGGAAACTGGCAAGCAGGGCCTCTTCGTCAATTTCGGTTTCACGACACGCATCAATGGTCTCGCGTCCGGCGAGAGCCGGGCCATATTGAAATTCCTGCATGAACACATCCAGCGGCCGGAGTTCATCGTCCGCTGGCGCTGGAAGCCGGGCAGCATCGCCTTCTGGGACAATCGCTGCACGCAGCATTTCGCGGTCAACGATTACCTGCCGCACCGCCGCGTCATGCGTCGCGCTACGATTCTGGGGGACAAGCCGTTCTATCGCGCCACGTGATGGCGGGCGCGTGCAAACAAACAGGCTTGTCATCCCCGGCGAGCGTAGCGCAGCGGAGCGAGGTCAAGGCGATCCAGTGGGCGAGGCACCCTTGCCGGTAAATATGAGGCTCGAATTTCACTTGTTCTGCATTGCCGCGGACGTCCCATCCACTGGGTCCCCTTAACTTCGCTTCGCTCGCCGGGGATGACAGTAGGGGATAAGCGACGGAACTAGAGAGCGTCATGCCCGCCTGAAACAATGGAAGCGATCAAGTTCGCAGCACGTACGAGTGACTTGAGCTGCAACGCCGAATTCAATTCCAACAGTCTTCAGAGCCCAACCATCATGCGGGCGGGGCGCCCGCGCTCCCAGGAGCGACAACTGTCATCCCCGGCGAGCGTAGCGAAGCGGAGCGAGGTCAAGGGGACCCAGGAGGTGACACACCCGCGACGTTGCAGAATTTGCGCGCCGCTCGTTTGCATTATCTCGATCTTCCCCAAGTCCTGGGTCCCGCGCCGACGCTGGCGCTGGCGCCCTCGCTTCGCTCGCCGGGGATGACAGCAAATTTTTACGCCCCCGGCACATGCAGCCTGCTGATCAGCAGTACGCCATCGCCGTTCTGCGATTGCACTGCCGTCTTTGGCCGCGCAGCCAACAGCCGCGCGCCTTCCGGCGGCAATCCGAAGCGATCTTCGCCCAATATCGCATCCACGGGTGCATCGTCCGCCATCGTCAGCGCCAATATCGCGGTCGCGCAGTCGCGGCTCATGCAGGCGACGACGACGCGGTCGAGTTTGGCCCATGCCGGCGGCGCATCGAAGTGCCAGTCCTTGATGTCGATAGCCTTCAGGCCTTTGGGATGTGTGATGATGAACGCCATCTGGTTGGCATCGTCGGAGCCCTGCAACGCGAGTATCACACGGCGTCCACCGTCGGTGCGCCTGTTGGCCAGCAGCCTGGCCGTCGGCATCGGAAGATTCAGATTGTCGGCCGGCGCCACATAGGACGACGACCACGCGAAGGGCGAAATCTTCTCGGGCGCCGCCGAGAAATTCGCGGCAGCGTTCATCGACGGCGGTACCGGCGCAAGTGCATCGACTGCCCAGAGAGACCGGCCACTGTCCTGCACATAGGAGATGCTCAACCGTTGTGGCGCGATCGCACTGTACGAGGGCTGCAGACCAGCGACGACGGACGCGCCAATAGCGGCAACGAGCAGAAGCGAGCATACGGTCAGCCACGCACCGCGCGGCATCGCATGGGCTGCGAACAACGGCACCAGCGAAGAGATTCCGGCTGCAATCGGAATCGTGAACAGCGGATGGAGCTTCAGTCCCATGACCGTCTCGCCGGCCGCGCCGAAGCCGACCCACAGAAGCAACATCGGCAACGCAGTCAGTAGCAGCGCGCCCTGCCCGACCTCACCTTCCCAACTCCCCGGCAAGAATGCAGCGGCAAGCATCAGTGCGCCCGCAACGAGCGCCGGAATGAGAAAATAAGGAGTCAGGCCAGGCACCAGCAACGCAACGACAAGCCCCAATGCCGCGATCCAGACCCAGACGGCCGCTGCTGCCGCACGCAGGGGTGCGATACGCGAGACGAGCAAGGTGACGAACGCGACCCCGAACGCCAACCCTTCGCGCAGCGCGGCAGGATAGGCATAGGAAGGGTCCGGCATATGCGACACGGTCGCGGCGATGGTGTGGAGCAGCCAGCCCATCGCGCCCGCGCCGACGACGAGAGCGGGAAAGATCGCGAACGCCGCGCACCAGCGCGCGGCGCCGATCGGCTCGCCGCGCGCCCTCAACGTCGCGATCAGCAACAGCACGAATGCGACAATCGAAAGCGGCAGCGCCCATTGCGCCGGCGCGCGCGGCAATTCGCGTCCAAGAAGATCGACATAGATATCGTTGTGACCCGACAAGCTCGCGAAATCCGTCTGCTCCAGTGCGCCGGCAAGACCCAGAAGATTGTCACCGTGCTGCTGGAGCGTCTGCGGATCGAGATTCTCGCGGCGGTCGAGCACGGTGTGGTAATGCGCGACATTCTCGGAAAAGGCGAAGTTGAATGACGGAAAACCGTCGCGGATGAACAGGGTCAAATCCGTATCGTTCGGCAACAGCCTGTAGATCTCCGCATAGGCGGAGCTGGTCGCGTAGTTGGAGACATTCGCTGCATAGAGATCGATCAGCGGACCGTCGCCGGGGCTGGTCTGAAACAGCAGGCTGGGGCCGCGATTGCCGCGCGCTTCCACATTGATCACGGCGCCGACGCGCGCGCGCAACGCGGGATCGTGCAGAAATGCCGCGGCCCCGAGAAGGCCCGCCTCTTCGCCGTCGGTAAGAAGTGCAAGAATCGGATGTTTGCTGTCGATCCCGCGCGCCTTCAGGGCACGAATGGTTTCGAGCACGGTTGCTACGCCGGATTCGTCGTCCGCCGCGCCGGGCCCTGCGGGCACCGAGTCGTAATGCGCCATCATCACGATGGCCTTGCCCTCGCCGGGCTTCACCTCGCCCAGGATGTCGTTGACCGATGCGCAGGTGATGACACCGAACGTACGCACTTCATTGCAGCCGAACCCATGATGCACGGTTGCGGAAACGCCGAGCGCCGCCAGTTCCTTCAGGATGCGGCCGCGCACGGCGGCATTCTCTTCCGTCGACACCGGATGCGGTTTCTCGGGTCCGAGAACACGCGCGAGCACATCTTCGGCCCTGCCGGCAGAGAACACTCCCGGCGGTGCAGCCGCCGACAGTACTGCCGGCCGAGCCACCCAGTTCTCCTGCGCGAACCAGAACAGCGCCGCGAGACTGAAGAGAAGAACTGTGGCGATCAATCCGCCGACAACGCCCTGCCTGCCCATGTGTTCGTCCCCCCGCCCAATGCCCGAATGATCGCCGAAATACGGACAAGCGTCGAGGCGGCATTATTCCCTGAAGAGGCTCCGGGAAACGCCGATTGCACTCAGAATTGTCATTCCCGACGAGCCCCCGCGCTATGCTGCGATCCGCTCACCGGGAACGACAACCCGCATCAACAATTCGAGAGCCTTTCAGCGCTTCTTCGTCTCGGCAATCAGCGCATCAATATCTTTGCGGGAAAGCTTCTGCAGGTCCCGATAGGCGGCGTCCGTTGCCGATCTCTTGCCCGTGCCCTGACCGGTTACATCATATCCATCGGCATCGTGCGTAAACATGAAAATGAACGGCGCTGCCGGGCTGCCCGGAGCGGCGGAAACGGCGATGCTGCGTCCATCGGAACAGCTAAAGACGCGCCATGGCGTGCCGCCATAAGTCTTCACGACAGGACCCGTCTTGCAATCGAGCGGCGCGGTTGCCCCTCCCTGGCCGTTCGCCGCGGTGGGAATCATGCACGCCGCGGCCAGCAGAACCATCCAACGCTTCATTCCTCCGACTCCCGCAATAGGGCCGGCAGTGAAATACCAGTTTCGCGATGACCGGTCATCAGCGTTGCGCGACAGCGCAACAGCCGTCGCGGCAGACTTGTGCGGCCGGGAGTCTTAAGTCGTCTGAGGAACGCGGAGCGAGCGTGGCAGCGCGGCGGGCTCGACCTGGCGCGCGTTCAGGCAGCCGGACAGATCGAACGTAAAAATGTTGATGACCTTGTCCGCGCGCTCGCCCGCCGTCGTGAAGGGGAGGTAGAGCGTGTCGTAGTCCGGGAACAGCACGTTTTCCACCACCGAAGCCCGGCCCGTCAGCCGGATCGGCACACCCGCAATACAGGTTTGCCGGTTGATGTCGACGATGGACTCGGCGAGCGCACCGTCTCCGAACGCTTCGCGGATCGTCTTGCCCGTTCCATTCGACAGGAAGTAACGCGTCACGTGAGAGCCGACGAGGCGATAGCGAAAATCGTGATAGTCGCCAAGCGCGTCGGCGATGACGACCCAGCTCAAATGTTCCTTCACCGCCTTCGGATTGAAGTCCCCATAGGACGGCAGCGCGGCGGACCCGCGAAGGCTTCGCCAATAGCGCAGGAAATCTCCGAGCACCGGCTGGTCGACCTCGGCCGGATCGACGACAAGCCGCGCCGGCCGCTCAGGATCGCCAAAGGATGAAATCGTTTCCGTCATGCAAAGCGCGCCCCCACGCGGCACAAGCGTTAATCCTCGCACAGGGAAATTAACGATCGCTCAACATGGCTGCCAACGGATCGCGCGATCGGGAAATCGTCGGATCGCGCCTACCGTCCCCGCCTGGCAAGTCGACTGCGGAACCGACGCCGATGCAGGGAACCTGGATGTGAATGCAATCCCAGCTGTTCCGGCGGATGCGCACATGAATGCGTCATTCCTGGACACGGATCGGACCTGAAGGACACACGACTGCGCCCAACAACGGTACCCGAATGCGTCTCTGAAAGGCATCCCGAAGGCTACCTGACTGCTAACCGAATGCGACTTGCCAGCAGCCAATTCAACGCGTCAGCGGGTCATGCTGAGCGACTGCGCATTCGCTGCATCGTCACGCAGCACGCGTCGCGGCGCGTTCAACGCGCTCGGACATTTCGCTCGCCCATAAGGGTGTGCCGTTTGCGGGCGCCCGAACCAGGAATTTCGCCGGGCGCGAAATGACACCTCATATAACCAATTCGGTTGACAGCCGCACGCAGCGTCTGTACACTGATCAATCGAACAGACCGGGCTGACATGGTCGAACGAAAAAACAAAATACTCCCTCAGAAATTCCCGTTCTGAGGGAATTCACAGACGACGGATTTCGACATGGAACTGACCGCCATCGGACCCGAAGGTTGACTTTTGAAATATTATTGTTATGTTGCAATGCAATGATGATTCCGCAGCCAATACGGGCGGGCGGCATGGGCGCCCACAGTGCGCCCCTAACCAGGAGCGCATGACGACTGAAACGATCACCGGCACGCAAGCCGGCCAGGAAGCAGCAACGAGCGTAGCTTCCCCTCTTCCGTCCCCTTCCGCCTCAGGGATCGCGCGGTTTGAAGACCTCGGTCTTTCGCCGGATGTCCTGAAAGCGGTCACCGAAAGCGGATATTCGATCCCCACGCCCATCCAGGCTCAGGGAATTCCCCACGTTCTGAAGCGCCGCGACGTGATCGGCATCGCGCAGACCGGCACCGGCAAGACCGCGTCGTTCACGCTGCCGATGATCGAGATGCTGGCGCGCGGTCGCGCCAAGGCGCGCATGCCGCGCTCGCTGATTCTCGAGCCCACCCGCGAACTTGCGGCGCAAGTCTCAGAGAGCTTCGAACGCTACGGCAAGTACAACAAGCTCTCCATGGCGCTGCTGATCGGGGGCACCTCGTTCGACGACCAGGACAGGAAGCTCGATCGCGGCGTCGACGTGCTGATCGCAACGCCCGGCCGTCTGCTCGACCATTTCGAGCGCGGCAAGCTGATGCTCAGCCAGGTGCAGATCCTCGTCATCGACGAAGCGGACCGCATGCTCGATATGGGCTTCATCCCGGACGTCGAGCGCATCTGCAAGCTGATCCCGTTCACGCGGCAGACGTTGTTCTATTCGGCAACGATGCCGCCCGAGATTCAGCGGTTGACGGATCAGTTTCTTCACAACGCGGTTCGGGTCGAAGTCGCGCGCCCAGCAACGACGGCCGCGAACATCAGGCAGGAAATCGTGCAGGTGCCCGCCAACGACTGGGCGAAGCGCGAGACATTGCGGCGTCTTATCCGCGAATCGGGCGCGACGACGGCCATCGTGTTCTGCAACCGCAAACGTGACGTGGATGTCGTCGCCGCATCGCTCCAGAAACACGGCTTCAACGCCGCGCCTTTACACGGCGACCTCGATCAATCCGTCCGTACACGGACATTAGACTCGTTCCGCAGCGGCGCTCTCCAGTTTCTTGTGGCGAGCGACGTAGCCGCGCGCGGCCTCGATATTCCGTCCGTTTCGCATATCTTCAATTTCGACGTTCCCTATCATCCCGACGACTATGTGCATCGCATCGGACGCACGGGGCGCGCCGGCCGCGACGGTTATGCGCTGATGCTCGCGACACCGAAGGACTCAAGGCTCGTCGAGGCCATCGAAAGCCTGACCAAACTGCCCATCGAAAAGCGAACGATGGAAGGGCTTGAAATTCGCGAAGATCATCGCTCGCGCGACAGAAGCCATGGCGACAAACGCCGCGGCGGCCAACGCCGCGATCACAAATCACGCTACAAGCCCGACCCCAATCGCGAACAGGTCGCCATGCATCCCGCGCCGCCCGTCGTTGCGACCGCCACTGCGGAACGGGCGCTTGAGCGCGTGCAGGAACGCAAGCACGCACCGCGCCATCAGCAACCCGCCAAGCCGAAGGCCGCTGAGAAGGCGCAACACACCGAGCGCGAGAACGACGATCTCAATCGCCTGCCCGCCTTTGTTCTGCGGCCGGTCGTATTGCCGCCGAAGGTCGAGAAACCCGCGCCGCGTCCGCGCAAGAAGGCTATCGCAGAGGCGTAACGCCTGCGTGCTATCGTGTTGGCAGTCGCTCGAAGATCGGCATGCCATCCGGAATCTGATGGAATGGCTGCTTATCGATCGTATAGATCGCCATGTTCGGGCCGTCGAATTGCGTCGGATCATCAAGCGTGCCGACCTTCACGACAACCGCCGGATAGCCCGGCGGCCGCGTGACGACATGCGTACCGCATTCTGGGCAGAACTCCCGCGTCACAGGTCGCTCGAGATCGCTGCGCGCGAATTGCTTTGGCGTTCCCCTTGTGTAGCGGAAACCGTCGACCGGCATGAACATAAACAGGTTGGGCGCGCCGCCGGAAATGTACTGGCATTCCCGGCAATGGCATTGCGCCTTCATCATGGGCTCGCCTTCGCTCACGTAGCGCAGCGCACCGCAGTAGCAACCGCCTTCGAGTTTCATCGGCTTCTCCCGCAAGTCAGCGTTTGATCTGTCCGTCCAGCATCTTCTGAATCTTCTCGCCGTAGGGCGGACGCATCATCGCGGTCACATCGCTCTTCGTCTGCTGGAACACGGCCTTCGCGTGGCTGAACGTGCGGAAACCGTCGATCCCGTGATAGGCGCCCATGCCCGACGGGCCAATGCCGCCGAAGGGCAAGTCTTCCATGCTGACATGCATCACCACATCGTTGACGCTGACACCGCCCGACACCGTGCGCGACAGAACTTTCGACTGCTCCGCGGGATCGTTGCCGAAATAGTAGAGACCGAGCGGACGCGCATGGGCGTTCACATAGTCCACCGCTTCGTCCGTCCGCGTGTAGGTCTTCACCGGCAATAGCGGCCCGAAGATCTCGTCCTTCATGATCTGCATGTCGTCGGTCGGATTGAGAACCAGAGTTGGCGGAATCTTGTGGAACGGCTGCTGGCGGAAATCCTCCCTGGCGGGATTGATCTCGATCAGCTCGGCTCCCTTGGCCTTTGCATCGTCGAGATAGCCCGTCAGGCGATCGTAGTGACGCTGATTGATGACGGAGGTGTAGTCCGGATTGTCTTTCATCGTGGGGAACATCGCCTTGACCGCGATCTCCGCCGCGCCGACGAACTCTGCCTTCCGGCCTTCGGGCACAAGCACATAATCCGGCGCGAGACAGATCTGACCGGCATTCAACGTCTTGCCCATCATTACCCGCTTGGCCGTCAACGCCATGTCCGCGGATGAACCGATGATGACCGGCGACTTGCCACCGAGTTCGAGAGTCGTCGGCACGAGATTCTCCGCCGCCGCGCGCATCACGTGATAGGCGATGCTCGTCGCACCCGTGAACAGCAGATGGTCGAACGCGAGCCTCGAAAACGCGCCGCCGACATCCGGACCGCCCGTGAACACAGCGACTTCGGACTCGTCGAACGCCGAACGGAACATCCGCTCCATCAGTTCGGAAGATCGCGGCGTGAATTCGGACGGCTTGATCATGACGCGGTTGCCGGCCGCGAAGATTCCGGCGAGCGGAGAGAACGTGAGATTCACCGGGAAATTCCACGGCGATATCACGCCGACCACGCCCTTCGGCTGGTATTCCACATAGGCGCGCGCTCCGAACACCCCAAGGATGGTCGGTGTCACCTTTCGCTTTTCCCGGCGCATCCAGCTGCGAAGGTGCGCTTTGGCATGCTTCAGGGGACCTATCGATCCCGACACGTCGGTCAGCAACGTCGCGTGCACCGAGCGGTGTCCGAAATCTTCACGCAGGGCGTCCGCGATCTGCTCCTTGTGACCCACGATCAGTCCGATGGCGCGGTCCAGCCACTCGATGCGCCTTTCGGCGCTTGGCGCGCCGTCCTTCAGGTGGGCCGCGCGCTGCGCGGCGAGCACGGCGTTCATACGTATTTCGGCATCGCGCGAACCGGCGGCCGGCGACTCTTGCGTCATGATGTTCCTCCGGGAGGGAACACGTCCCTCGAATGGCAATTCGGCACTAGAGCAGTGGTTTCGCGCTGCATCAATCCCGCGCTTAACAGTTTGTTACGATCCCGTTCGGCACCATGCCCCTCTTGGAGTTGCCTCGGTTCGGGCGACTTTCTGATGGGGGATTCGCAGTTGAACCGTCACGAGCGCACGCAAGCCCTGGCGAAGTCTGCCATTGCGCTGATGGCCGAGCGCGAAGTCGCCCCAAGTCCGGAAAACTTTCAGCTCTTCTATGCCTACGCGGCAGGCGAGAACCCTGCGGTGTCGAAGGTCATGGAAGACATGATCGCGGAACAAAGACCATTCACGCCCCAGATTCTCGAGAACATGCGCGAACGGTTCTTCAGCAAGAGCATGCTGGACACCGCCGTCGACGATATCGGCGCCGAAATCACTGGCACGATGAAGACCGTGCTCGACAAGCTCGCCGCAGCTGGGCGGCACACCGAAGATTACGGCCGTCAGCTGTCCGCAGCTTCGGGAGAACTTGTTGGGGATCACACGCCGGCCCATCTCGAAAATCTCGTCGCATCCCTCATCGGTGCGACGAAGGTCATGGAGTCGCGCACAAAGTCGCTCGAGGAGGAGTTGCAACGCTCGTCGCATGAGGTCAACGAGCTGCGCACCAAACTGGACGATGCACGCCGCGAAAGCCTGATTGATCCGCTGACGGGCGTCCGCAATCGCAAGGCCTTCGACAACGATCTGGCCGATGCGATCGAGCAGGCCCGCAGATCGGGTGAGCCGGTAAGTCTGCTTATCTGCGATATCGACCACTTCAAGGGCTTCAACGATACCTGGGGTCATCAGACCGGCGATCGCGTTTTGCGTCTGGTCGCCCAATGCCTGTCGGAAAACGTCAAGGGCCGCGACACGGCTGCCCGTTATGGCGGTGAAGAGTTTGCGGTTATCCTTCGCCGCACCTCGTTGAGCGGCGCGGTCATGCTTGCCGAGCAAATCCGCTCAAGTGTGGAATCCAAACGCCTGGTGAAACGATCCACCGGTGACATTCTGGGCCGGCTGACCATTTCCATCGGCGTTGCCGAGGTGGCCAAAACGGACGGACCGGCCGACATCGTGCAGCGCGCGGACGTTTGCCTCTATGCCGCGAAGAATTCCGGCCGCAATCGCGTCGTCGGTCAGCCGCAGTCGGGTGCCTCCATCGCCGATATCGTCGCCGCCTGAAGGCTTTCACCGTCGCCAATCC
>Ga0302326_10012821_pt1 | contig 17822 bp, 12 predicted proteins | sample Palsa_T0_3_FD_202264 | JGI IMG/M metagenome (GOLD analysis project Ga0302326, IMG submission 202264) | Peat permafrost microbial communities from Stordalen Mire near Abisko, Sweden - Palsa_T0_3 | ecosystem: Environmental > Terrestrial > Soil > Palsa > Peat permafrost | place: Sweden: Abisko... | reverse complement strand
TGGTCTTACCATGGTCTACGTGACCAATAGTACCAACGTTAACGTGGGGTTTGTCCCTCTTGAAGGTCTCTTTTGACATTGTTATCTGTTTTTAAAGTTGTGTTTTAAAATTTTAACAGGCCCACCACCCCTTATCTGCGAGGCAACAACCTGCTCTATACGATCTTCCTGAAAATCTCAAAAAACTATTGAGCCGTTGATGAGAATTGAACTCACGACCTCTTCCTTACCAAGGAAGTGCTCTACCCCTGAGCTACAACGGCTGGTCAAGTCCAGGGACTTTATCCAACGAACGCTGTCCCGCCAACGGCAGTATCGCGTCCGCCTAAGTACTTCGCGGAGCGGAAGACGAGGTTCGAACCCGCGACCTACAGCTTGGAAGGCTGTCGCTCTACCAACTGAGCTACTTCCGCATTTAACCCCGCTCTAGCGCTGATGCGCCCGCACTAAAGCTGTAAAGAACTTCTAACCTGTGGGCAAGGGTGGATTCGAACCACCGAACTCGTAAGAGGACAGATTTACAGTCTGTTGCCGTTGGCCACTTGGCTACTTGCCCATTCAAAACAGAGGCGGACCTCCCGCCACAGAAGCGGAAACCCCACCTCCTCAACTCCGAGCCAGAGAAGGGACTCGAACCCCCGACCAGCTGATTACAAATCAGCTGCTCTACCAACTGAGCTACTCTGGCTGGTAGAACTTCGTCGGACCTGCTTAGACCTTCGGCCCGCGCCACCGGCGCGGCCCTCGGTCGTACCCTTCGTTTCACTTGGGTACGGTCCTCCTCGTTCGTAACCTTCGCTGCGCTCGGTTACCCCATTCACATCACACTGATCTACTGCTTTTTTTGGGAAGGCAAAGGTAGGTTAAAATGTCAAATTCAAAAATTTTAAACCCGTTTTTTTAACCCGCTTATTTTCCACCCCCTCAACCCGTTGCTTCCCACCCACTCGGCAAAACGACATCCGGACCCCTTTTTTCCACTTTTTAAGCGGAACCCTGCGAAAATACCTCTTAATACACAGAAGGCCCCCGATTCGGGTTCCCCATCCCAAAAACCCCAAAATAAAAAGGGGCGTCCCGTTTCTGTCGGAACACCCCCTGATTTTTAATTCTTTTGTTTTAAACGATGAGCTTATCCTTTTTTCTTTTTACCTGATTGACCAGCGACTCAAAAGCGCTGTCAAAAGATTCTTCGAATGATTTGGAGCTACATTTTACGAAGAAGTGATGCTTGGGGACATGAACCCTGATCTCCGCGATCTTGTCTTTGATGTTGTGAACCACATTGTCCAGCTTGAGGAAAACATCTACTTTGATAATTCTGTCATGGAACGTGTTTAATTTAATCATTTTTTTTGTTACATATTCTACCAATTTGCCGTCTGCATCAAAGTGCACAGTTTGAATATTTACGTTCATAGTAATCCCATTTTTTATCAGTGAACAATAAATGAAAGAGCTTTGTCTACGAGATAGTACGCGCGGATAAATATGTGCATGAAAAGGGCTTTCCTGAAAAATAGCCCTTTTCATGCAAAGGGCTAAAGTCGGACCTGCGGTCGAGCCGCTTCCAGCGGCTTACGTAGGACAATGAAGTTAATCTTTAAGACGATTTTTTCCAAATAAAATTGCGTTAAAAACAACGATCCGGGACATTTTAATTTGCCCCCTTCTAAAGCTTTACCCCGCCCCATTTTTCAAGCTTTGGGATGAGCTCTCTTATAGATATCCTTCAATTTCTCGATCGTATTGTGGGTATAAACCTGTGTCGCCGCCAGGCTGGCATGGCCAAGCAATTCCTTCACCGAATTCAGCTCCGCTCCCGCATTCATCAGATGCGTCGCAAACGTATGCCGCAACACATGCGGACTCTTCTGCCCGATCGTCGTTATCTGTGCCAGATAGTCGTGTACTACCCGATAAACATACTTCGGATACAGCTTCTTCCCCTTCCTGCTTACCAGCAGGAACTCCGTATCAGGAGCCTCCAGCTCAGCCCTCTTTTTGCCCGCATACTCCTCTATCGCCGCCGCCAACACCCCATTTACCGGGATCACCCGCTCCTTATTCCCCTTCCCCAGCACCTTGATCGTCCGATTGCCACTGTCTACCCCTCCCTCCTTAAGCCCCACCAGCTCACTAAGTCGCATCCCCGTATAATAGAGGATCGCCAACAGCAGCCTGTCCGTCCACCCCTCCCAATCATCCGGAAACCGCACCTCGTCAAACAGGATCGCCATATCCCCCTGCTCGACATAGACCGGCAGCCGTTTGCTCATCTTCAGCGACAGGATCGCCCCCATCGGACTTTGCTCCACTTCCCCAATCCTTATTAAATGCTTATACCAGGATCGTAACGTAGATATTTTCCTGGTCACCGACCGCGAACTGAGCCCCCCATCCTTCATCGACGCCAGCCAGCTCCGGACAATCGCCGGCGATACCCCCTTTAACGCCATTTCCCCAAACTCATCCCGGACATACCTGCAAAAAGCTTCCAGATCGTCCTGGTACGAACGAACCGTGTGCGCCGAATAACGCTTCTCGAATTTTAAATGGTCGATAAATGACCGGATCGCCTCTTCCAAAGAGAATTGATTTTCTATCCCAAGTTACCAAATAGCTCCCATACCCAGCCCAATTCCCCCTATGCCATATTCCCCCGCCTGGTTCTAATTACGGCGAATTCGCCGCAATTAGCCTCACCTCCGAAAAACATACTCTCCCCCCAAAAGAAAAAGGCCGCCAATGGCGACCTTATCAACTAATTAGTTGTATTACAGCGTCGTATAATTATATCTCAAATTTGCCCGCGGCAACCTGTTGCTTATACACAGCCTTCAGCACCTCACCCCTGCGCCTTACCGAAGGCTTGGTGAACGACTGACGCTCCCTCAACTGTACCAGCACTTTCGCCTTTTCAAACTTCTTCTTGTACTTTTTGAGAGCCTTGTCTATGTTTTCGCAATCTTTTGAATCGATGATCAGCATTTTAATATACCTCCTTATTGGTTTTTGCCGAAAGACCCCTGCGGAAAAATGTTGAACTTCGTCAGAGCTTCGTCCCTCGCTCTTCCTCGTTCGCAACCTTCGCTTTCGCTCGGTTGTGACAAAAACCCGCTTATGATTGACCTTCGGTCAGCGAACCTGTGGTCCGCTTTTGAAAAAATATCGGAGAGCAAAAGTAAAGCAATTTCCCGAAAAACCGAAAAATCTGCCCATTTTTTACGAAATTCGCCCCCATGTTTACCGGAATTATCGAATCGCTCGGAAAAGTACAATCCATCGAAATCAAAGGCACCAACAAGACCTTCTGGATCCAGTCCCCCCTCTCCCCCGAATTGAAGATCGACCAGAGCGTTTCCCATAACGGCGTCTGTCTCACCATAGAAGAAATCAGCGTCCCCGCCACTCCCGACCCCAACGGCCCCGCCACTCCCGACGGTCCCGCCACCTCCCGCGCTCCCCACCACCCCCGCGCAGCTCACCGCGTTACCGCCATCGAAGAGACCCTCGCAAAAACTAATCTCCACAGCTGGCAGCCCGGCGACCTGGTCAACCTCGAAAGATGCATGACCATGAACGGCCGGCTCGACGGCCACATCGTCCAGGGACACGTCGACGCCACCGCCACCTGCCTCGAACGCCGCGAGCTCGACGGCAGCTGGGAATTCCGCTTCGAATTCCCCAAAAAATTCAGCCACCTCGTCATAGAAAAAGGCTCCATCAGCCTCAACGGCACCAGCCTGACCATTTTCAATGTCAAAAAGACAAAATTCGACATCGCCGTCATCCCCTATACCTTCGAACACACCAATATCAGCTCCGTCACCCCCGGCACAAAAGTCAACCTGGAATTCGATATGATCGGAAAATACGTGTCCCGCTTTCTAACGAAATAATACCGGCTCCAACCGCTTTTTATTCCAATACAATACCCTGTCCCCCTTCCCGGCCAGCCAACGCCCCCCAACCGCCGAATCTCCACCCCCGGCGCCATCTTTATCCCGGTTTTCCTCACCTGCCACATACCTCCCGGCAACCCCGACCCGGATCCAAAAGGAATCCACCCCCAACCGACCGATCACCGTACCGGGAGCAATAGCTATCTCCCGCCCCGACAACTGCTGTATCCCAATACTATCCGGCATAGCCAGCCCATCGGCTCGGCTTAGATGCCCTACCACCACCATACCCGCCGTATCCCCCCCCGCCATCAGCAAAGCCTGCGGAAATCCCAGCCGAAAGATAAAAGCCCCATCCTTTTCATCCGGCAGGTTGATAATAAAAATCTTCCCCCCCTTTGGCAAATCAAGCGTCACATTAAGGATATCCCGGGTAATATCCGACGCCCGGATCCAGTTCCGGTTATTCTTCTCCAAACAGGCGACCATATAACCCAGCAAAAGCAACGATATCCCGATCAACACCCGCCGGTTCCCGACCAGCTTCACCAACAGGTATGATAACAGACAGCACAAAAAGACAGAAGGGAAATACAGCAACCGGTCACTTTCGGAAGTGCGCGTACTCACCGCAGATAGGACAGGGATAAGACAGGCCAAACATCCCAGCCAGAATAATCCCCGCAGATAAAGCCGCTGTTCCCGCTGACGCACCCTCCGGTAAAAAATGCTCAGCACGATCGGCAACATCGACAGCACGATAGCAAACGCCGACAAAAGCGCCCGGTGATTATCGGAAGGCGGCAACAACAGCCTTATCGCTACCCTGCCCGCATTCCCCGCATACCGCCACAAACCCGGCCCGCGCCACCAGCCCGGCCCAAAAAAATCCCGCTCATATTCCCCCAGCAGGCCGCCGGAAACAACCACCCGCAAGACCAGATGCAAAATCAAAACTCCTCCCAACACGCCGCCCCAACGGATCATCTCCTTCCTGTCCGCCCCGCGGACATAGAGGATCACCAGGCACATCAGCGGAAGCAATAGCTCCGTCTCATACGCCATCAACCCCGCAAAATAAAAGATCGCCGCCCATCCCAGCCTCCGCCTGCCACCTTCCACCCAACCACCTTCCACCCAACCACCGCGTCCCCTCCGCCTGCCACCATCGCTCACCGCCATCAGCAGCGCGGCGAGCCCAAAAAAAACCGCAAGCGAAGCCCCCCGTCCCAACAACCAGACTATCCCTTCATTATGAAAAGGATAAGCGAGAAATAACAGGCCCGCCAGCAAAGCATAACTGCGCTGCCGGCCCTCATCCTCCGTCCAACGCCATCTAAGGCAGAAAAGGACGATCAACCAACTGTTGACGCCATGCACAATAATGTTAAAAAGGTAATATCCCGCCGGATGAAAGCCGCCAAGCAGGTAGTTGAAATATAAAGTCAGATCGGATAAAGGCCGGAAAAAACCCGGCGTCCGGAAATCCCCCCTCCCAACCCTTTGCATCACCTCGAAATCATCCGAGGCAAACGTCCTCCCCAGAATAGGGAAGAACAGCAGGACAGACCCCACGCAAAACAGCAGCAGCCCTATTCCCGACGACCATCGATCCGCCCCCCGCGACCATCGATCCAACCCCCGCGACGCCCGCGACCACCGCCCCGCCCTGGCCCTACGGCGACCCAACCCCCGCGACCATCCCCCCGCCCCGGCCCGGCCCCCCCGTGGCCCGGACTCCGCCCCGCCTACCATGGGTGAACAAGATCTTGTTTACTATATCGGTGATCCCGCGTTTTAAAATAAGACACCCCCCCGGGCTTCATCCGCACCGTCAGCTTCCCCATCCGGCGGGCAAAAAACGACAACGGCGCCAACACAAGAACATACACCACCGTCAGCAGGATCGTCCCCGAAACCTTCCCCAGCAACAGCGACAAGTTGGTCCAACCCCAGTGAATCCCCCCCGCAACACCCGGCACCAACAGCGAAAGGATACCCGTTACCGCAGCCGCAATCAGCCAGCCGTCAGTCCGCTTCCACCAATACACGACGATCAGTCCCGACAGGATGGCAACCAGGGTCTCCCATTGTTTCGATCTATCCATGATAAAGCTTTAAAAAAGTGTATAGATAAAGGGCGCCAGAGCCGAGCTTCCCCCCAGCACGATCAGCAATCCCAACAGGATCAATACGATGATCAGCGGCGCCAGCCACCATTTTTTGCGCACTTTCAAAAAATTCCAGAGATCCTTCAGGAACTCCATCGGGTTGTCATTTAGTAGCTGCAAGATACGCGTTCCGGCTAAATATAAAGTCGCCGATGACCAGGTAGTCCATCTGCGTCTGACAAAAACACCGGAAGGCATCCTCCGGCGTATTGACGATCGGCTCATCGCGTACATTGAAACTGGTATTGATCAGCACCGCACAGCCGGTCAGCTCCCGGAACGCGTGCAGCAATTGCCAGAACCGGGGATGCGTCTCCCGGTCCACCGTCTGGATCCGAGCCGACTGATCGACATGCGTAATGGCCGGCAGATCGCTTCGCCGATAATACAGCTTGTCCATCCAGTCGCGCGTCGCATAGTCCTCCGGCAACGGCAGCTGCCGGCTCCGCTTGACCTCCTTTACCAATAGCATATATGGAGAAGACCCCTCCAGCTCAAAGTAGTCCTGCACCTCCTCCAACAACACCGCCGGTGCAAAAGGCCGGAAGCCTTCCCGGTTCTTTATACTCAGATTGAGCTTCTTTTGCATCTCAGGGTTCCGGGCATCCGCCAGGATACTCCTGCACCCCAGCGCCCGGGGCCCGAATTCGGTCCGGCCCTGGAACCAGCCGACCACATTCCCGGCCGCAATCAGCCTTGCCGTTTCCTCCGTCAATGCCCGGAGACTGTCCATCCTGCTGCCAGCCAGACCATACTTCCGCGCAACCGGCAGAATGTCCGTTTCCCCGAATTCCGGCCCCAGACAAGACCCCTTCAGCGCATCCGGCCCGGACCCCTCACTCCTCCTTTCCGCCCCAAAATAAATATGATGGGCCGCATAGGCGGCACCGAGAGCACCCCCCGCATCCCCCGCCGCCGGCTGAATAAAAATATCCCTGAAAAGCCCCGACGCCTGCAGCTTGCCATTCGCCACACAGTTCAGCGCAACACCACCCGCCAGACATAGGCGGTCCGATCCGGTCAGCCGCTTCGCCTCCGCCGCCAGCCGCAGCACCACCTCCTCCGTCACCTCCTGGATAGCCAGGGCCATATCGCAATATCGCTGCTCGGGAGGCGCATCTTCCTGTCGCCGGCCAAAGCCGAACAGCTCCTCCCACCGGCGGTCCTTCACCATCCTGCTGCCCGTAGCATAATCGAAATATTCCTGGTGCAGGAATATCGACCCGTCCGATTTTATATCCACCAGTTTCGATCGGATGACCTCCGATATCCGCCGGCAGGTCTCACCGTCACGATTGCCATAAGGAGCCAGCCCCATTAGCTTGTATTCTCCGCTGTTGACGGCAAATCCACAGTAATAGGTAAATGCCGAATACAAAAGGCCAAGCGAATGCGGAAAATCCAGTTCTTTTAATACCGTAATATCTTTACCCTCTCCCTTTGAGATGGATACCGTCGCCCACTCCCCTACCCCATCCAGCGTAAGGATAGCGGCCTCCGGGAAAGGGGAAGGATAATAGGCGCTCGCGGCATGAGATAAATGATGCTCGGGGAACAATAGCAACGGCTTTTTTTTCCCCTCAGGAACTATCCTTCTCAGTTCCCTGTAGAGGATTTTTTTCAGCAGTAACTTTTCCTTGATCCACACCGGCATAGACCGCAGAAATGACCCCAAACCCGCCGGCGCAAAAGCATAATAGGTCTCCAGCAGGCGTTCGAATTTCAGAAAAGGCTTGTCATAAAATACAACGGCATCCACCTCGTCCAGCCCGATCCCCGAATATTGGAGACAGAACCGGATAGCAGCCGCAGGAAAGGCAGGATCGTTCTTGATCCGCGAAAACCGCTCCTCCTGTGCCGCCGCCATTATCTCCCCATCCTTCAAAATAGCCGCGGCCGAATCATGATAAAAAGCCGAGATCCCCAATATTTTCATTCCGGTCAATATATATTTTAATTACCTTCCCGACCATGCGATTCCTGAGAAAGATCATCATAGCCGTTTGCGCCATCATCCTGCTCGCCGGCATTAAGATCCTCTTTTCAGAAATATTCCCGTATTCTGTCGTCTTTCATTACAATTTATTCAGCTCCCTGCAATTGCTATTGCTGTTATGGGCCATCGGGACGGGCTTGCTGGAGTATATCGCCTGGAAGAAAGAGCCACCTGCAACCGCACGCCTGAAAAGCTTTTTTTCCTTCCTCGCTTTCCTGATCCTGGCAGAAGCCGGTTGCAGCTGGATGCTGCATCATCCCCGTTCGATACCGCACCCCCTCATCACCGCCTTCCGGGAATATTACAACAACTACCAGCGCGACATCCTGCAATATAATAAAAATATTTCCCGTTATGACCCCGCCGTATTCTACCGCATGAAGGCCCGCAACCGAAGCCTGTTCTCCAATATCGAATTCACCGACAGCATTTTCACCGACAACTCCGGCTTTCGCACCAACAGCCCTTCCCACACCACCACCACCGACGCTCCTCCCGCCAACACCTCCGACACCGGCACGCCCTCCACCGCCGACACCACCACAAACCCCCCTTCCCCCAAACCAACCATCATCTGCCTGGGCGATTCCTACACCCTCGGCTGGGGAGTGCAGCAGGCCGAAACCTACCCCGCCCAACTGCAGTCCATGCTGGGCCAACCCGTGCTCAATACCGGCATGTCTTCCTATGGCACCATCCGGGAAGTCGAATCCACCCGCTCCCTGGATAAATCAGGCGCCACCACCGTCATCATACAATATTGTTTTAACGACGCAGACGAAAATGAAGCATTCGTCCGTCACCATTTCCACCTCCCCATCTCCCCCGAACCGATCTACGACTCCGCCGTCAATATGCTTTGGTGGAGCAATCTCTATTTCCCCGGTAAATATTTCTGTACGCTTACCAAACTCTTCCTCTCCGAACGCCTCCACCCTTCTCCAACCCCCGGCTCCCCTGTCCAAACCCCGGACCCATCAACCGGCCCACCATCCGACCAAACCGCCGAAGCCACCTGGTTCCTCGAAGTACTGCGACATTCAGGGCTGAATTTCGACAGCCTGCACGTTATTGTCTTCGACATCAGGGAATACCGGAACCTGACCGGAAAATTTATCCGGACACTCCAACAACAGCTAACCTCCCCGAATAACCGCCTTTTTTTCAAAGACCACCTCCAGCCTTTATCGGTTGAAGGCCTCTTTACCCCCGCTGACTATTATATTCTCGATGAACATCTCCGGCCTTCCGGCCAAAAAAAACTGGCCGCCTACCTCGCTGCAGCCATTCGCCGCAGTACCGGCGACAGCTCCCTCGCCAATAACGCCGCCACCTCCTCCGCCCCGGCGTTGGTAAAATGAGACATGTCGTAAAAATAAAGGCTATTCTTTGGCATCAGGCGAGCGAGGTCTATCACCGGCACCTTCTTCTCCAAACCGATGCTGCGAACCACATCGTTGTATTCCTCCAGCATCTCCCAGATCAGCCTTCCATTTATGGCCGTATCCCGCGGGTCCGTCGGATACGCCTCCAGATCGACACCCGTTACCGGATCCCTCCCAACCCCAAACAGATTCGGCTGAGTAATAAACACGGGGAGGATATGCCAGGCCAGACAAGTATCCGCCAACCCGGTCAGCCGCTCCCGGTAACCGGCAAGATAAGGCGCCTGCCGGTCAAGACGCTTTTGCATAACCGTGTCCGGCAGCACCAGCCGGCGATTGCCGTCCAGCACCAGCATCGAATTGGTCGTATTGTTGAATCGCTGCGCCCGCCATCCCCGGGCCATGTTCAATGCCAGGTTTAACACCTCGCTGTTAGTAAAAATAAAATGCCGGAAGTCGGAGTACGCATTTTGCGTACTTAATTTATCATGGAACAGTGCCCCCCCCGTCTCGACATCGTTAATCCCCGTAAGGAACAGCAGCACGGAAGGCCGCAGCTTCTTTACATAGTCATTCAGCAGGATCGTATGCCCATAGGTGGAGTGCCCATCCAATCCGGCATTATTTACCCAACAATCACCCAGTGAATCGGCCAGATCCCTGCCCAATAAGAACGGCCAGGTCCTGTCATCATTCAGGAAATGACATTCGGTCGTGCTGCCCCCGATAGCGATAATGGTAAGCCGGCGATCCCAGTCCCCCGGCGGCTCAGGACCGCGAAATCCCAGACTGTTGCGGGTATTGACGATAAGGGAATCCAGCTTGGGATTGATCGTATTGGTAATGATCTCCCGCTGGCTGACCGGCAAAAGGATCTTATCGCCTTTCAGCCGGAAATGGAACGGGTTATATATTCGAAGCCCAATCTCCAGCAACAAAAACACCAGGACAAAAAGATAGACCGCATAGGCTATCCGCCTCATGCCCTTCCTTTTCTTTACCCCTGTATTGGCCATAATGACACCCCCTACTTCATTAGATACATCTTCCCATACCCGTTATTAAAGAACTTGGACGTGTTATCGCCGGCAGCCGTATACTTCTGCAACGACTGCCCGTTCAAATTCGTAACGACATGGTACAAATATACACCATTGGCCAATCGGTTGCCATACATATCCGTCCCGTTCCACTTGTACTGGGAAATGTTCAGCCCCACATGAAGCGAACCCAGTTCTTCCTTCGTAATCTCCCGAACCACCTTCCCGGTTATCGTCAGGATCTGGATCTTGATATTCTGCGGCACTTCGCTGCCGGTGATCGTAAATACAAAGGCCGTGCTCGTAGTGAACGGATTCGGATAGTTCAGCATATTCGAGATCATCGCCTTGTTGATGACCGTGAAGCCTACCCGGTATGGTATGACTGGTGTCGAATTTCCATTATTATTACTACCGGTCACGACCAGCTGATACTGATCGCCGGCAGGGTTATATTGAGTGGTGAATGCCGGCGTGAAATCCACAGTAGCCGTATTATTATTGCCACTGGTCGCCGGCGTAAAGCGCAACGTATCATTGGTGTACTTATAGGAATGCATCGACCCATCCGGGTACTGGACCTGGACCTGTACCAGCGAGGTATCCGTCAGCAAATTGTACTGCGACTGACTTTGCAGCTTGATCTGGATATGCGGCTTCGCCGACACAATATCGTTGTTCAGGATATGCACATTATCGAAGGTCACGTCCATAGTCGGATTCCGCGTATCGCTCTTGACATAGAAGCTTTTATAAAGGAAATTATTGAACAGGTATTGCTCCGGCTGAGTGGCGTTCGGATTGAAATTAAGATACAGGGTATTCGCACCGGGGTAAGCGTTAGTATTGAGGATATAATCGAAAATGATCGTGTCCCCGCTGACCAATGGCTTCCTTCTCGGCAAGGTTATATTGTGCATCACATTACTGCGGTCCTGGATATAGAACTGTATCTTCATGCTATCGGGGAAAACAAAGGGGCTCACATTCTTGAACGCTATTTCAAATTCCATATTTTGCCCGAGCTGAGCGGTATCCACCGATTTCAAAACCAAATTCGGCGCCAGCGCCCCCTCGGGGACCGGTACATAGTTCGCCCGCCAGTATGAAAGCTGATACGGCTTGGCATGGACCGTATCCAGCGTCGTCATCTGGAATTCCAGATAAGGATATTGTTTGGCGTTGATGGCCGAAATATTGAGATCCTGTGTACTCCGGTTCATATTGTACAGCGGAGTGAAATTACCCAGGGTATCTATCCCGATCACCTGCACTCCCACCGTATCGGTCGCCGGGCTGGTCAGATCGCTCCCTCTCCAGTGCACACTATTCCACGAAACGGCCGGACCGAATTCCGGCGACGTCACCGTACCTGTAAAATAAGGTCCCGGACAGGTGGAAGATAGGGTTATGGCATCATAGATCCCCGCAGACCACTGCTGCTGCGGAGTAAATGTCGCATCGTTCTTTTTATAAATGAACAGGAATACCCTCGGTGCATCAAAAGAATCTATTTCCGTCAGGCCCGCACTCTTCAACCGGCTATAGATCGAGTTGCCCGAACCATAGATAGCCGTATCCCCCGCCCAGGTAGAAGCATAGACATTCCCCGACTGGTAATCCACCGGTATATTCTTGACCGTTACCCACATCCCGTTAGGGATGCTATCCATAAAACGTACCATTTTCTCGCGGTCAGCGGCATCCATATAGCTGAATTCGAAGTTGTAATTTCGCGTCGGCGCGCAATTCGCCGATGCACTGCCGCTAAGATATAAATTGTTGCCATTGACATCCACGTTGGCCCAGGGCTTAAACGTCACCGGATCGAATACATTGAATATTAAAGAGGTTCCCAGACAGGCGCTCTGGATATTCTGCGCGCCGTCGACACTGACGGAAAAGTCGACATCATAAGTGCCGCCATCCGGATATACCGCGTTCCGCTGATATATATTGTGATTTTGTGTGTTGAACACCCATTGCCGGTTGGCCGCCATACTGATCTGACTACCTGTAGAACCCAGATGCTGGAAATAATGGGACTGGTTGAACCCTGTCGTACTCCTGGCCGGGTCGATATAAATAAAAGAAGAATTGTTCCAGGTGTAATTACCGCCCGGCGTAGCCGGTACGATACCCACCCGCCAGTAGTAAACCACACTGTCCCGGTAGCTGATCTGCGGATCGAACTCCAGCTCGCCGCCCGTTGAAGTGATATACTTCGTCACCATCAGCGGTGAATTGAACAGTTGCGTGGTATCCACTTCCATAATGAACTGCTGACTGGGACCGATCGGCTGGGAGGTAGAAGCCACCAGCTTCGATGTCGGCGTATTGATAATGGCGTAGTTATACGGATAGATCGGCGTCGCCTCATTCTGGTAAATATAGACAGTCGTTGTCACGGAATTATTGGCATAAGTCACCTCCGGCACTATCTGACCAGGATTGACGGTGACCGTAATGCTGTTCTGGCCCTTATCGCGGGTACCTACAATGGGCACCGAAAGTGCGATGGAATCCGCATAAAGTATGGGTGCGACCTTTTGGTTCATCAGCACCGCCGTCGTTCCGTTCGGATAGGTGCGCGTAACCTGCACGACGACGGAATCATTGACCGCCTTCCCCAGATTATAGATCGTCGCCTTTATATTGAAGGTTCCATTGCTGATGGATATAAACGCCGGGTTGATCTGGACCTGCGATGCCTCGATATCGTAATCGGTGGGCCCCTGGTTCAATTTGAGCGCCGGATCACCATGTATCGTCATCTGCTCCGCATGCAGCCGGGCGAAAAAATCCCCGGGCGCGGCATTCACCAGGTTTTGCAGCGCATCCTGCTGCAAGATACCCAGGGGCTTCCCATAGTCCTGCCCGCTCATATCCACATACAATCCATTCAAAAGGATATTCAGATAATTTACGATCCCAAAGTTCGTACTGGCGACAAACGCAATGGCGCCATGCTCCGGAGCCAGCACCCAGGTCTCCGACAAAGTCTTGTCCGTAGTAAAACGCAGGGGATCAAAAATGAAAAAATCACCGGCATCGCAGCCATTGACAAACATGGCCGGATACTTCCCTGTATTGTTATAGTCGGACGGGTTATCCAGGTTATAGGCCAGTACATCATTGGACGAATGCCCGAAGTAATTCAGCAGGCTGAAGCCGGTGCTGAAAAGGCTCGAAATAGCGCCGGCCGGCACCTGCGTGACCGCACTGGCATTCCCATCGCAAAAGATGGAAACGTTAGATCCGCACAAGGTATCCGAAATGATCTGCGCATAGGCTGTAACGTAATTACAGATGATGGTACCCAGGTACGGTTCACTGACGCCGGTAAGGTGAACGGCATCCTTCATCCACAGCCGCCCCGCAATCGTATTCGGCGAAGTCTGCTGCGCCTGCTCATATTCCTTTATCTTGGCGGTGTAGTACTGCAGCTCCGCCCCTGATACGACGGACAGCCGGCCTATCGGAGTCACCGGGACCGCGCCGACCCCGTTATTGGCGCTTAATTTGTTGTCCGAGGCAGGATAGCCAAAGGTCGGCACCAGGTCGAGCTGGTCCGCCTGCGGATTATGGTACTGCTCACTATTCAGGTTCCAGTCCACATAGTCCATCCCATGCCCGATCAACAGGACAAACTGCGGTTTTATACTAAACACCCCCCTGGCATAACGAAGGAAATTTTGTATCGACAAGGGATGCTGCTTGATCCCAAAGCCGAACTGGTCTATCAACTCATTGATGTCGCATATCTGCACCGAATAGCCGCCGCCGGCCGCCGAACTACGGTAAGCCTTATAATCCGCTACAGGGTTGTCACCGTCGCTGGTCCCGTCGTTATACAGGGCCGTATTGGAGATGATGAGATAATTGCCCTGGGCCGACGTATTGGCAAAATTGACAAAATTCTTGCTCGTCAATCCCGTAACGGTCTGGACGACCGCAGGGTCCTCGTTTACCAACACCAGGTTCATATTGGCGGTAGATCCGGGTAACGCAAAAGAACAAATACCGGAATTCAGGACCGCCGTATACCGCAGACCATTCGTCATGTCATACAACACAGGCGTATTTCCACCCGCCAGGTTCACCCCGGAGATGTTCAGCAGATAGCCCGCGCCGTTGGCCGGCAGCTGAAAAGGAAAGGTTTCCTGGTCATTGAAATTGAACTGCCGGGGATAGGTCAACTCATAAAAAGACGCCACCATCCGATCCGTTGTAACGGCAGAATTGTCGATATAGGTGACCTGAAGACTATTGCTGCTGATAAGACTTAGCGGTACCGGCCGGGTAGTCAACAGGTCGTTGAAGCTATTCATGACCGTATCCGCCACCACGGTACCATTCACCGCCAGCTGTACCGACCGCGTATTGTCAGTGGTCCCGACCATGCCGAATTTTATACTGGCATTCGGGCCGGTATTATACACATACAAGGGTTGTGGCTGCTGATCCGAAAAATTTCCGCCGGGAACAATGGTCGGCGAACACCAGAATTCGCCAAGGTCATAGGAAGAAGAATAGATATATTCTCCCACAATCTGGGCATAGCCGGGATTGATCCCCCCCTGCCTGAAATACGTCCCTGCCGTATACATAAAATAAGGCGCAGGGGTCAGCGTGCTGCTGCCGGGATTATTGTTGATATTCTGATAATGGAACGTGTTGCCGGTGGAATTAACCGTCAGGAAATACTCCGCCGTATCCGTCTGCAGACTCGTGTGCTGCGTATGCTGATAAGCCGGGTTATAATACAGCGGCGCATCCGGCACCCCATCATTCATCTGGCCCCAGAACTCGATATAATCACCGCTCCCCAGAGTGCCGCTGGCGGCAGTGGTATAGATGGGTACCTCCTGACCATTGCGGAACAGCTGATAGTTCTGTACCGGGACATTTCCCAGACCGGCAGTCGCCAGCACTGACTGCGGGATGCGGTAAAGCCCGGTAGCGCCTACCTTGAATTTATAATAGGTATTGCTGAAATTGATCCACTCATTATTGTAAGGCTGGGCAGACAGCCCCAGACTCAGCAGTAAAATAACAATCGTAAAAAGGTTCTTCATACTATGCTGTTTAAAAGGCTCAACGCGCTATCACACTCTTTTTATCCTTCCGCCTCAGGTCGATCCTTAATGAAAAAACATTGGTATATAAGGGATAGGACTGATTTGCTAAATTGGTAAAAGCATAGTCGATCTGCACATCTCCAACCTTAAACCCCGCACCTATGCTTGGCTGATAGATCCAGATCTTCCGCGTATTGGTAGTGTCCCGGTCATCCAGCACCTGCTGAAAATTGTTGATGCCCGCCCGGACAAAAAACACATCCTTGAACGACAGCTCCAGCCCCAGCCGCGGATCCAGGCTCACCGGGTTACCGCTGACCACCGTATTGCGGCGACCATCGAAAGTGGCATCCACATCGGCCTCTACCAGCAAGCTCACCTTTCTGTCGAACTTGAAACTATAAGAGCCGCCGAAAATCAGCTGGGGAGCCGTCAGCTCGATCGACTTACCCGGTATTAGGTTCTCCGTTTCATAAAATACTTCCTGTACCGCCTGATCGAGACTAAAAGACCAGGCATTAAAGGTGGTCGTCACGTCCTTACCTACGACACCCAGTTTCCAACGGTTGCCGATGACCTGGATGGCCGCGTCAAACCCAAAACCCCAGGCATGCGCAAAATCTCCCGCCGACTGATAGATGATCTTGGCATTGCCCCCGAAATTGAACGTCTCCCCACCCCTCAATTTGGATTGTTGCGCCAGCGTAAAGATCAGCGCATAATCCGCAGATGAAAAAGTGGTGATATTGGAAAAATTCACCGAACCATCCGGCTGGATCAGAAATATCGTGTTGGGAATATCATCGACGGCAAAACGCAAAAGCGTGATCCCGATCGTCCGCTTGTTATCCTTCAACGGAAGGACCAGGTTGCCAAAATCGTATTTGCCAACCCCCGCAAAATATTCGGCATGCATTAAACTCAGCTGGGGAACATCCCGGACATTGGCCAGGGCCGCCGGATTCCAATAACCCGCCGTTCCGTCCGACACCGATGCTACCTGTGCATTCCCCATGGCCATTCCACGCGCTCCTGCGCCAATGTTGAGAAATTCATTCGAATATTGAGTGAACTGAGCGAAAGCAGACAGGTGAAGCAGGGATCCGGCGACAAACAAAATGGAGTATAAACATGTCTTACCCCGCATTCTTTTCAACATAAGCCAACGGTTATGGTTTTTACGGAAAGCGTTCACGGGATCGGATCATTCTAAAAGAATGAATTTTTCGTAAAAATTGGTTTTTAACGGATACCCTGATATAACGGGCTTTTTTGCCTGATATTGCACCGTTAACCTACTAATCCGCAGCCTTTTCCGACCCCCGCCGGTCCAAAATCGCACCTTCTTCCGCCACTACCTCCTTCCCCCAATAAAAGTTGGGCAGAAACCCCTAATTTGCGCCCAAAATCCAGGGCACTCGACAATGAATCTGATCGAAGAACTAAAATGGCGCGGCATGATCCGGGATATCATGCCCGGAACCGAAGAACAACTGGCAAAGGAAATGACCGCCGGCTATATCGGATTTGACCCTACTTCCGATAGCCTGCACATCGGCAGCCTCGTGCCGATCCTCCTCCTCGTACACCTGCAAAAGGCTGGACATAAGCCGGTTGCGTTGATCGGAGGCGCCACCGGCATGGTGGGTGACCCGAGCGGAAAAAGCGAAGAAAGAAACCTGCTCAGCGAAGAAATCCTCAACCATAACCTCACCCAGGTCAAACGACAGCTGGAAAAATATCTCGACTTCAACCCCGCCCTGCCCAACTGCGCCGAAATGGTCAATAACTATGACTGGTTCAAAAACATGCGCTTCCTCGATTTTATCCGTGACGTAGGTAAACATATTACGGTTAACTACATGTCTGCAAAAGACAGCGTAAAGAAGCGGCTGGAAGGGGAAAATGGAATGAGCTTTACGGAATTTACCTATCAATTAGTCCAGGGTTATGACTTTTACTGGCTATACAGCAACAAAAACTGCAAACTCCAGATGGGCGGCAGCGACCAGTGGGGGAACATCACCACCGGCGCCGAGCTGATCCGGCGCAAAAACGGCGGCGAAGCCTTCGCCTTCACCTGCCCCCTGCTGACCAAAGCGGACGGCGGCAAATTCGGCAAGACCGAAAAAGGCAATATCTGGCTCGATCCTGCCAAGACCTCGCCTTACGAATTTTACCAGTTTTGGCTAAATGCCTCGGACGTTGATGCAGAAAAATGGATTAAAATATTTACTTTTTTGG
>Ga0302326_10012819_pt1 | contig 17823 bp, 15 predicted proteins | sample Palsa_T0_3_FD_202264 | JGI IMG/M metagenome (GOLD analysis project Ga0302326, IMG submission 202264) | Peat permafrost microbial communities from Stordalen Mire near Abisko, Sweden - Palsa_T0_3 | ecosystem: Environmental > Terrestrial > Soil > Palsa > Peat permafrost | place: Sweden: Abisko... | reverse complement strand
TCGACGAATTTCGCTCCGGGAATGGAGCGGGCGAGATACTCGGCGTGTTCGCGCTTTATGAACTCATCGTGCTCGCTCTGCACGATCGCGACGGGCACATCGATCCGGGCCAAGTCCTGAGCAGTACACTTGGGTTGCGTTTCCATCATGAGATTGACCGCGGCGACGAATGCCTTGAACTGATCGGGAGTGGCGGATAGCCGTACATAGTCCCTCGCGTGCCGGCCGAAGATACGCTCGAGGATCGGCAAGAACTCGGAGATCACCTTAACGCCGCTCGGGTCCATGTTGCCGCCGAAGGAAAAGGCCCCGGCCACGCGCGCCGGCTGCATCAGGGCGAGGATCAGAGCGATCGTCGCGCCGTCGCTCCAGCCGACCAAGGCTGCTTTTCCGATGCGCAGCGCATCCATCACCGCGAGAACGTCGGATGCCATCAGCTCGTACGTAAACGGTCGCTCGTCGCGCGTACTGCAGCCGTGCCCGCGGCTGTCGATCAAGACGGCGCGGTAGCCGGCCTCGATCAGCGCGGGCAATTGAAATCCCCAATTTTCGCCATTGCCGAAGCCGCCGTGGAGCAGGATGACGGGTGCTCCGGACCCATATGCGGCATACCAAATGCGAGCACCGTCGTGTTCGACATGGCCTCGATCGCCGGTGAACGGCAGCGGCAGCGCGCCATCGACTTCGAACGTTTCGAGACCGTCATCGAACGTTTCGATCGTCCCGATCCTCTCGGATTCCATGTGCGTCCGTACGACGGTCCTCGCTGCAGCCCCCACGTGAACGTTCGGTGACGGCTTCGCGGTTCGAAAAAATGGGCGTCTTCTCGCCCGTGTCTCGGTACTGGCGCTCGCCAGCTACGTTTGCGGGTGCGCGTCCCACAGCGAGGCGAAAGACGGAGGCGGCGCTTGGCTGCTCGATACCGGCAAATTCACGACGCAAACGGAATACCGGCACAAATCACTCACAAGCAGAGGACGAGGGTCTCATCCTCAGCTTGACGCCGATTTGCTGACCGAATCGGCTTGACGCGTCACTCCGAAAGGAGGAAAATGTCCGTAGCTTTCCACTGCTTGCTCCTCTCCCCAGATCAAAACGTGGTGTTCGCATGTTCGCCTTCACGTCCGTGAGACGGCTTACGTTTCGTGTCGAGTAGCAGCTTGGCGCAGCCGTACGCAGAATCGAATGTCCTCGAATTTCGCTGTCTCGGAAACTTCGCATTCGCGGCCGGGGATACGTGGCGCGACGGCCCCGCGCGTGGTCGCGGACGCAGCTTCCTTCAATACCTCGCGACGCATTCGCGGGCCGCGGTTTCGCGCGCCTCATTGATCGAGGCGTTATGGCCCGAACTCGACGCGGACGCCTGCGCTCATCGTCTTCACCTCGCGGTGAGCGGAGCGCGCGCGGCCTTGCGCGGCGCCGTCGCCTGCCCGAGCGCGATTCTCTTTCGCGATGATAGCTACGCATGGCATCCGAGCGTCTGCATCGTGGCGGATACCGATCGCTTTTCGGCGTGCTATGCCGAGGGCACCGTCGAAGCCATGCGCGAGGGTATCGCCCTCTACGCCGGCCAGTTTCTCGCGGGAGACGCGGGTGATTGGCTCGTTCCGTTTCGCACGCGCTACGAACACATGTACGTCACAATGCTCGAACGGCTCGCGGTCGCGGCGGCGAAGGAGAGCGATTTCGCCCAAGGCGCCGATCTGGCACTCGCGGCCGTCGCCGCCGACCCGGCACACGAGGGCGCGACGCGTCTGGTGATGTTTTGCCTCGCCAAGAGTGGGCGCCGGAGCGTGGCGCTCGCCGGATACGATCACCTCGAGCGGTACCTGCATCGCTGGCTCAGCATCGCGCCGACGCCGGAAACGAAGTCCTTGCGCGATCAGATCCTCGCCGGGCTCCTGCCGGAGACCATCTCCTAGCCGAGAGCCGCGCGGTAGCGCACGGAGAACGCGCTGAGAGCGAACGGAGAGCCGCCGGAGCGAACGGCGCGCTACGCTACACCAGTCATGCCGAAAATGGATCGTTGAGCGAACGGTTTGCGGTGAGCGTCGAACTTGCGGACAACCACGACGGTTCGCTCGAACTTCGTGTGCGGGCGACCGAAGATCGGGTACGGCTCCATACCAAGAGCGGCACGATTCTCGTAACGATGTGGGCCGAGGCCGACGGAACCGTGCGCGCGCGCTTCGACGACGTGGAAACGGGCGCGACAGGATACCTGCAAGGCAATCAAACCTTCGTGGACTTCGGCGGAGCGCTCGGGCTCGAGGTTTCGCGGTGAATCTCCATGGCTAAGTTTCCCGCCGTCTTCGCCGTCGGGGACGCGCTCGCAACGTACCTGCAAAACCTCTACGACCTCGATACGACGCTGACGGCGTTCGCGTGCAAATTCGAACAATTCTCGAGCCCGCAAATGTCGAGCGAAGATCAAGCGAACGAATCGGTCGTCTCGATCTTTCTGCACCGGATCACGCTCGATCCGAACTTCCGCGCGGCCGGTTTTCTGCCGAACTCCCCGAACGAACAGCCGGTCCTGTTCCTCGATCTCCACTACCTTATAACGTATTGGGGCACGAGCGTTCAGGCGGAGCAGACGTTGCTCGCCTGGACCATGCAGCAACTGCAGACGACGCCGATCCTCGACCCATCGATTCTCGCGCTCTCGGCCGCCGACGCGGGCTGGGATCCCACCGAATCGATCCAGTTGACGCCGGTCGATCTCAGCTTGGAAGACATCCTTCGCATCTGGGACGGCTTCGGTCCCAAGTATCGACTCACGCTCGCGTATCTCGCGCGCGTCGTGCGCATCGATCGCGCGATCGTACCGGGACCGCCCGTCGTCGCCACGCGCTTTTCTCTCACGAACGCTGCACCGTGAACGAGAACGTCGATCGGCGCGTGCTCGGCGCCTTTGCGTTCGTCGACGCGATTACGAACGGCGTCATCGAAGTACCGCTCGAGGTGCAATGTGCCGACTGGACCATCCGGCCGAATCGCCGCGCCGTCTACGTCATTTTCGACGGCCCGGGCATGAGCGCGGCGACCGCGGAGTTCGTGCCGATTGCGAGTTCCTGGCCGGCGTCCGTGCAGATGGAGATTTCGGTCAGCGATCCGAGCGGCGCGTATCTGCCGCGGCGTGCGCAGATCAAGGGCATTCCGGCCCAAGCTCCCACCGTCCAGAACGTCACGCTCTTTCCGTCGCCGGCGAGCGGCACGGCGCCGAATTGGTTCATCTTGTACGCGTCGGTGCAAAATAGCGCGACCTCGAGCGGGCTGCCGTGGACGGTTCTGCAGATCACCACGGCGGCGAGCACGACGCCGGTGGCGACGGGGATGAGCGACGCACGCGGTGAGGCGCTCCTCGCGGTGACGGGCCTCAAAGCGCAGATCGCGACGAGCGGTACCGGTTACGCTGCCGTGACCACCTCGGCCACCGTTCGTGCTTGGTACGATCCGGCGTTCGCGTCGCAGCCCGCAGCGTGGGTGCCCGATCCCGACGACGTGCTCACCAATCTCACCAATACCACGCTCCACAGCGCCACCCAAACGACGTCGCTCGCACCGGGTTCGGCTGCGACGCTGCGCATCCCGATCGCTATCTGACGGAGGTTTGTCCGTGTCGAATTATCTCGCACCAGCCGTTTACGTCGAAGAGACGAGTTTCCGCGCCCCTTCGATCGAAGGCGTCGGCACGACCACCACGGCCTTCGCCGGTCCCGCGCTGACCGGCCCCGCCGGCGGAACCCCGCAAGTGCTCTCCAGTTTCGGCGATTTTCAGAGCATCTACGGCGGCTTCGATCAGCTCGGGCTCACGAACAACCCGACGGATCCGCAGAACGTCAACTATTTGGCGCTTAGCGTCAAGGCGTTCTTCGACAACGGCGGCTCGGTGCTGTACGTGTCGCGCGTCTTCTCACCGTCTTCGGGTAGCGGCGTGGCGTCGGCATCTTTTCCGGCGACGGTGAGCGGCACCAATCCACAAGTTACGGCCACTGCGCGCTTTCCGGGAACGTTTGCGAACTTCCAGCAGGCGACGCTGAGTCTGGTCGCAGCGAAGACCACGATCGCCAATCTCGGCGCGTTGCCGCCGGGCTCGCTCGTCGCTACCGCGACGCCGCCGAGTTCGCTCGCAACGTTGTCTGCGGCGGGCGGCGCCGCCGATACGACGATCGCAATTACCATCGCGTTCGCGGAGACGCTGCCTGCATACGTACTGATCGATAGCGAGATCGTCAGCGTCACGGCGATCGACGCAACGAAGATGAAGCTGACGGTGACGCGCGGCGCCGCGGGGACGACGGCGGCCGCGCACGCATTGGGCGCTCCGGTGTACGCGGCGCTCGGAACGCTCGCGAGCGCCGTCGCCGTCAGCGCTACGACGATCACGCTCGGCGCCGCGCCGTCCGGTACGCTGCCGGCGACGATCACCATCGGTGCGGAGACGCTCGTCGTGAGCGCGGCGAGCGGCGCAAGCCTCACGACCTCAGCGACGACGCTGCCGCACGCCTCCGGCGATCCGGTGTTCGCGGGGGCGACGTCCGCGTACTACGGCAACGGTGCGGGCAGCACGTTCGCGAACGCTTCGAACACCGCGCTGCCGGCGACGTTGCCTGCGGGCGTGACGCTCTATGTGCTCACGATGACGGCCACCACGCACGCCGCTTCGAGCGCGAAGGTCACGGTCAACACCACGCAACCGGCGCTCGTGTATACCGGCCTCGGATTCGACGCGCAAAACCATCCGAACTATCTCGGACTCACCCTCGGGCCCACTCCGCCGCGACCGATCGACGCACTGCAGAACCAAGTGGCTTTCAGCGTGACCAATGTTGCGACGCCCTTCGCGCTGCTGAGCGCGCTGTTCGGTAATTGGTCCGGTCCCGGCACGACGCAGCCGCCTATGCTCTTTCCACTGAACGGCGGCAATGATGGAGCGATTCCGCAGGCGACCGATTACGACAACGCCCTGACGCCGCTCGATGCGCTCGAAGACGTTGCGATCGTCGCGACGCCAGGCTCGGCGGCCTTTCCGCAAGCCGAAGCGATCTTGCAGACGCTGATCGCGCACGTCACCCGGGCGCGCGCCTATCGCGTCGCGGTGCTCGACGCCCCGTTTGGCGGCCTGGCTGCCGACTACGAGAACGTGCGCGCGCAGATCGACACGAGCTACGCAGCGTTGTACGTGCCATGGGTGCAGATGGCGAACCCGCTCGCAAAATCCGGCACGGCCATCCCGTCGGTCGTGTACGTCCCGCCCTCGGGGTTCGTTGCCGGCATCTACGCGCGCAGCGACCAGCAGAACAGCGTGGCGAAGGCGCCGGCGAACGAGGTCGTGACCGACGCGCTCGATTTCGAGCGCCGCATTACGTATGCCGAGCAGTCGGTGCTCAATCCACTCGGGATCAACTGCTTGCGCTATTTCCCCGATCGCGGTTTCCGCGTGTGGGGCGCGCGGACGGCCAGTTCCGACTCGGAGTTCATGTACGTCAACGTGCGGCGCTACCTCATCTACCTCGAGCATTCGATCGACAACAGCACGCAGTGGGCCGTCTTCGAGAACAACGGCCCGGCCCTGTGGGCACGGGTGAAAGACGCGATCGATTCGTTCCTCAATGCCGAGTTCGTGGCCGGCAACCTGCTCGGAACGGCGCCCGCCAACGCCTACTTCGTGCGCTGCGACCGCTCGACGATGACGCAGAACGACCTCGACAACGGGCGCATGATCTGCCTCATCGGCGTCTCCGTACTGAAGCCGGCCGAGTTCGTCATCTTCCGCATCGGCCAATGGACCGCGAGCTCACCGTCTTAAAAGGAGAATAGATCGATGGCCGACCGGACCGCCCCGTATCCGAATTATAATTACCTCGTCGATCTCAAGGGCCCGTATGCGCCGGACGCGTTGCTCGGCGGCTTCGCCGAGGTCACGGGCATCTCGAGCGAAATCCACGTCGCCGATTATCGCAACGGGAACGAAGCCAATCCTCACGTGCGCAAGATCCCGGGCACGCACACCGTTGGGAAGGTCGTGTGCAAGCGCGGCGTCGTGAATTCCGCGGACCTCTGGGACTGGGTCACGCAGACGCGCACGACCGGCGTCGGCGGCGCGCGCGACGTGACGATCACCCTACGCGACGAGACGAGCACCCCCGTTCAGATATTCAAGCTCTTCACCGCCTATCCGAGCAAATACACGCTCGCGGCGCTGCAAGGGAAAGGCGGCGGCGAGGTGCTCATGGAGGAGCTCGAGATCACCGCCGAAGGTCTCGAGATCACCCCGCCGTAGCGTGTCGGTCATCTTCGAGGATCCGGCGCCGAACACGGCGCCCGTGACCAACCGCGCCGACGTCGCGTGTTTCGTGGGGCTCGCACGTACGCTCGGTCTGCGCCTCCCCGGCAACGTGCGCGCTTGGCTGCGCCCGCTCGGCGTCCTGCTGTATCCGTTTGCGCTCGATTCCGGCGCGTCCATTCCGCTCATGCCGCCGGACGTGTCGGCGTGGTTCTTGCAACAGAGCTGGCTTGGCGCACTGACCCCTCCGGCCGGCGCAACGGCAGCGGGAACGCTGCACGCTGCCGCGGGCGCGAGCGACACGCAGCTCACACTCGCTGTGCCGCTCTCGAGCGATCCGCCGCTCTTCGCCGCGCTCGAGAATGAACTGGTCACAGTGAGCGCGCTCGACGCGTCGCGTACGGTGCTCACGCTCGTGCGCGGGATCGCGGGTTCCCTTGCGGCGCCGCACGCCGCCGCGACGCCGCTCGTCGATTGCACCGGATCGGCCTTCGCGCTGCTGGCCGCGCAGCTGCAGGCAAACCTGTCTTCGGCACTCGTCTCGTTCCTCGACGAGGCGGGATGGCTCAGCGGGCCGTTTGCACGCGACCTGGATTGGCTCGTCGACGTGCCCCTGCCGTTCGAGAGTTTCGCCGCGTTCACGACACTCTTCGACGACGGCTCGTCCGCGGCCGGAATGGGAACCGACTACGTCGCCTGCGCGCTGCGTTCGTTTTTCGCGCAGGGCGGGCGTCGCGCGTACGTCGTGTGCATGGGCGATCCCGTCGCGCCGGCCACGAGCACACCAGCCAAAACCTCGTTGCTGCAAACGCTGCTTCGCGGTGGCAGCTACACGGCGGGCGATCCGTCGACGTGGCACGGTGTGGGCCATCTCGCGGCGCTCGTGGACGTTTCGTACGTCGCGCTACCGGATCTTCCGATGCTCTGCGCCCCGCCGCCCGCGGTGCTTCCTCCACAGCCGCAGCCGCCGCCGGCCAGCGTCGTCTTCGCGGAGTGCTCGAGCGGCGACCAGACCGTGCTCGATCGCTTCCCCTCCGCCGATGCCGCCCCGCGCCTAGGCACCACGGGTTACGCGACCTGGACCTGGGCCGTTGCGAACGTGCTGCAATACCTCGTAAGCGGCGTCAGCCGAAACGAACTGCACCTGCGTGAGATGACGCTCGTCGTCGCGCTTCCGCTGCCGCAAGATGGAACGGCCACGCTGCCGGTATCCTTCCCCGAATTCCTCGAGCCGGGCGGCGCGATCGCAACCGGCAACCTCTCGAGCGCCTTCCTTCAACTCGCGTACCCGTGGCTGGTCACGACCGGATCGAGCGTGCTGCTTGAAGGGTACGAACCGCCGGACGGAACGCTCGTGGGATTGCTCGCACGCAATGCGCTCACGCGCGGTGCGTTCGCGAGCGCCGTGAAAGTGGTGCCCGCGAACGTCTACGATCTCTGGCCCGAACTGTCGCCGTACGATACGCGCGTCTCCGCGACACCACTCGTGTGGGATAACGTCTCGCCCAAACCGCTCGTCGAGCGCGTTTCGCTCTTCGGGCGCACGCCCGCGGGATTGCGATTACTCTCCGACGTGACCGCCTACCCGAGCGAATCCTACCGCTCGGGTGCGGTGAAACGGCTCGTGGACGTGATCGCGCGCGCCGCGCGATTAGCCGGAGAGGCACACGTGTTCGGACGCAACGGCCCGGCGCTCTGGGCCAGGGTGCAGGCGACGCTGGTGCGGCTCATGACCGCGCTTTGGAGCGCGAACGCTCTCAACGGCGCGACTGCCGCCGACGCGTTCGGCGTCCGTTGCGACGCGAGCACGATGACGCAGAACGATCTCGACAACGGCCGCCTGATCGCCGTGGTCAGCTTCACGGCCGCCGCGACCATCGAGGTGCTGAGCATTTCGCTTGCGCTCGGGACGGATGCGGCGAGCACGCAGCAAGTCGCGGCCGTTTTAGCGGAGGCGAGTTAAATGACGCCGTCCGTGCCGCTCGTGCCGCTGCACGTCTTCCGTTTTCAAGTCGACTTCGTAACGGAGACGCTGTCGTCGGGCGTCACCGGAGCCGCAGTCGCCGGAACGGGCGCGTTCTCGGAGTGCGCGGGGCTCGAAGCGACGATGGAGCCCAAGACGATCAAACAGGGCGGCCTCAATTACGGCGCGGCGCAACGAGCCGGTCCGACGAGCTTTGCGACCGTCGTCCTTAAACGCGGCATCAGCACGAGCGGCGACCTCTGGACGATCTTCAACGGCATGGCGAGCGGGCTCTACGCGCCGCGCATGCAGGTAACGATCAACGTGTTCGACATCTCGGGTGAGCCCGGTGCGGCCTGGGTGCTCGATTGCGCGATGCCCGTGAAGTACAAGTTCGCCGATCTCAATGCAAAGGGCGGCGGCGAAGTCGGCATCGAGGAGCTGCATCTCGTGCACGAAGGGCTCACCGCCGGCACGCCGATCGCATTCTGGGCGGCGGGGGCATAGCGATGGCGATTGTGCCGAATACGTTCGCCAAAGCGACCCTCACGCCCCAACCGAACGGTGCGGCGCCGGAGATTCATTTCAATCCAACGAGCCTTAGCTACACCCTCGAGAACACGGTCCCGCAGATGGCGGGTACGCCGAAGACTGCGCAGTACGTGGCGCAGACCTCGGGCAAGCTGAGCATGGACCTGCAGTTCGATACGACGGTCACGGGAGCCGAAGTGCGCACCGCGACGAGTGCGATCGCGAAGTTCATGAAGCCCTCGGATACGAGCGGCGGCAGCGGCAGCAGCGACGGAACGAGCAAGACGCCGAAGCAGGCGCCCTCGCCTTTGAAGTTCGTGTGGGGCACCTTCGAGTTCACGGGCGTGCTCGAGTCGTTCAAGGAAACCGTCGACTTCTTTTCGGCCGAAGGCGTCGGACTGCGCTCGCTCGTCAGCATCACGCTCTCGGGCCTCGATCAGGTCTTCTCGTCGAACGCTTCTTCGCAGCCGGCGCAGAGTTCGGGGACCGTCGTACCGACCGGCGCGAGCGGGAGCGCGGCCGCAGCTGCGCAACTCGGCGGCGATCCCACCGCTGCGCGGCAGCTCGCCGCGCAGAACGGGCTCGAAAGTTTGCGCTTCAGCGGCGGCGCCGCGCTGCAGATCGGCGGCGGCGTGCAGCTCAATGCGGCGGCCGGATTCTCGAGCGGCGCATCTGCATCGACGAGCATCGGCGGCGTGGCCTCGGCAAGTGCCGGCATCGGTGCGTCGGCGAGCATCGGCTCCTCCGGCGGCGCGGTGTTCGGTTCGAGTGCGTCCGCGGGTGTGCCGGCGACGGCGGGCGCGTTCGCCGGGCTTGCGACCGGACGGGCGACCGTGAGCACGACGACGCGGCTCGACCCGCTCGCGATCGTGCGCTCGACGATCGGTACCGATGTTTCCACGACCGCACCCGCGGGCTTCCGGCTCGGGGGCGTGGCCGTGACCACTGCAGGCGCCGGACTTACCGCCAACGTCGGCGCGTCGCTGAGTTTCGACGAATGAAGAACGCAGGGAGCCCGCCGTGGCGGTAACGATCGGCGAACTGCAGGTCGAACTCGAGCCGCAGGTGCAGCCCGCGGGCCCGTCGTCAGGTGCGACGCCGGCCAAGACCCCACCCGACGTGCGCAGCGAACTTGCGATCGCGCGGGAGCGCGAGCTTCGGTTGCGGGCGGATTGACGGTGCAGGAAACAGCGCTCGCGCCGCTCGCGTTCTACAGCGCCGCACCGACGATCCAAGTCGGCGGTCAAGGGAACGAACTCGTCACATCGCTTCTGCTTTCGATGGAGATGCGCGAACACGAAGGCGGCCTCTCCGCGCTCGAGCTACGCCTCACCAACGTGGCTTCGCAGAGCGCGGGCGCGAGCGACTTTGCCTTCGAGGACGGCAGCGTGCTCGCGCTCGGCACGCGACTCGTCGTCTATGCGGGCCAAGTCAACTCGCCGACCGAGATCTTTCGTGGGACGGTGACGGCGCTCGAAGGACGGTTCCGCGCCGAAGGGCCGCCCGAGCTCCTCGTATTGGCTGAAGATGCGCTGCAAGGCGCGCGCATGGCGCGCCGGACGAAGACCTACGAGAACATCACCCTCGCGCAGTTGATTGCGCAGGTTGCCGGGGCGCTCGGTTTGACACCGATCACGAACGGCCTCGATACGCCGGTCGGAACGCAACAGCAGTTCAACGAGAGCGACCTGTACTTCGCACGGCGCGTCCTCGCACGTTACGATGCCGACCTGCAAGTGGTCGGCGCGGAGCTGCATGCGGCGCCGCGCAGCCAGACGCAACGCGCGTCGATCGCACTCGATCTCGGCAGCCAACTCCGCGAACTGCGCGTCACAGCCGACCTGGCCGATCAAGTCACCACCGTGACCGCAACCGGTTGGGATTACAACGCGGGGCAGCGCATCGCGGCCGCCAGCCGTACGAACGCGCTCGGCCCGGGCGCCGGGGCCACCGGCGCCGCGTGGCTCTCGCAAGCGGCATTTGCGTCGCGCTCGGAGCAGCTCGGGAAATTCGTTCCGCTCGATGCGACCGAGGCGCAAGTTCTCGCCGATAGCGAGTATGCCGAACGCGCGCGCAGCTTCGTCCGCGCGCATGGCGTGTGCGACGGCAATCCGAATCTGCGCGTCGGTTCGGCGCTGACGCTCGGCGGCATCGGCCCGCGCTTCTCCAACACCTATTACACGACCGCGACGACGCACCGCTTCGATCTGATCGGCGGCTATCAGACCAGCTTCACCGCCGAGTGCGCCTATTTGGGGGCCGCATGAGCACGCTCTTGCGCGCGGTCGCGCCGCCCATGCTCGGCGCGGGCGCCTTCTTGGCGACGGTCGTCAGCGTCCAAGATCCCGAGAATCGCAATCGGGTGCAGATTCGCGTCTACGACGTCGACGGCGCCGCGGGACAAGATGCGACGCCGTGGGCACGCGTGGCCGTTCCCGTCGCCGGCGGCAAGCGCGGCGCGTTCTTCATCCCGGGCGTCGGGGACGAAGTGCTCGTCGTGTACCTCGCCGGCGACCCGCGCTTTCCGGTTGTCGTCGGCGGCCTCTGGAACGGGAACGACGCCGCGCCGGAAACCCTCGGCGGTGCGGGCGACAAGGTCGATCGCTGGAGCTTCACCGGCACGGCCGGTACGCGCGTCGCGATCGTCGAGGATAGCTCGGGACCAACGATCAGCCTGACGACGCCCGGCGGACTGAGCGGGGTGATGACCGACTCGCAGGGTTCGATCACGTTCTCAAACGCGCAAGGCACGACGATCACGATCGACGCGAGCGGCGTTACCATCAGCGCCCCGACGGGTCAGCTCTCCGTCACCGCGGCCTCGTCCATTTCACTTACCGCGCCGCAGCTTACCGTCAACGCGGCGAGCAGCACGTTCAGCGGCATCGTTACGTGCCCAACCATTATCGCGACGAGCGTCGTCGGCACGAGTTACACCCCGGGGGCCGGAAACGTATGGTAACGCACGCGGTGCTCGTCGACGGCGTACGGCACGACGCACCGGCGCATTCGTACGCGGCCGCGGTGCAGCGCGGGCCGGTGATTCTCGCCATGGCCGATAGCGATTTTCCCAATCGTTTTCTGCAAGATCTCGCGACCGGGGCGTCGCCCGCGATCTCGAGCGCAAAACCGGCGGACCTTGCGAACGATCCGCTCTATCAGCCCGTCCAGCGTATGCTGCAAGTGGCGATGGTGCAACTCGCCTGCGATTCCGCCGGTTTGCCGCGGCTCGATCCCAAGCGCATCGTTTCGGCGGGCATCGTCGTGCGCAGGATCTGGGGCGATGCGATGCAGGCCTGGTTGACGTCGCCGAGCGGCCGGTGCGGCTGGGCGACGCTTACGAGCGCGACCGAAGATCTCGATCCCGATCCCACGAAGCGCGCGCTACCGCCCTCGGGTCAGGCCGCGCTCGATGCGCTGCTCGCGGCGCAAGCAATCGCAAACGCGTCGAGCGAGACGACTTCGTCCGCGTTTGCAGCCCCGCCTGCCACGGGCGTGTCGCTCGGGCGGACGGTCGTGTACGGCGTCGTCCCGACCGCGAGCAGCGACACGAGCGACGGCGTTTCGCAAACCGCACCGTACGATGCGAGCGGCGCAGCACAGGCGCTCTCGGCGCTGCCGACCCTCTTGCAAGCCACGCCGCACGTCGCCCCGCTGGCGGGAAACACGGTCGACTATCGCTGGCTCTCCGACGATTTCTTGATGGCTCAGTACGTGTCGAGCGGCAGCGCCGCGTCACCCGGGACCGCCTCGACGCCGCCCGCGCAGGTGCTGCAGTTCCAGATGTTCTCATCGGCGCTGCGCCTGCTGCGCAGTACGTTCGGGGCGTTCGACCCAACGCCGCAGGGCACGAACCTTCGCACTTCGCTCAACCGTCACAACGTTTACCACGTCTCGCAGCCGACGCCGCTCGGCGATTTCTACGCGAGCGCGTCGACGGCGCTGCTCGATTACGATCCAACGACGGGCAGTGCGCCGCCGCAGCTCACGATGCCCGATGCTTGGGATGCGCTCGACGCAGCCGACGAGCGGTTGTTCGTCAACGCGCTCGGCGCGCGGGCCGCCACCATGGTAGTCCCTCAAGGCCGGTTTCAAAATCCAACGTGGCGCTACCGGCTGCGCATGTTCTTCCGCATCACCTCCGAGCATCCGGGGTGTCCGCCGATCCTCGTGTGGAGCGCGTACAGCGATCCCTTCCGGATCGCCGCGTGGTACGAAAGCAGCGACCGGCCGAGTATGCCGATTCCGTTGCCCGATCCCACCGACCGCAACGTCCTCGCCGGTCTCAAACCGAACTGCGCGTTTGCGATGCCGGCCGGCCTCATGAACGCGATGTCGGGCGCGAGCATGTCCGGCCTCATGAACGGCGGCGGCAGCAGCGCCGGGCCGAACGTCGCTTGGATCTGCAGCTTCAGCATTCCCATCATCACGATCTGCGCCTCGTTCGTGCTGAACATTTTCTTGGGAATGCTCAACATCGTGTTTTGCTGGATGCCGTTCGTGAAGATCTGCATCCCGATTCCGGAAGAATAACGGTGGCGACGCAATTCACCGATCCCATCAGTTGGCCGTTTCTTCCGGTGCCGGAGAACGGAACGCTGTGCTTTCCCGACCTGGCCTCGAGCGTGCGCGATGCCATCCGCATCCTGCTCGTCACGCGGCCGGGCGAACAGCTGATGGCGCCGCTGTTCGGCGCGGGTATCGAGCGCTTCTTGCACGAGGGCAACACGCTCGCGCTGCGCGCGCGGATCCGCAGCTTGATTCTCGCGACGCTTCAGCAGTGCGAGACGCGCATCGTCGTCGATCGCGTCGACGTCGAGCCCGTCCCGAATGCGCCCGATCGAGTCGCCGTTACGATCTCCTACCGCTTGGTGCGAACGAGCGCGGCGCAGCAGGTCGGCGTCACGATGAGCTTGGGATGACGCCATGCCGCTGAATCCGCCGGCCCTCGACGACCGTTCCTACTCGGACCTCGTCGCCGACATGATTGCGGCGATTCCCGCGCACACGCCCGAGTGGAGCAACCCGTTGCCCGGCGACCCGGGACGCACGCTGATCGAACTCTTCGCGTGGCTCGCCGACACGATTCTCTATCGCGCGAACCTCATTCCGGAGCGGCAGCGACTCGCGTTCCTTAAACTGATCGGACAACAGCTCCAGCCCGCCGCAGCGGCGTCCGGCCTGCTCGGACTCGCGCTCGATCCGTCGTTCCAGACGCCGCAAGACGTCGTTGCCGGAGCGACCGTCACCGGCCCCGTCAACTTCGAGACGCTCGCCGACGTCGATCTTCTTCCGCTGACGGCGCAGGTCTATATAAAGGCACCGATCGCATCGGCGCAGCTCGCAAGCACGAAGAATTTGCTCGCGGGCCTCAAGACGCTCTACAATCTTACGTCCGATCCGCAAGGCTATCTGACGACGCCGGTCTTCGCGACCGGCGCCGAAGCGAACGGCATCGACTCGGGTGCCGATACCATCGACGGTTGCTTCTGGATTGCGCTGCTCTGCACGAAGCCAAATCCCGCGGCCGCCGATCTCGGCGCCGTGCGCACGGCGATCGGGGGCGCGAACGGTCAGCAGCTGTTGAGCATCGGCTTCGTGCCATCGATCGTCCCGGCGGATCCCTTCGCACCGCCGAGCAACGAGTCGCCGGTCGACGCGAGCTGGTCGCTCAGCGCGCCGCCGATCGAGGGAGCGCCGGTGTACAACGCGCTCACGCTCGTCGCGGGCGAAGACTCGACCGAGGGGCTCACGCAGACGGGCGTCGTGCGCGTCATCATTCCGCAGGCAGCCGACATCGGCGCGCCGACCAACGACGTGCGCCAAGACATGCAAGCGGGTGTTGGGCCCAAACCGCCGCGAATCGACGATTCCACGGTCGCGAGCAAACTCGTCGCGTGGGTGCGTCTCTCGCTTGCGACGCCGCTGGCCGTGAGCTGGCTCGGCATCAACGCCGTCTCGATCGACCAGCGCACCACGTATCGCGCGATCGTCGTGGGCACGAGCGACGGTTCACCCGCGCAATCGTTTTCGCTCACGCAGACACAGATCGATATCGCGAGCTTCGAACTCGAGGTCGAGATGGCCGGCCTCGGTTTCGTGCTTTGGCAACCCGTCGACGATCTCTCCGTGCTGCAGACCGCCGCGCAAACCTACGTGCTCGATCCCGAAGCGGGCACCGTCACCTTCGGCGACGGCGTGCAAGGCGCGATTCCACCGCAGAGCGGGCGCGTGCGCGTACGCTCGATGCGCGCGGGCGGCGGAAGCGCGGGCAATCTGCCGGCGGGCTCGCTCGGCTCGATCAACGCAACCGATGCAACGGGCCGGCCCGTCGCGCACATCACCGTCGTACAGCCGATCGCGACGACCGGCGGTGCCGACGCCGAGACGCTCGCCACGGCGCAGCAGCGCATTCCCGGTTTACTACGGCATCAAGGCCGCGCGGTCACCGCCTCCGATTATCAGACGCTCGCTCGCAACGCGCCCGGCGCGCAGGTAGCGCGCGTCGAGGTCCTGCCGCTCTTTCTTCCGCAGACGCGCACCAGCGGCGTGCCGGGCGTCGTGTCGGTGATGGTCATTCCGCCCAAGGACGGCGTGCAGCCGCCGTGTCCGCGCGCGCAGCAGCCGTTGCTCTCCACCGTCGTCGGCTATCTCTCGCCGCTGCGGCCCGCAACCGCAGAACTCTATGTGATCGGCACGGAATACGTCGGCCTCGGCATCGCGGTCGCCGTCGAAGTTCGCAGCGGCTACAGCTTGCTCGAAGTCGGTCAAGCGGTCGAGACGGCGCTGCGTACGTATCTCTGGCCGATCGCACCGGGCGGTCCGGGCGGCACCGGCTGGCCGCTCGGGCGTGGCGTGCGCAGTTTCGAGCTCGAGGTCGTCGTCAGCCAGGTGCCCGGCGTCGTCGAGATCGACGGGCTCGCGCTGTACGTGCCGCAGGCGGCCGGCGGATACACGCCGCTCCCGCTCGACGCATCGGGCCGCTCGGAGCTTTCGCTCGAGCGGTATCAACTCGTCGAAGTCTTGCAAGTCGCCGTGCAAGCCGGGCCCGACGGACAGGAGCAGGCGCTGCCCGACCTGACGCCGCCCACACAGACCGATACGACGGTCGCCGTACCCGTCGTGCCGGAGGTCTGCTGAACGTGGACGTCAACGGCCTGCGCTTCTGGACGCTGCAACAACCGAGTGACTGGCTCTCGCCGGGCGATCGGTCAGCGGTGGCACTGGGACTCACAACAGCAAACGGTTTGCTCGGCAGCGACGGCCTGATCGCAAGCCCAGTGACGGGCCGTCTGCATTTACTCAGTACCTTTAGCTTTCCGAACGGGCAGCCCGACGAAAACGCGAGCGTCGCGAGTTCGCTCGTTGAAATCGCGCCGATGGCTTGCGACGTCTACGGGACGTACGCGCGCTGGGATGCGGCGAGCGCGCACGTCGTCGCGGGCGGATGCGGGCTCGGCGAAGTACCGATCTTTGCGGCGGCCCCGAGCACGACGGTGACCGATCTCGTGCTCGGCGAGGACGACGTGCTCTACATCGCGAGCGGCGGCGTGCTCGTGCTCGTCGATCGCCGGGGACGTTGGCCGGCGTACACCGTCGCGCCGAAAGGCTTTGCGTTCTGGCGGCTTGCGGCGCTATCGGGCGGCGGCGTACTGGCTCTCGATCGCAGCGCGAAGCAACTCGGCAAAGTCACGGGCGCGCCGCTGCCCGCTTGGCCGGTCGATCCGGCGGCGCCGGGCATACTGCGCTCGTGCGATCCCAATGCCGATCCGCCGCGGCTGTCCGCAACATATGCGCTCGGGCTCGGCAACGAAACGTGCGTCGCGCTCTGTGCGCTCGACGGTTCGACGTTCGCGCTCTTGACGTGGAACCAGACGACGCCGGCCGGTGCGTTCGTGCGCACGTTTTCTCAGACGCAAGGCCTCGGCTCGCCGATCACGCTCGGCGAAATCGCGTACCCCTACACGATGGCGGCGGCCGGCGCGACGCAGCTCGCGGTATTGATCACGGGCTTCAACGAAGCGGTCGTTTTTGATCTCGAGAGCGCGAGCGCGGGCGCCGTACCGGCCGGCGATAGTTACGTCCTCGCGTCGCCGAATCTCGGACCGTTCGCACACGCGCCCGCGGTCCCCGCGCGCTATCCCAATCCGCAATGGTTCGCAACGCCGCCGCCGGCGTGGGCACCGCAGACGGCCTATCCGCTCGGGGCGAGCGTCCTCGACCCGAATGCCGACATACAGAACGTGCAAACCGCCGGCGCGTCCGGCAGCGTGCCGCCCGCGTGGAACGCGGCGCCGGGACAGGCGACGAGCGATGCCTCCGTGACCTGGACGAACGCGGGCGCGCTCACGCCGCATCTGCCGCTCTTGCCGCTTTCGCTCAACTCGTTCGCTAGCAGCGGTGCGACGGCGGCGAACGCGCCCGCGATTTGCGACGGCGGCACGGCGCAAACCGTTTGGCACCGGCTCTTCGTCGAGGCGATCGTGCCGCCCGCCTGCGGCGTGATCGTGTGGCTTGCCGCATCCGACTCTGCCGCGAGCCTGGCTACCTCGGCGACGCTTTGGTATCCGCACGTGCTCGGCACGCCCGACCTCTCGCAGATCGGGAGCGATCTGCAAGCTGCGCTTCCGCGCCTGGTGTGGCAATCGGAAGCAACGGAGATTCCCTTCGGTCCCGCGCTGCTCGGTGTCGTGCCGGTGCGCGATCGCGCGGGGTTGTTCGGAGCGCTCATCCAGCGCGCAAACAAGGCGGTGCGATCGCTTTCGGGACGGTATCTCGGCGTCCGCATCGATCTCTTCGGCAACGGCCGCGCGACGCCCGAGATCGCGGCGCTCCGCGCGTACGCGTCGCGTTTTTCGTACGTCGCGCAGTATCTGCCCGAGCTGTACCACGAGCGCGCGTACGGTGCGGCAGCCGATCGCAACGGCTCGAGCACGCGTCACGATTTTCTCGAGCGCTTCGTCGATCTCTTCGAAGCGCAGCTCACGCGGATCGAAGATCGGGTTGCGAACGCGTACCTCCTAACGCGGCCGGAAGCGAC
>Ga0302326_10012818_pt1 | contig 17824 bp, 15 predicted proteins | sample Palsa_T0_3_FD_202264 | JGI IMG/M metagenome (GOLD analysis project Ga0302326, IMG submission 202264) | Peat permafrost microbial communities from Stordalen Mire near Abisko, Sweden - Palsa_T0_3 | ecosystem: Environmental > Terrestrial > Soil > Palsa > Peat permafrost | place: Sweden: Abisko... | reverse complement strand
TCTTTGAAAGCTGTATTTTGCGCTGAATTTCCCCCTAACTTGGTGATTCCAGGGATTCGGGGGAGGGGGGGAGGGGGGTACCCCAAAGAAAGTGACAAGCCGGGTTAAGCGCGAATGCAGCAATTAAATTTGCCGCGAGCTTACGACCTCGACACCCGCTACGGCAGCCCGAACGCGTACACCGCGCTCCCCGCCGCAATCGCCACGTACTCTTTCCCACCCACGGCGAAAGCGACCGGCGGAGCGTAGACCGCGCCGCCCATCTGGAAGTGCCAGAGGGGCTTGCCGGTCGCGGCATCCATGGCGATGAAGTTGCCCTCCGCGTCTCCGGTGAAGACGAGGCCGCCCGCCGTCGAGAGCACGCCCGACCACGTCGGCGACGTGTGCTCGAACTTCCACTTGATCTCGCCGGTCGCGGGGTCGATTGCCTTCAGGAATCCGCGGTAAGGCTCGGCCTCTTCCGAGGGGAAATAGGCGCTGCCGTAGTAAGCGTGGCCGGCCTCGTAAGGCTGGGGCGCGGTGCTGAAAATGTCGCATTGGTCGCGCGCCGTCACGTAGAACAACCCGGTCTGCGGATCGTACGCCGGTGCCATATAGTTCGTCGTCCCCAGCGCGCCCGGGCACACTGTGTGGCCCTCGAGAGTCGGCGAAGCCGCCTTGTTCGCCACCGGACGGCCTTCGGCGTCTTTCGAGTCGCTCCAGGTAATCTTGCCGTAGGCAGTCGCCGAAGCCAGCTTGCCCGTCGCGCGGTCGATCACATAGAAAAAACCGTTGCGGTTGGCCTGCGCGATCAAATGCTTGCCGCCAGAGTCGATCATCACCGGAACCTGCGTCGCATCCCAGTCGTGCTCGTCGTGCTTGGTGAACTGGAAATACCAGTTCATCTTGCCCGTGTCGGCGTCGAGCGCCAGCAAAGAATTGCTGTAGAGATTGTCGCCCGCGCGCCCCTCGCCGCGATTCGAGGGCGAAGGATTACCTGTCGGCCAGAAAATCTGGTTCGTCACAGCATCGTAAGTACCTATATTCCACGCGGGTGCGCCGCCCACCTTCCACGAATCGCCTTCCCAGGTGTCATGCCCCGGCTCGCCTGGCCCGGGCACAGTGTAGAACCGCCACTTGCGCTCGCCGGTCGCGGCATCGTAGGCGTCGATAAATCCACGAATACCGTACTCGCCGCCGGAGATGCCAATCACCACCAGATTCTTCACCGCCAGCGGCGCAACCGTGAAGCTGTAGCCCTTCTGATAGTCGGCCGCCGCGACGTCCCAAATTACATTGCCCGTCTTGGCGTCGAGCGCAATCACACGCGCGTCCAGCGTACCCAGAAAAACCTTGTCGCCCAGAATCGCCAGCCCGCGGTTCACCCTCCCACAGCAGGGGCGAATATCTCCCGGCAATTGATGCTGGTAGAGCCAGATCGGCCGGCCGGTGCGCGCGTCGAGGGCAAAGGCGCGGTCATCTTGTCCGGTCGCGTACAAAATTCCGTCGACAACCAAAGGAGTAGTTTCGAGCTTGCCTGTGGCTCCGGTTTGATACACCCACTGCGCGGTCAGCGAACGCGCGTTGGTGATGTTGATCTGGTCGAGCGCACTGAAGCGCCGTCCTGAGTAATCGCCGGAATAAGTCAGCCAATTCTGCGGCTCTTTCGAGGAATTGAGCAGGCGATCGAAGGTTACTTGACCATAAACCTGACTCGCAAAAACGACGACGCTCAACAGAAGCAGCAGTCTCGCCAAAACTTCGGGAGGCGTGTGGAAGCCTCGTGTGTCGAATCCGCGCCTCATTTCGCCCCCAAGCTGATCAAATATGCCAGGATGTCGTTGAGATCTTTATCGCTCAAAAGGTCGGCATCGTACTTCGGCATCATCGATTCGCGGCTTTTTTGGAAGGAACGAAGTTTGTCTTTCTCCAACAGGTGAATCTGTTCGTCCCGGTCCATCATCTGCACAGTGAAGTTGTCTTCGTTCAGCGCCACGCCTTTAATTTCCTTTCCGTCCGCCGTGACCACAGTGATGGTCTCGTATTCCTGGGGAAACTCTTTGGTCGCCTCGGTCAGTCCCCAGGCCAGGCGGCGGCTGGGATTGCGCACCGAATCAATGATTGCCTCCCGCGTACGCGACCCGCCCACGGCGGTCAGTTCCGGTCCCAGCCGGCCACCCTTGCCTTCGACCATGTGGCACAGCGAGCAGTTGGCATCGCCGTAAAACAATTCTTTGCCATGCGCCGCGTTACCGATCGACCTGGCTGGCGCCTTCACCTCTACGCTGCGAATGTAAGCGATGATCTGCCAGATTTCTTCGTCGGTCATGCCGACGCCCTGTCCGTTGGTCCCGTTGGCGGGCATCGCCGTGCCCGAAATGCCGTTGCTGATGACTTGAAACATTTCCGCGTCAGAGTCCGCGTGTTTTTTCTGCACCTGGGTCAGGTCGGGACCGCGCCCGCCGCCGTGCGCGCCCAGTCCATGGCAGAGCGCGCAATTGATGCGGAACTCGTACTCGCCCGCCTTTGCGGCTTTCGGATCGTTGGCCAGAGGATTGCGATCGTCGGCCGCGGCCGATGCGCCAACCATGTACACGAGTAGTGTGAGCGACACAAGTCGCACCGGCGTCGCCAGGGATCTCCGAAGCCGTCGGCGCTGATATTGTTTCAAGATCGAAAACATGTATCTCCAGTTTTCGGAATTTGCCGCATTCTACGCCAACCCATCACAATTCGAGGCTTTGGAAATCCAGGCGCCTCCGGTGGAAATCTGCTGGCGCAAGCTCTTCCTTCCCGGCGTACATGTCCGGCGGGCATCTGGGACCAGCACTTTTGGACCTCTACACTGAATTTTCCTCCCCTGAAGTGGCCGATCACTCTGGATAGAGCTGTTTCTGAGGTAGATCGCTAACTCGCTGAACCCAATTGGACAAACCTCAGCCCTTCCAGCGAAAAGCGCCGGGCTGCGGCAGTCCCAGATGAGCCAGCACGCGATAGGCAAACTCACGGGCCATGTCATCTAGCGTGGCGGGCCGGTAGTAGAAGGCCGGAATCAGCGGGAAGACGGTGGCGCCCGCGTCGGCGGCCCGGTACAGGTTGCGAATGTGAATTTTGTTGAGCGGCGTCTCGCGCACGCACAGCACCAGCGGACGCTTCTCCTTGAGGCAGACGTCGGCCGCGCGCTCGATCAGGTGCGAGGCGATGCCGTTGGCGATGCGAGCCAGCGTGCCCACGCTGCACGGGATGACGACCATGGCGTCGGCGGGATAGGAACCACTGGCCACGTTGGCCCCGATGTCGGCATTCGATTGAACTTGAATTTTGCGCGCCGAACGGCCGCCGGGAAAACCGAGAATTTGGCCGGCGAGATTGGAGCGACCTTTCAGCCCCAACTCCTCGGCCAGAACGCGCAAGCCGCTGTCGGAGGCGATGAAGTTGATCGCCTGCACGCGCGAATCGCGTCCGGCGGCGAGCAAGAAGTGCTTGAGAAAAATCGATCCACTGGCCCCGGTGGTCGCGATCGTCAAATTCTGCGGAGGATGATTCGGCAAAGCGGCTCTCCGGCGAGGACGTGAAAGTCGCTAAAGCATAGGGACGCCGTGCCGCAGAAGTCAAGATGCGAGCCGGGCGGCTACAAAGCCGGGAGCTAGCAGCTAGAAACTGAGTTATGGCAACCACTTCCAATTTGCGATCGCGGCGCAGCGCCGCGCAACTGCATGCCCTGGTGGGAGTGGAGCGCGAAATCCGCGCTCAGGATTCGCATAGCCGGCGAAAATATCTGCGCGAGTTCAGCCAGGCTTTCCAAAATTACGATTCGATTCTCGGCGCAGAGCAGATTCGCAACGCTCTGCACAGCGGCGACGTTGTCCTCGTCGGCGACTACCATGCGCTGCCCGCGGCCCAGCGCTGTGCGGCATCGCTGATCGAGCAGCGCGCGCTGGCCGGCGACCGGCCCGTCGTGCTCGGAGTGGAAACCATCTTTGCCCGCGACCAGCACATCCTTGAAGAATGGTGGCGGCGCGAAATCGATGAAAGCGAATTGCGCGAGCGCATCCGCTTCGATCTCGACTGGGGCTACGACTGGACGCCGTTTCACGAACTGCTGGTCACGGCCCGTGACCACGCCGAAGCCATCTACGGCCTCGATTGCATGCCGCGCGAAGACCTGCGCAAGATCGGCGCCCGCGACCGCCACGCCGCCGCCAAACTTGCCGAAATCCGCGAGCGGCATCCCAATGCCGTTATCTTCGTGCTGTTCGGCGAGTCGCACCTCGCTCCCGGACATTTGCCCCGCGCGGTGCGCACGCAGATGCCCGGCGCGAAAATGCTCACGGTGTTGCAGAACGTTGACGCCCTCTATTGGCGAGCCGCCGGCGAACGCGCCGACAAGGTTGAAGCCGTGCGCGTCAGCGATGATGTGCTTTGCATTTTTAACGCCACACCGCTGGAGAAATACGAAAGCTATCGCCTGTTTCTCGATCAATGGAGCCGCTGCGAGAGCGGGCCCGACTTCGCGCCCACTCTCTACAACCTCATCGACAGCCTGGCTGGATTCCTCGGCATCAATCGCTATTCGCCGCACAACGGCACGCAGCCGAAATTTCTGATCGACCTGCTGCCGGAGGTCTACGGCAGATCGTCGGGCGCGACCTTGCGCCGCCTGCTGGAGCGCAAGGGCGTGAGCGAGCAGGAACGTGAGCGTATGCTGGCGACCGTGGAAGAACGCGGCAGCGCCTATTTGCCGCAGGTGAACGCTTTCTACATCCGCGAATTTCAAATGATGCACGCCGCCGAAGACGCGACCCGCTTCCTGCATCATGCCTGCCATGGTTTGCCGCGCCGATGGAATGGCGCAAACAGCAACGGCGCGAATCCTGGCGTTCTTTCGGCCACCGACGCGTTCTATGCGCGCGTGATCGAGCACGCGGTCGCGTATTTCGGCTCGCGCGTGCTGCATCCCTCGCGTCCGGCGCCGGAGGTGAATGATCTGCCACAGCTGTCTCGCGCTGCCTGCGAGAAAGCCGCGCTGGCCGCTATCCGCGGTGACGAAGACAAATGTGCAGCGTCCGCACAGGAATGGGGCTTCCGCATCGGCAGCCAGATTTACGACCTCTACCTGGCGGGCAAAGTAAAGCCGAGTGGCTTGCGCCGCTTGTTCCTCGCCCGTCTCGGCGAACCGGGCCAGGCGCGCCGGGTTTGTATTGCCGTGCTCGCCAAAATCCGCGCTGCCAGCCGCTAACGGAAAGCTCAAATCCGCCCGCGAATGCTAATCTAGACTTCGCTCGATCCCATGCTGAGTATTAAGGTGAGCGCTCCGTGAACGCCGAATCCATCCGCAAACTTTTCGACCGGGTCCACCGCGGCGCGCTCACCCCCGATGAGGCTGTCGAGCGCCTGCGCCACTTGCCCTTCGAAGATCTCGGCTTCGCGAAGCTCGATCATCATCGCGCGCTGCGCGCAGGCATGCCGGAAGTGATTTTCGGCGAGGGCAAAACACCGGCGCAGATGGCTGAAATATTCGCCCGGCTCGCGAAACACGGCGGCAACATTCTGGCCACGCGAGCCGACGAACGACAATTCAAAGCAGTGAAGAAGAGGGTCCGCGCCGCCCAATACCGCGAACTGGCGCGCGCGATTGTGCTGCAGCGCGACGCAAAGAAATACGGCAAAGGAACGATCGCCGTGGTCTCGGCCGGCACCAGCGACATTCCCGTGGCTGAAGAAGCGGTCGTCACCGCCGAACTCATGGGCAACGACGTCGAGCACTTCTACGACGTAGGCGTCGCCGGCATTCATCGCCTGCTGGCCAATCGCGAGGCGCTGACCAAGGCCCGGGTCGTGATCGTCTGCGCCGGGATGGAAGGCGCACTGCCCAGCGTGGTCGGAGGATTGGTCGGCGTTCCGGTGATCGCCGTTCCTACCAGTGTCGGCTACGGTGCGTCGTTCAAAGGACTGACCGCGCTGCTTGGAATGCTAAACTCGTGCGCGTCGAACGTGAGCGTAGTGAACATCGATAACGGATTTGGCGCAGGGTATGTCGCGTCGCTGATCAATCGGCTAGCTTAGAATCCCACGAGGAGGAATCCATGAGCATTGCTCTATCTTCGGAAACCAAACATCTCATCGACCGCCCCAACTTCGCGCATCTTGCCACGCTGATGCCCGACGGCTCGCCTCAGTCCGTGCCCGTCTGGGTCGGGCGCGAAGGCGAGCATCTCGTGATCTGTACCGGGGAAGGCTCGCTCAAAGCGAAGAACACGCGGCGCGATCCGCGAGCCGCTTTGTCCATCGTTGATTTTGACAATCCTTACGAAGAAGTCCAAATTCGCGGCCGCGTGATCGAGCGCCGTCCCGATCCCGACTTGAAAACGATAGACCCGATCTCGCAAAAATACACCGGCAAACCCTTTCCGCTGCGCAATCCCGACGGACGAGTCGCACTGATCATCGAGGTAGAAAAAGCCCGCTACACGAAACTGCCCTTCGAGCACACGCCGCCAAAATGAAAAAAGGGCGCGGCTTGCGCCGCGCCCTTTGCACTCTCCCGCGCTGGCCAAGTTACATCCCTGTCTGACCTGCATCTTTTCCTGCGCCCTTGCCTTCAACCACCAGCTTGTTTTCTACGCTGAAGGCGCCGAAGAGCTGGTTGGCTCGGATTCCGGCGACTGTTTTGTCCATCGTGCTATCCACGGAGCCGTAGAGCGTCACATGGCCGTTAGCTACGATGATACGAATCGGCTGCGCCGGATCGATCGCATACTTGCTCAACACCGAGTCGCGATAGATCGCCCGCGCCGCCCGGATGCGCAGCCCATCGTCGAACAGCGAGACCGGCTCGATCCCGATGTTGTCAATCACATCCTTCACGCCAGGCATGTTCGCAATGTCGGAGTAAGCTTCGTCGCGGCCCACGCCGGTTCGATCCTCGCCTTCGACCGTGACCACGCCATCTTTCACGCCCAACGCGAAGTAGTCGAACGTGTTGTCGTAGCCCACGCGCACGTAGCGGAGCTTGGTCGCGAGCTTCTGTTCCAGTTGCGCATCCGGCACATTCGGCCCGCCAACGGTGATCCGGTTACGCACGCCGGCGGCCTTCGCTGTCTTGCGGGCGAGCTTGGCCGCGTCCAGTTTGCGCTGGTAGAGATCGACCGTGCCGGTCAGGGTGACGATGCCGTCCTCCACACTCGATTGCACGCCGCCGAACTGACTCTTGGCCGCGAGTTTCGTCGCGAGCGCAGTTTGAATTTGATTATCGTAGCGGGTTGCCGATGCGGTTTGAGCAGCGAGCGTTGCGCTCAATACTCCCACCGCCACCAGCGAACTCACCGCTTTTAGCAAGCCTTTCTTTGTTACCGTAGCCGCTGTCATAGGTCACCTCCGACCCGATTGACGAAACTTTACGAACTAACTGCATGGTTAATTATCCGATGCGAAGCCGCTCCCGCAGGATGCATGAGGTTAAGAAAGTGAATAAAGCCGACGCTGTTCGGATTAGGACAGCGCAACTCTTGCCGCTGCGATGGGTTTGTACAAGTAGCTCCGTGAAGAAGTGTGCCGCGAGGAACGGAACTAGCGTCCTCGGCGAACGCGCGGAGATTTCGAAGTTGGTTTGGTCTCCGTGTTGCCTCGTCCTTTTCCGAATACGCGGACAAAAATCTTATCCACATTCTTCAGTTGGCGTGCCAGGTCGAAGGCACGCTCGATCTGCTTGCGCGGAACGCGGCTGGTGATTTCTTTGTCGGCGAGTATGAGCGCGTGGAAATCGAGGCCTTCCTTCCACGCGCGCATCGCGTGTCCCTGCACCACGCGATAAGCATCCTCGCGTGAAACGCCGTGCTCCACCAAGTCAAGCAGCAACTGCCCGCTGAAGATCAGCCCGCGCGTGCTTTCCAGGTTGATGCGCATGCGCTCGGGATACACGAACATTGTATCGATCAGGTTGGCGGTCTTGTGGAGCAGATAATCGGCCAGCGTCGTCGAGTCGGGCAGAATCACGCGCTCTGCCGATGAATGCGAGATGTCGCGTTCGTGCCATAACGCGACATTTTCGAATCCGGCCTGCGCGTTGCTGCGCACCACCCTCGCCAGGCCGCTGATCTGCTCGCTGGTCACGGGATTCCGCTTGTGCGGCATAGCGGACGAACCTTTTTGCTTCTCGCTGAAGAACTCCTCAACCTCTCGCACTTCGGTCCGCTGCAGGTGGCGAATCTCGGTGGCAATCTTGTCCAGCATAGAGGCGGTCACCGCCAGTGTCGCCAAATACTGCGCGTGCCGGTCGCGCTGAATCACCTGCGACGATACCGCCGCCGCCTTCAATCCCAGCCGCGCGCAAATCTTCTCTTCGATCTCCGGCGTGAGGTGGGCGAAAATCCCCACCGCTCCCGAAAACTTGCCGACGCGCATATCTTCCGCAGCGGCGGTGAAGCGCGCGATGTTGCGCTGCGTTTCCGAATACCAGTTGGCCAGTTTGAAGCCGAAGGTGATGGGTTCGGCGTGAATACCGTGCGTGCGCCCGACTATGGGTGTGTCTTTGAATTCCCACGCACGCCGTTCGAGAACCTCGGCCAATCGTCGTAAATCCTGCGCTATGAGCGCCGACGCCTGCTGGATCAGCAAAGCCTGCGCCGTATCTACCACGTCATTTGAGGTCAGCCCGTAATGAAACCAGCGCGCCTGCGGGCCCACGATCTCAGCCACCGCCGTAGTGAAAGCGATGACGTCGTGCCGCACTTCGGCCTCGATCTCGTGAATACGCCCCACACTGAAGTCGGCGCGTTCGCGAATCGCCCTGGCCGCGTCTTTGGGCACCATCCCGGCCTCGGCCAAAATCTCGGTGGCGGCGACTTCCACCGCCAGCCAGGTGCGAAAGCGGTTCTCGTCGCTCCAGATGCGGCCCATCTCCGGACGAGTGTAGCGAGGAATCAAAGTGGACGCGCCTCCTGTTCGCCGACCAAGAAACTGTGGGACTAGAGATTCTAAACGGAGCGCGGGAAAACAGGCCAGAATCATTTTCCAAATTCAATCATATCGTGTTACGATATACATCGGGTAGTTTGCATCGCACCTCGACCCGCCCTGAGGCATGAAGAGACTCACCTTGTCGGACTACCAAGCGCTGGCGGAATTTCGTTATCAAATCCGCCAATTCCTCCACTTCAGCGACCGCGTTGTCAAAAAAGCGGGCCTGGAACGGGGCCAATATCAGCTCGTGCTGGCCATCAAGGGCATGCCCGCAGGTGCCCGGCCGCGCATCGGCGAACTCGCCGGCCGCTTGCAAATCCGCCACCACAGCGCAGTGGAACTGGTGAACCGGCTCGAACGGGGAGGATTTGTGCACCGCGAGCGCGGGCTTGACGATCGTCGCGAGGTGTTGCTCACGCTGACGCCCAAAGGCGAGAAGGTTCTCAGCGAACTGGCGCTCCACCACCACAACGAACTCCGCTCGTCCGGACCAAGCTTGGTCGCCGCTCTCCGCCGGGTGATGCGCGCAGGCAACGGAGCCGGCCGCAAGCGTTCGGTAGCTTCCACGAAAGAATGAAAATGGAGCGCACATGAGCGGCGGCGGTCAAGGGACGCCGCAGGAAGCACCTCAGCCTGCGGAGACCGCGCCCGGCGAGAATATGGCGCGCAGGGCCGGCCGATCTTTTCCCGGGGCTTCTTCCGATCCGCTCTTTACCGCCGCTCCCTTCCGCATGCTCCTCATTTCGCTTCTTTCGGCTGTCATCGGCCTGGCCGCCGGTGTGGTCGCTTTCGCCCTGTACAAGCTCATCGGACTGATCACCAATCTGTTCTTCTTCCATCGCTGGTCGACCGACTTCATCAGCGCGCAGCACAATCACCTGGGTTGGCTTGTCATTATCACGCCCGTCGTCGGCGGCATCATCGTTGGGATCATGGCAAAGTACGGCTCACCGAAAATCAAGGGCCACGGCATCCCGGAGGCGATGGAGGCCGTACTGTTTAACCGTAGCCGCATCGCTCCACGCGTGGCGATCCTCAAGCCCATCTCGGCGGCAATCGCCATTGGTACTGGCGGCCCGTTCGGCGCGGAAGGACCCATCATCCAGACCGGCGGGGCATTGGGATCTCTCGTCGGCCAGATTTTTCATACCACTGCGTCCGAGCGCAAAGTGCTGCTCGCCTGCGGCGCCGCGGCCGGAATGTCCGCCACATTCAACACTCCCATCGCGGGAGTGATTCTGGCCATCGAGCTTTTGCTGTTCGAGTTCAAATCGCGGTCCTTCATTCCTCTCGTAATTGCCAGCACACTCGCCACTGCCGTCCACATGCAGCTTTTGGGGCTGGGGCCGATGTTTCAGGTCCACTTAATGGACTTCGCCATCCCGCGAGCGCTGCCGTTTTATCTCGCGCTCGGCCTGATTTCCGGTGTAGCCGCCACCGGCTTCAGCAAGCTTCTCTATTGGGTGGAAGATCAGTTCGAGAAGCTCCCAGTGGACGAAATGTGGTGGCCCGCAATCGGCGCGCTCGGTCTGGGCATCATTGCGTTCTTCGTGCCCCGCGTTCTCGGTGTCGGCTATGACACGATTGGCGACATCCTCAACGGCCAATTGGCCTGGAAGCTCCTTCTCGTCGTCATGCTGGCCAAGGCCGCGGCATTGGTAATCTCGCTTGGCTCCGGCACGTCGGGTGGCCTGCTCGCGCCATGTTTCATGTGGAGCGCCGCCCTGGGCGGAATCTTCGCCATGGCGGCCAACCATTTTTTCCCAGCCGCGAATCTCTCTCCCGGAGCCTCCGCACTTGTCGCCATGGGAGCGGTTTTCGGCGCCGCTTCGCGGGCTACGTTTTCCTTTATCATCTTCGCCTTCGAAATTACTCGCGACTACAATTCGGTTTTGCCTCTGATGCTGGTCAGCGTCATCGCCGACGGCATCGCCATGCTCTTCATGCCCAACAGTTCAATCATGACGGAAAAACTTCTGCGTCGCGGCTTGCGCGTCCATCAGGACTACGAAACCGATGCCCTTTCGCACGTCACGGTCGCCGAAACTATGGAGACCGAAACCATGGAGAAGAAATTGCCCGTCATCGCCTCCAGCACCACGGTGGGAACGCTGGCCGGGCGCATCGCACAACACGATCCCGGCGTGGCTGGCCATCAGGCGCTGTTGATTCTCGACAATGCCGGCAAACTTGCCGGCATCGTCACCCGCGGCGACGTGCTCCGCGCTCTCGATAAAGATTCCTCTGGCGCCATGACCGTGCTCGAAGCCGGCAGCACCCATCTCGTTGTGGCTCACCCTGACGAACTCGTCTCCGAGGCCGCCGCCAAGATGCTCGGTTTCGATGTTGGGCGCTTGCCCGTAGTCGATCGCGCTGACCATCGCAAAGTGCTCGGATACCTCGACCGCTCCGGCATTCTCTCCGCGCGGCTGCGACGCTTGCAAGATGAACACGTGCGCGAGACTGGATGGCTTAAGGGCTTTTCGCCATCAGCGCCTGGCCCAGAATAAAGTTGACCCTCGACAAATCGGCTCCATCGGGAAGCGTCCTGATCCGGAATCCGAAACATTCCCAAACCGTCGTCAGGTAATGCCAAGCGGGCTTGAAGCCAGCAAGGTGGCATCGATGGCCAGTGCACAGGCGTGGTGGCGCGCAAACTTCTGGATTTTATCGGCTGCTTCGCGCGCTCTGCAGCAACGGTCGCAGCGATTCGACGGAAATTCCCAGCGTCCCTCCGGAGAATCCATCCATGAAGGCGGAGTTCACACCAATCACTTCGCCCTTGGCGTTGAACACAGGGCCGCCGCTGCCGCCGTGCGCCGTGGGTGCGTCGTAAATCAGCTTGTCACCCACCACATCGCCCAGGTGCCCAAACGTCGCCGAAGGACGAATCAGAGACAACGCCGCCAACTCGCTCGCCGCCGTGATGTCATTGTGCCGGTAGGCCAGGCGGTCATAAACCGTCGCGGGCGATTTCGCCACCATGCCTGCAATTCCCATCGGATAGGCAATTACGGTCACAAATTCTCCCGGAGCTGCCGGCGATTTTGCCAGCGGCAGTACAGCCAGCCGGCGCACCGGGGCAGAATCTTCCGCGTGCAACACGGCAAGGTCGGAAGTCGTCGAGACCGCAGCTGGCGTCAGGTTTACCGGCTCGGGTGAACCGGGGAAGAACACAACCAACGTCTCCAGCGTCGCCGTGGCGCCGCGCTGAATGAGCTCCTCAGCCTCGCGGTCGCCGTACCAAGGTTCGGCTACATGCCGGTTCGTGGCAATCAATCCGCCGCCCACCAGGAATCCCGTTCCCGAAACCCGCGCCCGGATGGCGGCGGGTTGGTTCGCGAACCCCACTTGATACACGCCATAAATGTAGCCGATGGAGTTCCGGTACCGGTTCAGGACCACGGCCGGCATCGCCTGCTCCTGCTCAAGCTGGTCTACCTGTAAGGTGAGCTGGTGGACCTGTTTTTGCAGGTCGTCCGGCTGCGGACCCTGCGCCGTGACCGGAGCGTAAAAGTGCAATAGCGCCGCGGCGCCCAGCAGAAGCATCAGCCCCAGGGCAACCTGCACCACCTGCTGCCATGTTTCACTGACTTCGTCGGATTCTCGCGGCGATTCTGGCTCGGACATGTGTGGATGCGGTCGTGCGCTTGTCTTCGTCTTCTCCGCGGAGGAAGCGCGGCTCGGCCGAAGGCTGGGGATACTTATCTTCCCGCGTCCGGCGCGGCTTTTCCACGGTACGGAAGATGATGTACAGGAGATACTCCAGGCACAATCCCACACCCCTGCGGCGGGAGCCACGAACTGTTCAGGAGATGAAGAATTGAGGAATGAAAAACTAAGAGGGATGGGCTTCTTTAATGCCCAGGCGCCGAACCATTTCGTCGTACAAAAAACCTCGGCCCGGCACGTAGGGTTGCACCCATTCTCCATCGATCACAAACTGCGGAACCGCGCGCTTGCCCGTGTGCTTGACGATCTCTTCCACCGCGCCTGGCGTGCTTTCGATGTTAATCTCTTTGTAGGTGATGTTGTGCTTGGCCAGAAAGCGCTTGGCCTCGCGGCAGTCCGCGCACGAGGCTGATGAATACACAGTGATTTCCATATTGGTCGGGGCCCGAACACCCTGTTTCACATTCTACGTTGAGCGCCGGACCACATCACATTAGAATCGACTAGTCCCTCGGTTCGAAAAGAACAGCCGCCAGCGCAAACTGGCGGCTGATAGCTGAAAGCTGACGGCTCAATTCTCGTAGAGCAACACGCCCTCGGTCTTCTCCGAATCCACAGGGCGATAGAACAACTTGTTAGCTTCAAGGAAGACTTCGATGAAGGCGGGCCGAGTCGTAATCGTGCCCTGAATGAGCGCTTCAGACAGAGGGTCTTCAATGTATTTCTGCAAAGCACGGCGCAGCGGCCGCGCTCCATAGCTGCGATCGGTCAGCGTCTGGTTCAGTATCCATCGCTTGGCTTCGTCGGCCACGGTAACCGTGATTGCCTTCTGCGCCAGGTTCTGATTGAGCTGCGTGACCATCAATTCAAGAATCTGAATCAAGTCGCCCTCGCCTAGCGCGTTGAACAGAATGATCTCGTCCAGGCGGTTCAGAAACTCCGGATTGAAGGTGCGCTTGACTTCGCCCTTCACTAAATCCTCGACCTTCTCTGAGACCATCTCCTCCTGGCTCGATTGAAAGCCCAAGCCCTCGCGCCTTTGCAGGTGCCGCGCGCCGATGTTGGAAGTCATGATAATGATTGCGTTCTTGAAGTCGACCGTGTTGCCCAGTCCGTCCGTGAGTTGGCCGTCTTCGAACACTTGCAGCAGGATGTTGAACACGTCCGGATGTGCTTTCTCGATTTCATCGAGCAGCACCACCGAATACGGCGCGCGCTTCACGCGCTCGGTCAACTGTCCCCCTTCTTCGTAACCCACATATCCCGGGGGCGAACCGATCAGCTTCGACACGGAGTGTTTCTCCATGAATTCCGACATATCGAAGCGCACCAGAGCCTTTTCCGTGCCGAACATGAATTGCGCCAGCGTGCGCGCCACTTCCGTCTTGCCCACGCCGGTCGGCCCCAGGAACAGGAACGAGCCGATCGGGCGGTTGGGATTCTTCAACCCCGCGCGTGAACGCCGGATGGCCCGCGCCAGCGCGTTGATCGACTTATCCTGCGAAATCACCCGCTTGTGCAGCTCTTCCTCAATGCGCAGCAGCTTCTGCGTTTCTTCTTCTTTGATCGAAGTGACGGGAACGCCGGTCCAGCGGGAAACCACGTCTTCGATATCCTCCCGGCCCACCACGCCCGTCGAGGATTCGTCAAGATGATATTTCTCCCGCAGCGCGCGCAAGTTCTCGCGCTCTTTGCGCTCTTCATCGGAATAGAAACGGGCTTTCTCGAACTCGTGGTTCGCGATGGCATTTTCCATGCGGTGCACAATGAACTTGATCCGCTTCTGCACTTCCGTGATTTCCTCGGGAAGCGAGGTTTGGCGCAGCTTGACCCGTGCCCCGGCTTCATCCACCAGATCAATCGCCTTGTCGGGCAGGAAACGGTCCGGAATATAGCGGTTGGAATGCGAAACCGCGAAGTTGATGGCGTCGTCGGTGTAAGTAACCGCGTGGAATTTTTCGTAACGGTCCTTGATGCCAAACAGAATCTTGACCGCGTCCGTCTCGTTCGGCGGTGGAACTTTCACCGCCTGGAAGCGCCGCTCCAGCGAACGGTCTTTCTCAATCGACTTCCGGTACTCGCCTGGCGTGGTTGCGCCGATGCACTGGATTTCGCCGCGCGACAGCGCAGGCTTCAGAATGTTCGCGGCATCCAGCGAACCTTCCGCCGACCCCGCACCCACCAGCGTGTGCAACTCATCGATGAACAAGATGATGTCCCCGCGGGTCCTGATCTCCTTAAGGACCTTCTTCAGCCGCTCCTCGAAGTCACCCCGGTACCTCGAGCCGGCCACCAGCGCGCCCAGGTCAAGGGTGTAGATCTGCTTGTCCTTCAGGGTCTCCGGCACCTCGCCCTTGACGATCTTCTGCGCCAGGCCCTCGACGACGGCGGTCTTGCCCACGCCGGGCTCGCCCACCAGCACGGGGTTGTTCTTGGTGCGCCGGCAGAGCACCTGCATCACCCGCTCGATTTCCTTCTCCCGGCCGATCACGGGGTCGAGCTTGCCCTCGCGCGCGCCCGCGGTCAGGTTCCGGCCGAACTGGTCGAGTATGACGGAGGTGGAGGGCGCCGTCTCAGACGGCGCGCCCGCTGCGGCGGCGAGCTCCTTGCCCTGGTAGCCGTGCAGAAGCTGGATCACCTGCTGGCGGACCCTGCTGAGGTCCGCGCCCAGCTTGACGAGCACCTGCGCGGCCACGCCCTCGCCCTCACGGATGAGGCCGAGCAGGATGTGCTCGGTGCCGATGTAGTTGTGGCCGAGCTGCAGCGCCTCGCGCAGCGACAGCTCAAGAACCTTCTTCGCGCGCGGCGTAAACGGGATGTGGCCTGAGGGCGCGTGCTGGCCCTGGCCGATAATCACCTCGACTTGCTGGCGCACGGCCTCCTGGCTGATGCCGAGCGACTCCAGGGCCTTGGCGGCGACGCCCTCACCCTCATGGATGAGGCCGAGCAGGATGTGCTCGGTACCGATGTAGTTGTGGTTGAGCATCCTGGCCTCTTCCTGAGCCAGGACCACAACCCGCCGCGCCCGGTCGGTAAACCTCTCGAACATCTCGTGCCCCCTTACCGAGCGGCCGGGGAGGCAACTGAAGTCTTGCTCGTCCCTTCCGCATGCTAGCCCGCGCGCCGGGCGACGTTGCGCATGCGAATGTCGCACAACTAGACGTTCCCCGCGCCAGGGCGCTCACCCCAAGGGGGCAGTGTTCCCAGCTACGCCGGGAGCGAACGCCCGCGGCGGACCAGCGAACGCGCGGCGTACAGCTCAGCCAGCGGCGCGCCGCCGGTGATGCGATGCGCCGCTGGCCAGCTGACTGCGCTTCAGGCTGACTGCGTTGCTGACGATCATCTGCGGCGGCAAGAACCATCATCTGCGACGGCTGGAATTCCGGGCAGGATCCGGAGCCGCAACCGACAGCTAAGGAGGTCGGCTCGGCGGCAATACAACAAGGTGCACGGCAGCGCGGCCGGCGCAGCCCTCGGAGTTGCAGATCGCTATCAGGGTAGTCAGCTGCGCCCCCAGGTCTCGGGTGCCGGATGGCCCTGCACGAAGGCGCTCCGGAAGCCACTGCCAAGGTCATGCCGCCAGGGTGGCAGGAGGCAACAAGATGCTCGCCAACGGGTTCGCCGAAGCCGTAGCCTCGGAGAGCTTTACCTCGGACCGGGAGACGCGATGCATATTCGCCGAGTTGTTGATCTGTCGCTGGCCATCGACGCGGACACGCAGGTCTACCCAGGAGATCCGCATGTTCGCTTCGCCCCTGCCGCGACCATCGACAAAGATGGCTTCAACTTGCTCAGCGTGGAGATGGGTTCACAGAGCGGCACCAATTGTGACGCGCCATACCACTTCCTAGACGGCGGCGCCAGGATCGACGAGCTTGATCTGAGCCTCTTCGCAGGGCGTGGCGTAATAATCGACGTCCGCGGGAAGCTACCCCGCACCTCGATCCAAGCTGCGGACGTTCAGCCCTACCTCGACAAGGTCGGGCCCGGCACGATCGTTGTATTTCACACTGGCTGGCCCGCGTACTACGGCACGGCGAAGTACTTCGACCACCCCTTCGTTGGTGTCGATGCATGTCGTGCGTTGCTCGAGCGCGGCGTCAAGACGTTCTGCCTCGACACCCTCAACATCGACGAGACACCCGACGACGACCATCCCGGCACCGGATTCCCGGTCCACCGTTTCATCGCGCAAGTCGGAGGCGTCGTGGTCGAGAACCTGACATCGCTCGAACAAGTCGACTTCACCGAGCCGCTCATCACCGTGTTCCCTCTGCGGCTGACCGGAGCCGATGGAGCACCCACTCGCGCAGTCGCTATGGATCTGACAAGTTGACGGGTCAGCGGCACCGGCCTGCCCCTACGCCCCTGTGCTGCCCCGGCCGTAGTGCAGGTGGAAGTCATAGAAACCGCCTACCACGGCCAGGGCGCGCGCGATGGTCGCCCGGGCGTACCCGCCGCCGGGCTCGGGCTTGCCGGTACGCAGGTTCACCGAACCCGGGACTGGGGAGCCGGCCCACCGGCGCCGACGCTGCGGGTTGGCGGCGGTGCGCAGCCAACCGACCAGGACAGCCGTCTCGGCCTCGGTGGCCCTGTCCCAGGCGGCCTCCAGCAGCCACAGCAGCCACAGCAGCCACAGCAGCCACAGCAGCGAAGAAGGTCATGGGCATAGCTTCGGCACGTCAACGGGCTGACATCCCCCAGCATCCGATCACGCAGGTACCGGCTGACCGGGCTTCAGCGCTGACCACGTGACAGAACGACGACGCCACCACCGAGCGGATCGCCGCACTCGATGAGCTGGCCATACGCGGGCCACGCCAAGGGGCCGCCGCGTCGGCTGACGCACCAGCACCCGCGTTCTCCTTGACGGGCCACGTTGTCCGGCGCGCCGAGGCACAATCCGAGAGCCACCCCGTACCTCTTCCCGGCACCGGAAACACTCCGCTGTCCTCCCCACCTGCAAGAACTGCGCTCTGGGGCAGCCCGGTCAGCATCGCGAGTGGCACTCTAGTGGCACTTTCCAGCTAAACATTCATCGGATATACGATCGAAAAATGCTCCTGAGCTGGAGCCCCCTTACGGAATCGAACCGTAGACCTTCTCCTTACCATGCATAATTCCGCAGGTTCACTGCCCGGTGGCGGGTCGCCGGGCGGCAACATCCGACTGGCAGGCTGCTGCCGTGGGCCGCCATGGACCGGAAGGTGCG
>Ga0302326_10012812_pt1 | contig 17827 bp, 15 predicted proteins | sample Palsa_T0_3_FD_202264 | JGI IMG/M metagenome (GOLD analysis project Ga0302326, IMG submission 202264) | Peat permafrost microbial communities from Stordalen Mire near Abisko, Sweden - Palsa_T0_3 | ecosystem: Environmental > Terrestrial > Soil > Palsa > Peat permafrost | place: Sweden: Abisko... | reverse complement strand
GCAACGTCACACACACGACCGATCCGCTCGGCGGATCGTACTACGTCGAGTCGCTGACGAATGAATACGAGAAGCGTATCTTCGAGATCCTCGCCGAGGTCGATGCCCGCGGCGGCACGATCGAGCTGATCAAGCAAGGCTTTTTCCAGCAACAGATCGCGGATTTCGCCTACGAGACGGCGCTACGCAAACAGTCCGGCGAGAAGCCCGTCATCGGCGTCAACATGATGGTCGACGATACCCCCGACCCAAAGATCGAAACCCATTCCTACGATCAAACGACAGCCGATCGCCAGATCGCGCGTACGCAACGCGTCCGCCGGGAACGCGATGCCGCGACGTTCGATCGGTTGATGGCGGAGCTCCAGGTCGTGGCAAAGGACGATTCGCAGAACATCATGCCCATCACGATCGAACTCGTGCGCGCGGGCGCCACGATGGGCGACATCATCGAGTCGTTGAAGCTCGTCTGGGGCACGTATCGCGAAACGCCGGTGTATTAACCGCCGATGACGGCGCTCGATTCGCTCCGCATCGCGCGCGGCGGCTCCGTCGGCCGGATCACGCTCGACCGGCCGGCAAAGCTGAACGCGCTCACTCCGGAGATGGTCCGCGAGCTGGCCTCTTTGCTCGAGGATTGGAAGCGCGACCCGAGCATCGGCGCGGTGCTCATCGACGGAGCCGGCTCACGCGGATTCTGCGCCGGAGGTGACATCGCGTGGGTTCGCAAGCACGCTCGCGCCCGGGACCGCCGGGTGCAGGCCTTCTGGGCGGATGAGTACCGGCTCAACGCGAGCATTGCGTCCTACCCGAAGCCCGTCGTGCCGTTCATGCACGGCATCGTCATGGGCGGCGGCGTCGGCATTTCGGCGCACGCGCGCCATCGAATCGTCACGGAATCGACGCGCCTCGCAATGCCCGAGGTCGCGATCGGTCTCATCCCCGATGTCGGAGCCACCTGGCTCTTCTCACGCGCACCGGGCGAAATAGGCACTTACCTCGCGCTCACCGGTGGGCGAGCCGGTGCTGCCGACGCAGTCGCACTTGGGCTGGCCGACTATTTCGTCCCCGAAGCGGCGCTCGCGGCGCTGAAGGCGGCTCTTCTCGACGCAGATTTTCACGACGACGCAGGCGTTCGCTCTCTCATCCGGAGTTTTGCAGCGCCGCCGGGCGAGCCCGTGCTCTTGCATCGGCGCGCCACGATCGATCGTGCGTTCGCATACGACTCGGTTGAGGAGACTCTAGGCGCGCTCAAAGCGGACGGATCGGATTTCGCGCTCGCGACCGCGGACGAGATGCTTACCAAATCGCCGACCAGCCTAAAGTTGACGCTGCGCGCCTTGCGCGATGCGCGCGGCCTCAAGAGCTTGGAGAGCTGCTTGCGTCTCGAATACCGGTTGGTGTGCCGGCTGCTCGACAGCCACGACTTCCACGAGGGCATTCGGGCCACGGTCGTCGACAAGGATCGCAACCCGACGTGGAGGCCGGCCGGCCTCGGTAGCGTCACGCGCGCCGCCTTAGACGAATACTTTACTTCCTTAGGAACGGGTGAGCTGCTGTTGTGATCGACGACGATACGGGTCCCCAGCCGGTCGCGCTCGCGGTCGCGCGCTTCCTCGCGGCACGCGGTGTGAGCCGCGTCTTCGGCTTGCAGGGCGGTCACATTCAGCCGATTTGGGATCGTCTCTATCGCTTGGGCGTTCCGATCGTCGACGTGCGCGACGAACGTGCGGCCGTCCACATGGCCCACGCGCACGCTGAGTTGACGGGCGAGCTCGGCGTCGCGCTTGCGACGGCAGGTCCCGGCGTCACGAACACCGTCACCGCCATCGCAAACGCCTCGGTATCGCGCACCCCGCTGCTGCTGATCGGCGGCGCGCCACCACGCCCGCAGGCGACGATGGGGCCGCTGCAAGAGGTGCCGCAAGTCGAGATCATGCGGCCGATTACGCGCTACGCGCGGACCCTCCGCGTTCCGGAACAAGTTTGCCGCGAACTCGATGCGGCAGTCTCTTTCGCCCAGGGCGACGGGGGCGACCCTGGCCCCGCATATGTGGAATTTCCAACCGACGTCTTACGCGAACTCATCCCACCCCAACTCTTGCTGCCGGAGTTCTTCACCGAGCGCCGGCGGCGAGAGTTCGAACCGGACCCGGCATCGATCGACGCTGCCGTAGATGCCATGTGGAAGGCGCGACGCCCGGTACTCATCAGCGGGCGCGGCGCGCGCGGTGCGGGTACGCAACTCGTGCAGCTGCTCGACCGGCTGAGCGCGCTCTATCTCGACACGCAAGAGAGCCGTGGCCTCGTGCCGGAGGATCATCCCGCCGTCGCCGGCGCGGTGCGCGGCGAGGTCATGAAGTCGGCCGATCTCGTCGTGACGATCGGGCGCCGGCTCGACTATCAGCTCGGATACGGATCGCCCGCGGTGTTCCCGGCGGCGCGCTTCGTGCGAATCGCCGACGTGGCCGGCGAGCTGAGCGACAATCGGCGCGGGGATCCCGAGGTGTTTGCGACGCCAAGACGCGCGCTCTACGCCATCGTCGCCGCGGCCGGTTCTCGGCAGCCAAGCGTCGATACGGCGTGGACCCAAACGCTGCGTACCCGGCATCGCGGACGCGTCGAGGCCCAAGCTGCCGCTCTTGCGACCGCTCCGAATGGGAGCGATGGCCGCATGCATCCGAACCAGGTCTTCGCCGCGCTGCGCGCGATTCTAGCACCGGATGCGATTGCCGTGGCCGACGGAGGCGACGCGCTCAGCTTCGCGCGACTCGGCCTCACGAGCGGCACGTACTTGGACTCGGGTGCATTCGGATGTCTCGGTGTCGGCGTTCCGTTCGCGATCGCGGCCGCGCTCGCGTTTCCGCAGCGCCAGGTCGTCTCCGTCAACGGCGATGGGGCGTTCGGCTTCAACGCAATCGAAATCGACACCGCCGTTCGGCATGGCGCGCGCACGCTCTTCATCGTCCTCAACAACGCGGCGTGGAATATCGAGGCGCACGATCAAGCGAAGAACTACGGTGACCGCGTCACGGGAACGCTACTGCGCGATGCGGACTACGCGGGCCTCGCCCGCGCGCTCGGCGCGCACGGCGAGCGCGTCGAGGATCCCGCGGCACTTCCGGAGGCAATACGTCGCGCGCTCGAGCACGCGCCCGCGGTGTTGGACGTCCTCGTCACGCGCGACGCCGTGTCATCGGATAGCGGCAAAGGCCTGGGGTTCGTACCGTCTTACCAGCCGCTCGAAGCGTGGGACCGCGCGGAACGCGAGCGTCGCGCACCGCCCTAGCGGACCTGCCGGTGCGTCGCGATAGGAGCGCGTGGGCCGCTTCGCCGTCCTTATCGTTGCGCTCGCATTCCTCGGCGGAATCGCGGCGGCTCTGCACGGAATCGCATTCCCCGCTTCGACTGTGGTCGGGGTGCTCGCGGCATTCGGACGGCGCATGTCTCCCGGCTCCCGGCTTATGCTCGTTGCCGTGTTCGCCTGCGGAATGCTCGATGCGTCTGCGCGCTCGTCTGCTGCGGTAACCGGGGACGCGCACGTCGGACGCTTCCGAGCTGCATTGCTCGAAGCGCGACCGATCGCCCTCGGCTTGTGGACGCTTCTGGCGCGCCTCGACGACGGGGCGCAAGCCTCGTTCGAGGCGTCGCACGTGCCGCCCGCGATCGGTTCGCGCCTCCTGGTACGCGGGCAACGTGAACCCTTCGATGAGCCGCGCAATCCGGGCGAACCCTCCGAGCGAGAGCTACAAGCGGATCGCGGGGTCAGCTGGCGTCTCGTGCACGCGAGCATTCTATCGTACGCCGCGCCCGACGATCGCGATGCGTCGCTCTGGATCCCGCGCTCGCGCGCGTGGGCTTCGGCACGTTTGCACGCGACGCTCCCGGAACCGGGGGCGACGATCCTTGCGGGCGCGATGTGGGGCGAACGCGGATCCCTTCCGCCCGAGCTGCGCGCGGAGTTTCAAGACACCGGGACCGTTCATATCTTGGTCACTGCGGGTTTACATCTCGGCGTCGTCGCTGCGCTCGCGCTCGCGCTTCTGCGCGCGCTGCGCGTCCCTCGCGTCGCGTCCGCGCTGTGTGTGATCGCTATCGTGTGGGCGTATGCGGCCTTCAGCGGCGACCATCTGCCGGCGCTCCGCGCAGCGACGATGCTGTCCTTCGGGCTCGTCGCGTATGCCGCCGGCCGCGCAGCATTCGGATGGAACGCACTCGGAGCCGCAGCCGTGGCGATCGTGGCGATGCGGCCGGCGTCGATCGACTCCGTCTCGTTCGGCCTGTCGTTTTCGTGCGTCGCGTCCATCCTCGCGTTCGCGAAGCCGCTACGAGAGCGGTTCGAACGATGCCGAGCGCCGCACGCGATCTCGGAACTCCTCGCCGTTTCTGCCGCGACGCAGCTCGGCACGTGGCCGCTGACGGCGGCGGCATTTCTCGTCATCGCGCCGTATGCTGTGCTCGCGAACGCGCTCGTCGTCCCGATCGTCGGAATCGCGATGCTCACCGGGTTTGTCGCGCTCCTCGCGGCTCCGATCCCGCTGCTGGCATGGATGGCGAACAACGTAGAAACGTCTCTGCTCGATTGGATCGTCGCGTGCGTTGGCGGCATCGGCGGCCTTCCCGGTGCGCGTATCGTCGCAACGCCGCCGCCCGCGTGGACGATCGTGCTTTACGACGTTGCACTCGTATGCGCCGCAATCGCCCTCAACCGTGGCGCGCGCCTGCGCTACGTGCTAGTCCCGGTCGCGCTCGCAAGCGCGCTGTGTTTGTGGCCGCTCCATGCAAACGTTCGTGACCTCACGATCACGGCAATCGACGTCGGGCAAGCCGATGCGATCCTCATTCGCACGCCCGCCGGCCATGCGTTCCTCGTCGACGCCGGCGGGCGGCTCGAGCGCGGTGGAAATCCAGGCGCTTCACAAGCCGAGGCTATCGGCGAGCGGATCGTCGTCCCGTTCTTGATTCGCCAAGGCATCCACCATCTCGACGCGGTGCTGCTCTCGCATCCGCACGGAGATCACGCGGGCGGAGTGGCTCCGGTGCTGCACGCGCTCGGCGCGAACGGTTTTGCGGACAGCGGACAGAGATATGCGGGCCTCGCCTACCACGACGCGCTCGCAACCGCGCGCGCTACGAGGGTTCCGATGCTCGAACCGCGCGGCGGGGACGTGTGGCGCACGAACGATGGCGTCGTGTTCCGCTTCTACGGGCCGACGTATCCGTATATCACAGGCTCCCGAAGCGACATCAACAGTAACTCGCTCGTCTTCCGTCTGGAATACAAAGGCTTTGCGATGCTCTTTATGGGGGATGCCGGTACGGAAACCGAGGAGCGGCTCCTCGCGAACGGCGACGATCTGCGCGCCGACGTGCTCAAAGTCGGGCACCATGGCTCGGCATACGGTTCGACGCCGGGATTCGTCACCGCCGCACATCCGCACTACGCGATCGTCTGCGTCGGACGTCACAACCTCTTCGGCCACCCCGCCCCGCAAACGCTCGCGACTCTGCGGAAAGCCGGCGCCGCAATCTATCGAACCGACGAAAATGGCGCGGTAACGGTCACAACGGATGGCAAGTCGACCACGGTCGACTCGATAATCGACGACCCACCGCACGAGAATTGGCGGCGATAATTCTCACAAGATCACGCGTACGCCTCGCTGAGCGGCAGCACGCGTGCGCGCTTTCCGTTGATCGCGAAGACGGCGTTTGCTACGGCCGGCCCGATCGTAACGGTGCCGAGTTCGCCGATACCGCTCGGCGCGCTCGCATTTTCGAGCACGTCGACGTGAATGTCGGGGGCCTTGTCGATGCGCAACACGAGGAAGTCGTAGAAGTTGTGCTCCTGCACCGCCCCGTTCTTGATCGTGATCTTGCTCGCGAGAGCCATCGAAAGCCCGTAATTGGTCGCGCCTTCGAGCTGCTGGCGCACGATCGTCGGGTTCACGGCAATACCCACGTCGGCTACCACGAAGGCGCGATGCACGCGCGGCATCTTGCCGTCCATCGACACCTCCACGATCGTCGCGACGGGTGTGTTGGCCCAAAAGCCGAACGCGAGGCCCTGTTTTGTTCCGGGCGTGGGCGAACCCCACGAGGCGTTCGTCGCAACTTTCTTCAAGACGGCGATCGCGCGCGGGCTCTTTTTCAAAAGCGCAAGTCGAAACGCTAGCGCATCTTTACCGGCCGCATGCGCGAGCTCGTCCATGAATGTCTCGACCACGAAATTGTTCCAGTTCGCACCGGGCGCCCGCAGGCTGCCCGCAGGCACGCCGCTATTCGGATTGATGTAGTACGCTTGATAGTTCGGGATCTCGTATTGCGAATTCACGACCGAATCCATCGAAATCGCGTCGAGGCCGCTCGGAGGGACCGGGAAGCCCAAGCCTTTCAAGATCGAGTCCATCACCACGGTATGTCGCATCGCGACGAGATTGCCATGATCGTCGAGCACGGCGTCGATCGCGTTTGCGGCCATCGGCTTGTACAGATCGTGCTGGAGGTCGTCTTCCCGCGTCCAAATCACTTGGACCGGCGCCTTAATTGCTTTACTGACCGAAACCGCGTCGGTTGAAAAATCGACGTAGAGCCGCCGGCCGAAACCGCCACCCAAGTACGTCGTGTGGATCTTCACTTTGTCGATCGGGACGCCCGCGGTCTTTGCGGCGAGGAGTTGCGCGGCCGTCTGCACTTGCGTCGGCGCCCAGACTTCCACGCCCTCGCTCGTCACGGAGGCGGTGGCGTTCTGCGGTTCCATCGTCGCGTGCGCGACCGGGTGGCCAAAGTACACCGCCTCGAGGCGCTTCCCGGGCACGCTCTTCGAACCGCGCTCGATCGCCTTGATCGCGCCCGTGCCGCTGCTCGCAAGTTTGAGATATTGGGCTTTGAGGCTGTCGGTGCTGGCGTTAGCAAAGGGCCCGTTGTCGTACTCGACCGACAATGCGGCCTTGCCTTGGAAGGCGGCCCACGTATTATCGGCGACCACTGCTATGCCGCGCGGGACCCGAACGACATCGACGACGCCTTTGACCTTCTTCGCCTTCGACGCGTCGAACGATTTTACCGTAGCGCCGAAGATCGGAGGAAACAATATCGAGGCGAACTTCATCCCCGGCACGCGCACGTCGATGCCGTATTTCGCCGTTCCGTTGACTTTCAGGGGCGTATCGATGCGTTTGTTCACTTTGCCGATCAGTGTGAACTGATCGCGTGTCTTGAGCACCGGCTTCGTGGGAACGGGCATCGTGGACGCCGCCCCAACCAGGCTGCCGTACGTTGCGCTTCGGTTGTTCTTGCTGTCGATCACGGTGCCGGCGCTCGTGGTGAGCGTCGACGCATCGACGCCCCATTGCTTGGCGGCGGCAGAAACGAGCATCGTCCTCGCGCTCGCACCCACCTCGCGCAAGGGCATCCACGACTGCAGAGTGCTGAAGCTGCCGCCGGTAATCTGAATGTGGTAAATCGGATCCACATATGCCGCGGCAGCCGGTGCGAATTCGATCTGGACGTTCTCAAATGGGATATCGAGTTCGTCGGCCACGATCGTCGGCATGCCGGTCGCGACACCTTGACCCATCTCGGATCTGGCGACAACGATCGTAACCTTTTCATCGGGATGCACGATCACCCACGCATTGGGCCTGAATCCGCCCGTTTCGGTGGCATTCGGCGCGGGGGAACTCGCGGGCGCGGTGCTGCTTTGGTTCGCGCAGCCGCCGGCGCCGACGCCGAGCACCAAACTCCCGCCGTACAAAGATCCGAGGCGCATGAAATCCGCGCGATTGAGGGTCGTCATGACTGTTGCCCTCCGCCACCCGTCGCACGCGCGACCGCTTTGCGAATCCGATCGTACGTGCCGCAGCGGCAGATGTTAGTGATCGATTGCGCGAGGTCGTCGTTCGTTGGGTGCGCGTTCGTCTTCAAGAGCCCGGAAATCGCCATGAGCTGCCCCGATTGGCAGTACCCGCACTGCGGCACTTCTTCTTCGACCCACGCCTGCTGCAACGCGTGGGGTTGCTCGGGTGTGCCGAGCGCCTCGATCGTAGTGATCGACTTGCCGGCGACACTGCCGACCGAGGTCACGCACGAACGCACCGCGTCGTCGCCGACGTGAACCGTGCAGCAACCGCACTGTGCGACACCGCAGCCGAATTTCGTGCCGGTCAGGCCGACGACGTCCCGGATCACCCACAGCAGGGGCATCTCACTCGGAACATCGACTTCGTGCGTAAGCCCATTTATCGTAAGAGAGATCATGAGACGAGGACCTCCACTAGAGCGCGTCGGAAGCGCGGCTCTTCGTTGGGGGGATCGGGGGGCTTCGCCACCCCGATGTTATGAAAGCACCCACGGTTCCGGCTGTCAAACGTGGGCGGTCCGTTCGATGCGGCAGTGTCCAGAAGTCCTGGAACAAAATGGCGTAGTTTCCGTAGCGCTTGCGGCGGGAAGAACCCCAATGATGTCCCGACTTTCCGCAACCATCGCGTCCGCCGCGCTCGCCGGCGCCATCGCGCTGCCCGCGTGCACCAGCCATTCCGAGAAGATCGCGGAGCGGTCCGTTTCGCCGCTGATCGGTACGTGGACGCGCGACGGCAATACGCCGAGCGCGCGCGGAACCGGGGGTCCGCAATTCACGAAGCTGACGTTCGCAGCCGACGGAACGCTCGGCGCCAATCGCTGAAGGGTCGAACCACCTCGCCTTCTCGTATCGTGTCAGCGGTTCGAAGCTCTATCTCACTCCGCCGGCTGGCAGCGACGCCGCGGTGTTCACCAAAGCCGGCTAACTCCTCTGCCGGACGACGCCTCGAATCGCTCCGTCTGCAGTTGGTTCTCCGACGCTGGTTCGCAGCGGCGCAAAAGTGTATCGAACCGGCGAAGACGGCGCGGTGCAACCTCGCGCGGAAATCTCCGCAGTGCCGCGGAATGAGCGCTAATCGTGCGCAACCTGGGACGGGCGATGGCGATCGTGTTGCTGCTGTGCATTCCGCTCAGCTTCATGTTCGTCTATGAGGTGCTGCACCCGCCGGGACTCATCGTAGATTACAAAGGGAACCGGATCCTGACCGTGCTCGATCCGAAAGCGCGCGCGATGGGCGTTCGACCCGGAGACCGCGTCGATCTGAACGGGCTCTCGGTCGGCAATCGGGTCCAAGTGCTCATATCGCCCGTGTTTCGTCCGTTTTCGGTCGTGGTGGAGCATGGAGGGCAACGGCTGGTCGTGCCGATGACCGATGCGCCCCGCGACTCCCTCGCGCCGCTAGCGCTGGCGCGTCTCGTGCTGGTCGAGTTGCTGGCGATCGGCAGTCTCATCCTGGGGGCGATCGTGCTATGGCGCAGGCCCGGACCGATCGCGGTGCTCTACGGGGCGTTCGCGTTGAACTTCTTGTACGGGTTGCCTACGGCAAGCTTCTTTTCTTTTCTGCCCGACCCCGCATTCAGCGTCTGCGCGATCATCGTGCAAATGCTGGTAGGTACGTTGCCGCAGCTCGCACTCGTGGCGTTCGCCCTACGCTTTCCGCGACCGCTCGCCGGGCGCGCCGGCAAAACGGTGACGCATGCCGTCGACGGCGCGCTGCTCGCCCTCTTGATTCTTTCAGCGGCCCGCGCGTACGCCGTCGATACGCTTGGCGCGCTCAACGACCTTTGGCTCGATACGATCCCAGCACTCGTCCCCACGATCGCGCTCGTGGCGATCGTGTTCGTCCGATATGCGCGTCTGCGCGGCGACGATCGGCGGCGGTTGAGTTGGGTCGCCGTGGGCGCAGTGGCGAGCGCGATCACGACGCTCGTGATCAACTTCGAAATCGAAAGCGTGCTTTCGCTTCCGGTCTGGACTGATTTCGTGGTAATCGTGTTACAGGCCGGATTGCCTCTCGCACTTGCCTACGCGATCTTGCGCCATCGCGTGCTCGACTTGAGTTTCGCGCTCAACCGGACGCTCGTGTATAGCACGATCACCGCAACGCTCGTGATCCTGGTTGGTGGCATCGACTGGGCGAGCGGAAAGCTGCTGGGAAACTCACACCTCTCATCCGCGATCGAGGCTGCCGTTACGATCGCATTCGGGGCTGCGCTCAGCTGGTTTCACGGGCGCGTAGAGCGCGGCGTCGATCGTCTGCTCTTCCGCCGCCGGTATCTTGCCGCGACGCGCATCGAGCGGCGGATCGCGGCGCTCGGTTATATCTCGGATATCTCGGCCGTCGACGAAGCATTAGTCGATGAAGTCGTCGCCGTGCTGAGCTTGGGATCCGCGGCGGTCTTCCGTCGAAGCGACGGCGATGCATTCGTTCGCACGGCCGCGCTGAACTGGGAATCTGCGCTCACCGAACTGCCCTCGAACCACCTGCTCGTGCGGACGTTACGGGCCGAGGAACGCACCGTCGTGTTAGCCGATGCGGGAATTAGCGACGAGGCCATGCCGCGCGGTCGCGCGGGCCCGGACATTGCCGTTCCAATCGTCGTGCGCCACGAGCTTCTCGGCGTCGCCCTCTACGGTCATCGCGGCGACGACGAGTCGCTCGATCCCGAGGAAGCGGCGATGCTCGGCCGTCTCGTTGCCGCCGGCGCGCAGGCCTACGACGCCATCGACGCAGCGGAGTGGCGCCGCCGCGCGCTCGAACTGCAGCGCCTTCCCGCGCTCGGTTAGATTCGCCCCTCCAAGTCAGCGGTGGCCAAACGCACGAGACTCTCGAGGAGTCCGGTTCGAATCAAATGGTGCGCGCTATGTGACGGGAATTGGCCGCGGCGACGCTGGGAAAATTCACGTGCTGCCGCCGCGGAGTCGCGCGGCTTTGAGCAGCAAGTAATCGCGCTCGGGTGTGCTCCGTGTCAGTGTGGCCGCGTGGGCGAACGCTTCGGCCGCTTGCGGATAATCGCCCCGCATCGCGAGGAAATGTGCGCGTACCGCGGGGAGCCGATGATGCGACGCCAGCCGGCGATCATCTGAAAGTGCGTCAAGGATCGCGAGGCCATGTTCGGGGCCTCGAACCATGGCGATAGCAACCGCGCGATTGAGTTTAACGGTCGGACTGGGCGCGATCCTCTCCAATACGTCGTAGAGCGCGCAGATTTGCGGCCAGTCGGTCGCCTCGGTTGACGGCGCCTGGTCGTGCACGGCGGCGATCGCAGCCAAGACCGCATAGAATCCAGGACGGCCGCGCTGAAGGCTTAACTCGATGAGCGCCGCGCCCTCTTCGATTCGCCCGCGGTCCCAGCGCGACCGATCCTGCTCGTCGAGAGGGACCAACTCACCGCGGGGGCCGGTACGCGCGTTACGGCGAGCGTCGGTGAGGAGCATGAGCGCGAGCAAGCCGCTCACGTCCGGGCTGGCCGGCAGCGCGTCCCGCAGCAGGCGTGCAATACGAATCGCTTCCTGCGTCAAATCTGGTCGCTGCAGCTGTGATCCGGTGCTCGCAGTGTAGCCTTCGTTGAAGATCAAATATAATACGTTCAATACGGCGTCGAGCGGCGGAACTCGCGACGGTTCGAGCGGCGTAAATGGAACGCCGGAAGCGCGAATCGTCGCCTTTGCTCGACTGATCCGCTGAGCCATCGTCGATTCGGGTACGAGGAAGACGGATGCAATTTCGGCCGTCGTGAGGCCGCCGACCGCGCGCAGCGTCAGTGCGATCGCCGATGACATCGAGAGCGCAGGATGGATGCACATGAATAGAAGCCCTAGAATGTCCTCATTGCGCGCCCGTTGTTCGTCGTCGACTTCCGGAGCGGCCGCGTCGGCTGCGACGGCGACAACCGCTTCCCGCCGCGATCGAGCCTCCTGCGTTCGCAGGATATCGATCATGCGACGATGCGCCGCGCGCACCAACCATGCGAGTGGGCTCGCCGGCACACCATCACGCGGCCACTGTATGGCCGCGGCAATCAGCGCTTCCTGCGTAGCGTCTTCCGCAAGACCGAAGTCTCTGAATCGGCGCGCCGTCGTGCCGAGCACCCGCGGCGCAAGAGTGCGCAGCAGGTGCTCGACGTTCGGATTCGCATTCACCCCTTAAGCCTCGGCGGAGGGACCGTCCATCAGGGGGCGGACTTCGATTGGCATGCGGAGCGGTTCGCCGTCCGGACCCGGCGCGGCTGAGGCGCGCGCCGCAATCTCATACGCTTGCTCCGGCCTCTCTACCTCGATCAGCCAATAGCCGGCAAGGAACTCCTTCGTCTCGGGAAATACGCCGTCGGTTATCGGACGGCCGTCGGCACCAGCGCGCACGATCTTCGCTTGGTCCGGGAAGGTTAAACCTTGCGCATCGACGAGCTGGCCGGCAGCGCTCAAGTCTTTATTGAGCGCGATCATGTAGGCGATGTGGTCGCCGAGCGCTTGTTCCGACCAGTCCAGCCCTTGCGTTCCGGCCTGCATCGTGTTCATCAGGAGGATGTATTTCATTTGGGTCCCTTCGGCTGGTTTTGTGCTAAGGAGGCGACGCCCAGCTTTCCGTCGGCTCACCTTAGAGTCGGAGCCGAATTTTGTTCTCGACATAGACCAGTGACGGGATCTCCGGGCTCGAGTCGCCATGCCTCAAGGGCCGGATTGGCTGCGAGCGCTTCGGCGAGCGACTCCGGACCGCCGGCTAAGGTGCAGAAGAGCGGAGTTTGATTCAAGACCGCGGCTACTCGGGTTTCCCCGCGGCGACCCAGCGCGCAAAGACATCGACGCGTTCCTTGGGCCAAGCGCCATCGCAAGGCATCGTACCGTTCCGCACGCGTTCGAGGATCGCGTCGGCGTGGGCACTCACGTCCGCATACGATGCGAGGTCGAAAGCAAACTTCATCGACGCACGATCGCGTTCGCGAAAGAGCGCCTTGACGTGTTTACCGAACTCGACCTTGTCATCTGGGCCCGGCACAACAGCTGCGTCGCCGGCCCGCTCATCTGCCGGCGCCAACGCCGAGATACGACTGCCCGGCGGCCCCGCGGTCGTGTTCCAGTCCCAATGCGGCATCGGCATGTGGAGCGGCGGCCGCGACTCCTTCTGGGAGTTCTCGACGGCCAGCCGCGAGCCCCATTCGATGTACGACTGAAACACCGAGCGAAATTCCGCGTCATTCGGAAGCCCCGCTTCACGAGCCGACTGGAGCAACAGCGCGACCCAACGCGCGCGCATCTCTTCGGTCAGACCCTTTCCAAGATGCTCTGAGACCATGTGCGCGTATCCACCGAACGCTTCGCTATAACACTTCGGACCCCCGAAGACTTCACCGAGCCATTTTGCGACGCGCTGCGGGTGGTCGACAGCCATGTTTGCGAAAACCGGCGCGAGCAAATCGTCGGCCGGCACGAATTTCTCGTAGAAGAGACGCGTCATTCGAGTAAGAGCGGGCAGCCCGCCCGCCCACTCGAATATCGTCGGAGTATGATCCGGGGCTGGGACCGGATCGCGGAACTCGATACTCCAGTGCATGCCGGTGCAAAACGGTTTGTTCTGCGCGTGACCGCAACGGCAGAGCGCGAAGTGTTCGTTCGAAGCGCCGGCATTGCGAACCACGTGGTCGCCGTCGGCATCGATCACCTCAACGCTGCCGGACACACGATACGGACCGTCCTTTGAGACCTCGATGCTCGGCGCGCGCTTTTCATGATAGTCGACGTCTTCGCGTGCTTCGATGCCGTCGACGCCGTAACTGAGCGCGCCCGAGGGGCAATCCCGCACGGCCCGGATGATCTCGTCCATCCGGCCTCCGCTCGGGGCTACGAACGGCTCGGCTTTTAGCCGGAACACCGTGGATAAACGGTCGGTGCAGAAGCCCGAGTGCTGGCAGGTCCCGCGGTTATCGTAGATCGTGACTTGCTGACCGACGTACGAATCGAGCCGATCGGCTACGCGCGCCGGGTCCCTTGCGTCATCGAATCCGCGCGCGTGACTGCCGTCGCAGTACGGCTTCATCGCGGAGGCACCGCATCGGCAGAGGGCTGTCAGCGGCCGGGCGGACAGCGGTTGGCCGAGCCAGTCGTGGACGTCGGCGACGTTGGTTACGAGCAACGGGCCCCTCGCCTCGAGCCGGATCGACGGCGGAAATGGCTCGAGCAGCACGCGCAGCTTGGCGACACGATCGCTTTCTTCCGCCACCCCGGCGAGACAGGTCAAGCTCGCGAGGCCGGCGGCCGCTTCCAAAAGCGCGGGCGGCGGGGCAGTAGTGGCGCACAGCGACGTCAGCCGACGCGTAAGGTCCCAAAGAGCCATGTCAAACGTGCCGATCGGATCGCTCTGCGATTCCGATGACGGCTGCTCCTGGGATTCGCCGACAAGCGCCGCGAGAGGCCGAATCACCGACGCTTGCAGGCGCTCCGCAGTTGCCCGATGGGAGTCGTCTCTGCCCTCCGCACTTTTTTCCGCAAGTATCCGGCTGCGAAGCGAACGCGCCGCCTGCAGCAGCACTCTGATATCTTCGGCGGCGAGCGGGCTCGCGGCGATCACTTGCTCTTGGGACATTCGAGCCACCCTCCAAAGAGGGAATACTACCAAATCGCTTCAATTCAAGCAATAGTAACAATGACTAGGCGAATCTGCGAGAAGCTCGAGCCTCCTCGAGACAAGGTCGACCACGTGATCGCCGAGTGGGCGAAAGAGCGCCCGGATCTGGAAACGGCCCCGGTAGCTATCGTCGCTCGCGTCGGACGCCTGCAGATTTTTCTCGATGCCGCCCTCGCCCGAGTCTTCGATCGCTATGATATTACGAGAGCAGACTTTGACGTGCTTGCCGCTCTGCGCCGATCTGGTGCGCCATACCGGTTGCCGCAAAAACTCTTGATGCGCGCGCTCATGCGAACGTCGGGAACGACGAGCTTTCGCGTCGACAGGTTGGAACGCGCCGGCCTCGTGCGCCGCGATCCTGATCCGGAGGACGCGCGGGGAGCGTTCGTCAGGTTAACTCGCAAAGGTGAGCGCCTCTTTAATGCGGTGGCGCCGGAACATCTTGCCAATGAAGAAGAAATGCTGGGAGCCCTGTCGGCGGCCGAACGCGAGGCCCTCGCCTCGCTCCTGCGAAAACTCTTGCTGACGTTCGAATCTCGCGACCGCGCATGAGTAAACCGGGGCCGAGGCTCGACGATGAAATCCGAGAAACCCTGAAAAGCACGTCGCCAAAAAGTGGCGCCGCAAGGGCAAGTTGCCGCGCCCGTCCGCACTGGACGCTATCGAACCACGGCTATGCTATTCTCGTTTCATGACTCCAGAGCAGCAGCGCGGCATCGACGAGAAGATCATCGGGGGGCAACTGATCGATGCGATCGGCCTCTACCGAGCGGCCACCGGCTGTGGCCTCCCCGAGGCTGAGAGCGCCGTCCAACGGCGCTCTGCCTCTCTCAACGGGGGACCGTCGCCTTCCACTCCTTCGCCGATATCGCAACCCTACTCCACGCAGACGTTCAACCCGCAATCGGAGGCGGCGATTCGCACGGCCATGCGTCCGGTCGTTCCGATCGTCGTCTTCTCGTTGGTCATCGCACTGATCCCGATCGTGATCGCCGCCGTCGTAATCTTCGGCGTCATGAAGTCCCTCGGCGGCGCGTTTGGGTCCTCGGGCGCCGGGACGCTCGGGACGATCGGAACAGCCCTCACCGCACCAGGAAAACTCGGGGGCCAAATGCTCGTTGGCGAGCCCTACTACCCCGACGTCGTCAAGGACATCGAGGGCGATACGACCTTCCGCGCGGCTCTCGGGGCGCCGATCGTGATCGATCAGAACGGGATCAGCTGCCGCACGATCAAGAACGGCTACACGTCGCGCACCGCCAATTGTACGCTGCCCGTGCACGGTCCGAACGCGTCCGGTTCCGTGACGATAGCGGTGGTCGATCAGCCGAGCTCCTTCGGCGTCGCAGGTCAGCTCGTGACCGGCGGACGGACCATCGACATGAGCAGCCGATAGATTCGATGGACGCGATCGCCGCGGTCAACGGAACGGAGTTCTTAGACGCAGTCGACGCCGCGACAAATGGCGGCCGCTGATATGGGCGCGGCACCCGTAATTGAAACCGCGCGCCTCCGTCTTCGCGGACATCGCTACGAAGATTTGGCGCACTGCGTTGCAATGTGGGCCGATCCCGACGTCACCAAATTCATCGGCGGCAAGCCGTCCACAGAACAGCAAACGTGGGCGAGGCTTCTGTCGTACATCGGGCACTGGGCGCTCATGGACTTCGGCTATTGGGTCGTCGAAGAGCGCGACACCGGAAGCTTTGTCGGCGAGATCGGGTTTGCCGATTTCAAGCGCGACATCGATCCTGCGATGAAGAACAGCCCCGAAATCGGGTTTGCGTTGGCGCCCGCCCACCACGGAAAGGGCTACGCGACCGAATCGGTGCAGGCGATCCTTGCGTGGGGCGACGCGCACTTGCCTAGTCGCAGAAGCGTCTGCATGATCAACCCGCAGAATACCGCGTCCCTTCAGGTGGCAGCCAAAGCCGGCTATGAGATTTTCGAGCAGACCACATTCAACGGCGCGCCCATCGTCTTCTTGGCGAGGACGGCACCGGATCGTTGAAACCTGCGGTACCTGGCGACCGTAGCTACGGCGCCGATACTGCCGTCGCCGAGGACACCACATGCTCTTCGCGTTCATACTGGGTTCGATCGTTGCCGCAGCGCAAGCCGTAGCCGGGCCCGCGCCCGCGATATTCGCACCGGGAGTCATATCCGGGCCGGCCGGCGACGGGTCGCCTTCGTTCACGCCCGATGGAAAGACGCTCTTCTTCACCCGAAGCGGAGCGAGCGCCGAAACGATTATGGAATCGCACCTGGTGTCGGGCTCGTGGACGATTCCGGAAATTGCGCCGTTTTCGGGAACGTGGAACGACGAGCACGCCGTCGTCGCACCCGACGGCACGTACCTCGTCTTTGTGTCCTCACGCCCGATTCCGGGAACGCAGAAAAAGGCCGCGCATCTTTATCGTGTCGATCGCACCGGTGACGGGTGGGGAACGCCCTTGGAGTTGCCGGCCGCCGTGAACATCGGGCCGTACGTTTTTGCTCCGAGCGTTGGGCCCGACGGTACGATCTATTTCCTGAGCATCGGAAGCGGGCGTATCAAACCGCCGCGCCGCTGTCGTTTAGCAGTCCCGCGACCGCCGATGTCGATCCGGCGATCGCGCGAGATGGATCGTTCATGATTTTCGCGAGTTCCGGTCGCCGCACGAGCGACGACAAGCAAGAGCATCTCTTCGTCGTGTATCGCGAAAACAGCGGTTGGGGCACGCCGGTTCCGATGCACTATGACGGCGAAAGCGCGGCGAGCAACGACAACGAACCCGACATCGCTCCCGACGGGCACACGCTGTACTTCAGCAGCGACCGCTCGCTGCCGGTCAGTTTTCCTCGCACGCGCGTCCAAGCGGAAGCCGACCTTGCCCGAATCGAATCGTGGGATAATGGGAACACTAATGCATGGAGCATTCCGCTGGGCACCTGGCTACACCACGGCTAACCGTTGGTTTCTTAGATGTTCCTGAGAGCGGCGCGGTGCGCGACCGCATCGCTCTCAGCAACATCACAGACCAGTCACATGTAGCAAGCGTATTCTCGTCGCATGCAGCAGCGTAGCAACGACAGGCAACTTGGACGAATCGCGGCAATGGCGGTCGCTCTTTCCGCTGCCTCTACCGGCGTGAGCTCCGCTCAGACGCCCGGCGTCACGCTCACCTACGTTGTGAGCATCGACAATGCGACTGCCGACGCGACGACATCGACGACATCGACGACATCGACGACGAGTTATCTGCGAATTTCCACGGGCGATGCGCGCACGGCTACGATCGTCACCCCGAGCGGGACCGCTCGTCAGGTTGCTCTCGCAGCGTCGCCCGATACGATATCGAAAG
>Ga0302326_10012811_pt1 | contig 17828 bp, 9 predicted proteins | sample Palsa_T0_3_FD_202264 | JGI IMG/M metagenome (GOLD analysis project Ga0302326, IMG submission 202264) | Peat permafrost microbial communities from Stordalen Mire near Abisko, Sweden - Palsa_T0_3 | ecosystem: Environmental > Terrestrial > Soil > Palsa > Peat permafrost | place: Sweden: Abisko... | reverse complement strand
CGGCGGTCGCGGAAGCCCGTTCGGCAGTCGAGACGATCCAAGCCTCCAATCAAGAAGTGCGCGAGCTGGCGCCTAAGCTGCTCTCGGAGCTGGGCGATCTGGGCAGCTCCGTGGGCGTGCAGAAGCTCGAGGGCATGAGCCGGTATCTGGAGCGCTTCGAGCTGACGGTGCAGCGGATTCAGCAGGATTTGAACGGTTTGAGTTCCGGCGTCAGCGACGCCGGGCCCAGCGCGCAGCGCCTGGCCGACAGCTTGGAATTCCTCAATCAGGTGATCCGCGGCTTGTCGGGTGAAGAATCCGGCATCGCCATTCAAAAGGTTACCGGGGCCGATCCTGAACAGCGGCTGAAGACGGTGGTGCAGCGCAATCAGCAATACACCAACAGCGTGCGCAAGGCGATCGGCGCGGCCGAGCCGCTCGCGAAGGCCCAGGCCGCGGCGCGCGCCTTGCCGGCGCTTGCGAACACGCTCGCAACCCAATTGGGAAGCGCGACGCCGCGGGCGGAGAGCGGCGGCAGCTACAAGTTTTGGATACTGGCATTGCTGACGCTGGCGGCGCTGCTGTTCGCCGCGCTCGGCTGGGCCTATTCCAAGACCGCCGACAAACGGCGCACCAACGAGGCGCGGGTGCGCGAAAACGAACGCAACCAGGAAGCCATCATGCGCTTGCTGGACGAGCTGTCGAGCTTGGCGGATGGCGATCTGACGGTGCAGGCGACCGTCACCGAAGACATTACCGGGGCGATCGCCGATTCGATCAACTATGCCATCGAGGCGCTGCGCGAGCTGGTGACCACCATCAACGACAGCGCCATCCAGTTGGATGGCGCCGCCAAGCAGACGCAAGGGGCTGCGGCGCATATGGCGAAGGCCAGCAGCGCGCAGTCGCGCCAGATCTCTGCGGCCAGCGAGTCCATGGCCGACATGGCCGCGTCGATCGAAGAGGTGTCGGGCAATTCCGAACGCTGCTCGGATGTTGCGAGGCATTCGGTCGATGTCGCGCATAAAGGCGGCGACGCGGTACGGCGCACGATCGACGGCATGAATGCGATACGCGAGACCATTCAAGAGACCAGCAAACGCATCAAGCGCCTCGGCGAAAGCTCACAGGAGATCGGCAACATCGTCGAGCTGATCAACGACATTGCCGAGCAGACCAATATTCTGGCCCTGAATGCCTCGATCCAAGCATCCATGGCGGGCGAGGCGGGGCGCGGTTTTGCCGTGGTGGCGGATGAGGTGCAAAGACTCGCGGAGCGCGCCGCGAACGCGACCAAGCAGATCGAAGTGCTCGTGCGCACCATTCAAACCGATACCAACGAAGCCGTGGTGTCCATGGAACGCAGCACGACGGATGTCGTCGGCGGCGCGCTGTTGGCGGAGAACGCCGGCGCCGCGCTCGAGGAAATCGAACAAGTCTCGAATCAGATCGCGAGCCTGGTGCAGAACATTTCGGCCAGTGCGCGCCAGCAAGCCGCCGTATCCGGCAATATTTCAAAAAACATGCAAGTGGTGCGCGAGATCTCTTCGCAGACCGCGGAAGGTTCGACCGCGACCTCCACCTCCATCGCCAAACTCGCAGCGCTTTCGGCCCAGTTGCGCAAGTCGGTGGCGGGGTTCCGGCTTCCCGACTTCGGCACCGCGGCCACGTCGGGCAAGTTGCCCGCGTTGAAAGAACCGCCGGCACCGACCGCACCAGCCGCGTCCGCCGCTCCAGCCAGTCCCGGAAAAATGCGCAAGGCGAGCGGCATTGGAGCCTAGGCTCCCGACGGTTCCGGCATGACTGATATCAGCTCCCAAACCCTGCACATAGTCGCCAAGGAACTCAGCGTAACCTTGAACGATGCGCGTGCCTCCCTCGAGGCGTACGCGGATCGGCCCGACCAGCGCCTCCTGCTGGAGAAATGCGCAGATCAGCTGCATGCGGCCCATGGCGTGCTGCGCCTGGTCGAAGTGTACGGCGCGGCGTTGCTCGCCGAGGAAATGGAACACGTCACGCGCTACCTACTCAGTTCCGGCAACGATCAGAAACGGCAGGTCGACGGCCTCGATGCGCTGATGCGGGCGATGGTGCAGCTGCCGACGTATCTAGAACGCGTCTTGTCCGGCGGCCGGGACCTGGCGCTGGTGCTGCTGCCGCTGCTCAACGACTTGCGCTCGGTGCGCGGCAGCCCCTTGCTGTCCGAGGGCACGTTGCTGCTGCTCAACCTGAAATCCGATCAGAACGCGGCGCCGCAATCACTTACCCAGGGCGAACAATCGATTTCGGTGGCGCAATGGGCGCGGCGCCTCCGGCCGCGATTCCAAATCGGCTTGCTGGGCTACATCCGCGGCGAACGCACCGTGCAGAATCTGGAAATTCTGGCGAAAGTTACCGAAAAGCTCGAGCAGGTCGCTACGACGCAACCGGTGTTCCAGTTGTGGTGGGTCGTCGGCGCCATCCTGGAAGCGGTACGCGCCAACGGATTGGAGGGCAGCGCGACCTTGAAGCGTTTGCTCGGTCAAGCGGATCGGCAAATCAAGGCGCTCTACGAACTCGGTGAAGCGCGCTATTGCGAAGATCCGCCGCTCGACCTATTGAACAACTTGCTGTACTACGTCGCGCGGGCAACCACCAGCGGCGGACGGATTTCCGCCGTGCGTGCTTCGTTCAAACTCTCCGAACTTCTCCCGGTGGATGACACCATTGAACAGGAGCGCGAAAGCCTCTCGGCGCCCAGCGTCAAATTGATGCGCACGGTCGCGGCGGCGATCAAGGAGGACCTGTCCAAGGTCAAGGATGTCCTCGATATCTTCGTGCGCCGCGGCGGCGGCCAAAGCGCGGAGCTGCTGCCGCAACTCGATCTGTTGAAAAAGATCAGCGACACGCTCGGCGTGCTGGGTTTGGGAGAGTTGCGCCAGCGCGTGCAGGATGAAATCCAAGCGCTGTCGCAAATCATTCAAGACGGCAAGCCGCCGTCCGAGGAATCGCTGGTCAAAGTCGCCGGCGTTCTCCTATCGGTGGAAGATAGTCTTGACGATCAGCTGGTGCGGCTGATTTTGCCCCAAGCAGCCGGGTCCGCCGCGGATGTTCCGCTCGATCAAGACAACGAGTTCAGGCAGGTCAGCGAGGCGGTGCTGCGCGAGTGCATCGTCAATCTGGCGCGCATCAAGGAAGCGGTTTCGGCCGCCGTGCAAAAACCCAACGAATTCTCGGCGCAGGGACTCGACAATGTGCCGCAGCTGCTGCGCGGCATCACCGCGGGGCTGCTCATGCTCGGCAAGGGTCGTGCGGTCGAATTGATGGATGCCATCGGCAAGCAAGTCCGCATGCTCATCGAGCCGGGCGCGCCGCCGCCGGAGCCGATCCGCCTGGAACGAGTGGCCGATGCCATCGTCAGCATCGAGTACTACATGGAGACGCTGCAGAGCGGGCGTACCGATCCTTGGTACATGCTGGATAATGCCGAGACCTGTCTCAAGACGCTCGCGGATGATGACGCGCTGTCGCGCGTGCCGAATTTGAATCTCACGAGCAGCGAAGCCGCCAAGACACTGAAGCTGGATCCGGCGGAAACCATCGCGATGGAGCGCACCAAGCGCGCGCATGCCGCGACCAATCCTTTGGTCGTCGTGCCGGAGCCCGAGGCGGTCGATCCGCAATTCGTCGAGCTGTTCATTGAGGAAGCCCGGGAAGAAATCGCTTCGGTGCAAAAGACCTTTCCGTTGTGGGACCAGAATCCCATGGACCTGGAGGCGTTGTCTTCCATGCGCCGCAGCTTCCATACCTTGAAGGGCAGCGGCCGCATGGTGGGAGCCCGCGCGATCGCGGAATTCGCCTGGTCGATTGAGAATCTGCTGAATCGGATCATCGACAAGACGCTTTCGCGCACCCCGGGAATGATGGCCTTGCTGCGCAACTCGGTCGCAGCCCTGCCGCAATTGGTGGAACAGCTGGAGACCGGGCGACCCGTCAACACGCCGATCGAGGCGTTGATGACCCGCGCTTTTGCGTATGCCGATGGCCGTGATCCTGAGCAGGCCAAGGTCAATATTGCGCCCGAGGATCGCACCGGATCGGACGCCAGCAGTGCCACGACGAGCTGGGCCGGCGCCGCGGCGGCCGCTACCACGGCGGCGCAAAAGCCGTCCATGGACGCCGCGCTGCATGACATCTACGCCAAGGAAACCACCAGTCATTTGACTGAAATCCGCGATTACTTGCGCAAGCGCACAGGTCAGCCTGCACCGCACGAGCTCCCCGAATCGGTATATCGGGCCATCCACACTTTGAGCGGTAGTTCAAAGATGGCGGAGGCACGCCATGGCATTCGCATCACCGAACCGCTGAACCATGTCATGCGCAAGGTTTTCGATAGCGGACACGGGCTGTCGGATGCGGGCCTGGCGACGCTCGAGCAGTCGGTACGCGCCATCGAAAACGTGCTCTCCCACATCGATGAATCGACCGGATTTTTCTCCGATCAGCCGGCGCTGCTGGCGCGATTCCGCGATCTGGAAGCCGAAGTGGACGCGACGATCGCCAGCGCCGCGCGCGATACCAGCGCCTCCGCCATGGTGCCAGCGCTGGCTGCGGCTCCTGCGCCCGTGGAAGAATTCGATCACGAAATAGCGAACATTTACAGCGAGGAAGCGACCGAGCTGCTGGAAGCGGCTCAGGGTTCGCTGACCGTTTGGAATAAAGACCGCAAGGACAAGCAACCGGTCGCCGAGCTGCAGCGTCAGCTGCACACCCTCAAGGGCGGGGCTCGAATGGCGGGCGTTACCGCGATGGGTGACTTGAGTCACGAGCTCGAGACTTTGGTGCTGCAGATCGACAACGGCGCGGTCGCAGGCGACGAACATGCTCATGCAGTCATGCAGGCCAGCCTGGATGAACTCTCACGCATGCGCGATCTGGTCAGCCGCGGCACTCTGCCTGGCGATGCGCGCGACCTGATTGCGCAAATACGCGGGCTCGCGAATCCAGCGCACGCCTCGGCGGCTGGCGCCGCAGCTCCCGCCGGCGCTTCAGTCGTGCCCGCCGCGGCACCGGCGCCAAGCGCGCCTGCGACAGCGGCGCCAACAGCCGCCGCCGCAGCGCAGCCCGCCGCAGCGCGCGCGCCGGTTGCAGCGCCTGCGCGTGAGGTTGCGCCGGAAGCTTCGCCGGAGCCGGCGGCCTTGGAGGATGCCTCCAGCCTGGAATTGAGCAGCGCGCCGGTATTGCCGGGGCGCGAGGCGCCGCCCGTGGAGCGGGTGGAGATGGCGCGCGTGGATGCCGACTTGCTCGACACCATGCTCAATAATGCCGGTGAGGTGAGCATCTTTCGCGCTCGCCTCGATCAGCAAGTCAATTCGATTGATTTCAATCTGGCCGAGCTGGCGCGAACCGTAACGCGCCTGAAGGAACAACTGCGCGGCCTGGAAATCGAGACCGAAGCGCAGGTTTTGCACCGGCACCAGGATATCGAACCGCGGCGAGATGATTTCGATCCGCTCGAATTGGACCGCTACTCCGCCCTGCAGCAGTTCTCGCGGGCACTCGCGGAAACTTCGAGCGACGTTGCCAGCATTCAGGGTTTGCTCGAGACCCTGACGCGCGAGGCGCAGAGTCTGTTGACGCAGCAGGCGCGAGTCATCACCGAACTGCAAAACAGCCTAATGCGCACGCGCATGGTGCCGTTCCAACGCCACGTTCAGCGCCTGACGCGATTGGTGCGGCAGGCGGCGAACGATACCGGCAAACGAGCGGAGCTTGCGGTGCAAGGCGCCGCAGCAGAACTCGATCGACAGATGCTGGAGCGGATGGTTGCGCCGCTGGAGCACATGCTGCGCAATTCCGTCGTGCACGGCATCGAACCGCCCGATAGGCGCGCCCAGCTCGGCAAGCCCGATGTGGGCCGAATTTCAATCAGCTTGGAGCGCGATGGCGCGGAGATCGTCATCGTCGTGGCGGATGACGGCGCCGGCATCAACGTCAAGCTGATCCGCGAGAAGGCGATTGCGCTCGGGTTGATCGACGCACACGCGAAGCTCACCGACGAGGAGGCCGTGCAGCTCATATTGGAGCCCGGTTTCAGCACCGCCGGTCACGTCACGCAGGCAGCGGGCCGCGGTGTCGGCATGGATGTCGTCGCGACCGAAGTCAAAAAGCTGGGCGGGGGTCTTTTCATCGACTCGACCTACGGCAAGGGATCGCGATTCACAATTCGTCTGCCCTTCACGTTGGCGATCAGCCAAGCGTTGATTGTGCGGGTCGCGGAGGAGACCTATGCCCTGCCGCTGGCAACGGTGGAAGGTGTCGTGCGCCTGCCGCGGAATATCGTCGCGCGGCATTTGGGCAAGGATGCGCCGCTGTTCGAATACGGCGGCCAGAAATACCGCTTTCAACATCTGGGCTCGTTCGTGGGCCTCGGCGCCACGCGCTTGCCCGATTCTGATGTTTCCATGTCCGTCGTACTGATCCGCGCCGGCGAACACTCGACGGCCCTGGTGACCGATGAGTTGGTTGGCAGCCGCGAAATTGTCGTGAAGTCCTTAGGTCCGCAGATATCCGCGATCCGCGGCATCGCCGGCGCCACGATTTTAGGCGACGGCCGCATCGTACTCATTCTCGACATGGGTTCGTTGGTGCGATCGGAATGGCGCGCGCGCCCCACCGAGACCGTTGTGCTCGATCAACGCGACCGGCGCACCTTCGCGCTCGTCGTAGACGACTCGATTACGGTGCGCCGCGTCACGCAGCGCCTGTTGGAACGCAATGGCATGCGCGTGTTGACGGCGAAGGACGGCGTCGATGCCGTATCGCTGCTGCAGGAGAATTTGCCTGACATAATCTTGTTGGACATCGAGATGCCGCGCATGGATGGCTACGAAGTGGCCGCGCACGTGCGCAACGATCCGCGCCTGAAGCAGATTCCGATCGTGATGATCACATCGAGAGTCAGTGAAAAACATCGCGCGCGAGCAATCGAGCTCGGTGTGGATGATTATCTCGGCAAGCCATATCAAGAGAGCCAACTGCTCGATGCGATCGAGCCGCTGGTCAATCGCCGCAGCGCCGTCGCTCGGTAGGAGCCTTAAGCCCCATGTCCGAATTGCGCGACGAGCTCTACAGCTTGCTGGTGCCTCTGGCGGGGGAGCGGTTGATCGTGCCGCGTGCCTGCGTCGCCGAGGTCATCGGCTATCAAGCGCCCGCGGAAATGACGAATGCGCCGCCCTGGTACGTGGGCGTCGTGAGCTGGAGCGGGCGCAATGTGCCGGTCGTCTCCTTCGAAGGCGCATTCGGCCAGCCGCTGCCGAGTATTTCGACGCGAACGCGCATCGTGATTTTCCATGCCGCTGGCGGCCAAGTGAAGGCGGGCTACTTCGGAATGCTGACGCAAGGATTCCCGCAGCTGGTGCGCGTCAATGCGGATGTCGTGCGGCCCGATCCGTCGCGCAGCTTTCCGGAACGTTCGCCGGTGATTTGCCAAGTCCGTATGGTCAATGAGACGCCGCTGATACCTGATCTAGAGCGTCTGGAGCAAATGATTGCCGAGGAAACCTCGGTGATGCAGTAGCAATTGGGTATTCAGGCAGGCTCCTAGTGCAGCAGCCCAAAGACCGCCACCGCATTGGTCGTACCCACGAATACCTTGCCATCGGCGATGACCGGCGTGATGTATTTGTTGCCGGTGCCGAACTGATCTCGATTCGCCGCCGCCTGATTGCTGTTGTATAGCTCGTGCGCAAGATTGGTTGCGTCATAGGCGTGCAGCACCGCGGTGGTTGTGTTCTCGTGCGCCCACACGATGCCGTTGGCTGTTCCGTTCGCGGACACGCTCGGTGCGGTCCCAGGATAGGTGAATTGCGTGGCGGATTGCGATTGCGGTGTGGTGCCGAGCTTGGCGCTTGAAATCGCAAATGCCTTCAATGTGCCGGACACATCGCCGTAATAGAGTGTGCCGTTGAAATAGGCCGGCGTCGACCAGATGCCGCCCGGCAGAACACCGTTGAGCGTCTGATAATTCCGGTTGCTGCTCGGGTTGAACTTTCCCATGGAGTCTCTATCGACCACATAGATATTCCCATCCTTCCCGGCGCCCACCATGAGATGGCGAATGGTGTTGGTGGAATCCGTCATGTCCGGCAGCAGCAATTCGCCTCCAGAGCCCAAATCCTGGTCGGCGTTCGACTCGGCTACCTCATTCGACATGGCGAAATAATCGAGGACGCTCAAGCCCGCAGCCGAATTTGAGATTTTGAGGAATGAATTGCCGTAATCCTGACTGCTTGGAAAACCGTTCGCGTCCTGCGCAGTCTCGAATGCGCCATTGGCCGAGAGCAAATAGATATTCCCGGACGCGTCCACCGCGGGACCGCCGCCCGCCATCCAAATCGCCGGTCCGGCCGAGCTGTTGGCCGCAATGTTGAGAACGCCGTTTCGCGCCAAGGTGCTCTCTGCGTAGCTGATGATCCAGCCGCCATAGGGCGCGTTGTCACAGTGCGACGTCCAGCTCGTATAGATCGTTCCGTTCGAGAGCAGCAGCGCCGCACGCTCTTCGTAGCTCGCGCCGGCGAACGAAGAAGTCGCGGTTCCACTGGCTGGAAAGGAGGCGCTGATTTCCACCGGCCCGCTCAGCAGTTCTGCGCCGGTTGTGATATTGAGCGCGTGCAGGCGCTGATGATAATTCGAGCCGCTGTCGATGGACATGGCGACGACGAAGATCATTCCGTGAGCGCCGGCGGTGCGGTCGATCACCGGCGTCGAAGTAACGCCGATTTCAGGCGTGACCTGACTGCAGCCGCGATTATCGCTCGGCGTCTCACCCGTGCCGAGCAGCGACACATGCCACAGTATCGCACCGGAATCCGAATCGAAGGCGTAAACCGAATCGTGCTCAGTGGCGACGAACACCGTATTGAACGTGCCCCCAGCCAAACTCAGTGCCGATAGATATAGCGGTTGTGCGTCGACTCGACCATCAACGGGCAGCAGGCGCAGCAGGCCGAATGTCGATGACGCAACGTTCGTGAGGGTCAGCGTCGATTCAGAGAGATTCTGGCCGCTGCGATTCACGTCGTTCTTATACGTTGTTACATCGACGCCACTCGCCATCGCCGTGCCCGCAGCCACGGTCAGCGTCGCGCTGTTGCTGGTCACGCTGCCCGCCGAATTGGAAACGACAACCTCGAAGGTAGAGGCATCGTCGGCCAGAGTCGTGGCCGGCGTGGTGTAGCTTGACGCCGTGGCGCCCGAGATGGGCATCGTGCCTTTCTGCCATTGGTAGCCAAGCGGAGCGGTGCCGCTTGCCGAGACGGTAAAGGTTGCCGTCTGTCCCACGATCACGCTTTGAGCGGTTGGCTGCACCGTGATGGCCGGGGCAACTGCGCCGTTGGCACCGCTGCCACCTCCACCGCCGCCGCAGCCGCACAACAGAGACAGTTGCGCCAATACGAGGGAAATTTTCCACTTCATTTGGCATCCAGGCGAAACGCTTGTCAGATTCTTATAGCCATAGGATGCAGCCGCATCAAGAGTCTGCGCATCGCGACGGATCGTCGGAAACGGCCGACATATCGCCGAATCGAGCCTGTAGAACCGCGATTGCCGCAATCGCCGCCGTTTCGGTGCGCAGCACGCGTGGACCAAGGTTTACGCGGGCGAAAGCGGATAAGTCAAATGCCTCGAGCTCTTCAGGTGCGAATCCTCCCTCCGGACCAATTGCGATCTCGGCGCGTGAAGCCGACTTGGCAGATGCGATGTCGATCGAGCGGGCAAGGGCTTCGGTTCTCTGTGCCCGCTCGGGCTCCAACACGAGCCGCAGCACCTCACTCGCTGCAGCCTGTGCCGCCAAGCCCCCAAGGTAGTTGAGCAGCGGCAGAGGCGTGTCCACGCTCGGCACCCGGTTGCGGCCGGATTGCTCGCAAGCGCTCACCGCGACTGCGCGCCAATGCGCTTGTTTCGAAGCTGATTGGCTTGCATCGAGCCGCACCACGCTGCGCTGGCTCAAGACCGGCACGATGCGCACGACGCCGAGTTCCGTCGCCTTTTGCACGATGAAGTCCATGCGATCGCCGCGTGGAACACATTGCACGAGGGTGAGTTGGAAAGGCGATTCCCTGTCTATGCTGCGCGCAGCACCGGTCGAGGCGCTGACACGCGTGCCCTGCACCTTCTCGATGACGCCTGTGAATTCGCGTCCGTCGCCATTGAAGAGGACGACTTCGTCGCCGCTGCGCGCACGCAGGACCTTCGCCAGATGGGCGCCGGTTTCCCGGGGCAGATCCACCACGCTCCCGGACTGCAACTCGCCGTCGATGAACACGCGGGTCAGCCGCACGTAATCTGCCCGCAAATGAATGTGTCCTGCATATGCCAGCAATTGTCGCATATGCTACCCGGGAGCCAGACCGGCTCCAGCCATCGGATACGGAAAGGACTGCGCTTGCAGGTCGATCTTAAAAGCGGACTGATGCGAGGCGCGCGGCAAATCGCCTCGCCAAATTACGATGCGCGCCCTACGGGCGTCGAGGCGGATTTGATCGTCGTGCACGGCATCAGCCTGCCGCCGGGAGAATTCGGCGGCCCTTGGATAGAGCGGCTGTTCACGAATACGTTGCCGCTCGATATGCACCCCTATTTTGCAGAAATCGGCGAATTGCGCGTGTCCTCGCACCTTTTGGTGGCGCGCGACGGCGCCCTGAGCCAATTCGTCAAATTCACCGATCGCGCCTGGCATGCGGGTCAGTCCAGCTACAACGGCCGTTCAGCATGCAACGATTTCTCCATCGGCGTGGAACTCGAAGGGGTGGACACACTGGATTACGAAGCCGCCCAATACGACACGCTCGCTGAGGTCGTGGCGGCCCTCTGTGATGCATATCCTCGACTATCGGCGGATCGAGTGGTAGGTCATAGCGATATCTCGCCCGGCCGCAAGACAGATCCGGGTCCCGCATTCGATTGGCACCGGGCGCGCCGCTGCATGGTCACGGCCTGCCAACGCGGCTCACGCGGAGTCCCCGGATAGGCTCCTTAGGGAAAACCCCGGCTCTGGGCGCAACGTGAACCTGATCACGTTCCATTTCAGCAGATTTCCGCTCCTCGGCCGACGTTTAGGTGAGGTCGTAATCCATACCAGTTCGGTGAGTGGGAGGGCTAGTGTTTCGTTGGTTCGCGGACCTCCCGATCGAGCGCAAACTGCGTGTGGTGATAACGGTTCCTGCAATGGCTGCGTTCGCGGTAGCGATACTCATGCACGTTGCGACGAACCTGCTCCATCTGCGGGCGGATATGAAGCAGCGCGCCGCAGGCATCGCACGCACAGCCGGAGTCAGCGCGATCGAGGCGCTGGGCCGCGGCGATACTGCGGCCGCGATCAGCGCCCTCGTCGCTCTGCGCGATGAGCCGTCGGTGGATTTTGCGGAAGTCTATCTGCCCGACGGGCAACGGATCGCCACCTACGATCGCGCCGCAAACGGCGTGCGCTTGGGTGCCGACAGCACACCGGTATCGGTGCATGGGAATCAATTTCAAATCACGGCACCCGCCTCGCATGAAGGTGCCGTCCTCGGCTATGTGCATATCCTCGTGCCTCTCGCGGCGCTGTACCCAGATTGGCGGGGCTACGCGCTGATCAGCGTAGCGGCGATCGCCGCCGCCATCGTGATTTCCTACTGGCTAGCGGCGGGGCTTCAAAAGCAAATCTCCGGTCCCATCGTCAATTTGGCGCAGACCATGCAGCGCGTCTCCACCGAGGAGGACTACAGCCTGCGCGTCGAGCGCAGCTCCGAGGACGAGATCGGATCGCTGATCGACGGCTTCAACCAAATGCTCGCGCAAATCCGGCATCGCGATTCGCGTCTTGAAAAATATCGCCAATTTCTCGAACAGCAGGTCGCTGACCGCACGGAAAACCTGGGCAACGCAAATCGCGAGCTGCAACTCGTCATCGATGAGGCCACGCGCGCCAAAGAGGCGGCCGAACGCGCCAGCAGCGCCAAGAGCGAATTTCTCGCGCGCATGAGCCACGAAATCCGTACGCCGATGAACGGCGTGATGGGCATGTCGGAATTGCTGCAGGCGACGGAACTGACTCCGCGGCAGCGGCACTTGTCGCAAACCATCCATCATTCCGCGGGCGCTCTGCTGCAAATCATCAACGACATCCTTGATTTCTCCAAGGTCGAAGCCGGCAAGCTGGAGCTGGAAAGCATCGAGTTCGGCTTGCGCGAAACAGTGGAGCAGGCAATCGAAATCTGCGCGGCGCGCGCCCATGCCAAGGGGCTCGAGCTGGCGTGCGATGTCGGCCTCGACGTGCCGGCCAAAGTGCGCAGCGATCCGATGCGTCTGCGCCAGATCCTGATCAACCTAGTAGGCAACGCGATCAAATTCACGGACGCCGGCGAAGTGATCGTACGGGTCAAGCTCCTGCACGGCGATGATCTCCTGCGGTTCGAGGTGATCGACACGGGCATCGGCATTTCACCGGAAGTTCAGACCGACATTTTCAACGCATTCAGCCAAGCCGACTCGTTTACCACGCGAAAATACGGCGGCACGGGCCTTGGCCTCGCCATCTGCCGCGAACTGGCCACCTTGATGGGCGGGCAGATCGGCGTCGACAGCGTGGTGGGGCGCGGTTCGGTATTCTGGTTCGAAGTGCGGCTGTCGCCGGTGGTAGAGGCGTCCCCGACGTTCACCCGCTTGCCGCGGATGAGGCTGGTTGGATTGCGCGCGCTCATCGTGGACGACAACACCAGCAATCGCAACATCCTCACACAGCATTTGAATTCTTGGGGCGTCGAGGTCGTCGCCACCAAATCCAGCGCCGACGCACTCGCCGTGCTGAACACCGATGAAGGGCCGCAATTCGATTTTGCGTTGCTGGATGATCAAATGCCGGGCATGGACGGGATCGATCTGGCCAATCGCATCCGCGATGATTCGCGGCTCGCCGCAATTCGCCTCATCATGCTCACGACGCGGGATCACTACGAAAGCAACTCCGAGACCGTGCAGTTGTTCGCGGCGATTCTCACCAAACCGCTGCGACGTTCGCAGCTGCTGAATTGCGTGACTCGCGCCATGATTGCCGCGCCGGAAGCGGCCCTGGAGGAGACCGGCATACGCTCGGCACTGCCGGCCGCGGCTACCCGAGCCTTCGTGCCAAAGATTCTACTGGTCGAGGACAATCCCGTGAACCGGGAAGTGGCGGTCGGAATGCTGGAATCCTTGGGCTGTGTCGCGCACGCGGCGGAGAACGGCTGGCTGGCGCTCGAGGCGATGAACAATGACGCCTACGACGCGGTGCTGATGGACTGCCAAATGCCGGTGATGGATGGACTGACGGCGACGGCGGAACTGCGCAGGCGCGAGCAGAATTCGGGGGGAGCACGGGTGCCCATCATTGCGTTGACGGCCAACGCCATGGAAGGGGACCGCGAACGCTGTCTCGCCGCAGGCATGGATGATTTCCTGAGCAAGCCGTTTTCGCAGCAGCAGCTGGCGGCGCTGCTGAAGCGCTGGCTGGCGTTGCACGTGAACCCTCAGACTGAGCGGCGCGAGGCCCCGCTGCTGCCGCTCATCGATCCGGGTGTGCTGCGCAATATCGCAGCTCTGGCACGGCCGGCGCTGCTCGACTCGATGATTGAACTGTACATGCAGCATTCGCCGCCCCTGATCACCGCGATCGAAGAGGCGGCGGCGAGCGGCCAAGTCGAGGCGCTGCGCGTGGCTCTGCATACTTTCAAATCCAGCACGGCCAATCTCGGCGGCATGCGGCTGGCCACACTCACCAAGGAATGCGAAGGATTGGTGCGCGAGGGCGGCATCGTCAAGGCGGGGCCGTCGGTGCAAAAGATTCGCAGGGAATATCAAGACTTCTGCGGCGCGTTGCTGCGGGAACGCTCGCCGAGCGCGGCTTAGAGGATCCGATGCAGCAAAATCAAACTCATTCCATGGCAACCGTACTCGTCGTCGACGACGATCCGGGCGCACGGCTGCTCGTCGGCAGTGCTCTGGAGGTCGCAGGTTTCAGAGTTTTCACGGCGGCCGACGGCAAGAGCGCCATGAGTGAATTTCAGGCCCACCCGGCGGACTGCGTGGTTCTCGATGTGGTCATGCCCGGTATGAGCGGCTTCGATGTCTGCCGAGAGTTGCGCGCGCTGGCGAGTTCGCGCCACGTGCCAATTTTGATGCAGACCAGCTTGGATGATATGCAGTCGGTGCAACGCGCCTACAACGCAGGCGCCACCGACTTTACGACGAAAGGAATCAATCCAATGTTGCTGGCGGAGCGCGTCAAATTCCTGGTGCGCGCCAAAGAGACCCAGGACCAATTGCGGGACAGCGAAGCGCGGGTGCGCTATCTGGCGTACTACGACCCCCTCACGGGCTTGCCCAACCGGCAGCGTTTGCTGCAGATCCTGGAACAGCAGGTGGTGTGGGCTAATCCACGGCAACGCGGAATCACCGTGCTGATGATCGATGTCGACAACTTCTCGCGCATCAACGACACCCAGGGTCAGGCGGTCGGCGATAGCCTGCTGAAGGAGATCGCCCATCGCCTGCAACTGTGCTTGCGGGATACGGAGCGGACACTGCAGAACGACGGCGCGCTGAACGACATCAACGATTGGGTAGCGCGCACAGGCGGCGACGAATTCGCCCTAGCGCTGCCCGGCGTAGCGACGACCGACAGCGTCCAGGTCGTGGCGCAGCGGGTGCAGCTCGCCTTGGCGCGGCCCTTCGTGTTTGCGCAGCAGGAGATACCGCTGTCGGCAACCATCGGCGTAAGCATGTATCCCGGCGACGCGCCGACCGCCGAAGCGTTGATCAAGAACGCCGACGCCGCAATGCATCATGGCAAGAAAGCCGGCCACGGCCGATTGGAATTCTTCAAAAAATCGATCAGTACGCGCGCCGCCAAACACCTGTCCATGGAGGCCGATTTGCGCAAGGCCCTGGAGCGCAGTGAGTTCACGTTGAACTATCAGCCGCGTCTAGCAGTCGAGGGGATGCGCGTGGAAGCCGTCGAGGCTTTGCTGAGATGGTGGCATCCGCAGCGCGGTTTTGTCTCGCCCGACGAGTTCATTCCGCTGGCTGAGCAAAGCGGGCTGATCGTCGAGATCGGCGACTGGGTGCTGCGCGAGGCCTGTGCTCAGGCGCGACGTTGGCAGGATGGCGGCGGATATCGCTGGCAGGTCGCCGTGAACGTCTCGGGTGTGCAGTTTCGCGACGGCAGCTTGCCGGAGCGCGTGGCGCGCGCCATCCATGCCGCCGGAATCGAGCCGAGCATGATCGAGCTGGAATTCACGGAGGGAGCGCTCATTGAATATTCCGCCGTAGTCAGCAAGGCGGTCAAAGCGCTGAAGGAACTGGGCGTCGCGACCGCCCTGGATGACTTCGGCACCGGCTACAGCTCTTTGTCGTACCTCAGGCACTTCCCGATCGATACTCTGAAGATCGATCGCGTATTCGTGCGCGACATCGCCTCGAAAAGCGGGGGAAACGCGCCGCTGGTCGATGCCATCATCGCAATGGCGAAGAGCCTGGGGTTGGATACCGTTGCGGAGGGCGTGGAGACCGAAGAGCAATGGCACTACTTGAAATCCCGGCACGCCGATCAGGTTCAGGGGTTTCTGTTCTGCCGGCCCCTGGCGCTCCCGGAGTTGGAACGTTGGCACGCGGAATGGCTGCATTCCCATCTGCCGAACGCGAGCGTCGGGTGAACTCGTTCAGGCTCCTAGGGCACGGCACCCCGGCGCCAAACCACTTCGCCATCGGCGCCGCGCGCAAGCACGCGAGCCATCACGAACAAGAGATCCGATAGCCGATTCAAATATTTGAGCGCGTCCGCAGAGACGCTTTCCACGCGTGCCAACGACCAACAGCGGCGTTCCGCGCGCCGGCAGATGGCGCGTGCCAGATGGCACGCGGCCGCCGCGGGGCCGCCGCCGGGCAGAATGAATTCCTTGAGCGGCGGCAGGTCCTCGTTGAGCGCGTCCAGTTCCGATTCAAGCCGATCGACATGCGCCGGCTTGATCATGATATGGCCAGGGATGCACAGCTCTCCGCCAAGATCGAATAAATCATGCTGAATCTCCGTCAAGGCGCGGCGTATTTCCGGGGGCAGTGTGGGAATCCCAAGGATGACGCCCAAGGCGCTATTGGTTTCATCGACCGTGCCATAGGCCTCAACGCGCGAGTTCTCCTTGGCCACGCGCGAGCCATCGCCGAGGCCGGTGCTGCCGTCATCGCCGGTGCGCGTATAAATTTTGCTAAGTCGATTGCCCATGATTCAACCTTTCTTTATGGTGGCGTTCCATGATTCATTCCCCGGAACTGCAGGCGGCGCTGGAAGCAGCTGAAAAGGCGGCGCTGATTGCGCGCTCATTGTATCAGCGCAATATTGAAATCCGCATCAAGGCGGACAAATCGCCGGTCACCGAAGCCGATGTACGCTGTGAAATGGCGATTCGCGAAATTATAGAGGCGCGCTTTCCCGCGCATGGCTTTTACGGCGAGGAAACAGGATTGCATCGCCAGGATGCGGAATTCCTGTGGATAGTGGATCCCATCGACGGCACGAAGGCCTTTGTTCGCGAGTATCCGATGTTTTCCACGCAAATCGCCCTGATGCACAAAGGTGAGATTGTGCTGGGTGTCTCGAGTGCGCCGATCTACGGCGAAGTTGCCTATGCGCAGCGCGGTCGCGGCGCATTCCTCAACGGTAAGCCGATCGCGGTGAGCAGCGTGTCCACCGTTGAGTCGGCGCATCTGTCCTGCGGCAACATGAAAAGCCTCGCCACCGGCCGGCAATGGATGCGCTACGGCGCGATGATTGCGCAACTAAACCGCATTCGCGGCTACGGCGACTTTCTGCACTACCATCTGCTGGCGTCCGGAAAGATCGATGCAGTGATTGAAACCGACATCAATATTCTCGATATCGCAGCTTGCGTCGCCATTGTGAACGAAGCGGGAGGACGGTTCACCGAGTTGAACGGCGCCCCCATCACGCTCAAGTCAACGACCGTGCTGGCCAGCAATGGACCCATGCACGGACCGGTGCTCGCCGCCTTGGAGTAATCGGAATGCGCGGCGCGCGAACTATTGCCAGCGTATTTCGAGCGCGGTGGCGTGGCCGATGAGCACCTCATCCAGACTTTCCGCCTGTTGCCACCGCTGGGCACTCAGCATTTTCCGCCCAGCCATGATCTCCGCGAAACGCTGCGGATAGAGCGGCACTTGCTCCGGATCTCCGTAGCCGTCGGGGAATCGGGGCGCATCGGTGCCGGGCAGGTATTTATCGCTGGCACCCACGGTGTGCAGCAATTCGTGCGCAATCACAACGCCATTTTCGCCATCCATATCAGGCGCCGCGAACGCATAGACCACGCCGATGAGTCCTTTGGTCAGCCCCAGTGAATGGGGCACTTGCGGCGTCAATGCAGGATCGTGATACAGCACGAACATGCGAATGTCTTCCGGTTCATTCACGTGACCGCTCGCCCGCCAAGCCCAAAACCTAAGCCTCAAGCTCCACCAGGCCGTCGCAAGCAGGCCCGCGCCCGGCGCGCGCTGCGGCGGCCGCTCGTGCATTTCGCTGCGCAGCCGTGTCTTCACAGGCTCAGGCGCATTCAGACGGTAGCGCTCTGCTTCCCGGATGAAGAAGCCATCGATCGGCTTGAAGCGCTCAGCGTCGAGGGCCGCTACATAACGCAAGGTGACCGGACTCTCGTCGGCCGCGATGGGATAGATGGCGACGTACAAAGGTTCTCGCCATCGCGTGCTGCGGTAGCGGTCCTGCCATGTGGTCAGCGCCACTACCAGCAACACCAGCAGCAGGATGAGAATGCGCA
>Ga0302326_10012810_pt1 | contig 17830 bp, 13 predicted proteins | sample Palsa_T0_3_FD_202264 | JGI IMG/M metagenome (GOLD analysis project Ga0302326, IMG submission 202264) | Peat permafrost microbial communities from Stordalen Mire near Abisko, Sweden - Palsa_T0_3 | ecosystem: Environmental > Terrestrial > Soil > Palsa > Peat permafrost | place: Sweden: Abisko... | reverse complement strand
GGATGGTATAGCCTGCCCAGCCGTCGGTAGTGACCTGGCCCGCAATGCTGGTGTTGGCCTTGATGACGATCGGGACGCCCCACATCGGCCCCCGCGTGCTTGTATTGGCTTCAGCGTCTTCCTTCGCTGCTGCGGCGAGAGCCTCCCTTTCCATCACCGTTTCTACCGGGCGATAGATGCCGTTGTACCTGTGAATGCGGGCCAGATACCACTCAACCACCTGTGTGACCGTGTATTTATGACTGGCATAGAAGTTTTCGAGTTGCGGAATGGTGACTTCGAAGAGGTCTTTATCGATTTCGGGCTGGGCGGGTGGCTGTGCAATGGCCGATGAGACGAGGCAAGGCAGGATGATGAGAAATAGAAGGAGTTTTGGCATGACTTATATTCGCATTGGAGGCACGGCAGCGAAGAGGAAATTGGGTAGTGTATACGAGACGATCCGAGCGATTGAACGTGGTTGAGTCAGGATGCGGCAGCGGCCAGTTCCCGACTGACGGGAAGGATGTCTCGATAGCCCGCGTATACGCCTTCGAAGACAGCATCCCAGGATGCTGTCTGAGCGTAAGCTCTTGCCGCCGCGCGCATGGACGCGAGCTTTGCAGGATCGGTGATCAGACTGGCGATAGCTGCGGTGAAGTCTGCGTCGGGGACGATCCTTCCCGTAGCATCTGCGTCGTCCGTGTCCCGCACGATGTAACGCGGACCGCCATCCGGGGTAACAATAGCGGGAACGCCGCTGGCCATGGCCTCAAGAACGACATTGCCGAAAGTGTCGGTATGGGACGGGAAGACAAACAGGTCCATGCTCGCGTAAGCCTGAGCAAGCGCTTCGCCCTTCAGGACGCCGGGGAATTCGGCATGGCTCATGTGATCGCGGAGCCACTGCTCCTCCGATCCGTGGCCGATGATGAGAAAACGAAAGTTGGTGCAACCCTGCGCCAGCAGCTCATCGTGGATGGTCGCCAGGTGAGTGATGTTCTTCTCAACGGACAAGCGGCCGACGAAGCCAAGAACAAATGGAGTACCGTGTGCGACAGCGGGGCGCTTCGCTGGCGTAAAGAGCTGCGTGTCCACGCCACGTGGCATCAGGAAGCAGGGGCGGCCGGTCGAGGATTCGAGCAACTCGCAGAGTTCGATATTGGGGGCGAAGAGTACCTTGGCAATCGAGTAAAAGCGCGCCGCAGCAGCCAGCGTCAAGTCCTGAATTTTTTTGCCCGTGGACTGCGAGTGGCGCTCCGGCAGCAGGCGTAACAGCCAATCGGAGCGGCGCGCCAGGTATTCATGAACGTTTGTGTGCCAGGAAGCCGCGAGCGGAAGATCGCGATGGTAAGCGAGGCCCGCCCCGAGCATGCCCACTTCGCTTGGGCCGGTAATGTGGATGAGATCGGGCCGGAAGCGGTCCAGAACCTCGCCAATGATGGGGATGTGGCGAGGAAATGCCGGGTCGAATCGAAGGTCTTTTTCCAACGCAAAGGAGAAGATACCGCGAGGCAGTTCGAGCGTCCACACGTTGCCGTCTTCGATGAAGGCCTGTCCCCCGCTTTCTGACCGGTCGCCCGCGCGAATGCAGAGGAATGGAAGATTCCTGCGGCGGGCGAAAGCTTCGAAATGACGGCTGGTATGCGCAACTCCGTTGACCTCGTGAAAGGAGTCCGGAAAGTACGCTACTCGAGGGAGGTTTGTCGGCATTGGGTAGGTTGGACGAGTACCCTTGTCAATCGGCGAGCGTCCCAGGTCCCGAAAATCGAAACCCGGGATACCTGTGGTTCGGAAGTTCAATATGCTTCCTGGTCTCCTAGTTCGAAGCGAAGCTGGCTTGAGTCGCTCCAGGCATAGCGAAGGCTGCTCGAGAATGGCCCTTTACCCATCAAACGTACCATCGAGAGAAAGGCGGACATGACCCTGGGCGGACGGCCATTCGGCCAGAGCTCGCTCAAGGGACGGACCACGCCATTTGCATCCGGGTGGTAAACCCGCTGATCCCAGGTGCGGGAACCTTGTGGGAACTCGGGATAGTTGCGGATCGCGTCCATCGTGGACTGGAGGATGCGATGCTTCCAAGGTTCGGCGTACTGCGGCATGAAGAGAACCGAGCTACGGCGCTCCTTGCGAACCTCGTGAACAAACTCATTGAAGCTGGTCGCGTTCGTGAGGTTGATGTTGGCGTTCGGTTCAACGCCGTGACGGTCGCCGCCGGAGATCAGGAGCATATTCCAACGTTCGGCGAGGCGGCGAACGGCCCGGTTTTCAGCCCAGTCGCGTAGTCCGTTCAGTTCGAGGGCATGGAAGTGAGCGCCGTTCTTCTGCAGGAACTCATTGACCAGAAACTCATGCTTCTCCTGCCCAATCCGGTAAAGGTCCCATAGCGGATGATTGAAAATGACCAGGACGTTGGGCTCCTGGTTTAGCGCGACGAGCAATTCCGTGAGCCGGGCATCCTTTGGCTTGGCGGTGAACTCGGCCAAAGTCGCCATCCACTCACTGGCGCGGGCGCTGGGCAAGTTGTGGATGCCGAGATGGAAGTATTGCCTTGAATTCTGTTCGCCGGCGTAAGGAGCGGTCCATTCCACCGAAATCGGAATGTGGCGCGCTGAGGGCACGGAACGCAACAGCAACGGAGCCTGAATATTGTCGTGATCGGAAACGGAGACGAGTGCGGCCACGTTAAGCTTTTCGATCTGGCGGCTCTCAAGATCAAAGGCCAGCTTCGGCGTAAGCGGCGGAGTCCAATAACTACGGGCCCAATCGATGGGGATATTGTGGTTGCTGTGGGAACGGCGTTCAAGGCGATTTAGAAGAGGACGAACCAGCTTGTACTGGGCTCCCCAATCGGCCACGAAGTCCAGGGTTTCCTGGGACTGGTTGGTGTGGCTGTGGAGAGAGACTCCGGTTTGGAAGGTGCGCGCCGCGCCGGGGTCACGCCACAAGTACGAGATCGTAGAAGTGGGCATTCGGTCTCCTGTCCGCTCTCTTTTGATTTGATTGCGGTTCCTGGGAACAGTATGCCTCGAAATCGGTAAATATGCTGTGAAAGCGGTGCGAATGTGCGTTCAAATCCCAAAGGAATCAGGGAAATAACCAGTACCTTTTCGGGAACATCCCAGAAAAGTGCTATAAAGTTCTGGCGAATTCCGGTCCGAGCTAGTCTTCCGGGCTGAAGCCCGGGAAGCTTAGACGCTCGCGTCGCACACAAAATGCGCCAGCATCGAGAAGCCCCTTATGCGTCGGTCGGATGTAACCCTACGCAGCAATGCCACTGGCATAGCTGCGGCGCGAAAGCCTTTCTCTACAAATCGATTTTGAAACCGCCCGGTGCGTTTCCAGCGCCGATAGCTGGTGGAGTGGACAGAGATCGACCAAACGGCTGCTCTTAGTTCCATGGGCTCATAGAGTGTCTCGACCAAACGCCATCTAAAGCGCATCCCAATCTCCCGAAAGGCCTCAGGTGTCCAGCGCGACATGTGATGCGGCGGCTGATCCAGAAAATCCCTTTCTCCGTAGAAACGGCTTGGCCGCCGATCGCTCGGGACCGATACCCATAGATTGGCTGACGGTAATGCCCTTGCTGCGGCCTGTTCAAACAAAACCATTGGGTGGTCAAGATGCTCAAGAAAATGAAACGCGGTGATGTGGCTAAAGCGATCCGCGTCGGTCGGGGCGGTAATCTCGTTCAGATCGAACCGCTGAGCCGATAGACCATTCGCCAGGCAGTCGGTGATTGCGTCCATCGAGAAATCAATTCCCGAGGCGGAGAGGCCATGTTCCTTGCAGCAGATCAAAAATGCCCCGGAGCCGCACCCGAATTCAAAGACGCGTTCGTTTCCCGGAATGCGCCGGATTACTTCCTCAAACTCCCATCGGGTCTCCGGATACAGTGTCAGCGCCCTGTAGGCGAGTTGATACCATTCCGCCAAGGGGGCCTGCATTGGATCGCTGAACTCCAGATGGCAGTTGCGACATCGACACATCTGGTAACTCAACCCAGACTCGGCGGCTGCAGCTGTAAGATCCTGTTGCATTTGTATGTTATCTGGCGCGTAAGACTTATGCTGTTCTGCGACGTCAACGGATTCGCAAAAGTCAAGTGCAGACCCGCCACACGCTGGGCAAACCGAATGACTCATAGATACACCTCTGGTGTTCTCTGGGCATCGCTTACTGCCAGTCATACATGGTTGTCGTGCAAAAGTAGTAGGTGCTCCGCAGTGCGCCCGCTCACTCTCGACCGAGCCGATTTAGGCACGTTCATCCTACAAGCAGCCGACACATTCAATCAACCCAATTTGGTAATTGGATCCATCAACGGCTTATTCCCAGAAGAGCTGTTTCGCATTAACTCCTGAAGGGAGTGCATCTTAGGGTAGCACCATGGTCACGAGGCCGAAGAGCGGGTGTTCAGTCTCTCGCACGCTTCCTTGACCGCGAGTCTTGCCTAATCTCCGAAACAATCGCAATCGCTTAATTATTCGCGATTAGAGTTGCAATTGAAGCATAGAATTCACGCATGGCAGAAAATGCGTTCACAAAACAGTTTTCTGAAACCTGGACGGGCGGTTATTTAGAGGGCGACCCGTTGGATGCCATGGCCGAATCCACTTACGGTGTTTACGGCTACAATAGCTCCCTGCATACCATCTACCTGGCATGCATCCGCCCATACGTCGGGAGTGAAACCGTAGCGCTTGAAATCGGCCCCGGTCGCGGAGCATGGTCCAAAGTGATTCTGTCGCGTAATTGCGCTCGGCTTTATGCGGTAGACGCGGCGTCAGCTGAGCACACACACTTCTGGAATTATGTAGGACAGATTCAGCGCGCTACCTATTTTGTGGCAAAAGACTTCGAATTGAGTGACATACCCGACAACTCAATCAATTTTTTCTTTTCCTTCGGTGTATTCTGCCACCTGCGCCCGGATATGTGCGAGAGGTACATACAGTCTCTTGCGCGTAAAATGACGTCTAAATCGACTGGCTTTCTGATGACCGCCGATTTTGGTAAATACAACCGCTGCCAGGACGACGCGGATAACTCCTCCTTGAAGCGCTTCTTTGACCATCAGAAAAGGAAAGTCTGGATCCCCGTAAAGTTAGTCTATTCCGCGACATGGCATCTGTTTCGCTCGAAGATGGATTTGGAGCGCGTCTCCCAGAATCGGGAAAAGAACTTAACCGACGGTTCCGGTCTTACGAGTTGGTACCACTGGGGCGTTGAGAATGCTTGCAAGGCGCTGGTCAATGCAGGTTTTGAAGTGGTTGAGCCCGATATCGATGCAGTCAGGCGGGATCCAATAACGCATTTTAGGAAGCCGTAGAAAAATCGCTGCGGCCCGTCTTGGAATTGTCGATTGTCGATTGTCGAAGAGCAAGGAGTCGCCTCCAGCGCACTCCTGAAAGCTGCGTAGGGATTTCCTCTGGCAAACGCCATGCTTCGACGATTGGCCGCAATCCGAAGTGTGAGTCTGTCTTGAGGCAATCGTCAGATTCTTGCCGCCGGCACTCCGCCGCGACAATTTCGACAGCGGTACGCCGGCTGCGGGTTCGCCCTACAAAGTCCGGGCAAATTCCGGTCCGAGCAAATCTTCCGGATTGAAAGCCGGGACAATTTCCGGGACTGTATGTTCGCGCTCCCGCGTGGCTTCGGGTTCGAGGTGGTTAGTTGTCAGTCCCGCCTGGAGCAGTTCGAAGGCATGCTCAGGAGTGTCAGCGAATTGAAACAGTTCCAGATCAGCCGGCGAGATGGCGCCGGTATCGACCAGCCATTCGAAGTTGAGAGCCTTCCTCCAGTATTCGGAGCCGTAAATGACGACGGTGATGTTCTTGGCCAGCTTGTGCGTTTGCACGAGGGTGAGCACCTCGAACATCTCGTCGATTGTGCCAAAGCCGCCCGGAAAGACCACCAGCGCCTTCGCCAGATAAGCAAACCACAGCTTGCGCATGAAGAAGTAGTGGAATTCGAAGTTTAACGCCGGGGTAATGTAAGAATTCGGGCGCTGTTCAAACGGCAGGCGGATATTGAGGCCGATGGTTTTGCCGCCAGCCTCGTGAGCGCCGCGGTTGGCGGCTTCCATGATGCCGGGGCCACCGCCGGAGGTGATCACGAAGCGGTGCCGGGAAGATGGGATGGAATTTGCCCAGGTGGTGACCAGATGCGCCAAGCGGCGCGCGTCCTCATAATAGCGTGCCATTTCGACGGCTGCGACTGCGCGGCGGCGGCCGAGTTCAGTGGCCGTGCCCTCGGCTATTTCGGGAATGCTGGCGGGCTGTTCTTGCTGAGGAGCGGGGGCGCGTGAGCCAGTGTTTTGCAGTAGTTCCAGCGCTCGATCCGCCTCTTCCCGTCCGTTAAAGCGAGCTGAGCCGAAGAAGACCACCGTGTCCTGGATGCGTTCGCGTCGAAATCGGGCGAGCGGCTCGGTGTATTCGGCGAGGATACGGATGAGGCGTCCGTCGGCGCTGTTGAGGAACGCCGAGTTTTCGTAGGCCAACGGCGCGCGATCTAGATGCGGCGGGGCAAGACTGGCAGGATTTTGGCTCACTGAATGAGAGTGGGACTGGCTGGATACGGAATCGGCAGTGGGTATTGTTGACTCGTTGTGGGTTTCGTCACTCATGCGGGTTTCTCGGCTGGGTCAGGATCGCGTTCTTCCCGGCTGCTCAAATGCCTGGAAGTTGAGTGTACCTGTCCAACCCTGCCAAAGCAGAACGGCGCGAAGGGATTTGAACCGAAAGTCGCCCTGACACTATTTTTGGGCCGGGCTCTCTGGACTGCGCAGAGCCTCGCGGACGGCAATCCAGAGGTTGAGAATCCCCAGTCCGGAGACCACTCCGCGCACGGCTCCGTGCGAGATGAAGGCCATCAGCCAGGGGGACGATGCAAAAAGGGGATTGTTATCCCATGCGGCCGGATACCAGGGGGCGCAGCAGACCAGCAAGCCAAGATACAGGCGAACGATCACGCGGAGAAACCGCTCGGCCTGCTGAAGCCAGTACGGGATGCGCTGGGGAGTCTGCTCTTGGTTCTGGCCCGTCGCTGCGGAGATCTGCGCGGCCGGACCGCCTGGGGAAGATTGCATCAGGTTGACATCCTGCTGAGTTGGTTCAGAACCGGATTGCTGTTGGCCGTCCGCCTGCTGGGCAGGTGCCGGTGCTGGAAGCTCGGAAGGCTCGCTAAAGTTCTGGTCTGGCATTCAAACACTGGCGCCGCTCTCGCAGCGCCGTATTTGAACGGTACCATAGCGGACACTTGCAGATCCGGCCCCACGTCTCAAATCCTAAACGTGGGGCACGCATGGCGCTTGCTATTCGCCGGAGTTCTGGCGTTGTTTTGGGCGGCGGTTGGCCTGGAGAATCTTCTTCCGCAGGCGAAGGTTCTTGGGAGTGACTTCGACGAGTTCGTCTTCGGCGATGAATTCGATGGCCTGTTCGAGATTCATCATCTTGTAAGGAACGAGCCGCAGAGCTTCATCCGAACTGGACGCGCGCATGTTGGTCAGCTTCTTTTCGCGCACCACGTTGACGTCGAGGTCGTTGTCGCGAGAGTGCTCGCCAACAATCATGCCTTCGTAGACATCCACGCCGGCCCCGACGAGAAGAACGCCGCGATCCTGGAGGCCATGCAGCGAATAGGTGGTCGTAACGCCCTGCCGGTCGCTGATGAGCGCGCCCGAGGGCCGCTGCGGAATCTCACCCTGATAGGGAATATAGCCGTCGAAGAGCGTGTTCATGACGATGGTTCCGCGGGTTTCGGTGAGCATTTCGGTGCGCAGGCCGATGATGCCGCGGCTGGGCACGCGGAACTCCATGCGCACGCGTCCTGAACCGTGATTGTGCATCTTGGTCATTTCGCCCTTGCGCGGCCCAAGCTTTTCGATCACCACGCCGGTGTGCTCCTCCGGAACGTCGATGGTGACGTGTTCGACCGGCTCCATCTTGACGCCGTCAACGGCCTTGGTCACGATTTCGGGACGGCCGACCATCAGTTCGAAGCCCTCGCGTCGCATCATTTCGATCAGAACGCCGAGCTGCATTTCGCCTCGGCCGAGGACCTTGAAGCTGTCCGGGCTGCCGGTTTCTTCGACGCGGATCGAGACGTTCGTCAGCAGTTCCCTGTCGAGGCGCTCGCGCAGGTTGCGGCTGGTGACGAGCGAGCCTTCCTTGCCGCAGAAAGGCGAGTTGTTGACCGAAAACTGGATAGCGATCGTGGGCTCATCGATGACGATGAGCGGCAGCGGCGCCGGATTTTCGATGCTGGTGAAGGTTTCGCCGATGGTGATGCCTTCCACGCCGGCGATGGCCACAATGTCGCCCACTTCCGTGACCGTGGTCTCGGTGCGCTTGAGGCCTGCGAAGGTAAAGAGCTTTGTAATCTTGACCTTCTGCAAGGACAGATCGCGGCGTGAGACCATGACTTCGTCTCCGGCGTTGAGCGTGCCCTGGAAGACGCGGGCGATGGCGATGCGGCCGAAGTACTCGGAGTAGTCGAGGTTTGTCACCAGAATCTGCAGGGGCGCGGCAGGGTCGCCGTTCGCCGGCGGAATCGTCTTGACGATGGCTTCAAAGAGCGGCTGCAGGTCTTCGCCGGGCTTCGCCAGGTCCGTAGTTGCGGTTCCGAGCTTGGCCACGGTGTAGAGAACGGGAAAATCAAGCTGCTCTTCTTCTGCGTCGAGGTCAATAAACAGGTCGTAGACCTCGTTCAGCACTTCCTGAGCGCGAGCATCGGGGCGATCGATCTTGTTGATGACCACGATGGGCTTCAGCTTGGCTTCGAGAGCCTTGGCCAGAACGTAGCGAGTCTGGGGCAACGGACCTTCCGCTGCGTCCACCAGGAGCATCACGCCATCGACCATCTTGAGACCGCGCTCGACCTCGCCTCCGAAGTCGGCGTGGCCGGGCGTATCGATGATGTTGATCTTGCCACCCTCAAAGAAGATAGCCGTGTTCTTGGCGAGAATGGTGATGCCGCGCTCGCGCTCCAGGTCGTTGGAGTCCATGACGCGGTCTGCAACCTGCTCATTGGCCCGGAAGGTGCCGGACTGACGCAACATGGCGTCCACTAGGGTAGTCTTCCCATGATCGACATGGGCGATGATGGCGATATTGCGTATCGTCTGACTCACGGAGATTCTGTTTTCCTTATCCTGTTTCGGCCAATCGGATCAGCCACTTGGTCCGGCCAGGTCGCTTCTGACTTGAGGGCCGCACGGTTGGGGGCGCAAAAATGGGCACTGTGCCGCATTGCTGGCCACTCTAATTCTATCAGCAGGGTTGACTGCGGGTTTGAATCAGCCCAATCAGTGAAAGCTCGTCATCGCGGCACGACCGCATTACAGCAAGACCGGCTGCTTGTCGTACGCTGGATGCGGACGGAAGGCGAGGTCCGGCAGGTCTTCCACTGCATTTCTCAGATACCGCTCCCAAAGCCCGTGGATGGTCTCAAGTTCGCGGTCACTGGCCATCAGCCTCCTGTAGCAGTCGAGTTGAAAACTGTCCTTCCGATAGAGAAGAATCTCGATCGGCGGCCCGACCGTAACATTCGACCGCATGGTGGCGTCGAAGGACAGCAATGCGTACTTGGCTGCGGATTTGAGGCTCGTGGAGTTGTAAACGATGCCCCGGTCGAGAATCGGCCGGCCGTATTTGTATTCCCCAAGTTGCAGAAACGGCGAGTCTTCCGTCGAACTAAGCGGGTTGCCCTGCGGGTAAATCAGGAAAGATCGCGGCTCTTCGCCACGCACCTGGCCGCCGAGCAGAAGATGCACATTGAAGTTGTAGCTGTCGCGTTCGAGCGCTGCGCGGTCGAGGTCGGAGACCTGCCGGATAGCCTGGCCCACTTCGCGGGCGGCTTCGTACATCGAGTTCGCCTGGGCGAGGCCTTCCCCAGCGTCAAAGCTCGCGCGCAGCAGATTCATGACGGACTGGCTGAGCGACAGGCTGCCGCTGCACAGAATGACAAAGACCCGTTCCTCGGGTTGGACGAAGGTATGCATCTTGCGCGCGACATTTAAGTCGTCAAATCCGGCGTTGGTGCGCGAATCCGATGCCATGACCATGCCTTCGTGTGTCATGATGCTTAAACAATAGGTCATGCTTTCCTCGGTCTCTGCAACTTTCTTTGCCGCCAGCCTGAGCCTCGACAACTGCTACAACAAATGGATGCTCCAACGCATCGAAAGTGACCATGCTTATTCGTTTAGGTTACGACATTCAATTCAATGTTCCTGCGACGCTGGCCTGTGTGGCACAGCTCCGTGTGCATCCATCCCGCGCGGCTGACCTGCGGGAACCCGACGTATTGCATGTGGATGGCGGAATCGCTACGCATGAGTATACCGATAGCTACGGCAATATCTGCACAAGGTTTCTGGCTCCGCCGGGGTATTTGCGGTTGTGGAACTCGACGCTGATCGAGGATTCCGGATTGCCGGACCCGGTAGCTCTGGACGCGAAAGAAATTCCCCCGCACGAGCTTCCGGACGACGTCCTGCGCTTCCTGCTCAATAGCCGCTACTGCGAAGTGGACCTGTTATCCCCAGTCGCGGCGGAGCTTTTTGGCGGAATCGCGCCGGGTTGGAACCGGGTACAGGCGATCTGCAACTGGGTTAACAATGCGGTAAGATTCGACTACAACTTTGCCCGTCCGACGAAAACGGCATTGGATGTATTCACGGAACGCGTGGGCGTTTGCCGCGACTACCAGCATCTGGCCGTGACTTTTTGCCGCTGCCTGAATATCCCGGCGCGCTACGTTGCCGGATATCTCGGCGACATCGGCGTGCCGCTGCGCCTGCCCATGGACTTCAGCGCATGGTTCGAGGTCTATCTGGACCACAAGTGGTGGGCATTCGACGCCCGCAATAATACCCCTAGAATTGGGCGCGTGTTGATGGCGACCGGGCGCGATGCGGCGGATGTGGCCTTTCTGACTACCTTTGGGAGTTCGACGCTGCTGAAGTTCGAGGTGGTTTCGGAAGAGGAGCAGCTGACCGGCGTCTGAATGATCGGTCCGAAATTTTCAACTGAGTTTGTTCTGCCCATGTTGCGCAACGAGGGCCTCGCGGCGTAACCTTTGGCCATGTCTCGATGTCGATAGTGCCGGTCTGGTACTTACGCCGAGGCGTTCTTGCGCGGATATTCGACAATCTCTAGTTCGATGACCTGCGACAGGGGCTTTCGGCCCCGGCCAATCCCAGAAAAAATCGAGACAGCCGAACATACCATCGAATCCTGGAAGACGAGGTGATTGTCATGAGCGTATTGGAACACGAAGCGGTTTCCACGAAGATTGCAGCGAGCGTGACGGAGTTGATTGGCAAAACTCCGCTGGTGCGGTTAAACAGGGTAACGCAGGGACTTTCAGCCGAAGTAGTCGCCAAGCTGGAAAGTCAGAATCCGTTAGGCAGCGTCAAGGACCGCATCGGCCTGGCCATGATTGAGGCCGCCGAGCGCGAAGGCAAGATCAAGCCCGGCGAATCTGTGCTGATCGAGCCAACCAGCGGCAACACCGGCATCGGGCTCGCGTTCATAGCCGCAGTGAAGGGCTACCGGCTGATCCTGACCATGCCTGAGACGATGAGCCTGGAACGGCGGATTGTGCTGCGCAGCTTTGGAGCCGAACTGGTGCTCACGCCCGGACCCAATGGCATGAAGGGCGCGATCGCCAAGGCTGCCGAGATTCTCGCGGCGACCCCCAACGGTTATACTCTGGGGCAGTTCGACAATCCAGCCAATCCGGCGATTCACTATGCCACCACAGGCCCCGAGATCTGGAACGACACCGACGGACGCGTAGACATTCTCATCTCCGGCGTAGGCACTGGTGGAACTCTGACCGGCGTGGCAAGCTACATCAAGGAGCGCAAGCCGAGTTTCAAGGCGATTGCCGTCGAGCCTACGGACAGCCCTGTGCTGAGCGGCGGCAAGCCGGGACCGCACAAGATTCAGGGTATCGGCGCGGGCTTTGTCCCGGCGATCCTGGATACCAAATTGATCGATGAAGTGATCCAGGTGACCAATGACGAGGCAATCAGCATGGCGCGGCGGCTCCCGCTCGAAGAAGGCCTCTTCGTTGGCATCAGCGCAGGCGCGGCGGTTCATGCGGCGCTTAAGGTGGCCGCGCGGCCGGAAAATGCCGGCAAACTGATCGTGGTCATCATTCCGAGTTTTGGCGAGCGTTATTTGACGAGCGCTCTCTTTGAATCAATTCGGACCGAAGTCCAGGCACTGCAGGCGCAGCCAGTCAATCTGTAAGTCAGGGAACAGGGGTCACGATGAGTGGTCAGTGATTGGGAGCCTCTCCTGATCACTGAACCCTGAACCCTGGCCACTCGTTGGTGAATCTCAGGTATGCCGAGGACGTTGCATGGAGTGGCTGGCGCGGATTCGCGAAGACATTGATTCCGTAATCAAGCGTGATCCGGCGGCGCAGTCAGGGTTGCAGGTGTTTCTCTGCTCGCCGGGCCTGCACGCGGTCTGGGCGCATCGCGTAGACCATTGGCTGTGGTTACGCGGTTGGCGTCTTACAGCGCGCATTCTCTCGCAGATCACGCGCTTCTGGACGGGTGTCGAAATCCATCCCGGCGCGCAACTGGGCCGGCGACTGCTGATCGATCACGGCATGGGAGTGGTGATCGGTGAAACAGCGGTCGTCGGCAACGATGTCACGCTCTACCAGGGCGTCACCCTGGGCGGAACGGGCAGCGACAATTCAAGTCGAAAACGCCATCCTACGCTTTGCGACTGCGTATTTGTGGGCAACAACGCGAATATTCTGGGAAACATCACCGTTGGCGCGAATTCCCGCGTCGGCGCCGGATCGGTCGTTCTGCGCGATGTGCCGCCGAACTCGACCGTGGTTGGCGTACCGGCGCACATCATCTATCGCAATGGCCAGAGAGTCCTGATCACCGATCCGCATGAGGTGAAGGACCCGCTCTCGGACGCGTTGATCGCTCTGGCAGAGCGCGTGGAGATGCTGGAAGCCTTTACTGGCGGCATCCAGACGGCGCCGCACACCTTCATGGCCGAGGACGAGGAGCGCGAAGCCTACCGGCAGGAGTTAGAGTTGTTGCGGGATTATGTCTCAATGGGAGAAGGTATTTAAACAGGAGTGGATAAAGGCGCCGGCCGGACCCTCTCGAAAGTGAAGCTCTTGATGCATATGGGTCCTAACAAAGTCAATCACAATTTTCGCTTCCGTAACTCCTCGAACGGGGGATATCCACTTTCCCAAAATGCCGTTAATCTTCCATTAATGATCACGGGAAGATTAAATTCCCTGCTGAATCACCCCCTGTTCCTCTTTGTTCTTCTACCAGTCGCCTTGGTTCTCTCGGCCTGCCTCTCGGCTGAGGGTCGGGTCGATGAGGTTCCCGTTCCTCAGCAACTCAAATCCCCGGAATTCATAGTTCTGGCTAACGGTAGGCCGGTGGACGTCCTCCACGCGGCAGCCAGCTACGACTTTGCCAGCATCGATACAACCGGTCCGGTAAGGGTCACCATTACCGCGGCCGAAGATGGCTTCTGGGATCGTGGAGTCGATATTCAACCCTGGCGGTTGGGCATTCGGCCCGTGCGCAAAGGCCGCAGCATCGAATTCGACCTGCGCGATCCTGCCAAGCTCTCAATCTCCCGCCCTCAGGACTTCCTCAATCACGCGAAAATGCTCTTTCTCTTCGTGTCGCGGCCTCCGGCCCCGCCTGCCAAGAGAGTTGAGGAGCAGCCTGGGTACCATTTCGTCGGCCCTGGCGAGCACCACGAGAACCTGAATCCAAAAAGTGGCGACACCTGGTACCTTGCGCCGGGAGCGGTGATCTTCGGAAGCCTCAATCTGTGGAATGTTCAGAATGTGAACGTCATGGGCCGTGGTGTGATTGTCTACAACGGCCCGCAAAACCCCGAAGCTGACGACGGCTGGATGCAGAAGCCCAATTGGCACTGCATCGGGGCGCTGCAATCGCATCACATTCGCATCAGCGGGTTAACCTGTGTGGTGCGCAGCCGCACCTGGTCGATCCAGATGAAGGACTCAACCGACTTTGAGTACGACGACCTGCGCGTTATCGGCGGAAACCCCGGCAATGCCAACCAGGACGGGATGGACTGGCTGGGCGGCGGCAGCGCTGTCGTGCGCGATTCGTTCTTCCGCGCCTCGGACGATGTCTTTGCCATGCAGGGCAACTGGGACGGATATGGGTACGATGCGATGGTGACTCCGGGGCACGACGTCTCGAATATTCTGATCGAAAACAGCGTTCTCTCGACCAGCATTTCGAACATCGTACGGGCAGGATGGCCACAGAAAACCTTCAATTCCCACAACTTCACGCTACGCGACTCCGATATTCTTCACAGTGGCGTCGGCTCCTGCGGGTTGCCATTTGCCTTATTCACTTTCTGGGGAACTCATGGCGCCAAAGGCCAGCACAGCGGCTATACCTTTGAGAATCTATGGATGGATGACTGGTATTCCCTCTTCCAGATCGAGCAGGAAGAGCCAGACCTGCGCGGTTTCACCTTCCATAACATCTGGGCGCTGGGCCAGCCTCCACTGATCGCATCGCGGCTGCGGGGCCAGGTGAAAGATGTGCACCTGGAGAATGTGAAATACGGGCAGACGACAGTCGCAGGAAACGCCAATGTTCCCCTGGAAGTAACTCGCGGAGCGCAACAGCCTACCTACTCCGGCGCGGATAAAGAGGTGAAAGCGGCGTTTGAGGTAACGCCGGCAGTATTGCAACCAGGCACGCGGGCGACATTTACCGCCGATGCAGCTCCCGGACGAGCGGTTGCTGCCCTTCGATACACATGGATTTTTGGGGATGGGACCACTGCCCGCGGGAGGATCGTGCGGCATCACTATACCGATGCGATGGGAACGGAACTGGATGGATCGGACGCAAATGGCAGGGGCGGTACCGGAACCGGCGCATTCAGGGTTCTGCTGCAAGTGCAGGATAAACAAGGCCATCAGGACTGGGCAGAGCAGAATATAACCGTGGTAGGACACTGGGAGTCTGCGACAGCCAAGGATAAGACGCTGCCCGGCCTGGAGTATCACATCTACCCAGGCACGTGGCCAGAACTGCCCGCGTTTGTGGCTGAGACTCCTACATCAGGAGGCGTTGCGCCAAATCTGGCAGCGATCGAAACGGGCGGATTCACGCGATTTGCAATCGCCTACGACGGCTTCGTCAGCGTTCCGAGTGACGGCGGCTACAGCTTTTCCCTAATGGCGCGGGACGGCGCGCGGCTGTTCATCGACGGGCAGGCCGTGGCGCAGACCGGGCCCCCGTTTGGCGAGGTGTGCGGTTCGACGATCAATGCATTGCGCTACGCACGGGGAACGATCGGACTCCGCGCCGGCAAGCATGTAATCCGCCTGGAGGCACTGGAGTCGACGAGTCCGGGCAGCCCGAGGCTGCTCTGGGAGGGCCCGGGAATCGGTTTAGTAGACCTTCCCGCCGGAGCGTTGAGCCACGCAAATCAGGCCCAGTTGCTGCCCCAACCGGGCGCGCCCGTGAGCACAGTGAGGCCATAACCCGGGGAATGTCCCGAGTGCACAACGTCATGGGCCGTCTTTCCTGAAAAAGAGCCGCCCTGCTCACTTGAGGACAACTAAGTACAGCCGGGAAGACTACCTTGGGAAAACGCTGAGGGGCTTTCCGCTTCCGCGGATGGTCTTTGCGCGGGAATTTCGAGAGGACTCGCTCCCGTTCGTCCAGCAAGTGTGGAATCCAAGGAGAATTCGCATGACATCATCCACGAAACCGACATCCGGCACTCACGATCAGGTGGAAGGCAAAGTCCACGAGGTGAAGGGCGCTGTGAAACAGAAAATCGGGCACGCCACCAACAATCCCCAGCTTGAAGACGAAGGCACCGCGGAAAGAATCAGCGGCGTCGTTGAAAAGAAGGTCGGCGATATCAAGAAAGTCTTCGACAAATAACAGTCACAACCAAACCGCACCATCCAGGGGGAGTCGACGCCAACGTCGGCTCCTTTTCTCATTTGAGACGACTCCCGCTCCGGCAATTTAGGGCGGTTGACGAGCTGACGTGCCACCACATCTCAGTGCCCCGTTCCGCAACTGCAAATCCCGTGTCCACCGCCCAGCAGCTGAATGAATTGGCATTGTGCCTGGAGAGCAGACGATAAAGTTGCGCTCAGGGGCATTTGAGAGAATGCCTGTTCGGAAATAGCACTGCTGCTCTGCGTAACTGACTGCAGATGAGTGGCCCAGCCAACTAACGTTCCCTCAGGGGTCAATGAGGAAGCATTGCAGGACGGATTGCTGCTATAGTCTGCTGTCACCAGCAGGACCGACCCGGCAACTGGTGCAGAGCCAGTCAGTGGATTGCCGATGAGATCGCGTTTCAGCGACAGCGTGCGGAGGCCGTCCCGCGAGATCATGCAACCACAACACTCGGCCATTTGCTGATCCTGGTCGAATACATACGCCATGGCACATAGATTCGGCTCATCGCTGCCAGGATTTGTAAGACGAAATGTTGTATCGATCTTGTTCGGGCTGGTCGAGAAGTAGCTGGTTGCGGCACTTGGCTCTACGACGATGATTGTGTATCCCTGTACGCCATGGAGAGTTGCCTCCACGCGTGTCGAGCCAGCCTGTTGAGCATTTGCAGTGCCGGTGCTGCTCAGGTTCGCAACGGAAGCGTTGTCTACAGTCCATATCACGGAAGTCGTAAGATCCTGCTTACTGCCGTCGGTGAAGTTTCCACTTACAGTAAATTGGAGACTGCTTTCCAGCGGGATCGTCGGATTCAGGGGCAAAACGCTGATCGAAGTAAGGGCGGGAGCGGACACGATCACGGATGCGCTGCCGCTGATCGAGGAAGCAGTTGCAGAAATGAGCGTAGCGCCCAGTGCCTTTGCATCGGCCACTCCGTTTTTGCTGATGCTGACGACTTGATTGGATGCGCTGCTCCATAAGACTGAGCTTGTCAGATCGTGCGTGCTGTCATCGCTATAAGTCCCTGTGGCGGTCATTTGCCGCGTCGTTCCAAGTGGCATCGTTGCCTTGCCAGAGGTGACCGCAATTGAGGCAAGAAATGCCGCAGACACTGTAAGTGCCCCCGCTCCGGTGATATTTCCCGATGCCGCCTTAATCGTCGCTGTTCCAGCCTTAAGGCCTGTCGCCAGTCCCGAAGCGTTGACGGCGACTACGCCCGGAGAAGAACTGCGCCATGAGACGGAAGTTGTCAGATCACGCGTACGGCGGTCAGTGTAGATCCCTTGCGCTTTGAACTGCGCTGTCGTCCCCAAAGGAACCGTCGAGCGATCCTGGCTGACTGACAGGGCAACAAGTGCTGCCGGCAGAACAGTGAGTTGGCAGGACGCATTTGCGGATCCTAAACTTGCAGTAATCACAGCCGCGCCGACAGATTGCGAAGCTGCCAGTCCAGCGGGGCTCACTACTGCGACGTCTGGCTGGGAACTCTCCCAGGTTACGATGTTTGTGATATCGCGCGTGCTTTGGTCAGTGTAGGTGCCGGTCGCCTTTAGTTGTGCCGTGGTCCCGAGCGCAATCGACGAAGCGGGTGGACCGACCGCGATGCTCACAATGGCAGCCTGGGAAACCGTGACGGCGACTGAGCTTTGGACACCTCCGACGTTGGCAGCGACCAGTGCATTTCCCACGGAAACCGATGTGGCAAACCCGGTTGCATCAATGCTCGCAACGCCGCTCTTGCTGCTCGTCCATACGGCCAATTTGGTCTCATCTTGTGAAGAGCCGTCATTGAATATCCCCGTTGCATGGAACTGTACAGTTTGCCCAAGAGCAACGCTCGAGGCCTGCGGAGTAATCTGCAAT